>Ga0315899_10007121_pt1 | contig 12020 bp, 12 predicted proteins | sample LakEriMetagenome_2_FD_203518 | JGI IMG/M metagenome (GOLD analysis project Ga0315899, IMG submission 203518) | Freshwater fungal communities from buoy surface, Lake Erie, Ohio, United States - Buoy 4 MA112 | ecosystem: Environmental > Aquatic > Freshwater > Lake | place: USA: Lake Erie, Ohio... | reverse complement strand
TCCGTATGCTAATTTATTCACGAATAGGAAGTCGCCTACAAGCATCGTTTTTTCCATGGAACCCGTTGGGATTTGGAAAGGTTCAAACACATAGGTTCGAATCACGGTTGCAGCAATCAGTGCGAAAAGCAAGGAATCGCCCCACTCTTTAACTCCGGATTTACTTCCGGCCTTTCTTTTGCTAATTAGGGAAAACAAAAATTCTAAGGCATGTCCCAAAACGGGTAAACACATAAAGAGCACAAGGTGGTCTCCCCATTTTCTCGCCTCAATTTCTTTCGCGTTATTCCAGTTGGTATCAGGAACGGTACAGGCCTTTTCATCCCTACCGAGCTGATGCATAATCAAATATGGGAAGAACATACCCTGCAGGGTTTCCACCAATGAGAACTTGCCAAAACGTCGGATTAAACTCACATTGGCTACCATCATCATAACGAGATGAACCCCCGGAATGAGCATGAGCAGAGTCCAAAATGGTTTTTTACTGGTATGCTTAAATACCAAGAAATAATTGTACAGCGGAATGTAGGCATGCGAAGATGGCAATTCCATTTTTGGAAATAATTTTCCCCATTGTCCGATGAATGGATTGATTAAAATTAACAGGTAAAAAAAGATAAAACTCATGTGCTTATGTTATTTGTAAAACATCTTTCATCGTGAAAACTCCTTGTTTTCCGAGCGCGAATTCTGCAGCGAGAATAGCGCCTAGTGCAAATCCGTCACGGTTGTGAGCTTCATGCTTCAACGTAATGGTGTCAATGGTGGATGTTGCCCTAATTTCGTGAGTTCCGGGTACATCGGGAAGGCGTTTCGCTGCTATGTATAATTCGTTTTTATTCGTTGGAGCATGCAAGGACCACGTGTTGTAGTCGGGGTGCTTTTCAATGATTCCTGCTGCCAGCGTAAGTGCAGTACCACTCGGTGAATCCAATTTTTGAAGGTGGTGAATTTCTTCAATGGATAGTTCGTATTGAGGATACGCAGCCAACATTTGGGCTAAATTTTCTGTGAGCTGTTGAAATATATTTACGCCGATACTAAAATTTGATGCATGCACTAAACAAGTATTTGTGGCTTCAATTTGTTGGGTAATATGAGGCAAATGGGCACTCCATGCGGTAGTTCCAACTACGATGGGTAAGTGTTGTCCAATCGCTGTTTCAATATGTCCTACTACGAGGTCTGGACGGGTGAATTCAATGGCTACATCTGCGTTGGTTTGAGACGCTCGGGTGTAGGGGTTTGAGGTATTGAAAATAGAACAAATGTTATGACCTCGTTCACTTGCTAAGCGCTCGATAGTTTTACCCATTTTACCATATCCAATCAGTGCAATATTCATAGGGTCAATGTAGGTTTAGTTTAGCGGTCAATCCGAACCTCAAGTCAGTTGAAACCGATGGCCTTACCTTCAGGCTAAGATTTTTGGATACGTCAAAATTCAAGAAATGAGCTTCAACGGCTGCGTCAAGGATCTGAAGGGCATAAACCGCGCCGATTCCTAAAATGGAGAGGTCGCGCAATCGTGCATATTGCTCATACAAGGAAACGAGTGCTTGATCATCGTAATCCAACCATTTCGGATCTCCGATGCTCCCGGTTTGCCTCACTGCATATTCGGATTTAATGCCTTGTACCATGCGCTGATTTTGAATGAGTATGTAGGTGGTGCCTCCTAATCCCGCTGCAATTAGGGGTACTTTCCAAAAGGCATTTTTTCTTCCGGTGGTATGAATGCTGTTGTAGACTTGTCCTGCGCCGGGAAGACATGCTGAAAACAGTGCGGCCTTTCTATACGGAATCAGGGTGTCTTTAGATGTTTGTTGCGCAGAAATCAAACCAAGCGTACAGGCAATGAAACTAAATAAAATCAGCAATTTCATGTATTACTTAAGGTTTCGATAAGCATGTTCAGTTGTTCCGCAGAATTGAAGGATAGGGTAATTTTTCCTTTTCCTTTTGCATCTTGACTGACCTGAACGGGCAAGCCTAGGCTTGATTTAAGTTGTTTCTCAAGGGATTGAATTACGGCGGATTTTTGGGTTGACTTGCCAGGCGTGGGCTTCGGTTTACTGCTTGGTTTTCCCCATTGCTCTACCTCTCGCACGCTCAACTGATTGGTTTTTATGGCATTAAACGCCTTGAGTTGTTCCGTTTCATCCTGAATACTCAACAAGGCACGCGCATGCCCCATAGTCAATTGCTGATCGCGAACGGCTGCTTGAATTTCGGCCGGTAATTTCAATAATCGCAGGTGGTTTGCGATGTCTGAACGTGATTTTGAAATTTTAATTCCGAGTTCAGATTGGGTGTACTTACATTCCTCAATGAGGCGCAAATAGGATAAGCCAATTTCAATGGAGTTTAAATTTTCCCGTTGAATGTTTTCTACCAAGGCCATTTCTAACATGGCTTGGTCGTTTGCCACGCGAATATAAGCAGGGACAGCACTTAATCCTGCCAAATGGGAGGCGCGAAGACGCCGTTCCCCTGAAATCAGTTGATACCGGTTTGGACTAATTTGACGTAAGGTAAGGGGTTGAATGATGCCCAATTCCTTAATTGATGCGGCCAATTCTTCGAGCGCTTCCGCTTCAAAATGTGTCCTGGGATTAAATGGATTTGCCTCTATGCATGCGATTTCCACCATGGTGGTACCTCCAATGCTAGGTTCATTGTTGGAGAGTAGGGCACCTAAGCCACGGCCCAATGCGGGTCCTTTTTTATTATTCGAAGTCATTTTCTAATTCAAAATCAATGTGTTTATCCGAATTACCCATTTTGGTAAGGTTATTTTTTTGTAGAATCTCACGAGCGAGATTGAGGTAATTAATGGCGCCTTTCGAGGCAGCGTCATGCATAATCACTGGAATTCCATGGCTGGTAGATTCGGATAGGGTGGTGTTGCGATGAATAATGGTATCAAATACAAGGCGTTGAAAGTGTGTTTTAACCTCATCAACTACTTGATTGGCGAGCCTTAATCGCGTGTCATACATGGTAAGTAACATGCCTTCTATTTCCAAGGTTGGGTTTAATCGACCTTGTACAATTTTGATGGTGTTGATCAGCTTGCTGAGTCCTTCCAAGGCAAAATACTCACATTGAACTGGAATTAACACAGCGTCTGCAGCAACCAATGAATTTACAGTAATTAAGCCTAGCGATGGAGAGCAATCGATCAGTATCACATCGTACTGGTCAGAAACTTCTTCTAAAGCCTTTTTGAGTAGAAATTCCCTGTCCTCTAAATTGATCATCTCAAGTTCGGCACCCACTAAGTCAATGTGTGAAGGCAACAGATAAAGATTGGGAGTGTTGGTCTCAAGGATAAGGGATGCGGTAGAAACACCATTCACTAAACAGTCGTAAATGTTGTTTACATTTTTTGGGTCGAAACCCAATCCTGAGGTGGAATTGGCCTGCGGATCTGCATCAATAATGAGTGTTTTGTATTCCAATACCCCTAGGCAGCCGCCTAAATTGATGGTGGTAGTGGTTTTGCCTACCCCCCCTTTCTGATTTGCAATTGCAATGGTTTTTGCCATACCACAAAAATAGTGATTCATCCATGCTTCTGCAAGTTCGTTTTCTGGGTTAATTCGCCTTTTTATCAACCATTTTCATTATTTTTGTTAAATCATTCGCGGTTATGCCAAAGAACACACACCTACGTATCGGTCGAGCTAAACACAACCAAGTCATATTGGACCACGAGCAAATTGCAGCGGAGCACTTGGAGTTGTTCGCAGATGCGGAAGGGAATGTCTTTATTACTGATTTAGGGTCTGCCCAAGGAACCAAAGTCAATGGACAGGTGCTGAAAGGGTTTGTGCTCCTAAAGGACACGGATGAAGTGGTACTTGGCGGGAAGGTTAAGTTCAACTGGAAGAAATACCGAAACATCGAACAACCGAAACCGAAAGATCAAGGAAAGCAGCCTCCAATTGAGATACATCAACCCCCTCCAACTCCTAAGAAGCGATCAGACAAGCAAGCGGTATTGGCGGTATCGTCGAAAAGTTTGCTTATTATTTATGGAATTATCACCTTACTTCTTCTGATGATTTATCTGATAAATTAGTCAGGAATTTAGGTATAATAAAAAAAAAGTAGTAATATTGCACCCCCAAAGTGGTGAATTTAATATCAGAATCATGAACTTAATCAGTGAAATTCAAAAAGAAGTAATTGCATTAAATGAACTTCCTTCATTTAAATCTGGAGATACCGTTTCAGTAAGTTACAAAATTAAAGAAGGTAATAAGGAGCGTACCCAGCAGTTTCAGGGTGTTGTGTTGCAACGTCGAGGTGCAGGAGCTACAGAAACTTTTACCGTTCGTAAAATGTCAGGTAACATTGGTGTTGAACGTATCTTCCCAATCAACTCTCCATTCATCGAAGCAATCAACATCATCAAACGAGGAGATGTTCGAAGAGCTCGAATCTTCTACTTCCGTGAGCGAACTGGTAAGTCAGCACGTATTCGTGAGAAAAAGCAATTCAAGAAAGAAGCGTAAATCGCATCCGAAAAAAAATATGTTAAGGGCCCTAAAGGCCCTTTTTTATTGACTGATCAATAAGAATTCCGTACGGCGATTTTTAGCGCGGTTTTGATCGTTCGTGTTGGAATACTTTGGATTTTTTTCTCCAAATCCCTTGCTGGAAAGACGTGTTGCATCAACTCCCTGCGCTACCAGATATCTTAATACGGCATTGGCTCGGGATTCAGAAAGGGCTAAGTTTTTCTCATCATCCCCAAGATCATCCGTGTGTCCATGGATAGCGATGCTTAGTGATGCATTTTCGTTCAAGTATTCGGCAAATCGCTTTAAAATAAGGGTCGAATTTTCTGCTAATTCATAGGAATCTGTACCAAACAAAATATCTTTAATGTTATAGGTGTTTCCTGCCTTCAATGCTTCGGATTTCATAGATACGGTCACGCTGTTGGCATTAAGTTGATCTTTTGTAATTACCGTGGAATTGAATGCGCTTCCTTCCTTTTTAAGGGTAACCGTGATTGGTTCATCGGTGTTCATTTTTAACACGGCAGCATATTTCCCGTCTTCATTGTTTACATCCAACACCATTTTCTCTCCATTCGCTCCATAGGCGACCTCGATTTTACCATCTACCACCGCTTGGTTCTTCTCGTCGGTGAGTTGTCCCTTTAATATCACTACCGATTTCGGTTGTGCTTTGAGGTATAACTCAAACCCATAAATATTCCAATTTCCCCCTTGTTGACTCGAATAATAGGCAAAATCTCCCTTAGTAGAGACGAATACCCCTAATTCATCACCGGTGGTATTAATCGGATATCCAATATTCTCGGGTTTACTCCATCCTTCTTCTGTTTTTCGGATGTAATAAATATCTAGACCCCCAACGCCGGGTCGTTCATCTGATGATTCCGATACAAAATAAAGGGTTTCGCCATCTTGATGAAAGAATGGGCTTTTATCCTTACCTGCCGTATTTATCTCATTAAAGGGTTTCCCTTCCGACCACGTACCGTCATCTTTTTTGCTGGCGATATAAATGTCGTTGTTCCTCGAACCCTTTCTTAAGGTTGCATAGAAAAGTGTCTTGCCATCGGCCGAAAGGGATGGCTGTGCTTCCCAGCCGTCATTGGTGTTGATTCCAGGGCCCATATTGACCAGGGGTGTCCATTGGTAATCGTTTCCTCCCTTACCCGTTCGTTTGTACGAGGTAGTAAATAAATCACAGTTCAGGTAAGTTTGCGAATAGATGGTTTCCTTTTTACATGCACAGATGATCATTTCTTTATTATCCGCAGATAAGGTAGCGGTACCATAGTTGTAAAAAGATCCATCGTTCAATGGGGCAGGAACTGGAACTCCGTAATTAAATACATTTTCAGTGGGCGACAAGCGTTCGGATACCGTAAACTCCTCTATAATATGATCAGAAATATCACCGAGATTTTTGCGGTTTACTTTGCGCGTAAAAAACATGAGGTCGTTGTCGGGTGAAATCATTGGAAAGTACTCGTCAAGTTCGGAGCTGACCTGTGCAATCAATTTCGGCACAAAAGGAACGGGGTTATCGATAAAGGCTTTTGCCCGAAGGTGCCGTTCGACGAAATCACTCGCGGTTTTCTTCTTTTCGGCGTGATCCGTGGCTAATCGGGTGAAATCATCTTCAGGTAATGCGACTAATTCTGTAAGGTAAGGGATGGCCTTTTCAGTTTCTCCCTTAGTTACGAGCATTACTGCAAGGTTATACAACATTTCTTCATGAAAGGTGGGACATTTTTTATAGGCGGAGGAATATAGTATGAAGGCCTGAACTTCATATCGAGCCGCTTCAGCCTCTTTTTTCGGATCCTTACCTAACTTTCCAGCGTAATCATAGGCTTTTTGGGCCATGATAAAGGGGATTTCTGCATTATCAGGAAAGCTGGCATTGAGTTCTTGAAACATCAAGCTGGCTTTATTGATATCCATTTCATCACGAAAGGGCTGTAAGGCCTTGATTAGTTTTTTGTCGCTGCTTGTGCAGGGGTCGTTTTGACCAAAACTAAGGAAGGAGAGAGACAATAAAAAGTAACACAGTATCCATCGAGGCATAGGCGAAAAATTAGTCAATACCTTGTAAGTATATTTCGCTGAAAAGGTTACAATAATTATACCTTTTTTAATGCTGCTATGCAAACTTCAATGTCTGATGTTTGTATATTCAAGTGGGTCACAAACCTGATCATGCCCGGACCAAAAGCCATGCACAAAATCCCTTTTTCTTTCAAGCCTTGAATTATCAGGTCGCGACGTTCTGCTTGGGTAAGGGTGATAACCACGATGTTTGTTTCTACCGGGTAGATTTCTTTTACCCAAGAAAGGGTCATTAAACAGGATTCAAGGAGTTTCGCGTGTGCGTGATCGTCGTTTAACCGAGAAACGTGCTGCGTCAATGCATAATACCCACCGGCAGCGATGATTCCCGCTTGGCGCATGCCACCGCCTAGGACTTTTCTAATTCTGCGTGCTTTTTGAATAAAGTCAAAGGAACCAATCAACAGTGAGCCAACCGGAGCTCCAAGCCCTTTGGAAAGGCACAACGAAATGCTGTCGAACGATTGGGCGTAGGTAGCAGGGTTTTGTTTATTCACCGTGAGCGCGTTAAACAGTCTGGCTCCATCTAAGTGTAAGGGTAGGTTTTGATGCTTACAAAACGCAGCAATACGCTGGATTTCTTCGAACTCATAAACCGCTCCTCCACCACGATTAGCAGTATCTTCAATGGAAACGAGTTGTGTCAGTGGTAAGTGAATGTCTTGTGGGTTGTTTACTGCGTAGGGAAGATCCCTGGCGTTTATTTTTCCGTGATTCCCACTCAGTAATTTCATGGAACATTGACTGTTTCTTGCAATTCCGCCCCCTTCGTATTTGTAGATGTGACTCTCTTGATGGCAAATCACTTCGCCCCCGGGCGAGGTATGAACCATTATTGCAATCTGGTTGGTTTGCGTTCCGGATGCACAAAACAAGGCGGCTTCTTTCTTGAACAAATCCGCAGTATATTGTTCCAGTTGATTAACACTGGGATCTTCATTAAAAACATCGTCTCCTACAGGTGCAGCGGCCATGTATTCTCGCATGGCTTGAGTTGGAATGGTTACCGTATCGCTTCTTAAATCGATCATTCTGGGTATCTTTGATTAAAAGTGTAAAAGTAATGTTTTGGATTATTCCCTTGGTTGCTTTCTTGGCATCGATTCTAACCTTTTTCTCAGGATTTGGTTTGGGTACCCTGTTGATGGCTGCCATGCTTTGGTATTATCCTCCAGAATTAGCCATCGCGTTAACAGCTTTGGTTCATTTGTTGAATTCAGCAGTTAAATCCATGATGAATCGCCACGTGCAATGGCGGATTGTTTGGTTTTTCGGAATCCCGTCGATGATCGCGGCATTTTTTGGGGCAAGGCTCTTAAGTATGTTAAGCGAGCAGCCCGTGCTGTTGTATGATTTAACGTACTCCGCCTTCACTCATCCTGTGAGTTTTTTGTCGTTCCTCATTGGTTTATTTTTAATGATTTTCAGTATTGCTGAGTGGGGGATAAAAGGAAAATCCGTTAGTGCACCCTTGTGGATTGGAGGAATTGTCTCCGGGTTTATGGGCGGTCTGAGTGGCCATCAAGGCGCCTTGCGAAGTTTATTTTTATTGCGTAAAATTCCGGATGTCCGCACCTTAGTTTCTACCTTGGCCTTGATTGGCTTACTGACCGATGTGGCACGTAATGCGGTGTATTTAAATGCCTTACCTTGGGAAAAGGTTGATGTATTTCAACTCTTGATCACGGGAATCGCCGCGACCCTTGGCGTATTGGTTGGTACTCGAATGTTGAAGAAGGTCTCTATTCAATTCCTTCAGCGCTTGATTACCCTTGGTATCTTTTCCCTAGGTTCTTCCATGCTCCTGGGACTACTTTAAGATTTCTCTTTGGCCCTCCGCTCTTTGCGTTTTTTTCGCTTGTTTTTCTTTTGATCACCCGGCGTTATGTCTTTTGGATCATCATCCGCTGTGATTTCTGTAGATTTTTCTGTTTTATTCACATCATAAAGCACTTTTTTATCGCCGTATTCATCAATTTCCATTTCGTATTGTTTGATGCCTTTTTTATCGTAAATCGTTTGGTGTATTATTTTGCCTTTGCTATCAAAGGTTTTATGATCACCAACAGGTAAGTTTTTTTTATAGTAGCCTTCTTTCAGGATTTTTCCTTCTTCGTTATATGTTATAAATGAACCGTTTTTTTGGTCTAAGCTCCACGTTTCTTCTCCTGCTTTTAACTCATTATCGTGATAAAAGATAAAAACACCATCTTTTTTTCCATCCTTATAATTCAGCTTGAGCTCAATTTTCCCTGCTTCACTATACGTTAAATGAGGGCCGTCCAATAACCCATTTTTATAGGAGATTATTTTAAAGCATTTTCCATTTGGATAATAGGTTCGTTGTGTACCGTGAGGAATATCATTGGCATAGTTAAGGTACAAAAGTGTATCCCCGGATCGATTGTATTCATGAACTAAGCCATGTAGCTTACCACGTAGATAATTTTCTTCTTTTCTTAGTTGATTTGTACTGTCGAAATATACTTGATGTTTTCCGTTTTTTATTCCTAATATATATCCTTGAGTGGATTGAACACAGCCTGAGCTATAATAGGAGGTGTCTACACCATCCCTTTTTCCATTCACACACGTTAGTTCCTCTAACACATACCCAGCTCTATTCCATGTTTGACATGTTCCATTAAATGGAGTAAATCCATCTTTCGTAAGAACGTAGGTATTAATTTCTTCATCAAACGCTACTTGATCGTAACAATTTAAGCACATTCTTGGTGAGGACTTTTTACGATTATTTCCACATGGGCTTTTTTCCTGGCTCAATACCGAGTTGATTGCGAGGAGGAGAAAAATGACGGTTACGTGTTTCATACGAGTAAAGAATTTAATGCTACCTTCATGGGTTCAGGAATTTCAATCGTTTGCTTGGTGTGGTTATTATAACAAACCAATGTGCTGTTTCCTGTGGCACATAAGGTGGCGCCTACATGAACCTGATACCCCAAGCTAAAACTCTTGGTTCCAATTTCGGTTACAAAAACGGTAACCTGGGGTAGGTCGTGAAGCCTAATCGACGATAAATAGGTAGCTTCATTTTTAACCAGAACCACGCCTTGAGTCATCCAATCCCAGTCCTTTCCAAGCAGGGGGTGGAAATAATGAATTCGAGCCATTTCAAAATAGTTGAAATAGGCTACGTTGTTCACGTGACCGAGTAAATCGATGTCTGAAAAGCGTACTTGAACTTCAAAAGGGCTATTGTTCATCTAATTGCTGGAATTGGGAATTATTGCTTTTATATTCTGGTACAATTTGTTTCATGATTCCTACCCGTTGCATAAGCGAGGTTTCGGATTCAAGGAGTAATTCAATCTGTTGATTCAATTCCGAGGTGATTTCACGAGTTTTCGCAATCAGTATTTTGGGATGATGGGTGGTTAATGTGGTTTCTGCATCTGCTAATAATTCCTCGTAGAGTTTCTCTCCTGGACGTAAACCGGAGATTTTAATTTCGATGTCCTTGCCGGGTTCCAAGCCATGAAGTAAGATCATTTTTCTTGCTAATTCGATAATTGGAACAGATTCACCCATATCAAAGACATAGATTTCTCCGCCATTACCCATGGAAAAAGCCTCTAACACTAATTGACAAGCCTCGGGTATTGTCATGAAATATCGGGTGATGCGCTCATCAGTTACTGTAATGGGTCCACCGAGTGCAATTTGTCGTTGAAAAAGGGGTATAACGGACCCATTGGATCCCAGGACATTTCCAAAGCGTGTGGTGATGAATTTGGTAATTCCCAGGTGATTTTTATGCTGTACAATCATTTCAGCGATGCGCTTACTGGCACCCATAATATTCGTTGGATTAACGGCTTTGTCTGTTGAAATAAAAATAAACTTTTCCAGGTTGTATGCCACAGCACATTCGGTTAAATTCCTCGTTCCTAAAATATTCGTGGTGATTGCCTCATATGGATTTTCTTCCATGAGTGGGACATGCTTGTAAGCGGCCGCATGAAAAACAATCTGTGGAGAAAATTCTTCAAAAATGCTTCGCATCGATTCAAAGTTTCGAATATCTCCAATTCGGAAATGGATGCGCAGTGCATCTTGGTATTCGATTAATTCTTGTTGCAGTTCATATAAGGGAGATTCTGCTTGGTCCAAGAGTATGAGGTTCGCTACCTTATACTTAATCACTTCCTTCGCGATACCACTACCGATCGATCCTGCAGCCCCGGTGATAATTATTGTTTTACCTACCATCTCAGCTGCTAAGCTGCTTTGAGTTAGTTGAATATGTGCCCTACCTAGCAACTCTGAAATATCTATTTGACCTATCTTTTTTGGGGTTAGTTCCCCATTAACCCAAGTATTTGGGTCTTGTACCCGTTGAATTTTTACTTGTTTTGAAAGACAAATTTCCACGAGATTTCTCAATAATTCTGGGTTCGGCTTACGAATGGCAACAATTACTTTTTCGATGCGCATGGAAGAAAGCAAGGATTCCATTTGATTCGCGTCGAATACGTTGATTCCATCGATTCGATTTCCTACGAGTGCGGTGTTGTTGTCTATAAACCCTATTATTTTTTGTTGAATGCGATTGTCGTTTTCTATGGTGCGTTTGGCAATTAGTCCCATGGCCCCCGCCCCGAATATTAATACACGTTCAGCGATCTCAGCGGACTTTACCGTTTCTATGTACCACAGTTTAATAGCAAACCTACTTCCAATAAGAAACATGAGACTGATCATAAACTCCATTAGAATTATAGAGCTGGGAAACAAGTAGGTAGTGTCCCAAATGGTGGCGCGTAAGGCGCTGATGATAATAAATATTAAGGTGGCACTTAGGTTGGCTTTGAGAATGCGTTGTGAATCTTGAGTGGAGGTGTAACGGACTAAGCCTTTGTGAATTCCAAATAGAAAAAAAATAACCCCTTTGATGCATAAATACATGATGAACTCCGGCCAATGTTGGAGCCATTCGTTTTTCATCGCATATAGATTGGTATTTAAATCGAAGCGAATAAAATAGGCAAGAACTAATGAAAAGACAGAAATGACTAAATCAATTACGATTATTATCCAACGTGGAGTTGCCGTTCTTAATTTAATCATGAAATCAAAGGTAAAAAAAAAGACCGCGATTGCGGTCTTTTACTTAAATTAGTATCGTTTTAGTTCAATCGAACGATGTTCATTTTTAAATCAGTCAAGACTTCTTTAATGTATCCATCTTTCATAGAAACGAATACCGCGAGTGCTGGATTCGAATCTCCGTAGCAATTTCCTGCTTTCGTTTCACCGGCTTCAAGATTAAAGGTAAATGTATATTCTGGATTATCACACGTTCTGCAATTTCCGCCATCCAAATCATAGTACATGTCTTCTCTTACTTTGAGC
>Ga0315899_10007120_pt1 | contig 12020 bp, 11 predicted proteins | sample LakEriMetagenome_2_FD_203518 | JGI IMG/M metagenome (GOLD analysis project Ga0315899, IMG submission 203518) | Freshwater fungal communities from buoy surface, Lake Erie, Ohio, United States - Buoy 4 MA112 | ecosystem: Environmental > Aquatic > Freshwater > Lake | place: USA: Lake Erie, Ohio... | reverse complement strand
GTCCGAATACAACGAGCATCAGGCCGTGGTGTTGGGATCGTTTTCGGTGTAATGCGCTTGTGGATTCTGACTCACCTGGTTCATTTTGATTTGCTCCCACGAACCAATGATGTGCTGGTTGATGCGGCCCAAGGCTTCGAGCTTCGCCTCTTTGTCTTTCTTCGCTTTCTCCACTTCGAGGTAGCGGTATTTTTCCATATGGATGATGCCGTTGGTGCCTTGGTAGATGTGGTCTTCTTTCAACACGCCATTCTCGACGTTCATGAGGTAGTTCTGGTTTTCGACCATATAGTCGTATGGACCTTTGGTGAGCATCATCTTGAAGAAGATAGGGCCCATTTCGATGCAGAGGATGACGAGGAAAATAATCCACGGTATGACGCCACCTACCTCGTGACTGATTTGTATGCGCTTAAGAAGACCGCTGTAAGTATGAGCGCTCTCTTCGTTTTTCTTATACTCGGCTCTTAATTCATCATCAAGAGCGCGAATGTCGTTGGAAGTCTTTTCGAGTTCCGATTTCCATGCATTCACATCAGTTGCTTTTAGGGCTGCGAACTTTTCCTTTTCAGCCATTTTGTCGTCGATGTTTTTCTGAAGCGCTTTAGCTACAGGGCCTTCACCATAGGCTCGCTTGTCTTGCATTTCAAGTCGTTTGTTTTCTACGAGCTCGTCGATTTTGTCATCGTACACTTTCAACTCGGTTTCGTAAGAAGCGAGTTTCCCTTCAAGCTCGGCTTTGTCTTTTTCCAGTATGGCCTTGCGCTGAGAGAAGAGCGAATCCGATTGCATGTTGCGCTCTTGCGTGTAGGTCTTTTGGAACTTGTCGAGTTCGTTGTCGATTTCCGATTTCAATATGCGGATTTCAAGTGGGGCTGAAATAGCAAAGCCAAGAATGAGTGCAATGATGATGCGCGGAAACGCTTGCATCACTTCACGCCAGGTTACCGTGTCGGTGCCATCGCCTTTACCCGTGCTCGATACGATGAAACGGTCGAGATTGAAGATGATAAGACCCCATGCGATACCAAATAGAACGGTGCCAATCAGGAATCCGATACCCGCTGCTTCTTGTTGGTCCATAGCGTATGCTTTCGGACCAAATGCGGTGAAGAAAGCAAAGCCGCCCGACACCATTGCAAGCGCTCCTGTGCACAATACAATACCTCCGATACCGGCATATTTCACGCGGTCTTGCATGGGAGATTTCATCAGGAAGTGAGAGTCGGCACCTGCGCACCACCACAGGAAGCGGGTGATTTTGGAAGGAGTAGAGTAGGGTATTGAGGACATATCTTTTGAGTATTATAGGAGTGTAGGATTATAGGGAGTCATGGAAAGACTTGAGGGTTGGTTCGTCGTTACTTGCGTGTAGTGAAAGGTTGAGATTTGCGATATTCAGTTGTGTGTTCGGTTGAATGTGAATTGCGATGTTTGGGACGTTGTCCTTTCGCAACAAGTTGTGTTGGAGTTCGTCTGCAACTTTCGAAGCAACGCTTGGCATTGGCGTTGTTGCGTTTACTTGCGGCATGCGTTTTTCTGAGAGCTTGCGCACCGCGAGTTCAATCCGCTTTGATTTTGGCCACCCGATCAACCATCGAAACTGCCATGCGCGGATGGAAGTGCACGACTCGTTACCCACTGCTCCAAACGATTGTCCATTGCGCACAACGAACAGATTTTTCAGTAGTGAAAACTTCCTAGGCTGCTCAAGCGGGTTACGATATCGCACCAGCGCCCAACGCATGCCTGCATCGAGCACGGGAACCTCGAAGGGTTGTCCGTGCCAAAGAGTGATTGGGGTGTTGTGGTGATGCATAAGAGCGAAGATAGGGTGTGACATTGATTTTTCAGTCAGTTAGCCTTTCTTCCTTACTAGCACATGTTCTTCCCAAAACTGCTTGTTCAATGCATACTCCTTTGCGGGTTGTCCCTTCTGCGCAAATGGTCGAGCATAATCACCCGGGAAGGCGGTGATGATGGAAAAGCCTTTCAATGTTTCGCGAACGACGACACAGAAATCGGGCGTTAACCTTAGCCCTTCAATAAGTCCAACTTCAATCGTAAAACCTTCGCGCATCTCACTTACAAGATCCTTTTTGGAAAGGTAACTTTTTTTCATGATTCCCAAAGTGCCTGCCATTCTGCCATTGGTTAGCGTATAGGTGAAAACAATGGTGCTCGAATGTTGCTTATTCACGCTTACAGGAGAAGAATTTTGCAGAATGAGAAGCAAGTCATCCGGTGTCTCAAATGTGCTTTGGAGAAAATAACTTCCGGCCAATGCGCCTTCACCAAAATGCCTTTCCAGATGGCGGCGGCTTGCGGGGGTGAGGTAGAATTCCTTGGGCATACTAAGCAATGATAGAGCAATTTTCTTTGTTCGGATGAATCCCTTTTGATAGACGCATCAACTTCCAATTATGCTTGGCAACATTTTTCGATAATTTTATTTTTTGTTGCCAAGTTTGGCAACAATTAGGGAGAAATTTGAAAAATGTTACCAAGCCGAAGGCTGATTTCTACAGGATAAACTCCAAATAATTGTCGCGGTCAATCTGCTGAACTTCTACGCCGGAATAGCTATGCCTGAAGCCGGAAGGTGTTTTGGCTTTTTTCGCTGATGAATACTTGATTTCAAAAGCGCGCAATTCGCCATTTTCAAATTCAATCCAATCGATTTCCTGTTGCTGGTAGTTCCGCCAGAAATAAAAATTGGTGAGTGATCCCGAATAGCGCAATTTTTTGATACGCTCACTGAGGATGTAGCTTTCCCAGAGAATTCCTGTATCGTTGCGCAAGCCTAGCGGACGAAAATCATTGATTACCGCATTGCGAATGCCATTGTCGAAGAAATACCACTTGGCACTTTTGGAAATTTCTTTGCGCGCATTGGTGCTAAAGGCGGGTAGCTTATACAGAATAAATACCTTGCTCAGCAAATCAAGATAGCTTTCCACTGTTGCTTTGTTCATGCCCAGCTGATTGCCAAGTTCTGTATAAGAAACTTCGGATCCTGTTTGATAGGCAATTAAACGCAGCAGGGAAAGAATCTTATCGGAAAGTCGAATACCCGAAAAGGCAAGAATATCCTTCAATAGATAGGATTGAATCAGTTGCCCGAGATAGGCCGATTTGGAATTGTTGTCGGTGAGCTGAAAGATCTCCGGATAGCTCCCATAGACGAGTCGGTCGTCCAGATCCTGGCGCGCCTCTATAAGTGTTTGGCCAAGCTCAAGCTGAGCAATCGGGTAGAGGTGAAAAGAATGTAATCTGCCGGTGAGAGGCTCGCCCGACTGATTCAGCAAATCGAGCGCCGACGACCCCGTGGCATATATGGTCAGTTCCGATTGCGTATCGACCATCAGCTTCATCGCTTTTCCAACTTCCTGAATGGCTTGGGCTTCGTCAATAATAAGTGTGCGGATGTTACCCGTGATATTTTTCAGGTTGGCTACGGTTCTGCGTTGAAAGATCTCCTGCACTTCCAGATCTTCTCCGTTGATTAGCAGGTAATCACCGTCCATTTTTTTGACCAGCGACTGCATCAAAAATGTTTTGCCTACCCGACGCGTTCCAAACAGCAAAATCACTTTGTTGCTTTTTTGCAAGGCAAGCATTTGATTTTCAATTGCTCGAGGGATAATTGTTTGCATGGTGCTCAATTCTAATAGCTAAATTAAACGAAATTCAGCCAACATATTCGCTAAATTTCAATGAATTTAGTGATTAGAGAACTGGCTTAAGGCCTAGTGGAGCCCAAAATTATTTGCCATTCAAGATTGTGAATGGCCTTATCTAAAGATGATGCAAACTTCCACTTGGAATTGCTTTTAAGTCCATTACTCCTGCAACGAATTCACCAATTCCTGAATGGATGCAGCAGCCTCCGTGATCGACTGGCTGTGCGCGTTGAAGTCTTGCTCTTGCTTGCCTATGGCTGCTTCTGTTTCTGCAACTAATCGCCAGTTTGCGTTGCAGGAGTAAATGCGTTGTAGCCCTTTGGTTTTGACTTTGAAATCGGTTAGAATACGCTGCGTATTTCGATGAATGGGCTGCATAGCATCGATGTCTATTCGAATTTGCTTTGCAAGCTCTGCAAGTTGGTTGCAGGTTGCAGCTGCTGTTGCACCAAACTGCTCCGTGATGCTGGCAATTTGGGAATCATATTTCTTCAAATCACTTTGGGCTATCTGCAGGTTGGCACCCAACGTACTCACTGCTTTTTCGAATTGTGAAGTGTATGATTTTACTTCACACACTTGCACTGTGGGAACCACTTGCGCATGGACGAAAGCGTTGAACTTTTGTGCCTCATCAACCACGGTGTTGCCTTGGTTTTGCAGTGCATCCAAATTGTTCTTCATCGCAGCTTTTGTTTCCTTGAGTTTCTTCCATTCCTCCGTGCCCGATTCAATGCGGCTCTTGCCTTGCGTGTATTGCGCGAAGAATTTGTAATCGTTGTTGACCGTTTGTTTCAGTTGTTCCAACGAACGCATTTCACCATCGAGTTCGTGCACCATGCCGTCTGCCTTCAAGAAGACTTCCGATTTCTGTTCACACGGTATTTCGCGGTACTGCTTTTCCAATTCCGCAACTTGTGATAGCAAGTTTGAGAGCGTGGTGTTGACCTGATCAACAGTCGATTTCAAATTCGCGTCTACATCCGAGGTCGTATAATACACCTTGCAGCCGGAGAGGAGAGTTATCCCGCTTAATACACAGGCGGGTAAAAGAGTAGCTCGGTTCATTGGCGAAAGATAACGCGTCATGAATGGGCTCCTCATTCAAGCGCTGATTCGGCTGAATATCCAAAAGGAGAAAGTGTTCGTAAGCAGTTGGTTTCACCTAAAATGGAGCGCAAAACCAACGTTGTTTTTACCGTACATAAATCGGCCTCTTCAACTTCCGACTGTATTTGGTCTGCAGCGAAACCAGAAAACCATCGATGAGCTTGTGCAGGGTCTCGGCATATGGACTCGTCGGTAATGTATGATTGAGTTTGTGGAAGTAATCGCCGAATTCTTGCCAGTTAGTGCTTTTGACTTCCATGGTGTTTATCAGCGATGCGACGCGAGGCACGAACAATTCGATTTGTTCGCGGGTGATTTTTTTCTTCGGGTATTGTTTTTCGTTTAATTGCACAGCCGCAGTTTGACGCATCGTGGATAGCGTCTCCGGCGTCAAGGATTTATTTCCAATGATGAGAATATGAAAGTTGGAATTCGGAGCAATAAAGCCCTTGCTTTCCAAGTAAGCCGCCATAAAACAATATTTCAAGATTTGATCTTTGCCCAAAGGACTGTCCATTTTGAGTTCGAGGGCTACTAGCGTGGAGGTATTGTGAGCATAGGCGAGTGTGTCCATGTACATGAACTTCATACCGGTGGATGCCTCGAAATCATTGGAACTTCCCGTTATGGTCCATTGACTCTCCGGTCGAATGGTAAAATGACCTTTTAAGTAATAGGTGAGCACACTGCTGGGAAGTAATGAAGTGAACACATCAAATTCCTTATTCAGAAACTCCTCAGAAAAAAATCGAAGTCGGCGCTGAGCTTCGATAGGACTTATTAATCTCCCTTTAATCGGTTCATCATAGAGATTTTCTACGCTTGCTGAATCGATTTCATTCTCGATTTTCGATTCCAAAGCACTCGTAATGGCTTCCCATTTTGGTTGGTCAAGCACTTCGTTTGCGCACGACTCAAAAACATGGTCCAATACGCGCTGCTGGAGCCGGGTTTTTGAAATACCCAGTGCATTTTCTGTTTCCCATGTTAGCATGCGAATAACACCAGCCACTCCGGATGTCCATGAAATTCGATCTTTCAAATGCATTGTGCGGTAAACGATGTGACGCTTCTGTGCCATGATATCCTTCGGTTAAGGTTTAATGGTTTGAAATTTCCGGTAATTCTACGAAAATTGTCCAATAGCTTACTGAGTTCTTTGAATAGATTGAATTCCGGCTTTGTTTGATGATTACTTCGCATACTCTTATCGAATAACCATGACATGCCCTTGCATAAAATACTTGCGAGAATTGTCATTTCGAGTAATCGCAAGCTCCCATAAAAATACGTCATGCTTTGCAAAGTGATCGCCGTCGTAAACATTTCCATACCAAACTTCGTCGGGAGATTCAGTGCTGAATAGAATATCACCCCAGCGTGATATTACCTGAAATTTATACGTATTGATGAGTTCTTTCCCAAATATAACCGGCGCAAAATAATCATTGATTACTCCGTCTTGAGGTGTGAATGCATTGGGAACATAGACCGTGAATTGATCATCCGGGAATTCGGGCATGATGTAGTGCTCCATCATTTCAATAGAATGGGTTACTGTATCGGTGCAACCGTATTCATTCGCTGCAACCATCGTTATATCATACATCGTGGGATAGGAGAAGCTGAATTGGAAATATTCGCCTTCCCCCTCCTGAAGAAGTGTTTCCCAATAGATGTTGGAAGCTCCTTCCGAAATACTGTAAGCGAATTCAGAAATGTCTGTACATCCGGTGTCAGGAACTACAAATTCAGCTATTGGAGATTCAACAACATTCACCAGCATTGAATCAAGGGAGGTGCATCCAATGGGATCAGTGTAGGTGTAGTAAACCGTATAAATCCCGCTAGCAACATTTGGAAGTAAAGTTCCGGAAGATGAATTGTTGATGAGATCGCCCGACCAGCTTCCGCCCGGAGGTGATATTGCATCTACAGAAACTCCCGTTTCATATTCACAATAATTGAGAACAGTTGGAAGAGCTATTACCGGATTCGCATTGATGGTTATTGTCAGCTGGTCCGTCGAAAAACAAGTGCCTTCTCCGATGGAGTAGCTAATGTTGTATACACCCGGGCCAATTTGGTCCGGATTGAATTGAGGCGCAATGGGGTCGCCAACAATTCCTCCACTCCAAAATCCCCCAGGAGGTTCAAAAGCAACTGGGAATAAATCGGGGTCGTTTTCACATGCAAAAAGATCATTTCCGGCTTCGGCTTCCACATACTCTGTCACGGTAATCCATAAACTGTCATAAGCAATACAGCCGTTTTCATCGGTGAACGTATAATAGAATAATGAAGTGCCTATTCCCGGATTGGTGTATTCCGGGCCATCAGCAGATACGCTCGGCCCTGTCCAAATTCCTGTTCCGTTGGCGACGGGTTGAAAACCGGTGAAGGTTAAAGTGCCCGGAAACTCGCAGAGTGAAAGATCTACTCCGGCTTCTACTTGGGGCAATGGCCATACGTTAACTAGCGCTGTCTCGCTCGAAAAGCATCCATTCGCTGCGTATCCGGTGAAAGTGAAATAGCTACTTTCTAATAATGAGACAGATAATTCTGTAGTTGAATTTGTTTGAATACCCTCTGCCGTTAGCCAATACGAAGAACCAACATCCAGCGGCAAATCGGAAGATGCGTTAAGGGTTATTTCCTCGCCTGAACAAATAGAAGCCACCTCTTCGATTTCGATGATTGGGTTAGGCAGGAGGGTAATTTGTACAGAGTCACTCGACAGGCAATTGCCATAGCCAAATGAATAACCTAGCATAAATGTTCCGGTAGTGTCGGATAGCACACTTGAATTCGGGTCTATCAAATCTGAGGGGCCCCAAGTGCCGCCAATTGGTGTCGCCTGTGCATCAATGATTGTTTGCGTATTGCACACCGAAAAATCTTCTCCCGCAAAGGGGGTGATGACTTCCTGAATGAAAACTCCTATGCTATCATAATCGGAGCACCCTTGATCATCTGAAGCATTTAAGTAGTAATAAGTGTCACTAGAAGGAGAAACAATCGGATTGAGCGTTTCGAATTCCGTACCATCAGAAGTCGGTGTCCAGCTGAAGGAAAGTGTACTCAATGGATCTGCAATGATGAGTGCATGTAGTTCAATATCATCTCCTAAGCAAATTGGAGCTATTGCCTGAAAAGTAATATTCGGAGGATTGAGCACCTGAATTATGATATCATCTGTCGCCTGGCAATTTTCGTCACCAACGGAATAAGTCAGCGCATATTCGCCTGCTATTGTTGTGTTGAATACTCCAGTAGCATCCACTAGCGACGTATTAAGCCAAGTACCTCCAGGGGTTACGGGAGTTAATTGCACTGCGAGATCGTTCAGGCAAATCGTGATATCCGCACCTGCATCGGCTGTAAACGATTCATCAACGAAGGCTTGAATATTATCAGCACGTGTGCATCCATACGCATTCGTAACTGTGTAAGTTAGCTCGTATTGGCCTGCTGCCGGTGGTGTAAATGTGTTGCCTATAATACCCGTCCCAGTCCAGTTGCCTCCCAATGGCGAGAAACCGGATAGGAGAAAAGGTTCGATTGAAAGGCAAATTGATATGTCGGGCCCTGCGTTGGTTGGTGGCAGCGGAAATACGGTAACATCAACTTCTTCCGAATCGGTGCAGCCGGTCGCTGTAATTGTCCCTGTAACAGTATATGTCGTTGTAACCGTCGGTGATGCTATCACTGAACTTCCAGTATTGGTATTTAGAGTAGAGGAGGGCGACCAAACATAAGTGTCGCATCCTTGAGCATTGAGGGTGACACTTTCGCCTGAACAGATGGTTCCGCTATTGGCAGACACATATGGAGCTGGATGAACAGTTACATAGGCTACATCGGATGAGTAACAAGATCCGCTTCCAATTGTATATACCAGGGGGAATACACCCGGGGTTATTGGATGCAAAGCACCTCCGACGATATTCGTACACGACCAGGAGCCACCTCCTGGGTAACCATACAAGTTCACGATATCATCACTTTCGCATACTTCGAAGTCTGGACCTGCATCTGCGATTACGGGCGGAACAACCGTTATTTGAAGTTCATCTGTTAATGAGCACGAGCCATCTGTGCTAACCACAGTATAAACGACCGTAAATACACCTTCACCATTGGGGATGTAAATACCATTGGCTCCCATGTTAGGATCACCACCCCAATATCCTCCAAAGGGCTGACCTGTCAGAGCGCATGCAATTGGCTGATTGCAGTATTGAACGTCGACGCCTGCGCTAATGGATCCCGGGTTAAGCACAGTTACGTTGACTTCATCGGTCAAGGTGCCACAAAGAGTAGATGTTACAGTAAGTAAATAGGTTGTTGACTGGCTTGGTTGCACGATTGGATTTAAACTACTTCCGATGCCCTCAGACCAACTGACAACCGCGGTGTTATCCCAGCCGTCTACTAACGTTGGATTTCCTCCTAAAGTGGCTGATTGCCCTGGACAAAGTATGATGTTTGCACCTGCGTCAATTGTGCATTGGGCGTTTAATCCAACTATTATAGCGCTGAAAAAAGCGAATAATATGCTTCTCTTTTTCATATTGTTTTTACGACGTTTCCAAGGGAATAAAGGTAATTCCCCTAATGAGTGATACGCAAAAACATACTAGTACGCATCTTCCTAAAAAAAGGTTGCTTTCAGGAGAGAATCCCTTCGCAGGATAATCGATGGGGGAGTCTTCCCATGTTGTAGCCATGGTGCTAACGGTCATTGTCTTATTGTACTCCTGCATGAGTAGTTCGGCGGCGAGTGCATCGCCCAGTGCATTGGCTTGAATGGCTTGCGAAAGCCATAAGTTTGCTTCTTGCAGTATCTCAGCATCATTGATCGCGTCGAGGTAGCGTGCTTTCATATCTACAAATACCTTGGTGTGATATTGTTCTTGCAGACTATCGTCTTGCTGCAATCTTTCGATGAACGACTTTCTTGTTTCCATGGAAAAGTTGTCGCTCTCCAAGATGCCCACGAATTCACTCAGTTCTTCATCGGTTGCTCCTCTGCCAAGCAAATCAACAAAGCATCGATTGACATACTGCTCAACGGTGAGCGTGGAGATGGTGTTGTTTGGGGAATCGGGTTATTCGTGTATACATTTTCCTTTTTGCATGAAACTGCAAGACAAGTGAGTAGAGCAAAGGAAAATAACAAAGAGGCCTTTTGCATAAAGATGTGCTATAGTATCCGACTGAAAGGTAAACAGACGAACAGGGTGAATAATGTATGGGCGTTAAATTATTTTTAATAGCGCAATAACTCAGACAATAGGAGGGTTAATCGATTCGAAACCCCAAAACAATCTTATCATGAAATCAAAATCAATTTTCAACGGGCTTATGCTCGTGCTTGCAACAGCCGGTATTTTATTTAAGACCATGCACTGGCCGGGAGCATCGATTATGCTCATATTGGCATTTGCCATTTTGTTTGTTTCACTTTTCACCTCTTTGCGAAAGGAAAACCAATCCTTGGGAATGTCGGTGGCAGAGAACGCTTCAATGCTCCTCACGTTTTCAATGTTGATTCTTGGTGCTGCCTTTCGTATGCAACATTGGCCGGGCGCCATGGTGCTCGTGGTGCTGGGAACTTTCTCGACGCTCGCTCTGGTGTTTTATGGAGTGTTCAACCGAAAGAGCCTGAAGCTCGGCGCTCAGGGCACTTTCACACTGTTATTATTCCTGGTCATTCTTGGCGGACTGCTGCCGAATAATGCTTGGGTGGCGGTGTTTAATGCGGGTTGATTCCACCATTTCACCACAAACAAAAAGACCGCTCTTTCGAAGCGGTCTTTTTCTTTGTAGCCCGTAGGGGAATCGAACCCCTGTTTACAGAATGAAAATCTGCTGTCCTAACCCCTAGACGAACGGGCCATCGTTTTTCTAAGCGGGTGCAAATATAGTTACAGCTTTCAATGATGCAAGGGGAAGCAAAAAAAAAATGGCGAGTGGCGAGTGGCGAATGGTCGGAGGTTACGATTTTATGGTAGTGGTCATCCATACATCAATTGAGTTCAAGGAGGGATCGAGAAAGAAATAGGTAAGTAATTCGCCACTCGGCATTCGCCACTAGTCACTAAACCCGTAATGCCCCCATCCCGCCATCCACCGCCAGCACTTGCCCTGTTACCCAGGCCGACTTAGGCGAGAGCAGGAACTCGACCATGTCGGCCAGTTCCTGTGGTGCGCCCACTTTCTTGAGCGGGTTGCGCTTTTGGGCGCCCTCGATTTTTTCAGGAGTATTGAGGAATTTTTCGCCGAGTGGAGTATGGGTTAATGATGGCGCAATGCAGTTAAACCTAATCAGCGGCGCGTATTCGGCTGCCAGCGAGCGGGTGAGCGCCTCATTGGCGCCTTTGGCCATTGCAATCGATGCATGAAAGGGCATGCCTGCTCCCACGGCCACACTGCTGAAAAGGACCACTGAGGGGTTTGCGCTTTGCTTCAGATTATTCAGGTAGGCTTGCACAAAGGCAATAGCACCCAGCGTATTGATTTGCAAATCGCTCTGAAACTCAGCCTGCGTTAGTCGATGAAAGGGTTTAAGATTGATAGTCCCTGGGAAATACACCAGGCCGTCAATAGGCCCGTCGATCGTAGGAAATGCCCCGAAGTCGTAGCTTTCTACTTGGTGAAAGTCTTGAAGGCCCTGGACTTCCGCTCGGCTGATGCCAATCACGCGGTGCCCCTGTTCCATAAGCTGAACGGCTGTGGCCTTGGCAATGGCGCTGTTCGCGCCGGCTAGTATGTATGTACTCATTTTTATCGTTTACTGATTTTGTTGTTGGCGATGGCGCGCTGTGCCTTGCTCTTGAAACGGCTGATGTCTTCACTTCTCAGTTTTGCGTGCTTCGTGCCGCAAGCTTCCACCCGTTCGCGCCACAGACGGTAGCTGCTTGCTTTCAGTTCTCGCTTCATGAGCGCTTTCACGTCAGCTTCCTTCAAACCAAACTGTACGTAAATAGCCTCAAACGGCGTACGGTCTTCCCAGGCCATTTGGATGATGCGGTCAATGTCTGCTTCCGGATGATTCATGAGCGATTAGCGTTTTGGGAGAATGGAGAAAAGAGAATGGAGAAAAGAGAATGGAGATCTGTTGCGCGCCAGTTCTTCATTCTCTTTTCTCCATTCTCCTTTTTGCATATGAGAAAGAAACACTTTCGCGGATCACAGGGTTCACCCGCGCCACATTTTTCCTTT
>Ga0315899_10007119_pt1 | contig 12020 bp, 9 predicted proteins | sample LakEriMetagenome_2_FD_203518 | JGI IMG/M metagenome (GOLD analysis project Ga0315899, IMG submission 203518) | Freshwater fungal communities from buoy surface, Lake Erie, Ohio, United States - Buoy 4 MA112 | ecosystem: Environmental > Aquatic > Freshwater > Lake | place: USA: Lake Erie, Ohio... | reverse complement strand
TGGCGGGCTCGGCCCGCGTATCCTCCCCCGAGAGGGCATACAGCAACTCACGCTGGCCGTTGCCGGACACGCCGGCAATGCCCACCACCTCGCCAGCGCGCACCTCGAGGCTCAGGCCTTCGAGGTCAACCCCAAACGGCGATTCGCGTCGCAGGGTGAGGGCTTGCACACGCAACACGGTAGCGCCCAGGACGGCCTCGCGATGTTGCAACTGCGGCGGCTCGGCGCCGATCATCAGGCGACTGAGCGAGGCATTGCTTTGCTCGCGCGGATCGCAGGTGCCGGTGACGCGCCCTGCACGAAGCACGGTGCAGGCGGTGCACAGGGCACGGATTTCATGCAGCTTGTGGCTGATGTACAGGATGCTGCAGCCCTGGTCGGCCAGCGTGCGCAGCACCGCAAAGAGTTTTTCCACCGCCTGCGGGGTCAGCACCGAGGTGGGTTCGTCCAGAATCAGGAGCTGGGGATCGGTCAGGAGGGCGCGGATGATTTCCACCCGCTGCATCTCGCCCACCGACAAGGTATGCACCGGGCGCGAAGGGTCGATGTCCAGCCCGTAGGCCTGGGCCTTGGCATCGATACGCTGGGTGACTTCGGCCAGCGACAGGTGTCGATCCAGCCCGAGCCACACGTTCTCGGCGACAGTGAGGGTGTCAAACAGGCTGAAATGCTGGAACACCATGCTGATGCCCAGGGCGCGTGCCTCCTGCGGGTTGCGCACGGTCACGGGCTGGCCATTCCACAGCACCTGGCCTTGGTCGGGCTTGACGCTGCCATAGATGATCTTCATCAACGTGGACTTGCCGGCACCGTTTTCACCCAGGACCGCATGGATCTGCCCGGCCTGCACGGTCAGGGCCACCCGGTCATTGGCCAAGACGGCGGGATAGCGCTTGGAGATGTCGGTCAGCTGCAGGCGTGCGGGGGTCATGGCAAGGGGGTGCGCAGAGGCGCCGACGCCTCGTAGATCTGTTGACGCAGCCAGCGGCCCGCCGCCGATTCGTGCGTGCGCTCGTGCCAGACTTGGTAGAAATCGATACGCGGGAACTGGACCGGGCACGGCAAGATGGTGAGCGGCAGCCGGTCGACGAAACGCGTAAAGCAGCGACGGCCGGCGGTCACCACCAGGTGGGTCTTGGCCACCATCTGCGGCAGCAGCCCGAAGTACGGACAGTGGATGCCGCTATTGCGCACCAGGCCCAAACGCTCCAGGTGGCTGTCGACCGCGCCCAGCCTCTGCGCGGACGCGGGCTGAGACACCACATGTTCGGCGGCCAGCCAAGATTCGACCGTCCATCCCTGCTTGACAGCGGGATGGTCATTGGCCACCAGGCAGACCACCTCGTCGTCAAACAAGGAGGTGCCATGGAGCTTGTCGACCGGATCGAACCAGTTGATCAGAAGCACATCGATCTCGCCCCGCGCAAGTTGGCGGTAGCTCGTCTCGCGGTCGACCAGGGGATGCACCTCGATCGGGCAATGCGGCGCCAGCGCCTTGATCCGGGCCACCAGATCCGGCAGCAGCTGGGGGCCCAGGTAGTCGCTGGCGATCAGACGGAAGGTGTGACGTTCCTGGGCGGGGTCGAAGGTGCGAGCGTCGGCGAACAGGGCCTGCGCCGCGCGCAGGATGTCGGCGCTCGGTTCGATCATGCGCAGGCCGGCGTCTGTGGGCACCATGCTGGCGCCCGAGCGCACCAGCAAGGGGTCACCCGCGATCTCGCGCAGGCGGCGCAGGGCCGCCGACACCGCGGGCTGGTGCATGCCCAGGCGCTCGGCCGCGCGCGACACGCTGCGCTCGGTCAGCACGGTGTGCAACACCTTGATCAAGTGAAAATCCAACTTGTCAAATAGCGAGGAGTTGATCATGCGGTGAGGATCGGTTTGGGCTGCAGGGGCACCGCCACTTGAAGCATGCGGACGCAGCCCCGGGCTTGCCCCATTTCGCCTAGCAGGAATCCGGCCATACTTGGATCCATGGAGACCCAAACGATCCGCTTCATCCGCCGGGGCGAAGTGACAACGCTCGGCAATGTACCACCCGATCGCACCCTTTTAGAGGTCCTGCGCGAGGACCTTGGCGCCTGCGGCACCAAGGAAGGCTGCGGCGAGGGCGATTGCGGCGCCTGCACGGTGGTGATCGCCGAACCCGAAGACGCCGGTCTGCGCTATCGCGCCATCAACAGCTGCATCCGGCTGGCCCACTCGGTGGACGGCCTGGCCCTGTGGACCGTCGAAGACCTGTCAGAGCCTGACGGCACCCTGCACCCAGCCCAGGAGGCGATGGTGCAATGTCATGGCTCCCAATGTGGTTTTTGTACGCCGGGCTTCGTCATGAGCCTGTTCGGGATGTACCAGACCCATGTGCGCGCCGGGCGTGAGATCACCCGCGAAGTGGCGCAGGCGGACCTCTCGGGCAATTTGTGCCGGTGCACCGGCTACCGGCCGATCCTGGAGGCGGCCCAGCGCATGGCCCACCTGCCGGCAAGCCCCATCGATGAGGCCGACCTGGTCGCCAAGCTGGCGGCCCTGCGTGCGCAGGCGCCCTCGATTTCGGCCCCGGGCTACCAGATGCCCACCACCCTGCCCGAGCTACTGGCCCTGCGCCGCGACCACCCGGGCGCGCAGGTGGTGGCCGGCTGCACCGACGTGGGGCTGTGGGTGACCAAGCAGCACCGGCGCTTGCCGCAGGTGCTGGACGTCACCCGGGTGCGCGAGCTGCGTCAGATCGAGACGACGCAGGGCCACCTGTCGATCGGCGCCGCCGTTCCCCTGGCCGACGCCTACGCCGCCCTGGTGGCCCAACGCCCGAGCCTGGCCACCTTCGCCGAACGCTTTGCCGGCTTGCCCGTGCGCAACTCGGGCACCCTGGGCGGCAACGTGGCCAACGGATCCCCGATCGGCGACTCGATGCCCCTGCTGATCGCGCTGGACACGCGCATCGTGCTGGCCAGTGCACGCGGCGCACGCAGCCTGGCGCTGGAGGACTTCTACACCGGCTATCGCCAGACCGCGCTGGCGGCCGACGAGGTCGTGGTTCGCCTGGATGTGCCCCTGCCCGCGCCCGACGAATTCCTGCGCGCCTACAAGATCTCCAAGCGCTATGACGATGACATCTCGGCGGTGTGCCTGGCGATCCGGATGCATCGCCAGGGCCAGACCGTCACCGGCGTGCGCATCGGGGCTGGCGGCGTGGCCGCCACACCCGCGCGCGCGCGCCAGGCTGAGGCCGTGCTCGAAGGACAGGCCTGGAGCGAGGCCGCCGCCAATGCCGCCGCCACCGCGCTGCGCGCCCAGTTCCAACCGATTAGCGATATGCGCGCCAGCGCCGCTTACCGGCGCGAGGTGCTGGGCAATCTGATGCATCGCTTCTGGCTCGAAACCCAGGGCACCAGCGACATCAACCTGGAGCGCTACACCCTCACGCAGGTGGCACCATGAACGCGCGCGAAACGCACCCGACACCGGCACGAGTGCCTGCCATGGGCGCCTCCCGTATTCACGAAAGCGCCCGCGCCCAAGTAGCGGGCACGGCCACCTACATCGACGACATCCCCGAGGCGCGCGGCACTTTGCATGCGGCCCCCATCCTCTCGCCCGTGGCCCACGGCCGTCTGCGCGGGGTGAACACGCAAGCGGCACAGGCCCTGCCCGGGGTGCGCGGCGTGGTGCTGGCCGCCGACATTCCTGGCGACCCGCTGCTGGCCACCTTCGTGCACGACGAACCGATCTTCGCCATCGACACCGTGCAACACGTGGGTCAGGTGATCGGCCTGGTGGTGGCCGACAGCGCAATGGCGGCGCGGCGCGCAGCCCGCCAGGTCCAGATCGACATCGACCCCCTTCCCGCCTGGCTCGACGCCCGCGCCGCGCACGCGGCCCAAAGCTATGTGCTGCCGCCGGTGGTCGTGCGCCGCGGCGCGGCGGATGCCGCCATGGCGGCCTCGCGCCATGTGCTGGACGGCCAGCTCGAAGTGGGCGGCCAGGAGCATTTCTACCTGGAAGGTCAGGTGGCCTACGCCCTGCCCCTGGAACAAGGTCAGTGGCGCATTCACTCCAGCACCCAGCACCCGGGCGAGGTACAGCACTGGGTGGCGCACGCACTCGGACTGGGCAGCCACGCGGTCACCGTCGAATGCCGGCGCATGGGCGGCGGCTTTGGTGGCAAGGAAACGCAGGCCGGTCATATGGCGGTGTGGGCGGCGCTGGCGGCGCGCAAGTTTCGCGCGCCGGTCAAGCTGCGCCTGGACCGCGACGACGACTTCATGGTCACCGGCAAGCGGCATCCCTTCGCCTATGACTGGCAGGTCGGGTTTGACGACCAGGGCCTGATCACCGGCCTGAAGCTCACGATGCTGGCGAACTGCGGCTTCTCGGCCGACCTGTCGGGGCCAGTGGCAGACCGCGCCATTTTTCACAGCGACAACGCCTACTTCCTGTCCGACGTCGAGATCACTTCCTACCGCTGCAAGACCCACACCCAAAGCCACACCGCGTTTCGCGGCTTTGGTGGCCCGCAGGGCATGATCGTGATCGAGACCATTTTGGGCGATATCGCGCGCCATCTCGGGCTGGACCCGCTGGACGTGCGCCGGCGCAATCTGTACGGGGTGCAGGATCGCAACGTCACCCACTACCAGATGAAGGTCGAGGACAACATCCTCGATCCCCTGATCACCACGCTGGAAGCCACCTGCGGCTACCGCGCACGGCGCGAGGCTTTGGCCACCTGGAACGCACGCAGCCCCGTGATCAAGCGCGGCATGGCGATCACGCCGGTGAAGTTCGGCATCAGCTTCACCGCCACCTTGTTCAACCAAGCGGGCGCGCTGGTCAACGTCTTTACCGATGGCAGCGTGCAGCTCAATCACGGCGGCACCGAGATGGGCCAGGGCCTGCACACCAAGATCATGCAGATCGTGGCGGACGAACTGGGCGTGCCCCTCGAGCGCGTGCTGTGTACCGCCACCGAAACCGGCAAGGTACCCAACGCCTCCGCCACCGCGGCTTCCGCTGGAACCGACCTCAATGGGCGAGCGGCGCAGTTTGCCGCACGCAACATCCGCGACAACCTGGCCGCTTTCGTCGCGGGCCTGGATGGCTGCGGCGCGGGGGCCGTGCATTTCGCAGGCGGCCAGGTGATCTCACCCAAAACCACGCGCGGTTTCGACGACGTGGTGCGCCTGGCCTATGCCAACCGCATCCAGCTTTGGAGCGATGGCTTCTACCGCACGCCCAAGATCCACTACGACAAGACCACCCTCACCGGCCGGCCCTTCTACTACTTCAGCTACGGCGCGGCCTGCACCGAGGTCGCCATCGACACCCTCACCGGCGAGACGCGGGTGCTGGCGGTGGACATCCTGCATGACGTGGGCACCTCCATCAATCCGGCGATCGACATCGGGCAGATCGAAGGCGGCTACATCCAGGGTGTGGGCTGGCTCACCAGCGAGCAGCTGGTGTGGAATGAGCGCGGACACTTGGCCACGCACGCTCCCAGCACCTACAAGATCCCGGCCACGGGCGATGTGCCCGAACACTTCAAGATCGCGCTATGGCCCGAGGCCAATCGCGAAGACAACGTCGGCGGCAGCAAGGCGGTGGGCGAGCCACCCTTCATGCTGGGAATCAGCGCCTGGGAGGCGATCCGAGACGCGGTAGCCGCCGCCCACCCGCAGCGGCGCGTCGTGATGCAGGCCCCGGCCACGCCCGAGAACGTGCTGCGGGCGCTGCGGCCCGAGGCCTTCGGGGGCCTTACGGCCCCTTCGCACCCGCGTTGAACCAGGCCGCCACCGCGCCGCGCTCGTCCTCGGTGATCCCGGTGGCGTTGTTCATCGGCATCAGCCGCGTCACCACCACCTGCTGGTAGATCGCCTGCGCCTGCTGCGTGATGGCCTCGGGGCTGTCCAGTCGCACGTTCTTCATCTGCACCTGCGCGCCGTGGCACGACAGGCAACGCTGCTCCATCACCGTCTGAACTTGCGCGAAGCTGGGCGCCGTCGGTGCCGGCGCGCTCGAGGCCTTCGGCGCCGCTGGCACCAGCCACACCATCACGCCCAGGATCACCGCCACGCCCACTAGCGCATAAGGCAGCGGATGCCGGTTGCGCCCCAGCTTCCAGCCATGACGCAGCACGAAGAACTGGCGGATGGCGGCGCCCGCGAACATCATCATCACCAGCACGACCCAGTTGTGCGGGTGGCTCCAGGTGAAGCTGTAGTGGTTGGACAGCATGGCGAACAGCACGGGCAGCGTGAAGTAGGTGTTGTGCACGCTGCGCTGCTTGCCCCGTTTGCCATGCACCGGGTCCACCGGCTCGCCAGCCTGGATGGCGGCGACCATCTTGCGCTGACCGGGAATGATCCAGAACAAGACGTTGGCGCTCATGGCGGTGGCGATCATCGCCCCCACCAGCAGGAAGGCTGCACGCCCTGCGAACAGATGGCACGCCAGCCACGAGGCGATCACCACCAACACGGCCACCAGCGCGCCGACGATGGTGTCGCCATTCTCGCGGTCGCTGAACACGCGGCACACCGCGTCATACAAGAACCAGAACACCACCAGAAAGGCCAGCGCCGCGGCGATGGCGGCCGATGGCGCCCAGTCCATGCGCGCCGGATCAATCAGATAGACCTGCGGGTTCCACAAATAGGACACCGCCAGCAGCGCAAAACCCGAGAGCCAGGTGCTGTAGCTTTCCCAATAGAACCAATGCAGGTGCGAGGGCAGCTTGGGCGGCGCGAGCGCGAACTTGACCGGGTGATAAAACCCGCCGCCGTGCACGGCCCACAGCTCGCCGCTCACGCCCTGCTTCTTCAGGTCTTCATCGACCGGGGGCGTAAGGCTGGAATCGAGAAAAACAAAATAGAACGAGGAGCCAATCCAGGCGATGGCGACGATCACGTGCAGCCAGCGCACAAGCAGGTTGGCCCAGTCGAGGAGGTAGCTTTCCATGGCAATCCATACCTTCAGGACTGCTCACCACCGCGGGCGCTCTGAGCAGAAAAGACCGCGAACCCAGAGCTTGCTGCCAAGCCCGGCACCGCTGCGGCCGTAGGGCGCCAGTGTAAGCAAGTTCTTAAGCAAGTTCAGGGCAGTTGCAGCAATTGCGCGGCGACGGCCACCGCGATCACCTCGGGCTGCTTGCCCGCGATCCCCGGCAAGCCTATGGGGCAAGTGACCTGTGCGAGCTCGGCGTCGGTATAGCCCCGGTCTGCCAGCCGGTGTCGAAAGGTGGCCCACTTGGTCTTGCTGCCAATCAGACCCAGGAAGGCCAGGTCACCGCGTTCGCGCTGGCGACGCAGGCAGGCCGCCACGATGTCCAGATCTTCTGCGTGGCTAAAGCTCATGACCAGCACGCGGCTGCCGGGCGCGAGGTCGGCGACGGCGGCCTGCACCGGATCGGAATGCTCGCAGCGCACCTGCGGCGGACAATCAGGAGGAAAAATCTCGTTGCGGCTGTCGATCCAGGTGATGGCAAAGGGCAGCGGCGCCAGCACTCGCACCAGCGCGCCGCCCACATGACCGCCTCCGAACAGGGCCAGCGGCTGGCGCGCGGGCAGCAGACGCTGGGCGAGCATGGCCGTGTCGGCCGCGCCCACGCGCTCGAAACGCAGATGCACCACGCCCCCGCAGCATTGCCCCAGGCTGGGGCCCAGAGGGTAGCGATGCACCGAGTCGTACACCGCATCGGGGGCCTGCGCCAAGCGCGCGCGCGACTGCGCGATCGCCTGAAACTCCAGCTGCCCGCCGCCGATGCTGCCCGCCACGGCGTCGGGCCACACCAGCATCCAGGCACCCACTTCGCGCGGCACCGAGCCCTCGGCCTGTACCACGCACACCCAAACCGCCTCGTGATGTTCGAGACGGGCCAGGGCATCGGGCAGCGACAAGAGCGTCATGAGCGAAGTATGCTTGCGGCCGTTGAAGGAGAGTCCATGCGCGCCACAAGCCCCCTTTCCCGGTTCATGGCCATCGTCGCGGCGGCGGCCGCCGCGCTCCTGGCGGCCTGCAGTACACCACCGGCGCGCCAGGAAGCTGCGCGCCCAGCGCCGACCGGCGCGCCCGTTGAGGACGCGCGTCCCACCGGGGCCCCGCAAGCCGCACCCGCCGCCGTAGCGGCGCCCGCGCCCACGCCCGCAGCCGCGCCGGCCCCCAGTGTGCGAGCTTCGAACGCCGCGACGCCGCGCGATTACCGCCGCGACGCAGCCCAACACCTGTACGGCCTGAACCGCACCCGCATCTACCCCGGCCGGCTGCCCCCGCTGCTCTATGCGATCGGCGTGCTGCAGGTCGAAGTCGATGGCAAGGGGCAGGTGCAACAAATCAACTGGATGCGCGCACCGCGCCACGCACCCGAGGTGGTCGCGGAGATCGAACGCACCGTGCGCGCCGCCGCGCCCTTCCCAGTGCCCGCGCGCATGGGGCGGGTCACCTATACCGACACCTGGCTGTGGGACCGCAGCGGGCGCTTTCAGCTGGACACCCTCACCGAGGGCCAGAACTAAAGGCCGGAACTCAGGGCCCGGTCAGGAGCCGCGGTAGGTCGAATAGCTCCAGGGGCTGCAAAGCAGCGGCACGTGGTAGTGCGCGCCGGTGTCGGCTACCCCGAAGTCCAGCGACACCTGATCGAGGAAAGGCGGATCGGGCAGCGCCACGCCACGCGCTCTAAAGTACGCGGCGACATCGAAGACGAGGCGATAGGTTCCACGCTGCAGGCTGGCGTTGTCATACAGCGGTCCGTCGGGATTGCGTCCGTCGGCATTGAGCGCAAAACGCTTGACCAGCTGCGCCTGACCGCCATCGGTGCGGTACAGGGCCACCGCCATGCCGCCGGCGGGCGTGCCATGCATGGTGTCCAGGACGTGCGTGCTCAATCCCATGGCAACCCTCCTAAATCAGTAGACAACAGTGTATACACTTTGTGTCTTCGCCCTTAACATCAGCCGATGCACGCCGCGGAAACCATCACTAGCACCATCGCCGAGGCCCTGACCCGGGCGATCGCGGCGCACCGGCTGCAGCCCGGGACCAAGCTGGCGGAGCAAAAGCTCGCCGACCATTTTGGGGTGTCGCGCACGCTGGTGCGCCAGGCCTTGTTCCAGCTGTCACAAAACCGCCTGGTGCGGCTTGAGCCCGCGCGCGGCGCCTTCGTGGCTGCGCCCACCGTGAGCGAGTCGCGCCAGCTGTTTGCGGTACGCCGCATGCTCGAAGGCGAGATGGCCCGCACCTTCGCGCGCGAGGCCACGCCCTCTCACATCAAGGCCCTGCGCGAACACATCGCGCAAGAGAAAGCCGCAGCCGAAGCGGGCGAATCGGCCCGCCGCAACGAGCTCCTGGGCGACTTTCATGTGCGCATGGCCGAACTGCTAGGCAACGAGGTGCTGGCCCAGATCCTGCGCGAGCTGGCCTCGCGCAGCTCATTGATCTCGCTGATGTACCAGCGCGAAGGCGCTGCCGAACACTCCAGCGAGGAACACCTGCACATCGTGCGTGCGCTGGCCGCACGCGACGAAGACCGTGCCGCCCGCCTGATCACCGAACACCTGGACCACGTAGAAGCCAGCCTGGACTTCGACCGGCCCCTTCTGACCCAAGACATCGCCCAGGCCCTGTCCTCCTGACCATGATCTACGACAGCACCGCCCCCTATCCCCGCGACCTGGTTGGCTACGGTCCCAAGCCGCCGCATGCGCGCTGGCCCGGCCAGGCCCGTGTGGCGGTGCAGTTCGTCCTCAATTACGAAGAGGGCGGCGAGAACGCCGTGCTGCATGGCGATGCGGGCTCCGAGCAATTCCTCTCCGAGATGTTCAACCCGGCGGCTTACCCCGAGCGGCATATGAGCATGGAGGGCATCTACGAATACGGATCGCGCGTGGGTGTGTGGCGCATCCTGCGTGAGTTTGAAAAGCGGCAACTGCCCCTCACCGTCTTCGGTGTGAGCACCGCGCTGCAGCGTCACCCCGAGCTCACCGCCGCCCTGCGCGAGATGGGCCACGAAATCGCCTGCCACGGCTGGAAGTGGATTCACTATCAAGGCGTCGACGAAGCCACCGAGCGCGAACACATGCGCTTGGCCATGGACATCTTGCACAAGATGACGGGCGAGCGACCGGTGGGTTGGTACACCGGCCGCGACAGCCCCAACACCCGCCGCCTGGTGGCCGACGACGGCGGCTTCGAGTACGACAGCGATTACTACGGCGAAGACCTGCCTTTCTGGATGAAGGTGCGCCGCACCGACGGCCAGGTGGTGCCGCATCTGGTGGTGCCCTACACGCTCGATGTCAACGACATGCGCTTTGCCCTGCCCCAGGGCTATTCGCACGCCGACCCCTTCTTTCAGTACATGCGCGACACCTTCGATGCGCTCTATGCCGAAGGCGATGAAGCGCCCAAGATGATGAGTGTGGGCATGCATTGCCGCCTGCTCGGACGGCCGGGCCGCATCGTGGCCCTGCAAAAATTCCTGGACCACATCGCCCGCCATGACCGCGTCTGGGTGTGCAAGCGCATCGACATCGCGCGGCACTGGAAGCAGGTGCACCCGTATCCGGAGGCCCGCGCGTGAGCCTGACCCTGGCGCAACTGAACGCCGCACCTGTGGGCGAAGCGGCAGCCTTGCTCGATGGCCTGTACGAACACTCGCCGTGGATCGTGCAGGCCGCCCTGGCGCAGCGCCCCTTTGCGTCGCTGGCCGCCCTGAAGCACGCCTGCGCTCAGGTGGTCACGCAAGCCACGCGCGATCAACAGCTGGCGCTGATTCGCGCCCACCCTGAACTCGCGGGCAAGGCCATGGTGAGCCAAAGCCTCACCGCCGAATCCACCGGCGAGCAAAGCCGTGCGGGCCTGACGAACTGCACGCCCGCCGAATTCGCGACCCTGCAAACGCTCAACGCCGACTACAACGCCAAGTTCGGCTTCCCCTTCATCCTGGCGGTGCGCGGCCCGCGCGGCACGGGCCTGAGCCGCGCGCAGATCATCGAGACCTTCACCCGCCGCCTGGCCCACCCGGTGGCCTTCGAGCTGGCCGAGTGCCTGCGCAACATCCACCGCATCGCCGAGATCCGCCTGAACGACAAGTTCGGCGTTGAGCCGGTGCTGGGCGATCTGGTGTGGGACTGGCAAGAGGCGCTGGCCGTCTACAGCGATCCAGGCTTCAAGGAAAAAGGCCAGCTCACCGTCACCTACCTCACCGATGCCCACATTCAGGCCGCCGCCTTCATCGCCCGCGAGATGAAGGCCTGCGGCTTTGATGAAGTCGGCACCGACGCGGTCGGCAACGTGGTGGGCGTCTACCACGGCGCCACACGCGACGCGCGGCGCCTGCTCACGGGCTCGCACTACGACACCGTGCGCAATGGCGGCAAGTACGACGGCCGCCTGGGCATCTTCACGCCCATGGCCTGCGTGCGCGAATTGGCGCGCGCCGGGCGTCGCCTGCCCTTTGGCATCGAGGTCGTGGCCTTCTCCGAGGAAGAGGGCCAACGGTACAAGGCCACCTTCCTGAGCTCGGGCGCTCTCACGGGTGCCTTCGATGCGAGCTGGCTGGACCAAAAGGATGCCCAGGGCATCTCCATGCGTGACGCCATGAAGGCCGCCGGCCTGCCTGCCACGATGGAGGCGATCGGCGCCCTGCGCCGCGACCCGGCCCGCTACCTGGGCTTCGTCGAAGTGCATATCGAGCAGGGGCCGGTGCTCAACGAACTCGATGTTCCTCTGGGCATCGTCACCTCCATCAATGGCAGCGTGCGCCTGCTGTGCGCGGTGACCGGCATGGCCAGTCACGCCGGCACCACGCCCATGGACCGCCGCCGCGACGCCGCCGCTGCGGTGGCCGAACTCGTTTTGTATGTCGAGCGCCGCGCCGCGCAAGATGGCGACAGCGTGGGCACGGTGGGCATCTTGCAGGTGCCGGGCGGCTCCACCAATGTGGTGCCGGGTCGCTGCGAGTTCACGCTGGATCTGCGCGCACCCACCGACACGCAGCGCGACGCCCTGGTGCATGACGTACTGCA
>Ga0315899_10007118_pt1 | contig 12021 bp, 6 predicted proteins | sample LakEriMetagenome_2_FD_203518 | JGI IMG/M metagenome (GOLD analysis project Ga0315899, IMG submission 203518) | Freshwater fungal communities from buoy surface, Lake Erie, Ohio, United States - Buoy 4 MA112 | ecosystem: Environmental > Aquatic > Freshwater > Lake | place: USA: Lake Erie, Ohio... | reverse complement strand
GCACCCAGACCATCGACCTCCCCGGCCTCGCCTTCACCGAAGGCATCTCTTTCTCCTTCGCCCCAAACTCCCCCGTCACCCAACTCGCCCCTGGCGCTCGCGTCCTCGTCGCCCGCAACGCCTCCGCCCTCGCCGCCCGCTACGGCCCCGGCCTCCCCATCGCCGGCATGTTCGCCAACGACACCGGTCTCTCCAACAGCGGCGAATCCCTCACGCTCTCCACCCCGACAACCACCATCCGCCAGTTCACCTACGACGACGCCCTCCCATGGCCCTCCGAACCCGACGGCTTCGGCCCCACTCTCGTCCTGACTGCACCCTCACCGGCCGCCGCCTCCGACCCATGGCACCAGAACGGCCTCAACTGGCACGCTGCCACTATCGCCGCCCCCGGCACTTCCTCCACTCCCTCTTTCTCCCAGTGGCTCGCCGCCAACCCCCACACCGATGACCCCGACGGCGACGGCCGCTCCGCTCTCGCCGAGTACGCCATGGGCTCCCTCCCCCTCGTCCCCGACGGCTCACCAATCCTCACCGCCACCGCCACCCCCTCCGGCACCCAACTCACCCTCACCAGAGCCATCGGCCCCCAGGTAGCCTTCCAACTCGAATCCTCACCCGACCTCACCTCATGGTCCCCACTCCCACTCACCCCCACTAGCCGCTCCACCTCAGGCCCCCTCGAATCCATCTCCTACCTCCTCCCCACCTCCCCCACCCCAGCCTTCTTCCGCACCGTCTTCTCCCTCCCCTGACCGCGCAATCACTTCTCCCTGACCCGCGGAAACCGCACCGCGCCATCGTACCCGATCTGCACCATCCGCTGCTCCATGCTCGCCGGATCAGGCTTTCCCGTCTTCGCGTCCATGGCATAACGCAGCAGCATCACGTCCCAACAACCCTCGCTCTGACCAGCCACAGGCCCGCCCTTCACCATCACCTTCAATACCTTACCATCCGTCTCCCTCCACCCAAACTCCTTCGCGGCCGCCTCCCGCGCCCTCAACGGAATCCCCAGCACCTCCGCAATCGCCGCATAAAACTGATCGGGATCCTCATACTCCTCCTTCGGCTTCACCCCATCGATCGTCATCCCGTACTTCTTCTCAAAGAACGCGAGGTCCTCCTCCACCGGAACGACCGCCACCGCTTCCCCGGGCAGCGGTCCCCACAATTCCCCTAGCAATCCATAGACCTCCGGCTCGGCTACCCTCAGCTCACCCGCCACAAACGGATAGAAATCATTCGAACCAAAGTACGCCTCCGTCATCTCGGCGAAAAACTCCTTCTCGTCAGTCAGCCCGTAATGCTCGCCCCGATCCCCGCTCACCGTCAGCACCTTCCCGTACTTTCCGCCGTCGCGGAACTTCCGCCACGCCGCCGCCACCCGCTCATCCTCAAATCCCAGCACCTGATCGTGATACGCATGCGCCAGCTCATGCAGCACCACCCACGGCTGACCATGAATGCCCCGCAGATCCAGAAAATCCGCCACACTCGGAATATGCACGCACTTCGCCAACCGCTCGCTGTACCCATTCTCCCGCAGCCAGCCCGCATCCGGATGATACTGCATCGGAACCAGCTCCCCGTGCGAATAATCCAGCTGCACCACCACCCCGCGCAGCTTCACCAGAGCCTTCTCAGGCACGACAAACGAAATCGCCACCAACCGCGACTCCAGCAATCTCAGCGCACGCCCGCCAACCCCGGCATGCTCACCGCCTAACAACCGCTCATCCACCCTCACCGTCCAACCGTCAATCTCCCGCGTCACATGCCCCTTCGGCAGCGGCAATCCCTCCGCCGCTCGCCCATCCACACTCCACATCGCCCAAATCCCCATCACAATCACTTTTGCATAGTTCATCATGCCATCGCCCATAGTCACTTTGCGACACAAAGTCAAGCAGCCCCGTCGACCTCCCTGAATCCCCACCCCACACCCTCACCCCAGAAACTCCCCAATCGACCCCACCTGCGGCAGCTTCCGGCTCTCCAACTCCATATCCAGATCGCCAAAGTGCCGGATCGGATTGCCGTAAGCATTCAGAATCGTCGTGTACCAGTTGCCCAGAGTCTTGTGCCCCGGTTCCCCATGACCCGGCAGACGGATGTACCGACCCGCAATATCAAGCTTCGCATTCCGACCCGAAAACACCAGAAACGGCCACTCCCTCCCGTTGCTGTGATGCGTCTCGCCATTGTCAGGAAAGTAAAACAGCATCGTGTTGTCGAACATGTTGCCATCTCCCTCCGGCACCGCCTTGAGCCTCCCGATGATCGTATCCACTAGCGTCATGTGATGCGTCCGCACCGACTCCCTGACCTCCAGCGCCGTCACCGCTCCGACCGACTTCCCGTGCCCGATGTCATGCAGATTCACCGGCCCCGCCCCCTCAAGCCCCGGCAATCCCGTGTAAGGCGTGCCCAGTTCATCCACCGTAAACGTCACCACATTCGTCATCCCCGTGATCAGCGTCGATAGCAGAATCTCCGTATGCCCGCGCTGCCGGTCCAGCGTCGTCAACCCATCCGCAAAGAACTTCGCGTCCATCTTCGGCAGGTGCTTCCGGATCGCCTCAGCCATCCCATCCACCCGCTCTTGCCGACGGCGAATCTCCCCAACCGCCTCCGCATATTGCGCAATCTTCTCCCGCTCACTCCCGCTCATCCCACCACTCAGCGCCGTCTCGCGCCCCGCCGTGAACTCCAGCAACCGCCGCTCCAGCGCATACCGGGTCTGGTCATCCCGGTCCGCTGCCACCGACTTGAACAACTCCCGCATCGCCGCCTTCGGCGACCCGAACGCATAATTCGGCTGGCCCGCCCCCCTCGCCGAAAACCCCACATCAATCCCCTCGATGTTCCCCCGCGCATTCCCTCCCCCGTCCGGAAAACACGCCAGCTCAATGTGCTCGAACGGCGACGGAAACAGCCGCGCCAGCTCAAAATCAACCGTCGCCCACTTGATCGAACTCGGCCGCTCATTCGCCCGGTACACCCCCAGCGACGATTGCCACGTGTGATGCCCAGTCGTGCACATCATTCCCGATAACCCCTGGAGAATTGTCAGGCTCTCCTTGTGCGCCGCCACCGGACGCATCCATTCCGGCAACTCGTGCCCGCTCAATTCCACCGAAAACGCCTGCTTCGCCTTCTCCTTCGCCGCATCCTCCCCCGTCAGCGACGGCGGAACCATCACCTCCGGAAACAACCCGTTCCCTTTATGCATGAAAATAAACCGCATCGGCGGCTTCCCTCCTACCGGCATTCCCAGCTCGGCCCGCACCCACGGCGCAAGACTCATTCCACCCGCCGTCATCCCCGCACGGCTGAAAAAATCTCTTCGTGTCATCATGGCAGTATTCCGGTTCGTCGTTGCTTCGTCATCCTCAGAGTTGCGGCCTTCACTTCCGATACAGAAATGAATCCGATGTGACCAGCGAAACAATCACCGCTTTGAAACTCCCGCCGCTCTCCACATACGCCCGGTCAGCGTCCCTCAGGGTCTGCGCATCGCTCGCCACTTCATTCCGCCCCAGATAAAACCGAAACGCATGCCGGATCATCGACTGCCGCACCCGCGTCGACTTCCCCAACCTCCCCACCAGCTCGAGCGCATCCTTCACCTCCCCGTCAATCCCAGCCTCTCCAGTCCCCGTAATGCTCCCGGCACTCGAAAACGCCGCCGCCCGGTAAACGTCCCCTCCATTCTTCCCCTTCGCTTTCCCCACAACGTTGTCAGGGTGCTCCAGCTTCTCCTCCGTGCGGAACCGCCCGAAGTCATCGTAAATCTCAAACGGAATCCCCAGCGGATTCATCCGCACGTGACACTTCCAGCACTCCTCCCGCCCCGTCACCATCTCTAGCCGCTCCCCCAGCGTCTTGTGAGGATCCTCCGGAATCTTCGCATCCACATTGATCGGCACGTCCGGAACACTCCCGGCCAGCAGCTTCTCCCGAATCCACTTCCCCCGCCGCACCGGATCCGTCGCCGTATTCGCAGAATGCGCAATCAGCCAAGCCGGATGCGTCAGAATCCCCCGGCGGTTCGCCATCGGAAACGGCTGCACCGGATGGTAATCAAATACCCCCTCCTCTCCGTAACCACCCTCCACCGGCATCCTCGGAAGGTTGTACATCGGCGAGTGCCAGAAGCGGTTCCCATGCGCCCACGGAAACGTCGTGAACGGCCGCCCGCCGCGCCCGAAGGTGTCCTCGAAAAGATTCATCAGCCGCACAAGGTCCGTCTCATGCACGCCCCTGCCCTTCGCCTTCCCCCGGACCCCGGCAGCAACCACATACTTCTTCAGCAGCTCCTGGTGCTCCTCCGCCACTTTGTCAGGATCATTCCTCCAATCCGTCCCCTTCAGCGCCTCGTAAACCTTTTGCCACCCTTCAACCATCGCCGCACCCTTCTCGTTCTCCACATTGTGATAGAGATAGTACTCATCCGTCGTCAGCAGGGTCTCAAACACCCTGCTGTCCGCCTCCACCGCACGCGCCACCATCCGATCCGCCTCCACCACCAGAAACCCCGGCGTCCCGAAGGTCCCCCGGTCCGGCACCCGGTAAATCCCATCGCTCCGTTGCGTGTCCTTGAATATCCGCACCGCCATCGGATAACCGAAAAACTCCCGGAAAAACCGCACCACCTTCGGATGCGGCGTCACATAATACTCCCCATGATGCTCGCCACTCAGCGCAGGATCAATCGAACCGCGGTTGTAAACCCTATCCGCCAGCATCCGCCGCACTTCCCGCTCGCAGTCCTCCTTCGAAACAAGGCGTCCCTCCAGCACCGCCGCATTCAGCGCCTCATCAGGCACGCGATCCCCCACCGCATACGCAATCGCAAACGCCATCTCCCGCGGCGTCAGCATGCGCCGCCCGTCTCCATCAGGCTCGCCTCCGCCAAACTCCATCCGGTACAGAAACTCCGACTCCAGCAGCACCGCCTGCAGCATCTGACGCAATCCCTCCGCATTCCCCGCTAACTCCACCGCTCCCTTCGTCAGCTCCGTATAAGCCCCCAGTTCATCCACCGTCGGCTCCCGCCGCAGCACACGCTCAAACTGCGTCCGGATCGCCTCATGAATCTCCTCAACCGTCGGTGCCGCCTTCTTAACCACGATCACCTCGAACGCCTTCGCCGTCACCGGCGAAAACCGGTCCGCCTTGTTCTCAAACTCATCCGCCTTCATCTCCCCCGCCTTCACCCGCGCCGACCGGATCTGCTTCCGCGATATCCACTCCGCATTCGTCAGCATCGTCACCAGATGTCCCCCGTTCAATACCGCCAGATCATAGTCCCTCACCCCCGAATGCTCGGGCAATGCCATCGGAATCGTTAGCCCCCGGAACCCATTCTTCGCACCCTCCCGACCCCGCGCATCAAGATCAAACACATCACAGACCCGCTGCAGAAAAATCTGCGGATTCACCAGCCATCGCCGCCCCGCCGTAAACGCCTTCCCACCGCCGTCGCCACCCCCGAACAACAATTCGTGATCCACCCAATTCCCCGCCTCCGGCACTCGCCGCTTCGCATCCAATCCTGACGCATTCTCCCGTCGCAACTCCCCCTGCACCCACTCGAACAACGTCCGCCTTTCCTCCCCCGACGGCTGCCGCTTCCCCTCCGGCGGCATCATCCCGAAAAACAGCTGCCCCTCCACCCGGTTCAGCACATGCAGCATCGCCGCTTTACCCATCGTCTCCATCCCGTCAAACCTCACACCCGCCTCCGCTTCCTCACCCTCATGGCAATCCACACAGTATTCCTTCATCACCGCCCCGACCTCCGCCGGAACCACCACATCCTCCGCCCCGCAAGGCAACAAACTAACAGCCATCAACAGCGGCGGCAGCATCACGATCGGAATCTTCATAAGGCAATTCAGTCAGTCAAACAGCACATCAGCTTTCCTGCCGTTTAAGATCCGCATTCCATCACCTCACACGCCCACCAGTTCCTTCAGCGCCACCCCGCCGTTCGTCACCCGCCGCGGCCGCTGCAGGCTGTCCAGAAACTCCCCCGCCGGATCAACCCCCAGCAGATGAAACACCGTCGCCGCCAGATCCGCAGGCCTCACCGGCCGATCCTCCGGCAATGCCCCGATCCGGTCACTCGCCCCAATCACCTGCCCGCCACCAATCCCCGCACCCGCCATCACCACCGAAAACACCGATCCCCAGTGATCACGCCCGCCATTCGCATTGTGCTTCGGCGTCCGCCCGAACTCACCCATCGCCACCACCAGCGTCTCATCCAGCATGCCCCGCTGATGCAGATCATTCACCAGCGTCGCAAAGGTCCTGTCAAACTGCGGACACAGCACGTTCCTCACCCGCCCCGCATTGTCCGCATGCGTGTCCCACAACGGACTCCCCTTCACTTCCTTCCCCTCCTCCTCCCTCGGCCAGTTCACCTGCACTAACCGCGTCCCTGCCTCCACCAACCGCCGCGCCAAAAGCACGCTCTGCCCGAACTTGTGCCCGCCATACGCCTCCCGCAATACCGCCGGCTCCCGCTCCAGCGCAAACGCCGCCCGGCTCGCATCCGAATGCAGCAGATCAAACGCCCGCTGCTGCATGTCCCCCATCTCCGTCACCACCCCGCTCCTCACCCCCGCCGCAAAATGCCCGTCCATCTGCCGCAGCAGATCAAACCGCTCCTCCAGCCGCACACTCGTTAGGCTCTCCTCCAGCGTCAGTCCCTCAATCCTCATCGGCAACCGCTCCGGCGCACACTTCATCAGCGTCGGATGCCACTTCGATCCCATAAAACCGCCATTCTGCCCAGGCCACACAATGTGCCCGTCATTGTAAATCTCATCCGGCAGCGCCACCGACGACAACGGCGACCGCTCGCTCGGCTTCATCGCACCCACCACCGCCGCCAGACTCGGCCAATCCTCAGGCCCAGGCGGCACATTCTCCGCCTTGCTCGCCGGTTCATACCCCGTCAGCATGTACGCCCCACTCGTCGAGTGCGAATGAATGTCCGTGCACATGCTCCGGATCACCGCCAGGTGATGCGCCACCTTCGCCGTCTCCGGCAATGTCTCGCAAAACTGCATCCCCGGCACCGTCGTCCGGATCGCCCGAAATCCCGCCCGCACATCCGCAGGAGCATCAGGCTTCGGATCAAACGTCTCATGCTGCGGCGGCCCGCCACTCAGAAACAACACAATGCACGACTTCGCCCGACCGAACGTCGCCCCCTTCGCCACCCCGCCCGATGCCATCACCCGCCCACCCATCAACCCGCTCAACCCCAATCCAAACGCCCCAAGCCCACCCGCTCGCAGCCACTCGCGTCGCGTTTTAATCATGGATCCTCGCATCATCCCCCAAACTCACCACTCACCCGCCCACCGTCAAGCCCCGCCCCACCCGCTTCCATGGCCCTCCCATCCCCTCCTTACCTCTTCCTCTCCACCCACGCCCCCCCTCCCGCTCCATCAGTCCCTCCTCCGTCCCCTGTCTTGACGCCGCCCCTGCCCCATGCACCTTGAACCCCCTATGAGTTCAAGGAAGAAGTCCCCTGCCTCCCCCGCCCCCTCCGACACCCGCAAGTTCTCCAGCCAATTGGTCGATGGCCCGGAACGCGCCGCCTCCCGCGCCATGCTCCACGCCGTCGGCTTCAAACGCGCAGACTTCAAAAAAAGCCAGGTCGGCATCGCCAGCACATGGAGCCAGGTCACTCCCTGCAACATCCACATCGATAAGCTCGCCCTCGAATCCGCCAAAGGCGTCGACGCCGCCGGCGGCAAAAGCGTCATCTTCAACACCATCACCATCTCGGACGGCATCTCCATGGGCACCGAAGGCATGAAATACAGCCTCGTCTCCCGCGAAGTCATCGCCGATTCCATCGAAACCGTCGCCGGATGCGAAATGTTCGACGGGCTCGTCACCATCGGCGGCTGCGACAAAAACATGCCCGCCTGCGTCATGGCCATGGCCCGTCTCAACCGCCCCAGCGTCTTCGTCTACGGCGGCACCATCAAACCAGGCTGCCACGACGGCCGCGACGTCGACATCGTCTCGGTCTTCGAAGCCGTCGGCCAGCACGCCAGCGGCAAAATCTCCGACGCCACCCTCGCCGACATCGAACAGTGCTCCATCCCCGGCCCAGGCTCCTGCGGCGGCATGTACACCGCCAACACCATGGCCAGCGCCATCGAAGCCCTCGGCCTCTCCCTCCCTAACTCCTCCGCCCAGGCCGCCGTCAGCGACGAAAAAATGATGGACTGCTTCGACGCCGGTGCCGCCGTCATGCACCTCCTCAAGCGCGGCATCAAACCCTCCGACATCCTCTGCCGCGAATCCTTCCTCAACGCCATCACCGTCATCACCGCACTCGGCGGCAGCACCAACGCCGTCCTCCACCTCCCAGCCATGGCCCACGAGGCCGGCATCAAACTCTCCATCGACGACTTCCAGAAGGTCGGCGCCCGCACCCCCGTCCTCGCCGACCTCAAACCTTCCGGCAAATACGTTATGTGGGAACTCGTCCGCATCGGCGGCACTCTCCCCCTCATGAAGATGCTCCTCGAAGCCGGCCTCCTCGACGGCAAGGTCATGACCGTCACCGGCAAAACCCTCGCCGAAAATCTCGCGAAGGTAAAACCCTATCCAAAAGGCCAGGAGGTCATCCGCCCGCTCTCCAACCCCATCAAGAAAGACGGCCACCTCGCCATCCTCTACGGAAATCTCGCCCCAGGCGGAGCCGTCGGCAAAATCAGCGGCAAGGAAGGCAGTCGCTTCAGCGGCAAAGCCCGGGTCTTCGACAGCGAAGAAGACTCCATGAAAGCCATCACCAAAGGCAAAATCAAAGCCGGTGACGTCATCGTCATCCGCATGGAAGGACCCCGCGGCGGCCCAGGCATGCGCGAAATGCTCGGGCCCACCAGCGCCGTCATGGGCATGGGCCTCGGCAAGGAAGTCGCCCTCATCACAGACGGCCGCTTCAGCGGCGGAAGCCACGGCTTCGTCGTCGGCCACATCACCCCGGAAGCCTTCTCCGGCGGCCCCATCGCCATCATCAAAAACGGCGACCCCATCACCATCGACGCCGCCAAACGCAAGATCACTCTCGATATCCCGGAATCTGAAATCTCCGCCCGGCTCGCCGCATGGAAACAACCCAAACCCCGCTACACCCGCGGGGTCCTCGCCAAATTCGCAAGGCTCGTCTCCACAGCCTCCGAAGGCGCCGTCACCGACAAGGGGCTCTGACCACGCCCCTTCTCATCCCAACCCATGCGCCTCCGCTCCGCCGTCCTGCTCCTCTCCCTCGCGGTCCCTCACGCCGCACCGGGGCAGTCCCGTCAGAGCCAGCCCAAGGCACCTAACACCTCAACACCCTCGCAGCCAAAGCCCGCGCCGTCCACACCCGTGGACGCGCGGGCCGCCGCTCAGGCCCTCCGCGACAAACTCCCCGACGTCGCCGCCGCTCGTCTCTCAAAACTCCTCGCCTCCTCCAAAGGCCCCCAACCCGCCGCACGGCTCCTCCTCACCGAAGCCCTCGTCCGCTCCGGCCTCCACGCCGACGCCCTCCGCGAAGCCGCTCACCCCGACCTCAAAAGGCTCCCCGACGCCGCCTTCTGGCAAGGCATCGCCCTCGCAGGCCTCGGCCGCTGGAACGACGCCCTAACCACCCTCGCCACTCTCCCTGCCGAAGGCTTCCCGTGGGCCACCGAAGCCGCCTTCTCCCGCGCCTCCATCACGGCCGCCGCCGGCGACCCCGACACCGCCGTCGCCTCGCTCGCCACGTTCCTCACAAATCCCGCCCCCGATACCGCCGCCCGCGCCCGTCTCTGGTCCGCAGAATTCCAGCTCGCCGCCAACCGCCCAGCCGAAGCCGCCGCACTCATCGCCCCGCTCTCCTCTCCGCCTCCAGCCTTCACCGCCCCGCTCCGCTACCTCCGCGCCCGACTCGCCCTCGCCGCCGGCAAACCCGAAGACGCCCTCACCGAATTCGACGCCCTCGCCGACGGCGGCCGCGGCATCACCCCCCAACTCCAGCACGCCGCCATGCTCGGCATGGCCCGCTCCCTCGCCGCTCGCAACCAGCCCGACGAAGCCCTCGGCGTCCTCGAAAAACTCATCGGCCAATCACCCCCGCCCGCACGCTCCACTCTCGTCTCCGCCTTCGACGAATTCAGCCGTCTCAACCGCCCGCCCCGCGCCGAAGCCGACAGCTACCTCCGCGGCTGGGCCGAATCCGATCAGCCTGACCTCCGCACGCTCGCCAGCCTCGCCAAAGCCGCCGCACTCGAAGCCGCCGGCAAACCCGCCGACGCCCTCGCCATCTGCCGCAATCTCTCCGCCTCCAACTCCGGCAGCGCTCTCCTCCCGTGGATCATCCTCCAGGAAGCCCGCACCGCCCTCGCCGCCGGTGACCGCACCGCCGCCTCCCGCACCCTCACCACCCTCGAACCACTCGCCGCCACCCCCGTCCTCCGCGCATGGTGCTCATGGCTCAAAGGGGTCACCGCCTACGACGACGCCAAATTCACCGCCGCAGCCGCCGCCTTCACCGCCGCCGCTCGCGACGCCGCAGAACCGGAAGCACGCACCGCCGCTGCATGGAACGCCGCCGTCGCCGACCTCCGCTCCGGCATCCTCGACCCCGCCGAACCTCTCCGCATCATCGACGGCATCAACACCCCGGCCGCACGCACCGCCGCCGCCGAATTCCACCTCGAACGCGCCCTCTACATGGCCGCCACAGGCAAGGAAGGCGCCCGCGATTCCCTCAAAGCCTTCGTCGACGCCCTCCCCGGCCACCCCAGACACTTCGACGCCCTCACCGCTCTCGTCGAACTCTCCCTCACAGAAAATCCGCCCGACCCCAAAGCCGCTCAGCAATGGGCCCGCGCCGCCTCCACCGCCGCTGTCTCCCCCGCAGAAAAAGAAACCGCCGCATGGCTCGAGGTCCGCGCCACCGGTGCCGTCTCCGGCGACGACGCCCTCGCCCAGGCCGCCACCACCTTCATCGCAGCATTCCCAGAATCCTCACGCCGCAGCCCCCTCCGCATGCAGCTCGGCGAAATGCAGTTCCGCCGCCAGAACTTCGCCGCAGCACGCCAGTTGTTCGAATCCCTCGCCAAGGACGACCCGCTCCACCCCCTCGCCGAAGCCGCTCTCTTCTGGGCCGGTAAAGCCGCCCTCCTCTCCCTCGGCCAGAAATCCGAAAACGACGCCATCGCCCTCTGGGAAGAGGTCCATAAACGCAACGGCCCCCTCAGCCTCGAAGCCCGTCTCCAGGTCGCCCTCGTCACGCTCCGCCGCGGCGATCACGCCGCCACCCTCCAATACCTCGCCGGTATCCTCGAACACTCCCCGCCACCAGACCCATCCGTCCGCTTCCAGGCCCTCTGCCTCCGCGGCGAGGTCCTCGTCGCCCAGAACGCCGCCCCGGACAAAATCAAGGACGCCATGGCCGCCTTCGACGCCGTCGCCGCAGACCCAGCCGCCTCCACCGTCTGGAAACACGAAGCCATCGTCCGCAAAGGGGTCTGCCTCGAACAACTCAAACGCTCCACAGACGCCCTCGACGCCTATCACCTCGTCCTCAGCGCTCCCCCAGCCGCCGAAGGCCCCGAAGAATACTGGTTCCACCGCGCCGGCGAAAAAGCCCTCCGTCTCCTCGAATCCAATGGAAAATTCGAAGAAGCCGTTGAGATGGCCAAGAAGATGTCCAAGGCTCCCGGCCCGCGCGGCCGCGCCGCGGCGGCGCTCGTCAGCAGACTCGCCCTCAAATACGGCATCTGGCTCGATGACGCCCCCGCCGCTCCTCCCGCACCCACTCCCCCCTGACCTTCGTTCCTTTTCCTTCCATTCCCTTCCACTCCCCCTCCCCCCATGCCACACACCAAGCTCTTCATCCCCGGCCCAGTCGAAGTCAGCGCCGCCACCATGGCCGCCATGACCCAACCCATGATCGGCCACCGCAGCAAGGACTTCCAGAATCTCTACGGGCGCATCATGCCCATGCTCCAGCAG
>Ga0315899_10007117_pt1:0-10000 | contig 12022 bp, 13 predicted proteins | sample LakEriMetagenome_2_FD_203518 | JGI IMG/M metagenome (GOLD analysis project Ga0315899, IMG submission 203518) | Freshwater fungal communities from buoy surface, Lake Erie, Ohio, United States - Buoy 4 MA112 | ecosystem: Environmental > Aquatic > Freshwater > Lake | place: USA: Lake Erie... | reverse complement strand
AGGAGAGACTCAAGCTCAGTTTGTCGGAGGAACCTCGAGTGCGTTGCCGCGCGACACTAAAGCAAGTGTGCGCGGCGGGCCTGCAGCGGCGGGCCTGATGCTGCCCAATATGGAGACACGCGAGGAGGATGCGATAAACGAGGAAACTGTTGAAGCGTGGAAAACGTGGAAGACTCTGCAGATGAAGAATGAGGTCCTCCCTTGTCATTATGTTTGTACGAGACTCGTGGCCACGCCGGCGGAGCCGGCACCAGCATGCCTCCTTAGAAAGATGCCCCCTTAGATGTTGCGCGGCTTAGATCTCGAGGAAGGTGCGCTCGCCGCAGTGCTGACGTCCCAGAAGACGATGCAGATGAAGAATGAGCTGCCAAATGTGGAAACACGCGGGGAGGATTTCATGTCAATGGACGTGACACCCGATGTTCCTGGTTTCCTGGATGTTATTGTTCCTGGTTCCCCGGTGCATCGCGAGCGAGTTCACGAAGCCATGGACGACGTGTCATCCGAGTGAGTCTTTATAAGTTTATGAGTCTTACACGCTCTGTATGTCTCTCTCAAGGGAGATATTCTCCCGTGTGAGTGTATCTGCGTGTGTGTGTGCATTTTTATGTGTGTGTGCAAACCCCTTTCTATGTGTGTGTGTGCAACCCGCATGGGATTGATGTCTCCTGCCCCCCACTTGCCCTCTCTCTCTCTCACACACACGTGTGCGTGTGTGTATGTGTGGGTGTGGTTGGTGTGGGAGTGTGTGTGTGTGTGTGTGTGTGTGTGTGTGTGTGCGTGTGTGCGTGTGCGTGTTTGTGTGTGTGTGTGTGTGTGTGTGTGTGTGTGTGGACGTACTTCTAAATTTCCTCCCACCCATCCCTCCTGTTGCGCTTGCTCTCTCTCTTGCTCCTTCCTCCCATCCTTCCCTCCCTTGGCCTCTCTCTGTCTCTCTGTCTCTCTGTCTCTCTCCTTCTCTCTCGCCTTGATTTGGGGTTTCGAAATGTCTGTAGTGGAGACAGTGAACGCACGAACACACAAACAGCCACGCTCTGGAGCGTGTAAATGTGCATTTAGGCAAAAGACCTACTATAGAGGCAAACGAGACCTACTATAGAGGCAAAAGAGACCTACTATCAAGGCAAAAGAGACCTACTATCAGGGCAAAAGAGAGCTACAGCCACGCTCTGGAGCGTGCAAATGTGCATACAGACTCTAGGGAGTCACACACACGTCCACTTTCTGGAGTGTGTTTATGTATAGAGGTTTGTAGCGTTCACGAACCGCTCAAAAAAAGGTCGGACGTACTCGTTTGGCTTGTAAAGCGGTTTTGTCCCCACTTTTCCAGTCGGAGTTTGGGGTCCAAAACTGAATACGGTCAACCTATTCTGTCAACGGAGTAGAGTACCAATAAACACCTTGCTCTCTTATTAGTTGTGGTGTTAAAGGTCTCTAGTTGTGGTGTCAAAGGCCTCTAGTTATAGTGTTAAAGGTCTACTCAGCAGCACCAAAAATCAAAGGTCTCTGTCAAGGTCTCTGTTGCTGCTGAGAAGTCGGGTGTCATATTCTTTTTCGCACATGCGTGCATCGCAAAGATGGCATCACCCTCCCCGCGCCGCCTCCCTGCTGCGGGCAATGGCGTTGGGGTTGACACGTGACAGGTTGCGACCTGAGCATCAGCGGCGCAGTGTGCCTGCCCGGAGCACCTTGCGGGCGGCGGGCCGTCCGGCCTAGTGCGATCGCCCGCCTTCGCGCCGCCCCTGCGGCACGCGCCTGACTGGACGGGCACGGTGGTGCAGATCGAAGCCTGTGGCAAGTCTTCATGTGGATACTGGCGTCACGGGGGTGGCTCATGGTGCTTCTGCGCGCATGGCTCCGTGCTCTCCAACGGCTGCGCTTGCTGCGCGACGTGCGGCCAGCCTCGTGCGGAGGATGCAAGAGGAGGCTGAGGCTTGATATCTCAAGTTCGTGTTTCTATAACAGGTTCTTGTTCGGATGTATCCTTTTAAAGACAAATATAGTAGACTATAACCCGGTACTACATGTGCTGTATGTGGGCATTATATCCCTTTTAAGGACGCATATAGTATGCTATATAATGACGTATTAGTATACTAAATACCAGTGCAAAAGAGACCAGAGAGCTACTATAGAGGGAAAAAGAGAATTTCAGTTTGCCAACAGACCGTATCCGCACAGATAATGCAAAAGAGACCTACTATAAAGGCAAAAGAGACCTACTATAGAGGCAAAAGAGAGCTACTATAGAGGCAAAAGAGAAGTTTAGTTCCCCACACCGTGTCTGCTTCCCACACACACACACACACACACACTCCGAGATACCGGTATCTCCGAGATACAGGTATCTCCGAAAATCACCGCAGGTGCTCCGCGGGCACCTGCGGCGAGCTCACCTTCCTCAACATCTAAGCCTCCAACATCTAAGGAGCGATAAAGGAGAATCTAGGCCGATGCCTTATTAAGGCCGGGGCCTTATCAAGGCCGAGGCCGAGGCCTTATTAAGGCCGATCTGAGGGCCAAGATTCTCCTTTATCGCTTAAGGAGGCATGCTTCGGCTGGCTTCTCCGGCATGCCCAGATAAGTCACACACACATGAGCGTTTGCACAGAGACGTGACTTGTTATTGACAGGAAGTTTTTGGTGCGTGCTCTTACGGAGACCTTTCTGTAGCAGGTCTCTTTTGCCTCTATAGTAGGTCTCTTTTGCCAAATTGTCTGCTCTTATGGAGACCATTTGTCACACCATACCACAAAGCGGATCACGTCCTCACGAACCCAACTTGATGCGCATGATGCGCTTCAATCGATTGTTAATTGTCACAACATGGTGACCTCTCTCTCTCTCCTCTCTCTCTCTCTCTCTCTCACTCAACACAGCGTCCGAAACACGCTGACTCTAGCACATTGGGGGCTTCCGGCCCGCAAGTGTGTGCCTCAGTGTGCCTCTGTGTTCGTAACACTTGTGTGCCGACTGGGTGTTTCACGGCCCCTTGCAGCCCCGGAAGCGAAGCGGTAGCGGACACGATGCGCTTTAATAGTTTGTTAAGAGATTCAATGACGTCTGGCGAGGGAACTTGATGATATGCGGTCTGGAAGGACGGATAACTTCTGTGCCGCATGTGGGGTGGAGTAGTCCATTAAAGTCCTCCATTATTACGACTTGATCACCACGTTGATGAGCTCACGATGACTGCTTAATCTTTACGGTTCCGTATCCGCTCTTGTATTGAACCTTTTTCTACTACTTGCCAGAAGGCATCTCGGGTCGTTGCTCGTAGTTGTGAACAACAACTATTTGTTGTACTTGTCACGTGACCATCCTCACGGCTCTCACAGCGTTCGTCGCACCTGCCGTTATAATATATGTGTATGTACACGCACATGAAGAGAGAGAGAGAGAGAAAGAGAGAGAGAGAGAGAGCGAGCGAGCGAGCGAGCGAGAGAGAGAGACAGAGAGACGCACGTGGCAGAGCTCGACCGCAGCCCCAGCCAGCGTCAACTCATGTATCCAGCACGTTTGCGCGTGGCTCAACGCATCCCCAGGCCCCTATGTGTGTGTGTGTGTGTGTGTGTGTGTTTTTGTGTGTGTGTGTGTGTGTGTCACACAGACACATACATACGTTACACACACACACACACACATATACACACACACAAACATACACACATACACACATACACACACATACACACACAGTATACACAGAGGCCGGCCAACGATGACGCGGCGCACACAGACAAAGCAAACTCTAACTTCACGAGCAGTGCGGAGGAGTTCGTGGGTTGCCAAAAGACAGACCTTAAAATGGCGACCTCTCTCTCTCACTCTCTCTCACGCTCTCTCTCTCTCTGAGTGACAAAAGAAAATAGACAAAAAAAAGACAGACCTTAACTTCAACGAGCAGTGCTGAGTTGTTCGTGGTTTGCCAAAAGATGAGATCGGGAAGCCCATGCCCCCACACATTATAGTCCTGAAGTATGCATGCACACGTATCAAAAGAGACCTAGTATAGACGCAAAAGAGACCTACTATGAGTAGAAGAGACCTACTATGTAAGTAAAAGAGAACACTATGCAAGTAAAAGAGGCCTACTTCACAAGTAAACGAGTTTATATATATGTTGCTATGTATAAAAAGGTCTAGGGTTCAGGGTTCAGGGTTCAGGTACCTGCACACACGTGCAACGACACAGGCTAGGATCTAGGGTTTAGGGTTTAAACCCAGGTTTTAGCTTACCTGCGCCAAGAGCGAGCACACACGTGCAACGACACAGCCTAGGATCTAGGGTTTAGGGTTTAAACCCAGGTTTTAGCTTACCTGCGCCAAGAGCGAGCACACATGGGCAACGACACGGCCGCCGACGCAATGGGCGAAAGAAGAAAGGTATGAAAGCGAAAACCTGATGTATGCACACGCGTCAAAAGAGCCCTAGCATAGACGCAAAAGCTAGCGTTCTCAAAAATCCTCTGTACTGTGACTTTATATGTATCTACACATATAATATGTATATGTGTAAACCCCAAACCCTAAACCCTACACCCTAAACCATATATATATATATACACACACACACGCACACACATACATACGTACATACATACATACATACATACAAACATAGGCGTGGGTGCGAGGCAAAAACCTGCCCCAGTCCACACCCACACACGGCCGCCCATAATATCTCTGCCAGTTTTTCGCGAGTATGTCGTTTAAGTTGCCGTCTAAGTTGTCTGAGCAGTCGAGTGAGTGGTTGAGTGAGTCTATGGCCCCCCCCACACACCCACCACAACCTGTGTGTGTGTGTGTGTGTGTGTGTGTGTGTGAGTGTGTGTGTGTGTGTGTGCATGTGTGTGTAATATATATATATATGTGTGTAAATATATATATTAAAACCTATGAATGTAAAGATGTAACTAATAGAGGAACAAAAAGATTATATGGTTCTGTATCACAAAAAATCGCAGAATTATACCAGAAGCAGTTTCAATTCAAAAAGTGACAATATCTTATACATAGTAATTCTAAATGTAATGGAAATATTATTCATATAAATTTTAATGATTGCGAAGGTACATATAATGTAGGGGATGCATTTAATTGTATTACTTATAAAGGTGAAGTTAATTATACTCCAATAGAGAAACATGATAATAATGTAATAGTAGATAAGGTTGTAGATGGTAGCGACATATTTATATATATATATATATAATAGCAGATAAGGTTGTAGATGGTAGCGACATGTTTATAAATGGTAAAATTGTAGATGATTTTAATATTTTAGATAAGAATTATATATATACGCTTAATGTATCAGCTACCCAACAACTTTCTAAAATTATTATGGAGCAAAAGAATGAAATAAATGACCTTAAAACACGATTAGCAAGATTAGAGGCAATAATTAATTCTTCGTTTAGTAGTAGATGGAATCACGTTTAGTTAGTGTAGTGGTTTAGTTTAGTGTAGTGGTTTAGTTAGTTCTTCGTTTAGTAGTAGATGGAATCACAAATTATGTGATTCCATCTACTACTAAACGAAGAACTAAACAATGGAACAGATGATGATTTGTGATTCCATCTACTACTAAACGAAGAACTAAACAATGGAACAGATGACTGAAAAGAAAAAGCGTATGTAATAAGGAGCGATATGAACAAAATAAGGAAGAGATATTAAAATATCGGCGTGAGAGATACAGGACAATACATAAGAAGGATTTAAATATTAAAGTGGGACTTTAACTGTGTATTTTGATTGATTTTTTTTCTGTTTATATAATATAATAATGTATGTAACTATAGGAAAGCAGAAATGTATCTAATGTGATGAATTAAAGAGCCTACTTGATGAGAAGGGAATACAATATAACTATTTAGATATGACGGAGATGCCGCAAACAACGATGATCAGCGAATACATATAGTAGGTCTCTTTTGCCCCCTAAAGTAGGTCTCTTTTGACACTTGATGATCAGCGAATACAATATAACTATTTAGATATGACGGAGATGCCGCAAAAATCATTGATTAAACCACTAAACTAAACCACTACACACTTGATTTAGATCTGACGGAGATGCCGCAACAACGATGACTTATTTGAGAATGTATTGTAATAGTTTCCAAATAGTACTAAACATAAATCATTCATTTTCAAATTTGGAAGAGATCTTAACACATTTTAATCATATTCGAATTATATTTATATTTATATTATTATTATATTACTATTATTATTTAGAAAGTAAAAAGAAAGTAGAAAAGAAAAGGGTGTAGGGGGTGTAGTGTTCCCCCAAAGTATTTTTTTAGAGAGTATAATAAAAAAAGTTTGCGGGGGAACCTACACCCCCTACATCTTTTTATACTATATCATACCACCCCTACACCCTTTTATACTATATCTTAATAGCTCGTTGCTGGCTACTTTTTATACCTTATCATTTCTAGACTATATCCACGAAGCCACCCACCTACTCACGCTACTCACGCTACTCACGCTACTCATCAACTCACGCTGCTCACGCTACTCATTTACATCAACCTACTCAACTTACGATACACACACACACACACACATACACACACACACACACACACGTATGTATGTATGTATGTAGGTGTATGTATGTATGTATGTATGTATGCATATACATATAGCCGTTACACCTGCCGCTTGCCCTGTGCCATCCCCGCCCTGGGGCGACACCATATGGGTGCCTGCCCCAGCGCATTCATCTCCCCCTCCACCGTTGGCCATCCCCTCTTCGAGCCTTTTTGACCCTGCTGCCGTTTCTTGCGGCGTAGCCTGTGTGTCGTTTCCGACGTGCGCCGCACAAGATTGAACATCGGGCAACGCGGAGGAGGAGGAGGAGGAGGAGGAGGAGGAGGCGCGAATGGCATCGAGGCGCGGGCGGATGAGATGCTGGCGAGCAACGAAGAAGTTAGGACTGTGAAAGTCGCACGGCGCCTCCGCGATTGGTGACAAGGCAGGGGTCCCAGGGAGGGGGGTGAGGATGATGTCGGCCATTAAAACCCCAAACAGGAGAAGCCAGACACCATTTTCAGTGTGCAGCCCGCGCGACCTGCAAGAGAGCAGAGATTCCGAAAAATCAGTGCCCAGGCCTAATTCGTATATAAAAATAGGCTTGGGTGTATAAGGTTAGTACAAAATGAATTAGTACATAAAATTACTTGACTTTTCAGAGTTTTTGCCATCCCGCCTCGGTAAGATACCATTCCATGGCGCCGCACTCGACGGAAGGGTGGTCAGCGACAATGGTGCGCGTGACTGGCGCTGACCGCGGTGGAAAGACGGGCTTCCTCCACCTAAGGGGGGGTACCGCCAGACGTGCACACCGTGTTTCAAACGCCACCCGGTACTCGCCTATCACAAGATGGTCTTGGCATGCCTGCTCACAGACTCTCAATGCTGCATCACTGGCTCCCACATGCTGAAGGTCCATGGTTTTTCGAAGTAGCAGTTGGCCGCGCGAGCAAGGGCGCAGTCGTAGCACGGACTTGGTCAGCAATAGGTCTATGTATTCGACTGCCTTGCGATATTGCTTATCGCGCTCTAGCAGCCCTATTCCACACACCACCACTCTCGACCAGAAGCAAGGTATGTCAAAGCATCGCGCTTCTTTTTTGCTTTTTTGCCCATTCGCGTCCGTGGTCGGCTCTGTCCCCGCTTGTCGGTCTTTCGCTGTCTCTCCCCCATCCTCTGACCCCTCGTCCACGAACTCATCCCTTTCCTGCAGAATCAGCGACGCAACGGCCTTGGCAACAAGTTCGTAGGCTGCTGCATGATCGCCCTGCCGCACGGCATGTTCCAGATCATCTGAGCATGCCACCGCCTCCTCCAGCTCGCGCGCCTCCTGGCGCGTCGGCAGCTGTGTCAAGGACCAGCCTGGCCATGCACACGCCAATCCAACCAGCGCTGGCGTCGCTGCTCCATGACTGAGCGAGGCAGCAGAAGTACCCTCTATCCAGGCGACGGAGTCCCATCCCCCCCCACCCCCCCCCCCCTGGTCTGCTCCTGCCCCTGTCACGTGCGCTGTGTCGTCGGCGGGGCTACTGCAGCCGGCGCCAGCCGGCGCATCGTACTCGTCCTCCGAGACGTCAGCAGTAGCGGCACCTGAGAGAGACTGCGACGACTTTTGCGACGACTTTTTCCAGCCCAGTCCTTGGGCTAGACGCTCCAAATCGCACAGGTGTAGGGCCGCTGCTTCATCTGGAGAGAAGCCAGCGACGACGAAGAAGACCATCTGGAGACGATGGCACGCTGCCTCAGCTTCGTCCGTCAATCTAATGCACACGACGCGCTCCATAGGGGTGTTTTTCGAATTTTGAACACACTTCTGCACACCATGCCCTTGTCCGCTTTTGCGCTTGCCTCCTGTCTCCCTGGTTAGCGGACCGGCTGCCAGCATCTCCAGCACTGCGCGCGGCAGCGTTGCCTGCGGACCACCCGTGTGCAGCACTGTCTGCACCGAGCTCTTGCTGGGGCTGCATCTGGCCTTTTTTTCTTTTTTCCTGGGACTGCCGGCGCATTCGCCCGCGGCCGGTGCGCGCGCTGAAGCGCGATGAAATTTGATACACTGCTGCCCTGCTGTTGGCATCCTGAGGGCTACTTCCAAAATGGCTGCAACGAGTGAGTCTCGATCTCTGCACATCTTGCTGTTGCCGCCGAGTCGACTGTCCACCAGTTGCCGCAGCTGCAAGTCCGAGAGCAGCGGCAGCAGGCTCACGGGGCAGTCGACATCCGAGACTGAGCGCAGGCGACGGGCCAGGCCTGCGTCACAAAGAGCGCACGCGGCGTCCTGCGCCCATTTTTCTTGGCAGATAAACCACCTACACGCGCTGGCGGGGAGGCCACCGCAGGCGCCATAGGCGGCATGCCGAAGCGTCGCAAACAGCTCCTGTGCGGGAGCGGGCAGCGCCACAATCCTCTCAAACACCCGGCGCACCGCTGGGTCAAAGGGCCCTGGCTCCTGTGCGCTCTGCTCGCCTGCGCCTTGCTGCGAAAGCGCGTTGAGCATGAAGCGCAAGTTGCGCCAGTGCCTCGCGTCCACCGCCGGAGTCCGGTACGGGCCCGCAGTGGGAATTGTGAGCACATGGGCCGCCTTCCCCCCGCCCAGCACGGCGCAGCGAAAGCCAGTGAGCGAAAGGTCCGTACGCCGGCCCCAGCTGGCTCCTTGACACCCCACACCCGCCGGGCGGCGGTCGGAAAAGAGGTTTCGGTACGCAAGCGAATAGCTCCGCCCCCACCATCCACGCTGGAGGTCAACCTTGCCCGCCGCGCCTTCGCGCGGGTGCGTCACGAGCGCCCCGAAGTTGCCCAGCACCCCTGTCTTGCCCTGCGCTGCTGACCGCCCCGAAGCACCCGCAGCAGCGCCACTGTCCCCACCCGCGGGAAAGACTGTGAAGGAAAGCGGCTTCTCCTTGTCCGGAGCGCTGCTGGGGCCCGCGAGCTGCTCAGGACTCGCAGCGCCGTCCCGCGAGTCCTCAATCACGACGGGCTCGTCTGCTGTGTTCGCGGGCGGCAGGGCGTCCTTGCAGTCTTCGATTTCCTTCGCGCGGGCGCCCTCCTTGACCTGCTCGCCCCTGCGGCGCTTGCTCCCCGGCGCGCTCGCAGATCCCGCAAAGTACTCGAGAATCTTACCCTGTGGCGCGGCGGCGCCGGGGGTGCCCTTCGCGGGCGCCTTGCGCTTGGCGGAGCGCGCGCCCTTCGGCGGCATCTTCGTGATCGACCCACGATTTTGCAGACTTTGCGGGCACATCCTTAATAAATCTTCAGCTGCGGGTTTCATAATCAGTTTTCTAACCCCAAAGTTGGGGTTTTTTTTTCTAAAATACCCCAAAAACCGGTGCCCCAAATTATTGCCGTACTAGAAAAACCCCCAAAATCAGATTCGTTTTGCTATGATGGCAATTTCTGAGAGAAAATTACTTGACTATTTTGCGGACTCATCCACACAGGCGGCTCGTCGTATATC
>Ga0315899_10007116_pt1:0-10000 | contig 12022 bp, 13 predicted proteins | sample LakEriMetagenome_2_FD_203518 | JGI IMG/M metagenome (GOLD analysis project Ga0315899, IMG submission 203518) | Freshwater fungal communities from buoy surface, Lake Erie, Ohio, United States - Buoy 4 MA112 | ecosystem: Environmental > Aquatic > Freshwater > Lake | place: USA: Lake Erie... | reverse complement strand
TGCAGGGCGTGACACATACATCTCCAGATGGGTGTGAGGGGGGGTGTATGTGTTCCTCCTGCTCCTGGGTCAAGTTTCGTTCCTAATCATCTCTCTAGTAACTTACTACCTCATAATCTCTCTCGTAAACCGTGACTCTAGAGGGAGAGTTTGTTAGGAACGGTATTTTAATATGAGCAATATTTTATCAGGAACGATATTCCATACGTCGGTATGTACATGTGTGTATGTTGTGTGTGTGTGTGTGTTGCATGTGTGTGTTGCGTGTGTGTGTTGGGGTGGGGGGTGAGGCCGCTGGCACATTAGGAACACATTAGGAACACATTATTAACACATCATGGTGGGGTTGACACAGGTGGCCCACGAACACTTCTGGCCCTTCGTTCGCTCAATGGCGGGCTGAGGGAGGAGGAGGAGGAGGAGGAGGGGGGGGGTGATAGGCATCACCCGTTGCTGTTGGTCATAGACGTAACAGTGTCAAAAGAGGCCTATTACAGTGGCAAAAGAGACCTATTACAGTGTCAAAAGAGACCCAATACAGTGTCAAAAGAGATAGGCGTCACCCGTAGCTGTTAGTCATAGGAGAGAGAGAGAGAGAGAGAGAGAGAGAGAGAGAGAGAGAGAGAGAGAGAAGACTCCTCTCTCGCAAGAGTGACGCAACTGTTGTTTTTAGTATTTGTCTTTATTGGTTGGGCAGTTCGGAGTATCCATCTCATAATCTCTCTCTCTCTCTCTGTCTGTCTCTGTCTCTCTCTCTCTCTCGCTCGCTCGCTTGCTCTCGCTCGCTCTCGCTCTGGCACTCTGGCACACAGAAGAGCCCTCGTCAGAGAACGCGCCATGAAGCGTGCCATCATATAGAGATCATATTCTGTCCTAATTTGCCTATCAGCAGCCTGCCAGGCATTGGGGAGAGGAACCCTTGCAACACGTGGCAGGTTTCCCCATGCATGCTTCCCTGCTCAAAAAAAATAAAGTCAATGAGCAAGGGAATGTGTCCTCTCCAGAATGTCTCTTTCTACTGCTTTTCTCTCTCTCTGAAGTGGTTGGGGACCCCCGTAAACCGTTGTCTTTTAAGTAAAATGGAATGCACTCAACTCAAACAGCCCTGCAAGCCCGGGACAAGTTGCTGAAGGAAAAAAAACAGGGGAAACAGGGGGGCAAACAGGGGAAAACATGAAAACCCGGGAACAAAATACGGGACACGTCACGGAAACAAACAGGAAAAAAAATCAGAAAAAAAACATGGAAAAAATAAGACCTGCAAGCACGAGACACATTGGTCGAAAGAATATTGCCCTCCGCCGCGCGACTAGAAGCACAAAATTTCAACAAAAAAAATCTCAAAAGTTAGTACCCTGGGACATTACAAAACCTATACAAAACCACTATCAGGGAACTTTTGAGATTTTTTTTTTGCCTAGAAATGGTGATGCTCTCTTTGAGCACACTGGGTCCCGCGTCTCGCCGTAAAAGTAATCCCAGTACCTGCCATGTGTGTGAGAGAGAGAGAGAGAGTGTGTGTGTGTGTGTGCGTGTGTGCGTGAGAGAGAGAGAGAGAGAGAGAGAGAGAGAGAGAGAGTGGTATGCATGTGTGAGTCCTCTCTCTCACGCTCTCTCTCAAACACACACGCAAGCACACGAATTGACCCTCTCACTCTCGCTCACTCTGACTGCCCCCCATCCCTCCCTCCCTCCCTCCCTCCCAACCCCCATACACCAATACACAAAACGCACGCGAACAGCAACAGACTGAGCCACTTTGACCGTGACACAAAAAAAAAACTCAAAAACTAAATAAAAAAAACTTACCCTAATAGCAACAGATTCAGCCTCCTTAACCGTGACCTGCCCCACCACGCTTCTCACTCGGAGTTCAAGCACATTGAGTTCCTCATTCCAAACCCCCCTCCCCTCTTCGTCTTCCCCCCCGGCGCCTGCCCCTCCCAATAGCCATGCCGCTACAAATATGTTGGCGGATCGCCCCTGAAGCTCTAACACAGCACTAGACGTAGTGTTGACAGCACTAGCAGTAGCGTCGACAGCACTCGACGTCGTGTTTCTGGGCAATGTGAATTGCGGAAGGCGGAGTGTGATCACGTCCCCTCCACTGAGCGGCATGGTGGCGGTCATCGCCACTGCCAGCGTCTTCTCCGCCCCATGCCACTGAATAGTAGAGGAGCCCCCAAACGAGCCCACCAACGGGGCCGTGACAACTGGCACCGCTGCTTTGACACGTCCCCAGACCGCATTCGTTGAGAGACTGATACACTGGTATATATATATATATATATATATATATATATATATATTGCATGTATATATATATATTGTAGATACACATATACATACCTTTTTGCCAACGTCTTGCGGTGATGCCTCGCATTTGCGTATTCCTAGCGCGGGCACGCGCACTGCCTGGCCTGCGTCGCTGTTGCCCGGTATGCCCGGTATGCCCGGTATGCCCGGTATGTGTAGAGAGACTGGGACAAGGCTAGGAAGATTCGCCAGTACCTGTGTGTAAGTGAGTGTGTGCGTGCGTGTGTGTGTACTCATACTAAACTACCTACTACTACTAGACTGACTCATACTAAACTAAAGCACTACTAACTCATATCTAAACTACTTACGTTCATACTAAACTCAGGTACTTACATGCAATCGAAGCGACGGGGCGGGGCGTTCTTCACTGGCCTCTTCCCACGTCGCCTGACCCACATTCTCACACGTTAGGTCTCTTTTAACACTGTAGTAGGTCTCTTTTGACACTGTATTAGGTCTCTTTTGACTCTGTATTAGGTCTCTTCCCACATCGCCTGACCCACATTCTCGCAAGTCAGCGCCCTAGTATATGTGCCATACAAAAATGTCACTGTATCGAGAGCTTTTCAGATTTTTTTTGTACCGCGAACACACCACTAGATGCACCCGTCAGATTCACGGCAATGACCCCACTGACCCCTCCCGGTCTCTCCCCCCCCAACCCCTCTCCCACCACGGAAAACCCCGGCAGCCCCACCCATACGCTGTCCCCCGGCACTAATGGCATTTGAGGCGTGAAGCGTATTGTCATCGATGTGATTGCCTCTGCCCATATTTATCGTTCATTATTTCACGGTGCGTGTGTGTGTGTGTGTACATACATATACAGGTATACACACACACACACACACACACACACACACACACACACACACACACACATATGTACACATATATACACACACATACATATATATACATATATCTATACCAGCGCGAGGCGAAGCAAGAGAGACGACGGAGTCGGCAAAGGCAACGCAGAGTGCGCTACTATTCGCCCCCACGCCAAGCGTTGTCCCAAAGACGCAGGGCGTGCATGCCGTGGCCCTGAATGTGTGTGTGCGCGCGCGTGTGTTGTGCGTGAGAGAGAGTGTGTGTGTATGTGTGTATGTATGTATGTATGTATATGTATATATATATATATATATATATACATACATGTATATATATATACATACATATATATATATATATATATATATATATATCATTTTTGTACAATACACCCACACACACACCCACACACACATACACATACACATACACACACACCTTCCTTCCTGGCTGTAGGTGCCAACAGGGCAGGGCGAGCACTGTGGCTGGCCAGATCTAGCGTAAGACCCGGGCGGGCACTCATCGCACGTTGACACGAGGATGTCAGTGATGTCGGCCGACACCGCTCGCAGGGCAGTGCCGTCGGGGCACGGAGAGCAGAGAGCTGCTCCGCCCTCGCCGTTTGTGCTCAGGCCCGGCGCGCAGGGGTGGCACACTGTGGAGTTGAGCCCGGACGCAAAGAAGCCCTGTGTGTGTGTGTGTGCGCGCGCGCGTGTGTGTGTGTGTGTGTGTGTGTGTGTGTGTGTGTGTGCACATGCATGTATACATATATATAATATATATAAATATATCATACCTGAGGGCAGGGGAGGCACGCGGAGCTGCCATTACGCGGCTGGAAGGTACCAGGGGAACACGGCGCGCAGGCTGCAGTAAACTCTGAAAACTCAGTGCCCTAGTACATTTACTATATAAGGTCACTATAAACGTGACTTTTCAGAATTTTTGCCTGCACTAGACGCAGATTCCGCGCTGTAACCCGGCGCGCAAACGGTGCACGCCGAGGCTGCAGCTGCCGAGAATGTGCCTGCTGGGCACGCGTCACATTGGGACGCGCGCACGCCCTGCGCATGCTTGCCGGCGGGGCACTGAGAGCACACTTGCAGACCCCCATCTCCGTAGCTACCAGGCGCGCAGAAGCCAAGACAAGAGGTCATGCCAGCGGCCCCAGTGCTCATGCCCGCGGGGCACGAGGTGCAGGTCGTGGCACCGGCCTCGGTGTTGTACTTGCCGACCTCGCACAGGGTGCACGCCGTGCCTCCGCCGCTGATGTTGTACGAGCCTGCCGCGCAAAGACCCAAACAGCTGCTACTTGAGACGCCGCCACGTGGATACGTAGTGGTCCCCGGAGGACACGCGGTGCAGTTGGAGGCACGCGCTGCCGAGTAGGTGCCACGGGGGCAGTCAGAGCAGAGAGTTGCGCCGTCGACAGCGTTGAACTTGCCGGCCGCGCACATCTCGCACACACCCGCACCGACCCCATTCACGGTCCCCATGGCTGCCTCGCCCGGCGGGCAGATTTGGAGGCACTCGCTCTCGGACGAGCGATTCGTCACCTCATGCATGGTCTTGCCAGATGGGCAGGCAACACAGGCTTCGGCCATAGCCGCGCCAGAGTATGTACCACGAGCGCACGGCGTGCATGACCAGGCACCACGAAGCGAATAACGGCCAGGGCCGCAAGCCAGGCAACCTGTGCTACCGTCCGACCTGCCACAAATCTCAAAATTCAGTGACCTAGCGCATTTACTTTATGAATAGTCAATATAGAGAGTACTTTTGAGCATTCGTACGCCGCATAGCTGCCGGCAGCACAGGGCTCGCAAGACGCCGCAGTGCCTGGTCGTCCATATGGCGCCGGCCCCGTGGTGCCCTTTGGACACACCTGTAGTTGAGTGAAGTTAGCATGCTGAGTGCACATTCCAATACTGAATATACTCAACTTTTGGTATGGCGCCTGCCCCCTTGCGAGACACCTTGGCAGTAGTGATGTACAGAGCGTTTTTTTTTTCCCACATCATAAATATAAAAAAAATCTTTTTTTGGGGAAGTAAAAGACAGCGTATTTTTCCCCCTTTTTTTTTGCTTCATAAGTATAACACACACACACAAACACACACACACACACATAAATATACATTCTTGCCGATTGATGCGGCCATATACAGTGGAGTACTACACGTGAATGACGACACGAGGCAAGGCACACGCTGAAAGCAGTCGGGGTCATGGCCAAGTCAATATCCTAAACCCTAAACCCTAAACCCTAAGACACACCTTGGCGGCAGTCAGGATGATGGCCAAGTCACTTCCCACGCTGCTGCTCAGCATGGTGTACTGGTCGCAGAACTCTCGATCCATGAGGTGGCAGGTTGTGAGGGGGCGCGGATCCGGGTTAAAGTCCCACTCGCCAGCATTCTCCTGCACGCCCAACTGCCCATAACGGTTGGACCCGAAGAGCCACATGACTTGCTCGGTGCCGTTGAGGGTTTGTACTATGGTATTGTCGCCGCCGGCCTGCACGTCCACCAACTTACGACCTTCAAGAGCAGGGGCGACGATGGGCAAGGGCTTGAAGGTGAAGTCACCAACCGCCGTCTTGCCCGCAAGCTGCCCATAGTAGTTGCTCCCGCAGCCATAAAGCTTACCCTGTGTAGTGCCAAGCACAGGTCACGGACAGGGGGGAAGCAAAGTGTCACGGACAGGGGGGAAACAAAGTGCCAAGGACAGGTGGCGAGGACAGAGGTCAAGGAGGACTGAGGTCAAGGACTGGTGGACAACAACAAGAATGGTGGACAACAACAAGACTGTCTTCTCCCTAAGTGCTCTGTATGTATGTGAATGTGTTCTTTGTATGTAGGTACACAGATAAAAGATACTACTTACAGAGGCAAAAGAGACCTACTACAGAGGCAAAAGAGTGCATACCAAGTGCTCTCCCTGAACCTGGCTAGTTTACTATTTGTTCTCTAATACTACATACTATGTGCTGTCTACATACTACACACTACGTCTTCTTTCAGTACCTAAATACTTGATACTATGTGTTCTTTCAGTACCTGGTTAGTGCGAAAGACAGAGTGCTTGCCGCCGGCCGCAACCTGGACCACGCCCTCCATGACCTTACGCGGTGAGGAGACGTACCCTCCCCACACACCCGCATTCTCAGGGGAGCCCAACTGCCCCCAGCCGTTGGATCCAAACGCCCAGACCTGCCCCTGGCTTGAGAGGACCAGAGAATGCACGCCGCCGGCTGCCAGGTTCCCTACGCCAACCACCAAGCTACCGCCAAGGGCGCTTGGGGGAATCTGCTCGGGCTGCCAATTGTATCCCCACAGCCCCGCGTTGTCAACACGCCCCAGCTGCCCGTGCCGGTTGAGGCCAAAGCTGAAGACAGTGCCGTCGGAGGCCAGCGCCAGCACGTGGTACGATCCCACTTGGCGAAAAATCTCGAAAGTCAGTGCCCTAGTACATGTACTCTGTAAAGACACAGTAATTGACTTTTGAGAATGCCTTTACCGGCGACATCCACCATCTCACGACCCACCACAACCTCATCCGGCTGCCAGTTGGGTGCATCTGTGCCCACGTTGGTGCTTCTGCCCAACTGCCCGTAGCGGTTGTAGCCCCAGGTGTAGACGCGCCAGTCGGACGTGAGCGCCACAGACAAATGCCGCCCCGCCGCCGCCTTTTGCAACTTGCGCCCTCCGAAATAGGAGGTATTCACCAGGCGGGGAACCGCGTGGGGATGAGGGTCTTGCCTGCAGACCAAGTCATGCTCATCCGCGTAGTTGCACGCCGAGCCCGCCACCGGCATCACTCCCAGCTGCCCGTAGATATTCTGGCCAGCGGCCCACAGGTGGCCCTCCGTGGTGAGAAAGAGCGTGTGCGAGAAGCCCGCAGACACGCCCTTGACTTGCTCATTGTCGAGCCCGCCGCGCGGGTTACCCACGTCATTAGCAACCTCCACGAACTTGGTGTTGATCTCAGCCGTGGTATTCAGCGCCCATCCGGCGCCCAGCTGGCCCCACATATTGTTGCCTACGCCCCAGACCTGGAAAACGGTCGTCTTGCAATCAGACGCATTGGTGGCACCCAGGAAAGCCGTTGACTTGTCAGCTCGGCACCCGAGGCAGGCTGTCTGTGCCACGAGGCCCTGGTATGTGCCATAGTCGCACAGTGAGCACGTGCTCGCGTTGACTTTGTCGCTGAACGACCCGCGCGCACAGTCGGTGCAGGAGGAGCTGCCAAGTGGCGCAAACTTGCCGACGGGGCATGCCAAGCAGGTCGTCGAGCGCTTCTGCCCCTGATGCTTCCCCGCCGCGCACTGTGTGCAAGCACCGTGGACCTCTAGGCCATCTACGCTGAAGAAACCTTGGTTGCAGAAGCGCCGGCATTGGCTAACGTTGGTCAAGCCCGTATGCGCCGAGCCGTGCAGGGCCGGGCAATCGGCGCACACCGTGGAGCCATAATGGTCGGAATAAGTGTCCACCTGACAGGCCTCGCATGGCGCCAGCCCCTGGAGGCCGACCACCTGCTTCTTGCCATACGTACCTGGCGCGCAGATGACAAGGCAGCCTGCCTCGTCTGCGCCCCTCGCCGTGGTGTTGGTGCCACTACCGCATTGGTCGCACGCCGTCGAGCCTGCGTAGGAGTAGAAGCCCTGTGCGCACTGGTTGCAAACACTGCCGCCGGCAGCCGGCTGGTAGGTACCTCCAGGGCACACGGTGCAGGGCTGCAGGCCTAAGGCATTACTCGAGTTCGTTCCCGCCGGACACTGTGGCCGCTCCGTCACCACCACCGTCTGGTCGCAGCCAACGGACAGGTCGATAGCACGCATGTACCCAGTGGCGCATGGGCCAACCCCGCTTCCGGCCACAAACGTGGCACTGCAGCCGAGCGAAGTCTTGGGCGGTGCCAGGACGGGCTCTACCAGCCGGGCCCGAAAACCCTCAGGGGTGCCGAGCTGTCCATACTCGTTGGAGCCGAGGCCGATGAGGTCAGGAGGGCCGCCGTGCCCGTCATCTTTGAGCACCATCAAAGTGTGATCGGCTCCCACCACGAGGCGCACGAACTCGGCGGCGTCGGACAAGTTGCGCAGCGCAGATAGGTCAAGCGCGTGCGGAGTTGAAATAGGGGTGCCTAAACCCACCCCGCCCGCACCTGCGGACAGCTGTCCGTAAAAGTTGCGGCCAAAGCCCCACACCTTGCCGTTTTGTGTTAGCAAAATAGTCGAGTACTGTCCCGCCGCCGCCGTCGCCACTGCTTCGTTGCCTATGAGGCTCCGCGGCAGCCGGCGCGGCAGAGGGTTAGCCCCGTCTGCGCCCGGCTGAAACGACAGGTCCTCAGCTGTGGGGCCGCACTGCCCGCGGAGGTTGGAACCAAAGCAGAAGACGTTGCCCAGGCTCGTCACTACAACGCTGTGGAAGCGCCCGAGCACAACCAGCGTAGGGGTCTCGAGCCCAAGACGGTCTGGCAAAATAAGGGCGGGTGCGGGATTTGGCACATCTTGCCCTGCGCTCGTCGACCGACCCAGTTGGCCATACCGGTTGGCGCCCCACGAGTAGAGCCCCGAGGCAGTGCGGGCAATGGCATGATGTCGCCCTGCCACCACGCTCAATATCTTGCCCACATTCATCTCCGACAGATCCACGCGCGCGAACTCGGGGTTGAAAGTTTCTACACCCACATTGGTCGACCGCCCCAACTGCCCAAAGCGGTTAGAGCCCGCTGAATAGATTTCCGACGACCCCCCTGGCCCCCGCACGCGCACCAGCGAAAAGGAGCCTCCGCTCTCCACGTCATCCACTTGCACTCCGCCTCCCAGACCATGCGGACCACCAATCGCTACCACTCCTGGCTCAGCTGTGGCTTTGGCTGTACCAGCTGACTCTGTGCGCCCCAGCTGCCCCTTGGCATTGCTTCCCCATGACCACACCTTCCCCCCGCTCAGCGCCAGACCGTGGTTGCAGCCTAGTGATACCTTTATATATATACATATACATATATACATGTGTGTGTGTGTGTATGTGTGTGTGTGTGTATGTGTGTGTGTGCCTGTGTCTGTGTGTGTGTCTATGTGTGTGTGTGTGTGTGTGTGTGCATGAGAGAGAGAGAGAGAGAGAGCTTCCAGAGCGAGTGGTAACAGCCTAGTGATACCTTGTCCACGTACTGCGATTTGGCGCTGCCGCCGAACAACTTGACGACAGCAGGAGTGCTTACACCATCGAGTTCCAACACTTTCGCAGAGCGCCCCAGCTCACCTGCAAAAGTTTCAATTCTTTTCTTAGCATTTTTATGTTCTGAATATTTTTATCGATTCATCGCTTTTTACAATACTATTTAATACCGTAAAAGTTGAAGACAAACGACACCAGCTCTCGCTCCCCTTAGGGCTCTTTTGGCACTGTATTAGGTCTCTTTTGACACTGTATTAGGTCTCTTTTGATACCGTAAAAGTTGAAGCCGAACGACACCAGCTCTCGCTCCCCAGCCCTCATTGCAAACTCCCCGGGGGTCGCCACGCACTGCACCCGCAGCGTCGTCTCCGGCAGATACTGCACCTGCGCAGAGACTGAGCCATTGCCATTCCATGTAGAGGAATTCCATAAAAACTCCCACGAACGCGGCGGAGCGAGGACGGGGTTGCTGACATTTACTACTGCGCGGTACACTTCTGCGCGGTGCACTTCTGATGCTTCAGACCCCTCCTCCGAATTGTTGGTGCGAATGAGCCATGCGCCGCCCCGTGCTGCGCTCCACTGCAGCAGAAGGTTTTGACCGCCATTGTGCCACGTGAACTTGGCCTGGGGTGATCCTGCCTGTCGCTGTGCTGCTGTCTGGTTTA
>Ga0315899_10007115_pt1 | contig 12022 bp, 7 predicted proteins | sample LakEriMetagenome_2_FD_203518 | JGI IMG/M metagenome (GOLD analysis project Ga0315899, IMG submission 203518) | Freshwater fungal communities from buoy surface, Lake Erie, Ohio, United States - Buoy 4 MA112 | ecosystem: Environmental > Aquatic > Freshwater > Lake | place: USA: Lake Erie, Ohio... | reverse complement strand
ACCGGCAACAACCGCACCGGCAACAACCGCACCGGCAACAACCGCACCGGCAACAACCGCACCGGCAACAACCGCACCGGCAACAACCGCACCGGTGGCCGCACCGACCTTGGTGAACTCGTCGAACCAGGCGACGCTCACTCAGCAGCCGGGTTCGGCGACCGCACTGGTGAATGGTCAGCCGGTGACACCGGCGGTCGAGACGCCCGCCAATTTGCCGGCGGCTCAAGTCGATCCCGAGGATCGCAGCCCGGCCGAGGTGCAGTCGTTGCAGACAGCCGCCGATGATCTGGTGAGCCAGTTGAATCAGTTGGCGGGTGGCAGCAGTGGCTTGGCCGTGGTGGACACGCCGACGGGTGCGAACCTGACGGGCTTGTTGACGGTGCCGGTGCCCATCGAAAACACGGTGTTGGTGGAGGCTGGCAACATGTCGGCACTGTTCGCGGGGTTGAACCAGGACGGCTCGGTGACCGACGTGTTACCGGGCGCGGTCATCGAAGTGATGGGTAGAGGTCAAATGGGTATCTTGGCCTCGGGTCTCACGCCCGGCGAGGGAGTGGAGTTCGTCGTCATGTCGACCCCCACTCTTCTTGGCACCTTCACCGTGGCAGCCAACGGCACCATCAACGGCCAGGTGTCGTTGCCGTCCAACATCGCGCTGGGTAACCACACATTGGTGGTGGCCAGTCCGACCGTGCAGTCCTCTTTGGGTCTGAAGGTGTCAATGGGCGCTTTGCCGGCGACGGGCTCGGATGTTTCGAAGCCGTTGGTGGTCGCGTTGTGGTTGCTGGTGGGTGGCGGGTTCGTGGCCGTCATTCGCCGCCGCCTCATCTCGGTTTGACCGAAGTTCAGTGAGGTGCCCGAGCTTTCGGGCCTCTGGCGACAAAGATGTGTCACCCCTAGCATGACTACATGCCCATGTACGGACGCCCCGCGATAACCGTCGGGCGGCACGCCGAGCGTGATTTTCTGCGCGAGGCGCTCGATGGCGCGACCAACCGGCGAGGTTCGGCGATCCTCATCGAGGGTGAACCCGGTATGGGCAAGTCCCACCTTCTTCGTGGTCTGGCCAACGACGCCCGAGCGGCCGACGTGTCGGTGGTGCAGATCGTCGGCCACGTCAGCGACTCCTTCGAACCGTACGTCAGCCTCTCTCAGTTGCCCCGTCAGTCGGATTCCCCGGCCCTCCGCTCGCCCATCGGTGAGTCCGACCCCCGATCACTCTTCGCCGACTTCAACGACTACCTCGCACAGCTCTCGCGACGTCCGGCGCTCTTCATCATCGACGACCTTCAGTGGTTGGACGAGTCCTCTCTGGGGATCGTCTCCAAGTCCATCGAACACATGCTCGACCTCGGCATCGCCTTCGTCTGCGCCATGCGCACCGGGGCCACAGCCACCGAGCACCCTGCTTCACAGTCCCTTCGTTCCATCAGCCGGTCCTGCACGTGCGTGCACCTCGAGGGACTGGACGAATCGGACTCGATCGACCTGGCCAGAACCGTGGGCGACGTTCCGCTGGATGACGCTTACGTGCGCGAGATAAATCGTCTCGCGGGAGGCAATCCTCTCTTCACTCTCGAGTACCTGCGATTGTCGAAACGGTCGGCCACACCGATTCCTCGGTTCGCTCCGCCGGAAGTGAACCGCGTCATCGAGGAGCGGATCCGGACGATCTCCATGGATGTGCGGGTACTGGTCTGCCTGTCGCTCTTGGGCGGAGTCGGGACCATCGACGACCTCATCATGGTCACCGAACACATCGGTCTGTCACCGAAGGAGACCCGTGACATCGTGGCCACGGCGGAAGCCGCGGTGTTGATCAATCGAAGCCACTCCCGAACGGTGGAGTTCGTCCACCCGCTGTACGCGAACTGTGTCGCCGAGTTCCCCGAGGGCCGGGATTCCACCCTTCGATCGTCGGTGATCCGATTCCTCGAACGCGGGGCTCGCTACGCCGAGGCGTTCGATCTGTGTGACGCGCGATTCCTCGAGGACTTCCCCGATGTGGCTTGTCGTTTGGCCATCGCGGCGATCGGCGATGGTTGGTCGAGTGAATTCCTCAGTGTCCCGGGTCGGACCGCCGAATTCGTGTTGGAGAACACCGACGAAGGCTCCCCCGAATGGGTGCGCGCCGCGCTCGTTCTGGCTCGTCAGCACCTGAGTGACGGTCGCCGCGAAGAGGGCTGGCGCATGGCGCAGATCGCCGCCTCGGCCGCCCACGAGGCCGGGTTACACGTGGAGCAGGCCCACGCTCTGCTCTTGATGGCCACGCTCGCCGAGTTCATCCCCGACACTCTCACCTACACCCAGCTACTCGACAGCTTGAGCATGCGCGACGTGCCAGCCGAACTTCGCACCCGATTGCTGGCCCGATCGTCACAAGTCGTGTTGTCGACGCCGACGGCGGTCACGGACGCGCTTCGTCCGCTGGGTGGCGCGTTCCGAACGGCGGGCATCGAGATTTCCGAAACCAGTTCACGTTCCGCGTGGGCCTGGTCCACCAATGCGTCGGCCGCACGTTCGCTCGCGAACCAGGCGCTCGATCTCCTCGCCGACCACGAGATGTCACCGAGCACCCAGGTTCTGGTGCTCAACTCGTGTCGTGAGGTGCACAGATCGCCCTCGTTCAATTCCCAACGTCTTCGAATCTCCGAGCGGGCGATCGGCCTCAGCCACCCCACGGCCGCCATCGAGAGTCGATTGCTCCGTTCCATCGACTTGTACGAGAGCGGTTCGAATCAACTGGCCACATCGGAGCTGATCGTCGCCGGAGAGGCCGCGAAACGTTACGGCGACGCGTGGGGCCAATGGCGAATCAATCTGCGCTGGGCCGCCCACGCGCTGAGCAAGGGCAACATCGACGAGGCGTGGGACTTGTCGGCGAAGGCCCTCGCCTGTGGTGAGCAAGCCGGTGAACCGGGACGCGTGCCCGCTCTGGCCGCCCAACAATGCGCCGCCGCGATCGAACGCAAATTCCCCCACGACCAGTTGTGGATTTTTTCCATCGATCCCGCTCTGACCGCCCATGCGCCCAGTCGGGCGATGGCCGCTCTGGCATGCGTTTCGGCTGGTGACCACCCGCGCGCGGCTGACTATCTGAACGACTCCTTCGACGTGTTCGACGACGTCGATCGTGAATCCTCGTGGATGCTGACGATCACCACCCTGATCGAGGTGGCCGCGATCCTGGGACACGTCGACTTCGCCCAACGAGCGATCACGGCGCTCGAACCCTTCGCGGACTTGAACGTGGTGGACGGTCTCGGCACCTTGATGCGCGGTCCCGCGGTGCGTTACCTCGGCTTGGCACGGCGAACCGTCGGTGACAGCGAGCACGCCATCGACGATCTGTTGCGCGCCAAGATGATGGCCCAACAGAACGGCGAGGAGCTGTGGCGTCTGGCGGCGCTGGTCGACATCGCCGAGACGTTGGCCCCCAGCGGGTCGCCTCGCCTCGCGCAGTTGGTTCGGATGTCGGACATCGACGACGCCTCCCAGTCCCAATTGACGTGGCGCGCCGAGCGTGGGCGACACGCATTGGAAACTGCCGGCCGTCTGACGAAGGAGAACCTGACCCTCAGCGATCGCCAGCTGACCATCCTGAAGGAGATGGCCGGTGGCGCGACCATCGCCGACATCGGTCAGAAGTTGAGGTTCAGTCATTCGACCGTTCGACAGGAATCGATGGCGATCTACCGTTTGCTCGGTGTGGACGGACGCGCCGGCGCGATTCAAGCCGCCCGCGATCGTTTCCTCATCTGAGCCCTTCGGCGTTACCTACACTCGTGAGATGATCGAGCGACGCGTCCGTTCTCGTGAGGGCACCGAAGGGGCGCTCGAAGCGGCCGGCTACCAATTGATCCTGGAACGCGGCTACGAGAACATCAGCAACCGCGACGTGGCCGACCTCGCCGGCTGCAACCACGGTCTGATCACCCAGTATTTCGGCACCAAGTCGGCGCTCTTCACCAAGGTGCTGCATCGATTGGCCACCGAGATCGGTGCCGCCATCGCCGCGGGCACGCCCATCCCCGAGTTGAACCGCCTGGCGGTGATGAACGCGTATTGGCGACTGCTCGCCAGTTTGCTCTCGGCGGGCATCTCACCGGCGGAAGCGTTGGCGTCGGGCACGCCCACGGTGGAGGCCATGGTTCGGCGCGCCAGCGAGATCACCGGACGTTCGTTCGAGGACTCCCGCGGATTCGCCGCCTCGATCATTCTGATGATCGGAGGGTTCCACATCTTCGGCCCGGTGTTCGAACAGGAGCTCACCGGACCCGACGGCACGGATGATGCCACCCGCACACTTCAACAAGCGGCGTGGCTCATCCTGAACGGCCTCACCGACCCCGCGTGACCAACGCGGGAGCCTCCACCCTCGAACCCCCTCTGGTGGAACTGGTGGCATGAACGACCAGAAACTGGTCGTTCATGCCACCAGATCAACCACTGGGTTTGTCGGTTAGGGGTGGATGGGATGATCAGCGGGCGAGCAGCGTGAGCCGGCGCGAGCGCACCAACACCGCGGCGAACACCAGGGTGAACAACGCGATCACCACGGTGCGGCCACTCTCCTCGGTCAGACCGGTCGTGGGCAACGCCGACGGAACCACGCGCAGACCCATGACCGCGTAGGTGGATCCGGTGGCGACGACCAACGTGTGGTCGCCCACACCGATGGAGTTCGGCAACTGCGCGGACTCACTCACATCGCCGGTCGCCGACGTGGTGAAGTTGCCGATCAATGTCGGAGTCGACATGACCACCAGCTCGCCCGCGGCACTGGCACCCAAGCCCGAACCGACCACGCCGATGATTCCGCCTGCACCAACTTGGTACTTACCGTCGGAGGTGATGTTGGCGTTGTTGGAACCGATCATCAACGAGATCGCCGGCCCGTCGAGGAGCACGATGTCCTCCACCGGAACATCCAAGGAATCGCCGTCGGCATCGAACACCAGATTGCGCATGACCGCTCCGGTGGCGGTGTTCACCACCGCAACATTGGTGACGGCTCCCGCGGGCAACGACGCCAGGAAATCCTGCAACAGCGCCTGTCCCGCGGCCTGAATGGCCGCAACCTGCGCCGGTGTGCGCTGCGAGGCCGGCGTACGTGCCGCCGAGATCTCCACGCGCGTGGTTTCGATCGTCACCGACTGGCCGTTGATGATCATGCCCTCCGAGCCGGGGTCGCGCTCGAGCAACGACTGGTTGGCCGAGGTCACGAGCGTCGGCGTCGCGCCACCGCCCGAACCGCCACCCGAGAATCCGGAAACGCCGAACTTGACCAGCGCAGTCACGGTCCCCATGTTGGCGCTACCAGCGAAGAGGAAGCCGTCTCCGAATACGATCGGCGCAACCCCGTAGTACTCCATGTCACAGGTACCGCTGGTGAGAACAGCGGCGGCCGTCACGCCCGAGGGCAGTGCCCCTGACGAGTCCACAACGGCCAAGCCCATGCTGATCGACTGCATGCCAGCACTTCCGGCCAAGAGCACCGAACCACCACTCAAGGGCACAATGTTCCAGGGGTTGAAGGACCCGAGCGCGGTCAACGAAGCCGCGCCGGCGTTGCCATAGGTCGTGTCAAGGGTGCCGTTCGCCTGCAGACGAATCAACGATCCGACCGGCATCCCCATCGAACTCATGTCGGAATGGATCGCATAAATCTTATCGCCCACCACCGTGACCGAGTCGAGAGACTCCCGAGTCGATCTGTCGATCGTCGCGACACCGCTCGTTCCGAACGTGGTGTCCACGACACCGTTGGCGTCGTACTTGGTGATCGTCGCATCAGCGTTCTGCGACGCGGATCCGGACAGATACAAACCACCAGCGGGATCCAGCGAGAATTCGAAAACGTTACTGCCGGGGGTCAAGTCACCCGATCCGCCGAATGTCGCAGACTTGATACCTGTCGAGGAAACCTTGGCGATCCGCGAGGTCGTGCTTCCTCCGCCGATGGTCACCGAGCTCAAGGCGAAGATGGAATCCGATGCGTCCACCTCGAAAGCATTGACGTACACGCTGGAACCGCTGGAGACCGTCGCCGGTCCGTACAGCACGGCCTTCCCGTTTGTCCCCCACGTCGAATCGATCGCTCCCGCCGTCGTCACTCGAGTGACGAAGCTCTCCAGGGTCGACTGGCTGCCGCTCATGAGAGAATTGGAAGTCGAGAGAACGAACGATCCGTCCGACAACTTCTTCAGTCCACGGGTGAATTCGTTTCCGGCCCCGTTGTTCGCATAGAAGTCGAGAAGAACGTAGCCGTTGGTTCCCCAGGTGGTGTCCACGACTCCGGCCGAGCTCATCTTGTACAACCGCGCATAGTTGTTCGTCGACGAAGACATGTTGTTCATCGTGGCTTGGAAGGCGATCAATGCGTAGATGTTCCCGTCATTTCCGACAATGACTCCGCCCGGGCTGCTTCGATAGCCCGTCTCGGTCGGACCCCAAAAACCACTTCCGCCGAAGGTCGGATCACCGGTGACACCAGCAACGTTCGATGTCACCGCGCCCAACGCACACGCCGGAGCCGTGATGTTCCACGTGATGCTGTAATTGCACATCTGATTCCCGGTGGCGACCGAGACGGACGACGTGAAGTACTGAGCGTTCGTCGTCGGCGTGCCGGAAATGGCACCGGTCGCGGCATCCAGGTTGAGGCCAGTGGGCCAGAACGAGCCGTTGGCCCGCGTGTACGTGGGAGACGCCGAGAAACCCGTCGCCACCGGAGCGGGAACCGTCAGCGCTTGCCCGACGGTTCCGGTCACCGTGCGCGACGACGGCGTCAGCGACAACCCTCCGCTGGTGCAGCTGTTGAAGTTCGGGTTGGGGTTCGGATTGTTCATCGGAGGCTGAGTGGTCGTGGTGGTAGTAGTGGTGGTTCCACACTGCGACGACGAACCTCCCGAGCCCAGCTTGATGAGGTAGGTGGTGTACGTCGTGGGGTATCCGGTGCCCATCACCGAGTTCACGATGATCGATCCGTCGGGAAGGCGATTGGCGCCGAAGAAGGACAACGACTGACAGCTGGGCGCCGTCGCCACACCGGCGTTTCCGAAGGAGGAATCAAAAACTCCACCGGACAAAGCTGCGATACGCGCGATTCCCGAGCCGGACCGCGGAATACCGACGAGCCGCACGTCATTGTTCGGCAGCACGAACATTTTGGGGTTGCTGTTGTACCCGGCGGTGAACGTGGACCATAGGTTCGCCGAGATGCCGGTGCCGTTGAAGGAGGTGTCGAGGACACCGGATGAATCGAGCTTGACGATGTTCAAATTCGCCGTGTCATCGGTGGCCAAGGCGAACAGGCTGCCGTCGTTGGCAAAGGTGAAACTTCCGTTCAGGGACGTCGCGTTGTTGATCGAGTACTCGAAGACACCATCGAGAGTGCCGTCCGGGGTGCGGTTTCCATTCGAGTTGTTCAGAAGGTCGGCACCGAACGTGGTGTCACACTGCCGGGTCGAGAATGAGAACTTGGCGAGACCCAATGTCTTCGTTCCGCTCGGACCGTCCTTGAAACTCGCGACGTAGGCAAACGACTCGGTCGGGTCAGCCCAAATGGCGTTCCGTCCGGATCGCCAGAAGGCACCGCAGTTTCCGGAGTACGGCCAATCGATGTACGACCGGTTGCTGACTCCGAAGGTCGTGTCCGGGGTGCCGTCGGCGTTCTGGCGGTGCAGCGCGGCGACGTTGCCGTACTGGATCGTGTAGATCTTGCCTGAGGTCGCATCGACCCAATGGCTATTCACCGTCTGCGAACCCGCGGGAGCAGCCAGTACGGCCTCGCCACCCGTTCCAAAGTTCAGATCCTGCGTTCCAGCGGAGGTGACCTTGATCATCTTTCCGGCGTCCTGACCGACCGCATTGGGATCATTACTCGTGTAGATGAGATAGAAGCCGCCGGACGCATCCGCGAACGAATAGCTGTATTGAACGTAGGTGTGGTTCTGCGGCTGGATCGTCATCGTCCCGCTCAAACCGAACGTCGTGTCGAGCGTTCCACTCGAGGTGAACCGCTTGATCTCGACCTTGTCGGGGTTGTAGTCGCTGTTGACGTCGACGTTGGCGAACGTCACCAACTTGCCGTCCGACAAGGCAAGCGCGACGCGATGGTTGCCCTCGAAGGAGGCGATGCCACTCGCGCCGTAGCCGAGGTCGACGGTTCCATCGGATTCAGCGGCAAAAGTCACCTCGGCGGCGACAGTGGAGGCAGCGACGACGGACAGCGCCAATGCGGCGCGACGGAGATTACGGAACATGGTGATACGACTCGCTTTGATCGAAATGGAATCTGTCCGGAAGGACGGATGTCCCGACCGTAGCACAATGTTCTAGATCATTTCGTTAGGCGTTCGTCACAGCCCCCGAAACGCAAACGGGGCGGGTTTCGCGCGCCGAAGCGTCACGAAACCCGCCCCGAAGGACAGGGACTGGGTTGGGCTCAGATGCCGATGCGCTGGGCCAGCAACTCGCGGTGGTAGGTCGGATCACCGAACAGCAACTCGCTCGACTTGGCGCGCTTGAAGTACAGGTGCGCCGGGTGCTCCCAGGTGAAGCCGATGCCGCCGTGGATCTGGATGTTCTCGGCGGTGGCGTGGAAGTACGCCTCCGAGCAGTAGGCCTTGGCGAGCGAGGCGACCGAGGCCAATTCCTCGTTCATCTCGCTGGCGCACCACATGCCGTAGTAGGCGGCCGACTTGGCCGACTCCACTTCCAGCAACATGTCGGCGCACTTGTGCTTGATGGCCTGGAACGAACCGATGGGGCGACCGAACTGCACGCGCACCTTGGCGTACTCCACGGCCATTTCCAGCACCTTCTGGGCGCCGCCCACCTGCTCGGCGGCCAGGCCGACGGCGGCCAGGTCGAGCACGGTGTTCAGGACGTTCCAACCGTTGCCCTCGGCGCCGATCAGCTCGGCCGGGGTGTTGTTGAACTCCAGCTTGGCCTGCTTGCGGGTCTGGTCCATGGTGCTCAGGGCCGTGCGGGTGAGGCCGGCGGCGTTGCCGTCGACGGCGAACAGGCTGGTGCCCTTGCCGGTCTTAGCGGCCACGATGATCAGGTTCGCGGTGTGACCGTCGAGCACGAACATCTTGGTGCCCGACAGGGTGAACGACGAACCGCTTCCCGAGGCCTGCATGGTGATGCCGCTCTCGTCCCACTTGCCCGAGGGCTCGGTGTAGGCCAGCGTCGCGATGGTCTCGCCGGCGGCGATGCCGGGGAGGTACTTCTTCTTGGCGGCCTCGTCACCCGAGTGGATGAGGGTGTTGGCGGCCAGGACGACGGTGGCGAAGTACGGGGCGCACAGCAGGGCGCGGCCCATCTCTTCCAACACCACACCCAACTCGACGTAGCCGTAGCCCGATCCGCCGTACTCCTCGGGGATGTGCAGGCCCTGCAGGCCCATCTGCTCACCCATCTGCGACCACACGGCGGTGTCGAATCCGGTCTCGGTCTCCATCTGCTCGCGCACGGCGGTCTCGGGGCTCTTGGCCTCCAGGAACGCGCGCACTGTCTTACGGAGTTCTTCCTGTTCTTCGGAGAATGCAAAGTTCATGGGGATGAGTCTGCTGCTCGGGTGCGGGCTCGGGCAAATCCGTGTGTGTACCGCTGTGTACACACATTTATCGCTGACGGACTAATGTGACGCCGTGTCCGAGATCGGGATCCGCCAACTGCGCATCGACGTGGCCGCCAACGTGCGACGGGCCGGGGCCGGCGAGCACCTGGTGGTCACCATCGGCGGTCGCCCCGTGGCCCAACTGGGTCCGCTCGGCGCTCCCGAGGGCCAAGCCCGTCTCAGCGACCTGATCGCCCGTGGCTTGGTGGTGGCACCGCGTCGCACGGGTACGTTGCGACCGAGCGATCCCGTTCCGGTGCGGGCGGCGAACCGCATCGACCGCTTGCTGCGCGAGATCCGATGACGCTCTATCTGGATGCGTCGGCGTTGGTGAGCGCGGTGGTGGACGGACCCGGACGCGTCGTGGTGCTCGACGCGTTGGATCGTGACAGCGATTGGTGCGCCAGTGCGTTGGCGTTGGCCGAGGCACTCGCACTGATCCCCCGCCTGACCGACGAGGCGGTGTTGCAGAACGACATCGAGGATTCTTTGCGGCTGCTGTGGGACCGTGTCGCGATCGTGCCCGTGGATCAGCAATGTCTCGATCGTGCGGCGAACATCGCGCGCGAACAACCGGTCCACATGAGCGACGCCATCCATTTGGCCGCCGCCGATCGGCTGCCACGCCCGTTGTCGTTCGTCACCTTCGACGCGTCACAGATCCCCGTGGCGCTGTCGATGGGATTCGACGTCGTCTCCAGCTGAGCGTCAGGCCAACAAGCGCAGTGCTTCGGCCTTGGCCCACTGGTAGTCGGCCTTGCCCACCGGAGTGCGCACGATCTGATCCACGAACAACACCGCCTTGGGGCTCTTGTAGTCGGCCACCAGGGTGCGACTGAACGCCACGATCTCGTCGGTGGTGGCCGGCGTGCCCTCGCGCAACTGCACCAGTGCGGTGACCTGCTCGCCCCAACGTTGGTTCGGTGTTCCGACGACCGTGGCGTCGAAAACCGCCGGATGCTGCTTCAACGCCGCTTCCACTTCCTCGGGATAGATCTTCTCGCCACCGCTGTTGATGCACACCGAACCACGACCGAGCAACGTGATCTGCCCGTCGGGCTCGATCTGGGCGAAGTCGCCCGGGATCACCCAACGCTGACCGTCGAAGGTGCGGAAGGTCGCCGCGGTCTTCTCGGGATCCTTGTAGTAGCCGAGCGGGATGTTGCCGCTGCGGGCCAACTTGCCCACCTCGCCCACGGCGCACACGCGTCCGTCGTCGCTGAGAACGGTGGTGTCGGCGCCAACGGTGAACCTCGGCGACGAGATGGCGGTGCCGTCGTCGGCGCGCGCACCGGCGGCCCCGGTCTCCGACGCGCCGAAGCTGTCGAGGATCGCGACATTGGGCAACGCCGCGCGAATCTGCTCGCGCACACCGGCCGACAGCGGTGCACCACCGTTACCGATGGCGAACAACATCGACAGGTCCACCTCGGGACGCGGCGTCACCAACAACGCCTCGGCCAACGGGCGGGCCATGGCGTCACCGATGGTCGACACCGAGGTGACCACGGCTTCGGACACCAGACGCCACACGTCCATCGCGTCGAAACGCTTCTTGGTGTACAGGACGAAACAACCACCGGCCGTGATGGCGTTACCCATGATCCACTGGCCACCGCCGTGCATCATCGGTCCGATGGACATCAAACGCGCGCGGAAACCGGACGCGGCCGCTTCCTCTCCCAGTTGCTCGACGCGCTCGATGGGTCGGTTGCCACGACCGGAGTTCATCGCACCCAGGATCACGTCCTCGTGGCGCCACATGACACCCTTGGGCATGCCGGTGGTTCCTCCGGTGTACAGGATGTACGTGTCGTCGGGCGAACGACCCTCGAAGTCGCGAACGGGAGACGCGGCGGCCAGCGCGGCCTCGTACTCGTCGCCCATCACCAGCAGATTGCGCAGATTGGGCAGCGCGTCGCGGACGTCGTTCACGGCCTCCACGTACTCCGGGGCCGCGATGACGGCCACGCAGTCGGCGTTGTCGTAGAGATAGCGCAACTCGGCCTCGACGTAGCGGTAGTTCACGTTCACCGGGACGGCGCTGATCTTGGCGCACGCGTAGAACGCCTCCACCCACTCGTGGCAGTTCTGGGCGTGGATTCCCACGTGCTCTCCGCGGCGAATTCCGATGGACCGCAAGTGATTCGCCAATCGGGTGACGCGTTCGTCCAGTTGCGCGTAGGTGAAGTTCACCTCGTTGGTGATGAGAGCCGGCTCGTTGGGGATCGCGTCGGCGATCACCTCCAGAACGTCACCCAATTGCATGTGGCGTTTGGTCATCGCTCAGTTCCCTTCGTATCCGTCGAGCATGTCCTTGAAGCCGTACTTGTGGTGCGGACCGATGGCCATGTTCTCGTACAATCCGTATCCGCTGTGTCGCTTGCCGTC
>Ga0315899_10007112_pt1 | contig 12026 bp, 10 predicted proteins | sample LakEriMetagenome_2_FD_203518 | JGI IMG/M metagenome (GOLD analysis project Ga0315899, IMG submission 203518) | Freshwater fungal communities from buoy surface, Lake Erie, Ohio, United States - Buoy 4 MA112 | ecosystem: Environmental > Aquatic > Freshwater > Lake | place: USA: Lake Erie, Ohio... | reverse complement strand
CCAAAGGATTGTCCACTTGAATTATTGTAGGGGAAGTCGAAAATCCAGCTTGTGGAGTTGGAAGAGAAGTCAATGCATTTGAAATGAGTGTATCATATACGCAGCCAAGAGAATTGGTCAATTGAAGCTCAACGGAATACGTTCCAGGTTGGATTGGGTTAAAAAGAACTGAATCTTGGTTTGAGTAAAAAACGTTATTTACAAACCAGGATTGCGAGGTAAAGGTATTCTGATCCGTTTGATTAAGTAGTGTAAAAGAATCTGGCCAACAAAGTAAGGTATCTAGTAAAGATATTTGTGGATTTACCAACGGAGCTACTGTAATGTCAAGGCATTCAGAAAGTGTGTCACCATTGGCATCTGTAACAATTAAACAGGCCGTTCCACTTGTTTGAGGTTGAAACGTAAATTGAGCATCATTGCTGACTGCATTCCCATTAAACGACCATTGGTAAGAATAGGGAGCTATGCCACCGGTATTTGTCAGTAAGGAAGGTAATACGTTTTCACCAAAACAAACAGAAGTATCATTGGAAATGGAAATCTGCCAGTCGGGAATGGTTACGAATGGATTGGTGCAACAAGTTCCTCCATCGGATAAATCGTAGATTTCTGTAAGCCAACAATTGTATTGAGTATGATGAAATCGCAGGTTGCCATTGAAAGCGCTCAAGAAGTAAGCAACTACTTCATCAGGAGTATTTCCTCCTCCTGCGTAATAAATGGTATCACATTGTCCACTAACCCCAACCATTAAATTGCTTGTGTAAGCTTGACCATTTTGATGTTCTGGCCTATAATCCATAGTTGGTGCCGTCAAAATTTGTATGATGGAAGGGTTTACTCCTGATATACTGGTTGTAAAATTTCCCAAACCACAATTATTATTGTTTTGATTGGAATTAAACCCTGCGTACAAGACTTCTGTTATGTTTCCAGCGAATGGTCCAGAGATATTTACTAAAACTGGTTCATAAGTACAAATTCCAATTTTTAGGTTAGGGATGTTTTGGTCACAGTTGATATTCAGTGTTCCACCGTCATAGTTGGAATAAATAACCACATTTCCGTCTTGATTACAAATGGGAGAAGTGTTTACCACTGGTTGATTATTGTTGTATAGAAGATACCATTGATGGGTCATTCCTGAAGGTGGTACACCTGCGGATCCGTTTGAAGATGGAAATAAACACGCTGAATTAACATTGGTACCAAACTGCTGCGGCACCCAGGTATCGCCATTATTGACTTGGATATTTTGAAAATCGGTAGGTGCATTTCCATTTCCAATACGAATACCCACTTCAATTGGAGTTTGGGTGCTATTAACCGAGGAAAAATCACCGTAAATAAAATCAATTGTGGGCAAAATCCAAGTAGTAAAATTCAGTTGAGCCTGAAACGAAAACGACTCACCTTGCATGCCAATGCGTCTAACGTTCTTCCATTGAATGATGATGCTATATGGAACATTGCCAAAACCATTCAAAATGGTGTAGCTGATTCGTGCGGAATTATTTGCGCTTTCCAAATTGCCTGCAAACGGAGCAATAACGGGCATACCTTGAGGCTGTGAAATAGGGTTGTAATTGGTTGTACTGGCTGCCTGACCTAAAGTTACAAAACCATTGGTGCTAACAAAAAGGGTATTGTAAGCCTGCCCCCCTATGGTAAAAGGAACAATGGGAATAGCACTTGAAACTTGATCATCAAAATTTTGTGTAAAAATTGGAGTGTCTGATGTTAAATCGTTGTACGCATTAAGTTGCTGATTCGTATACTGAAACTCAAGTTGTTGAGACCAACAGTATCCAAACACCACAAAGAAAATTGACATTACAATTATTTTCACATCACAAATTTTTATTTAATAACAAATAAATCAGACGATTGTTTTTTATCACTGTTGCTTTTATGCGAATATAAATAATGATTTTTTTCGTTCCACAGTAAGATGTCATGAACCGTCATTTTCAGTGAATTCTAGATTTAAAAAGGGATACAGAGTGACAAAAAAAAGGCTCACTAATTAATTTAACTGATGAGTCTCCTCTGGTAGCGCGGACACGAATATCCTGACGCTCAATTCTTTCGGTTAGGATGGACGTAATTGGTGGCTATACTATGAAAAGCTCATACCACTTCGTGATCTTTCTATTTACATTCCCATTCGTTTTTGAAAGTAAACTTTCAACGTTTCTGGAAACGAAAAAATCCAGTCAAATTTGACTGGATTTTACTTGTAGAGAGGAGTATCGAATTATCGAACCTGATTTGGGAGGGGATGGAACAAATTGAATCTATTCATTAACACAAAAAATTAAAGTTAATCTAGGTTGTTAAAATCAATCCAAAATTCATCAGTCAAATAAAACACCGTATCGATGAAATATAGAAGACCATCCTTTGTTAACACATTTTCATCGTGAAGATCTTCAAGGATCAATCCTAATTCTTGATTGTAATAGTCGTTATTTCTGGTGTTTGAGAACCCATTTTTAAGTAGAAATTCTTTAATATGTTCGAGATTCGTTGTCGAAGTTACCTCAACAAAGGGTTGCTCAACTACAGCAAATAAATTGTCATTTTCAGCATGAAAGCCCATTAACTGATAGGCCGTATCTTCAAAAAAAGTATTGTCCAAGAGCAAGTTATGAAAATAATCTTCCTAAGAATTGTAATAAATGGAATCATTTAATTTGAATACAGATTTATGGTTATGTAAATACACCTTTTGTTCTGCGCCCTCACTTACGTATTGATTGAAATCAATATGGTTAACCCACAATTGCTTTTCAGTAATATACGAGGCTAATTCCTGCTTTTCTTGCTCTTTGAAGTGCTTTGATCCTTTAGGCGTTGTGCTTGTTCTCTGGCTTTTTCTAAGGTGATTGGCGATTGCTTGGATAACTTTTCCATGCCTAACTTCGCTCTTTCCTGAAATGATTGCATAAAGGTGATTTTTAAATGAATTTGACATTCAATCAAAGATACGAAAAAAATAGAAAAAGTAACAGATTCAGTTTACGGCATAAAAAAACCTGAGCCAAATGACTCAGGTTTTCTTTGTAGAGAGGAGTATCGAATTATCGAACCTTGACGATATCATTCTCAAGTCAGACTGTTTTTGCCCGATCTATCTGAATTTTTAAAAATTCTAATAATCTACCGCAATCACTTTTTGAAAGTTTTTTAGATATTCGAAACCGTTGATTTTCAATTTCTGAGGTAGTACTGCCTTTATGCAACCAATTATAATCTTCTCTTTCATCAATTGAATCATCTAAAATGCCAAAAATTAATTTAAAGAATATACGCCCTTTCTCTTGATTTAAAGATTCTATCTGAGAATAAAAAATTTGAAAATCAATTGTTTCTGTATTTTCAGTATACCTCTTGAAAACTAATCTATCTTTAAAATAAATAACCTTGTAATGAAAAGGCTCTATATGTGTTTTATTCACTAGAGGTTCAATTAATTTAGTGGTAATAAAATATATTGCAGAGCAAATAAACAATCCAAATCCCAATTCTAAGAAAACCTTTATTAATGCATCTAAGTAATTGTTTTCATTTTCTGAGATCAATTCTATTGTTAATCCTGCAACAAAAAAAATAATGCCACTAAGCAACATTATAGAAATGTAATTTCTCCAAAAGAATTTTTTTTTCGATGTAAGAATTTCTTGACCTTCTTTCATAAAGTTACTTGAATAGGGTCAAAAATACTTATTTCTAATAAAATTGATTTATATGTAACATAAAATTATGGAAAGGGAAGACAAATTGGTTATATTGATAAATCTATGGACGTAACTAAGGAATTTGTGTAAGATTATGTATATTTTTAATTTTACGACAAATGAGAAAGAGATCATTTATTAATAAACTTCACGAGGAAGGATTTTTACTTTTTCCTTGCGATGAGTTTAATAAACCGATGCTCAATGTTTCAAACTTTCGGAATGAAATAATACAATTTAATGAGGAAATGAATTTAAAGATCCAGAATGGAACGTTTAATTATTCCCAAAATTTAGCAATGTTATGCGGTAATAGGAATAATTTGGTAGTCGTAGATGTAGACAAAGAATTTAGAGGCACTTCAATCTGGAAGGATTGGCTAAACAGATACAATGGCGGAAAGGATATTGAAACAATTAAGGTTGAAACAGCAGGTGGCGGTTTACATTATTATTTTCAATATCAACACGAGAAATTTTATCATTTTGAAAGCATTTACAGACCTACTTTTCAAACATACGGCATCGCGGGAATTGACTTAATTGCTGAAAATGGCTATGTAATACTTCCCTTTACCGTTCGAAGGAATGGTAATATGTACGCTCTTAAAAATTATTCATCGAGCCTCCAAATCAAAGAACAAATTATTCCAATGCCTGATTGGCTGTTTAAACTATTCGAAAGCACCAAGGAATCAATGAAAAATAATAATTTAAAAGTAAATTTGAGAAAATGAAAGATCAAAAAGAAATACTGGAGATATACAACGGTTTTAAAAAATTTTTAAATGTAAAGGAACCAGATTTGATAAGCTTAAAATCATGTTTTTCTGGTTTAGGTTTCCCAAATTATGACAAAAGAGGAGTTCATAATTTTGCAAATGAAATTGAGGAATATTACATGGATGATTTTAGGGATTTCATTAGGTGCGATGAACTAAGTTATAATTCTTTTTATGAATGGGTGATAACGCAGGCAAATCACGATCAATTAATTTCGTTATTTTCTAAATTACCATTTGAACTTGACAACTTGTTTTACTTAGACAAAGATATTTCATTCAACGATGATTATGAAATATATCACTTCGAGGATATTATTTCTGATCCAATAGCCCAAAATAAAGAATTTTTAACAGAATATTTTCATGAAATAAGCCAAGTTTCTGATCAATTAATACTACTTAACAAACCTGGAAATGATGAGGATTCTGAAATTTATGATATTAATGGTAAATGTATTAGTGATTTAATTTACAGTAAGATTTCCTTCGAATTAGATGAAGAAAACCTATATGGGGGTTCTTTAATTAAATCGATAAATAAAGATAATTTAATTCTTATAAAGCAATGTGGTAACCCGTATTATGATGGAACCATTCGTTATCTGTTTCAGTGGAACGGAGAAGGAATCGAGTTAATTAAAATTATTGAAGAAGATTTTGAATTGGATACCACAGAAAGTCACCTCCTTGCAAAGGAAATTTCAAAACTGTTCGTTGATAGTTTGAGAGGACAGAATTAATAAAATTCACACTATTAAATCCTTAAATTTATATATAAAAAACCGATAAATATGATAAGATATGAAGGAAAGCCTTACGAATGCTGAAAGATTGAATAAGATCAGGGAGAATTTAATCATTAAAAAACCGGCTGCAGACGATTTGAGATCCTTGTTAATCAATAGCGATTTTCCAAATGAAGACGATAATTTTGCTCAGATCTTCCAGAGCTACCTTACAGAGGAGTGTGCTCTTATTGATGACAATGATCTTGATTCTTGGAGAACAGGAGATGAATGGTTATGGGTCGAAATTTTACGATGGTTCATTAGTACATGCCCCGATGATCTTGTTTACAAGATTTTTGACGATTACGGTAAAAATTTTAAAATTCTTTATCGTTGGAGTAAAACGAATTTGGATGAAGACGACAGTCATTTTTTTGAAAGTTCTTTTATCAATTATCTTAAATCCAAGGATCATGAGATAATTCCATTTCTGAACGAAGAATTTCGACACGTTTGGTTTATTGATATAAGGCAAATAACGGATGAATTAATCATTCTAAAGAAAATAGGAAATGACCTGGATTATTTATTTGATTATGAAGGAAATCATTTATTACATCAACTTATAGAATGCATAGGTAATTCTAATAGTGAGATCTGCGGTCCATCGTTTGTAATTAATCTTGGTCCAGATAATCTTGTTTTCGTCCAATTAGGAAGTTATGATTGGGAAGAAATTGGTCTCTATATAGTGAAATGGGAAAAAGGGCAATTTGAATTCATTGCTGAAATTGAATATGACAATTTCATCGAATACAATGATTTTGAAAAAATTGCCAGCAAAAATGCTATGGATTTGACAAATGCGTTTTTTTTGAAATCTGTAAATTAAACTTGTTATCAAACTATGTTCAGTTTTAACATTAAATTTATTATCTAAAACAAATTTTCATTTGATCAGCAAGAATTGATTTGAGTATCAAAGGAAAAATTAGAATCTACTTCGCTCTCACGGTCCATTCTCACTCTGAAAGAAAAGCGCAATTATATAAAAGTTGAGAATCTGAATGAGAGTGAAGTAAAAAGAAAAAGCGCTGTCACTTTCATAACTGTGCTTTTCTTTTTGTAGCGGGAACAGATTATCCTTCATTTCATTTCGGATGGACGTTATTGGGGCTTAACAAGGAAAAGCTCAGACCGCTTCGCGCTCCTCCTTTTTACATTCCCATCCGCTTTTGAAAGTAAACTTTCAGCGCTTCTGGAAATGCAAAAAGCCAGTCAAATATTGACTGGCTTTTCCTAGTAGAGAGGAGCATGGAATTATCGAACCTTGACGATATCTATGATATGTCAAGACAACGCATGATTTGGGTTGGATTTTATGAGATTGAACTACTTGAATTGGGCTATTTAGAAACTTTTCAATACTTAAATCTTGGTTAAAATAAAGGCTTAACGAAACTAAGTTTTAATACTGTATTGGTTTTCTTGAAAAATCGTTTTTAGTATTAATTTGATTAACAAAACAATACTTGAGTCATACTAAAATTACCCATCTTCCAATTTTGGTAGAATCACAATTATTGTCTATTTTTGAGCAGCTTAACTTAAATGTGTTATTAAAAAATTAGTATTCGATCGATAAAAATGAAATGTTAAATCTTAAATTAAAAACCATGAAAAATTCAAAATTGATAATTGCGCTCGTTATAATGATTGCAATTTTCACGTCTTTTCAAGCAAACGCACAAAGCAAAAAATCACAGACGGAAAGTTTTAAAGTTTGGGGTAATTGTGGGATGTGTGAAAAAACAATCGAAGGTTCATTGAAAATAAGCGGGGTTTCCAAAGCAGAGTGGAATAAGGAAACAAAAATGATCACAGTTTCATTTAATTCCAAGAAAATAACCCTAGCCCAAATTCATAAAAACATTGCCTCTGTTGGTTACGACACTGAATTAGAAACAGCTAGTGACGAAGTTTACAATAAATTACACGGTTGTTGCAAATACGAACGAAAAACAAAAAATCCATGAAACTCATTTATACATTGGCAATTTCAATCGTATTTCCCGCTATATCAAACGCACAAATTTCAAAAGCTGAACTTGTTGCCAACGGCCTGACATGCTCCATGTGTAGCAATGCCACCTATAACCAATTAAAGAAACTATCATTTTTGGATAGTATTTACACCGATGTAGAAAACACCAAATTCATTCTGTACTTTAACCCAAGCCAACCCTTTGATCTAAGAGCGATAAAGTCCAAAGTTGAGGATGCAGGATTTTCTGTTGGTTCATTAATTCTTTTCATGCAGTTTGACAATGTGGCCATCGAAAATGATTTTCATTATAACGTGGGCGAAATCACCTATCACTTTATGGATTCGAAAAAACAAATACTCAACAACACCTCACAAGTAAAGGTGATTGACAAGGGATTTATTAGCGACAAAGAGTACAAGAAATACGTTAAAATGTCATCAAAATATCCGTGTTACCAATCTGGTAAAATGGATAACGTAAAAGTACTTTATCATTTGAAGGCAATCTAGATGAAAGGATTGTTCGTATTCGTGCTTTTCCAATTTTGTTGCTCGGCTGTTAAATCCCAAGAGCTCTTTTTATTCACCAATCCTGCCAGTAACGTTCCCAAAAATACGTTAGTTGCGCGCGGAATGAATTCATTTTTTCAGCGTTCCGCAGATAAAAGCATTAGTTATCACTTTATGCCGGAAATTGAGTTTGGAGTTTCTAAAAAAATGATGATCATCGCCAACGGATTTATTAGTAACGAGCAAAACAAAGTAACGGTTGAAGGGGCAAGTTTACTGGCGCAATATCGTTTCCTATCGAAGGATGGATCAAAAAAGCATTTTAGGATGGCTATGTGGAGTAGGTTTTCAATGAACTGCGCCGATATTCATCAAGAAGAAATAGAATTGAATGGACATAATTCGGGAGTGCGAATAGGGATGACAGCCACACAACTCCTACATAAAACCGCAATTAGTTCAACCATCTCGTTTCAGAAAGCCCTTGATAACTTCGAAAATAAAATACCGATAAATTATTCCTCCCAAACCGTAGATTTTACATTATCATTGGGTCAATTAGTCCTTCCAAAAACCTACAAAAACTTCAACCAAACGAATGTAAACGTTATGGTTGAGATGTTAGTACAAACGCATCCTTCCAATGGCAACACCTTTCTAGATATTGCTCCAGTTCTTCAATTTATTTTTAAAAGTAGAGCACGATTAGACATCGCTTACAGACGACAATTATACAGTTCAATATACAGAACTCAACCGAATGGCATTGTCGTTAACTTTCAATATGCTTTCTTTAATCTTGGAAAGAAATGATTCTCGAATAGTTTTTGAAGTTGACTTTAAAATTTATTAAAACAAATTTATTTTCAAATCGTTGATAATCCCAAATAACATTAAAACCGAATCATGAAGAAACAAATAATTTACTTACTTCCCTTTCTTGTGACTTTAATAGTGTTAGGCTCATCGTGCAATAAACACGACAAACATGAAGATCATACGATGTTAAACATCGATTATCCGGCTGCGTATGTGGTAAATGGACAGTCAAATAGCCTATCCGTCATTAATCTTTCAGACAACAGTGTTTCAGAAACCATCTGTTTAAACGGCGCCACCTTTCCGCATCACATTTCAATTAATCCAGCCAAAACAAAGTTGGCAATAGCCATAACCTCAACAGATTTAAGTGGTGGTCATGCAGGGCATTCAGAAGCAACAGAAGGGTTAAAAGTTCAAATTGTAAATGCAAAAACAGGGATGATTGAAAAAGAAATCCCATTGGCAAAAATGCCTCATAATGCCATTTTTAATAATGATGGAACTGAACTTTGGATTGGTCAATCCGATGATATTCAAAGTCAAGTGTTAGTTTACAAAACAACAGATTGGTCACTTCAAAATACTATAAACGTCGGAAAAGGTGTTTCCGAAATTACCTTTTCTGAAAATGGTTCATTATCGTTTGCATGCAATACAACAGACGGTACTGTCTCAGTTATTAATGCCAACACGAAATCCATCGAGGCTACAGTTACAGTTGGCACAGACCCAATAGGAGCATGGTCTGCAAGTAATGGTAACATGTATGTAGATAATGAAACGAGCCAAACAATTTCTGAAATCTCAGTATCAGGGTTGAATGTTATAAGTACAATCAATCTTGGATTCAAACCAGGTTATGTCGCCTACAATAGCACAAATAGTGAACTATGGGTAACCGATGCAACCAATGGTAAAATTGTTTATTACACATTTATCAGTGGAAGTTGGTCACAACAAGGAACGATCATTACTGGACCTGATGCTCATGCAATTACATTTAATAATGACCAATCAAAAGCATACGTAACAAATCAAGGAGATGGAAGCGTATCGGTTATTGATGTAACAACACACGCAGTAATTAAAAAAATTACAGTAGGCACAAAACCAAATGGAATTGTACTGAAAGAGTAGAAAGGTGAATAGAAATTCCGTTTTAGAGACCAAAATTCAATGTAACTTCGAAATGTATTATCATTTCAAAACTTAGTTTTTTTCATTCACTTTGGTTTTCACATCGTGTTTTGCAGATCGTGTTTTTCACTTCTTGATCTTTTGTACAATTCTATGTGATCAGTTTTTTCATTCCAAATGAACTAACTTTGTAGGGATTTCCAAAATACAACAAATGAATTATTACTTATTTTTCGTAATTACGCTTTTTACATCCGTCTCTTTTAGTCAAAACAGCTTTACAACTGTAATTAAAGACAGCATTTCCAATGAATTACTTTCAGGTGCAACTGCAAAATTAAAAGGCACTAATAACGGTGCGATAGCAGACAGAGAAGGGAAAGTTACAATAGCTAATATTCCTAATGGAAAGCAAACTCTTATATTTTCATACTTGGGCTACGAAAAACTGGAATTAGAATTAACCTTTCCGCTGGATCATGCCATACCTTTTATTTTCATGGAATCTGCAAATAAAGAAATGGATCAAGTGGTAGTAGTAGGAACAAGAAATAACAGAAGTATTGCTAAAATACCAACGAGAGTAGAAGTATTAACGGAAGAAATAGATGAAGCTGCCACTATGGATCCAAGTAAAGTTGCACATTTACTAACGCATAGCACAGGGATACAAGTGCAACAAACCTCGGCAACCAGTAATACTGCAAACGTTAGAATTCAAGGTCTTGATGGAAGATATACCCAAATTTTAAAAGACGGATTTCCTTTGTATGGCGGCTTTTCAGGAAGTTTGAGCATTATGCAAATCCCACCTTTAGACTTAAGACAAATTGAGTATATAAAAGGAGGAGCTTCAACACTTTACGGAGGAGGTGCAATTTCAGGCTTGATCAATATTATTAGTAAAGAACCAACGAGTGATGAAACAATTTTACACTTAAATGGATCTCATATTGGGGCATTGGATATTAATATGTTTGCTAGTAGAAAGTACGAAAAGATTGGCTTTACACTCTTGGCTCAACGAAATGGTCACAAAGTGTTTGATGCAGATAATGACGGTTTTAGTGATATGCCAGAACTTACAAAATACAATTTTAATCCAAAGATAGTATTCTATATTTCAGATAAAAATCAGTTGAGTTTAGGTGGTACTTTTACCTCTGAAACAAGACAAGGTGGGGATTTGAAGTTATTAAATGACGAAACTGCCACAGCTTCGAATTTTTACAAAGAAAAAAACGAAGTAAGTAGAATGACAACCCAAACAAAGTTTGACCATAAGTTTTCTGAAAATAAAACAGTAACAATAAGAAATTCTTTCAATTTTTTTGACCGTACGTTACTAATTAGACCATCCTTTTTGCAAGGTGACTATCGATTTGCAGGTAGCCAGGTTTCTTCTTTTTCTGAAGTATCTTACACTAGCAAAAAAAATAATAATGTCTTTATATCTGGTTTGAACTTCTACACGGATGATTTCAAAGAAACACCATTACAAAACAGTGTATTAAGAAATGAGGAATTCCAAACCGTTGGTGCTTTCGCTAATTATGTATTTGATATAGGTCAGAAAATTTCAATTGAAAGTGGTTTAAGAGGCGACTATGTTTTTAATCAAAAGTTACACATACTTCCAAGGGTATCTGCATTGTTTAAATGGACAAATAAACTTACTACACGTATTGGTGGAGGATTAGGGTATAGAAATGCAAGTATATTTAATCAAGAAGCTGAATTATTGGGCTATCAAAATGTATTGCCAATTAACAGAAATACGACTGAAGCAGAGCAATCGTATGGTGGAAATGCTGATATAGGTTATAAGTTCAACATAACTGAAAAAATCTGGGTTAATATCAATCAAATGTTCTTTTACACGTATTTGAAGAGCCCATTAGTACTTCTAGCCAACGGTTCGAATTTCGAATTTGCAAATGCCAATGGATACACAATAAGTTTTGGTGGCGAGACATTCTTTAAATTAGGCTTTTATGATTTTGTCTTTTTTGCAGGATATACTTATACAAATGCAACCAATCATTTCGATGGTACGCAATCATTATTAACCTTAACTCCAAGACATAGTTTAAAAGGAGATTTGCTGTATGCTTTACCTAAAAAATGGAGAATAGGAGTTGATTATGAACTAAAAAGTTCCCAAACCTTGACAAACGGATATGTTACCCCAACTTTTTGGACGTATGGTGCTGTTATAGAACGTTATTACAAAAACTTCACGTTTTTCGGAAAC
>Ga0315899_10007111_pt1 | contig 12026 bp, 14 predicted proteins | sample LakEriMetagenome_2_FD_203518 | JGI IMG/M metagenome (GOLD analysis project Ga0315899, IMG submission 203518) | Freshwater fungal communities from buoy surface, Lake Erie, Ohio, United States - Buoy 4 MA112 | ecosystem: Environmental > Aquatic > Freshwater > Lake | place: USA: Lake Erie, Ohio... | reverse complement strand
GAGACTGTGCCTGCAACAAGACTGCAACAAGACTCGAGACTGTGCCTGCAACAAGACTGCAACAAGACTCGAGACTGTGCCTGCAACAAGACTGCAACAAGACTCGAGACTGTGCCTATCTTGGAACGCGACGAGACTGTCTCACACTCTGTACCAACTTGATCACACTCTGTACCAACTTGATCACACTCTGTACCAACTTGATCACACTCTGTACCAACTTAATCACTTGTCAGAATCGCTGAGCTCTGAGGCACTTGAAAATGCTCGGGACAGGATGGCATGCATTGGAGACATGATGCATGTGTTCGTGACAGGTCACGTGGCATGCGTTCGTGACATGATGCCATCCGTTGCGTGCCCAGTCCCCATAGGTTTAGGGTTTTGGGTTTAGGTACATCATGGGAGTTGAGAGCCGAGTGGACATAGGTCAGATTGGCAGCCACGCTTTCCTCGGTGATGCCCGCCAGCTGCAAGTCTGAGAGCTCACGACCTAGATTCCAACAACGTGAGTGCCCCAGTACCTTGACCCCAGATAGTCACATCATACCCACTTTTGAGAATGTCAGACCGGCGCTGACTTGCACGGCCACGGCCACGCGCGCGTCCACCTTGCACGGAGACGTTATGTAGTGCACGGAGAGCTGGGGGGCCCCCGCGTAGCCAGATATGCGCACGTCCTTTACTCGAGGGTACCCATGCACACTGTGTGCATCCAGGTGTGCCAGCAGCAGCTCCTGCGCCCCAGAGTCCGTCTTACCGCCGCCCTTGCTCGCCGCCGCCACTACTCGCTCCACTTGCTTCACCTACATTATAGATCATGGAGAAAATCTCAACAGTAAGTGCCCTAGTGCGTTTGCTATAGAAAAGTCAATATACTGAGTACTTTTGAGAATGGGTACGGAGATGGACCCCGGGTTGTCGTACCTCCCGAGAGCCTCCACCCGCAACTTGCCATGCTCAAGCGTCACCACCTCTTCCCACTCGTCGGCTAGGATCCTTTTCCGCTGCCACTGGTGCAAAACTTCAAAAGTCAATGGCCTAGAATATATTTAGCAGACGTTGACTAAGGCACTAGCTCCGCTTTGACTTTGAAACGGTTCAGAACCTGGACCACTTGGACCGCCTCGCCACCCCAGTCCCTCCATCCGCTCGGCCGCAGTACGGGCCGCAGGTGCGAGAGAATCATGTGCAGTTCCTCATCGCTGCTCATCCATTCTCAAAACTCAGCGCCCTAGTGTCTCTACTATAGAAATTCCCTCTAGAGAGTCCTTTCGAGAATGGGTGCCTGCACCAAAGACACCCCTGGTGGGCATGACACAAGACACACACACACACACACACACACACACACTCACACACACACACACACACACACATACCTGCACCAAAGTCACCCCTGGTAGGGCTTGAGGTGAGGGTTTAGGAGTACTTTGGAGAATGGGCACCTGCACCAAACACGGCCCTCGTAGGGCTGGAGGGACTTGATGATGGGAACGGCAGCCTTCTCCTTGTGTATCCGATGGTCCCAGATGACCACCTGCGTGTCTGCGTCTATCACGTACGAGGGGTGCTCGTGTGGGCCCATGACTAACACCCGCTGTACCGCCCCCTTCACCCCCTTCACCGTCTCTTGCCGCCAATGCAAGCCTATATGTAATGTGTGTGCGTGTGTGCGCGCGCGCGGCCGCCCGAAGGGCGGAATCGGGGTTTTCAACCCCTCCGGCCCGAATCCCCTGAGTTGCCTCCTACCATGGAGCATGCGGTATGGATGTTTAACAGAGAGAGTGTATGTTTAACAGAGAGAGAGCGCGCGCGCGAGAGAGAGAGAGAGAGAGAGAGAGAGAGAGAGAGAGAGACGCGCACTCTATTTTCTTTAGGAAAAGAGAGAGAGACGCGCGCGGAATGGGGTTTTGCAACCGGGGTACACGCACACACGCACACGCACGCGCGCGTACACACACACAGACACACACACACCGTCGAGAATGGCGCGGACGGAGCTCTGGAGGAGGAGGGGCGAGACACCCTGAGGATGATCCAACAGGACGAGGACCACCCACTGCACCGTCAAGTAGTCGACGAGGGACTCGAGCTTCGGGAGGAGGAACTGTGTCCAGAGTGACGACAGGGCGCCGGGAAGGAGGAGCGCAAACTCTGCGACAGCCCCTGGTACAAGTTCTCCAAAGTCAGTGCCCTAGTACATTTGCAATAGAAAGGCACGAAGGAGGGTTGCCAAGAAGGGTTCACGTCTCCACGTCTCCACGTTGGTATCATGGTATCATGGTATGATGGTATGATGGTACCGGCGCGCGGGACCTGTCCGTAGGAGTTGACTTGGCGGTGTCGCAAGTGTGAGCGTTGAAAGAGTGCCACCTGGGCGGCCGCCATGACGACATAGAGCGGAAGATGAGCCTGCTCCTTGTCTCCGATGATCTCGGCCAGCTCCTGGGCCGCGCTCTCCTTGGACTCACTGCCCACTCCTGACTCCTCGTCTTGCAAGTGGAGCTCGGCAAAGACTTGGCGCGCTATGGCCACCCTCTCTCCATGCGTCAGCTCCAGGAGCTCGACCTGGCGCGCCTGACCCAAGACCCCCTTGTTGCCCTCCTTGCTGCCCAACTGTGCTTCTGACATGCCTCTTCCTCCTCTTCCTACTTCCACAAAGCCGTCACCAGCGGGGCGGCCAAACTGACCAGGAAGGGTTGTGGCAGACATCAAACACTGTATCGAGCCCGCCTCTTCCCCGTCATCCCCCTTGAACCTCAGCGACCAGAGCTGGGTGGCGACGTGTTGATGGACGTGCAAGACGAGCTCGGCAAGCATCATCCACTGCTCCTGCTCCAAGCCGTCGCAGATGAGGAGGATGCTATTCCCATGCGACAGGGCAAGAGCGCAGACTTGGAGGAACCGCCGCTCGGCCTCCCCCGTCAATTGCGAAAAGCTGACGTTCAACAGCCCCTGCGCCCAGGTGCCCGCGCGCGCGGCGGCGCTGAGGGTCGCGCCCTCGGCCTGAAGCTGGCCGGTGCTCTGGAGCGAGATTTCGTTGGACAAGTAATTGAGCACGGTCGCCAGGCTCCAAGACCCGTCTCTGAACAAAGGCACCAGCACCAGACCAGGGGAGCCCTTCTGCCCAAGCCCGCGCGTGTCGGCCTGACCGCCATGTGACAAGGCATTCTCAAAAGTGAGTGCCCTAATATGTTGACCACACAAAGGCACTATAGGTTCGTACTTTCTATGGAAGGCATGCCGGGTCGGAAGGGACGGGCGAGTAACCCTCAAAGGGAAGGCGCGCCGAGGAGTAGTGCGAGGCGAATTTAGACGACGTGAGGTGGCGCACTAGGTCTCGCTCTGAACTGCAACGAGGCGAGTGGAGGCTGAAGTGCGCCAGCAAGCGCGTCCTCCCGGACCCTGGGGGACCTCGCACAAGCACCAGCGGCGGCAGAGAGCGGGCGGGGCCTGTGGAGTTTCGCTCTAGCTCGTTCATACACCTGGAGGAGGAGGAGGCATGTCAGAAGCACAAGCAGTTTCGCTCTAGCTCGTTCATCCACCTGGCCAGTCCAGTCCCCGTTAGTGCTGCCGCTATAATTAGTGTGTGTGTGTGTGCGCGCGCGCGCGTGTGTAGGTAGTGGTATTTAGCGGGAGCAAGTGGAGGGACCTAGAGCGCGACCCGCCCTGAAGCATTAGAAAGCCCTGGGCGAGGCGGCGCTGGAGGGAGTGTTGGGCTGCTCGCACTTGCAAATGGGAGAAGAGCGGGCGACACGGGACGCCAATCACAAGCTTGAGGGCGCTGTTGGGAGCCTTGCTCTTTGCCTCTCGTCGCTTCGCCGTTTCCTCCTCTTCCAGGAGGGGGTCGATAGGGTTAACTAATCGCACGGCGATGGGTTTGTAAATCTGGGGTACCACAGGGCGAGCAGGGGCGCGGGGCAGGATGGCGCGATAGACGAGGTCAAAAGCAGCCTTGGCAAAGTCTTGCATGTCCAGCTCCACCCCCGCAACGCTGGCGCCCGTGTGGCCCAAGAGCGTGTCATTGCTCAGACCTGCCGCCTCCCGCTCGCGCCTCACTTGCGCATCGCACTCCACCAGCTCGGTGTTGCTGGCCGCCACCACCAGGCGGGCACACTGGTCGTCGACGCAGCTCTCGATGGGCATCCCGTGCGGGCAGCGCTCTGCGCACCTATCCATGTCCTCGCGCACAAGACGCCACCACTTGTAGCACTCGGTCTTGAGCTGCAGCAGCTCGTCGGTGCTCATACCGCTCCGCTCCATGCTCGACACACCCGTGACAGGGTTGGCAGCAGAGACAACCTCCTTGAAAGAGCTGCCAAATTTGGAGTCGGAGTGCTCCCGGCACAGACCTCGCGCCCGACGCAGGAGGCCGATCTCGTGGAGGAGGCGTTGAAAGCTTTCCACGCGAGCCAGCGTGTGCCAGTGGTACTGCCGGAAGGAGGTGCGGTACGAGTGCACCGTGGTGCCCACGCCGTCGCCGCCCACCGACATGGCCATGCCTGCCAGAAAATCTCAAACGTCAGTGCCCTAGTATATTTACTATACGAAGCCACTATACGGAGCACTTTTGAGAAGGTGGTTGCCGATGAGCTGGCCGGCCAGGGGGTCCACTGGCACCTGTCCGCTCGTGGAAAAGCCCAGGGTGTGGGCCGCAGAGGTTGGGATTTCGCCGTTGGACGTGGCCACGGCCAGCATCTTGTCGTACAGCCACGCGCTGTCGCGAACGAGCAGCAAGCTCTGTCTGGCGAGCGGCTGCATGAAGCACGCCTTGCCCACCTGCACGGCTCCGTTGGACATGTGCGCCCATGGGTCTTGAAGAACAAAATCATTGTGCATGACGCACTGCAGGCGCTCCTCGCTCATCTGCACAGCGACAGAGGCGCGGAGGGTGCTCACAAAGACCGAATTCTCGTCGGCAGCAGAAGGAGGGTGGAGGTGCTCGCCAAAAGCATCATGAGCATGAGCGAGCCAGTCCCAAGCCACACGATCGTGCGTTGGGTAGCCCTCAATTTCCGAGGGGCGCTGACGCACGAGCTCCCCGCTGCGCACGGACCATCGGTGGTCGACTTGCAAGCCCAGGAATGCCGGCAGTGTCTGCCCCTTAAAGGTCATCTCAAAACGGAAAAAGGTGTAGGAGACGCACGAGACGTAGGCATGGCCCTTATCGTCAATGCCCGCGAGCCAGTCCATGGGAAGGCCACGCGCATTGCCCTTGGAGTTGCGCTTGCCCAGACCCTTGGCGATAGGCTGAAACGTCGAGTCCGTCCAGTTTGCTCGTGTGAGCTGGTGTGCCTGTGACACCGATTCGAGACACCGATTCGAGCAAGTCAGTGCCCTACTATGTTGACTGCATAAAGTCACTATGTGGAGGGCTTTTGAGAAAGTGATGCCAGGTGCTGCATCAGCTCGGCTCCTGTGTACTCTCCCGGCACCAAGACAACGGAGGCCTGCATGGAGAGGCGGTCTCGGCCTGCGGGACGCACAAGACCGCCCGTTTCGGCCGTATCGCCAGCCCAGGCGCGAATAGAAAAGCAGTTGCCGGGGCCCTCGTTGCCTTGCCCCGCCACGAGTTCGCCAGGGGAGGCTTCCCTGCCTAGCACATACTTGCCCTGCTGCTGTTGCGCGCACGGGCCCTCGCCCGCCAAGATGCCGAGAAACATGGGGATGGTGACTTGGGAGCCCGTTGCCTGGATGCCAAGTGCGTCCATGGCCCGCAGCCGTGTATCAAGCGGCGTGTGGGCGCGGGAGCCCTGGCGGGGCGCGTAGAGCGACAAGTCGAGGCAGCGGAGGTGGATGCCGTGTTGATGCAACACGCGTTGCAGCGCGGGGATCACCAAGCTGCTCAGCACCCCCCGCTCGGGCATGGTGTCGTCGCCGGAGCTGCCGCAAAAGACGCCCACAGACGGCCACTCGCCCGCCGCTGCCGGCGGCATGTAGCCGCTGCTCACGTGCACAGCCTGCACATACTCGAAGAAAGGCACCGGGACACCGCCCACAAACTGACTTTCTTGCTGCTCCACCAGCCCCTGGAGTTTAAGCGCGGCGGCGAGGAGGGTGGCGTGCGCTACGCCCTTTTCCTCACTCACCAACTCCACCACCGCTCGTGTGCGACAAGCCCCCACCCATACCACGTGTATGTGCCGCCGCGACAGCTCTGTGGCCTCCCCTAGGTCCTCTCTCAGCTGTTGTGCAAACCACAATTGTTGCACCTCCTCCGCTATCTCCTGCGTCGTCCATTCCCCACCAACCCAACCCAACCCCCCTCGACATACACACACCAAAATGACACGCAAAGACAAAGAAGAGATGACAGTCAAGGCAGACATGGTCAGGAGGCCACACGTGAGAGACTGGAGCAACGCACACAAGCAACCAAGAGCGCGCATGCCGCCGCTCTCAGGCGCCTCTCCAGACAGGATGAAGCAGGATGAGACAGGATGAGGCAGCAGCGTCTGATGAGACAGGATGAGCGAGCAGCGTCTGCGCGCACAGCACGCCTGTGCGCTCCAGCCTCATCCTATGCATGTCGGCCAGAAAGGAACGCGCCCCGAGAAAGAAGCAGCTGGGCTCTCGGAAGCAGCTGGGGCGCCGGGCTCACCTCATCATTCAAGTGCGGCAAGATGCGCAGGAGAAGGGAGCGCCAGAGGAGGGCGCGTTGGAGCAAGGACGCCTCGGAGCTCTTGATCCCCTGCAACGGCGACGAGCTGCGGAGGACGGTGAGCGACAGAAAGACGCTTGGGTTGAGCAAGTCTACGCGGGCGAGGCCGTATCTTTCCCGAGCGATACTGGCAAAGGACGAGTTACTTCCGGACCTGATACTTCCGATACTTCCAAAAGCCGAAGCGTGCGCCTCGTTGTAGAAGGCCTCCACCACCTCGGCACAGGCAACCCGGGGCTGCGGGAGGGCAGACACGGCCACGTGGAGAAGGGTGCGCGACAAGTCTCGGTTGGTCTCTGCCGTCCAGCCCGCTTCCACGCGAAGGATGCTGAGGGTTGCGCCCCTCATCGCTGGGAACTCCTTGAAGAAGAGCAGCACGCTGCTCACCACTTGGCCGCTGTGCTCGCAGGAGAAGGTGGCATCAAGCTCCAGGCGCAGGACGGCTTGCTCCTCTTCACCAGGCGCGTTGGCCTGGAACTCGAGGGCGTACGCGTCTATAGCCTCCAGCGCCTTGCGCGTCCGCTTGCCCCCCGGGGAGCTGACAACGCGGAGGAGATCATCAAAGACGCTGCTGCGCGAGCCAGACTCCATGGCCTGATCGGCCAAGAAGGCGCTCACCTTGTTCTCTTGCCGCTCTATGTGCTCTGTGAGCTTGTGCACCAGGCCAAGCTGCTTCAGGTGCCGAAGCTTCCGGAGGGTTAGGAGGAGGAAGGAGCGAATGGCGGGCGAGGGCTCGTCGAGTGAGGATGCTTTCTCCATGGCGTAGCTCATCTTGGCCACAAGCCCCGCTTCGCCGGAGACAAAGTCGGTCAAGGCGTCTACGGCGGGGAGGTTGGCCTCGGTGGCCTCTTCTATCAGCGCCCTGCGCCGCAGCGCCTCCTTGTGCATGTGCGCAAACTCGTGGTGCAGCGAAAAGACCTGTTTTGGGGTGAGGCTCGTGGAGAGCTGGGTGTCTTGGGCGTTGTCGGCGTCGTCCTGGGCCGCCAGCATCTGCGCCATCATTTTGTCGCCGTCCACCTTGGTGCCCACCCACGCCCACGAGTTTGCATAGGAAACAAAGTCGGGGTGGTCTTGTAGCAAGTGCTCCTCCGCCTCCTCCGCCGCCAGAGCTGCTCTCGTCATGTCCATGTGCGAGCACAGGAGGTCGGGACCGTGCTCAAGCACCATCAGTGCCATGAAGGGCAGCGAGCCCCAGACTCTTTGAAAGAGCACGTCCCACGCGCCAAGTTTGACGAGGAGCAGCGGCAGGGTGATCAGCATCTCAGGCGTTGCCAGCACCCACATGCCGTCGCCGTCGGGGTCAGCGACCAAGAGCATCTCGTGCGCCATCTGCGCCGACGCCACCTCTAGCAAGCGCGGCGGCGGAGGGAGCACAGGCAGGGCTGCTTGCTCGCCCTGCCTGTCCTGGCCCGAGAATGGGAGGAGGCATTCCACTGTCTCATTCACCTCTACCACTTGGGTGGTCACGAATGCGTCTTTGACGTACTCGCCGCACCCGCTGTTGGAAACTTGCCATCCTTTCCAGAGGGGGTTGGCAAAGTTGGGCGCGGCCATGGCGGGGCGCAACCGCGACGCTGCCACCCACTCTGACGCCTTGACCGAGGCGTCTATGCCCACGTACACCACCTTGCAAATCACCAAGGGAAAAGTGGTCTCGGTGAAACCAGGCCACACGAACTCAACGGCCTCGAGGCGCACCTTGAAGTAGAGCGCGTGAGGTTGCTGCGGCGTGAGGCGCCCCGGCAGCTCCGGCATCCCGAGGCAGTGCAGCGGCGCCCCCACCATGTCCAAACACTCGCACACATCGCCCACGTGCCAGACGTGGTAGTCATCCCTCTCCTCCTCCTCCACGTCGTCCTCCATCTTCCGCGAGGGCGGCAGCCCGACACGGGGCCATTCAAAGCCCACCTGCCGAGGCGCCAGGTGCAGGCCGTGCCCGTGCGCCAAGTCAAGCCCCTCCGTCTGCTCGAAGGGCGCCTTGGGCCACCCGATCGAGAGCACCTTGGGCGTCACCACTGGTGCAGTGGCCAGCGCCTGCGCCCCGCTGCCCGACACCGCCTTGTCGTAGTGCCTCCGCCCCGGGCGCACCGCTGTGAAGCCCAGCCACGGGGGGTTCCGGAGGAGGTCGCTGGATTGGGTCCACTTGGCTGCCACCCACTCGTCGGCCTGCTTGCGTCCGCGCTGCATTTCAGACGCACGCAGGTAGGCGGCAAAGAGCGCATACTCGCCGTGGAAGCACCGCCCGCCCGGCAGCGTGCAGATGCCCTTGCCCACAGGCACATCATCCCGGAAGACGCCGACAAAACTGGCGCCACTCGTCCACGTGTAGGCGCCGGACCCGTGTCGGCGCCCGAACTTGAACGCACCCTTGTACGACTCGCCGTCGAGCCACGAGTAGGCCCCGTCGCCGCACGGCACGTTGTTGGCCCACTCGCCCGTGTACGACGCCCCGTTGGCCCACATGTACGTGCCCTGCCCGTGCTTGAGCCCGCGCAGCACCTGCCCCTCATAAGAGTCGCCGCCTGCATACTCTATCACCTTATTCGTCGCCAGCTCTTCGCCTTCGCCCGTGAAATTCTTGAACAGCCCGAGCGCGCCCTGCTGGTGCTTCCCAACAGCGAGGTGCCCGCCGTAGCGCCCGGCCTGACGCACGGCGCCCACCGCATCATCGCCTCCCACCTTCGTGGGCCGCTGCCACATGCTGCCGCGCGCTCCCGCTCAGCTCATTGGCTGCAGTTCGTGCGACCTCGTCCAGCTTTTTCTTTCCAACGCAAACCGTGTGGCGGGGCTGCGTGTGTTTAGCGTGTGCGGAGCGTGTGTGTGCGCGTAAATGCGCATCGTGGGGCGGCAGGTATGATGACACACGAAGAGAAGTTGGTGCGGGGGAGAGCGATTTTAGCGGCGTACAGAGCGTGGTTGCGGTGCGAGGCGAGGCGGTGCGAGGCGATGTGAGGCGCTGCGCGTGTTGTGTGTCTGTGTGTGTGTGTGCGTCCTGACCCTAAACCCTAAACCCTAAAAACCTGCGCAGGAGCCAAGACGAAGATGGGCGACGAAGAAGATGTTGCGGCCGAGGAGTTTCCAGAGGCGCCGACCCTCCGCGAGACAGGTAGCTGTGTTTCTGCGTGGAATGTGTGTGTTTCTCTCTCTCTGCTCTCTTTCTCTCTCTCTGCGGTCTCTCTCTCGCACACACACGCACACTCTTGCGGTGTAGCGTCGTCTAATTCTTGCGCTTCTTGCGTGGTTAGACGCGTCTTGTGTATGCGGAGCGATAATGTCGTGGTCGGCGCAGACATTTTAAATATTTCACTCACTATTTTTGCTTGTCGCACATAAAAAGGCACGATGGAGCAGGGAGATGCAAGACCCACGATGGGGCTCCAAGATGCTCTTGAACTGCTCCCGCAGGATCTCCACCGCAAGATGCTGCCCACGAACAGGACCTTTGTGCTGCGCCGGACGTCAAAGACGATGTGCGCAGCCGTAAAAAATGCTGAACTTGACATTATTGTCGTAAGGAGGGATGGCGTCAAGTTCCTCAACGGCGCAGGGCTGCAGGACAAGTTGAACTGTTTGAACGCGTGGTGCAGGTTGACTGTGTTGGACCTCAACCAGTGTGAATTGCGAGAGGGTGGAGCACAGGCGATGGCTGCGGCATTGCGCGTGAACACCACCCTCACCAACCTCAACCTTCGCCACAATTCGCTGCGAGAGGGCGGAGGACAGGCGATTGCTGCGGCATTGCGCGTGAACACCACGCTCACCGAGCTCTACCTTGTCAACAATCAGCTGGGAGAGCGCGCAGGACAGGCGATTGCTGCGGCATTGGGCGTGAATACCACGCTCACAAACCTCAACCTTTGGGACAATCGGCTGGGAGAGGGTGGAGCACAGGCGATTGCTGCGGTATTGCGCGTGAACATGACGCTCACCAACCTCCACCTTGGCGAGAATCAGCTGGGCGAGGGCGGAGGACAGGCGATTGCTGCGGCACTGCGCGTGAATCACACGCTAACAGAGCTGAACCTTAAAGACAATGGGCTGGGAGAGGGCGGAGGACAGGCGATTGCTGCGGCACTGCGCGTGAACAACACGCTCACGAACCTCAACCTTGGCTGGAATTCGCTGGGAGAGGGCGTAGGACAGGCGATTGCTGCGGCACTGCGCGTGAACATGACGCTCACAAACCTCAACCTTTGGGACAATCGGCTGGGAGAGGGCGTAAAGTCAGGTGTTCGTCAGTCTTGGGGGAACAGGGAAGGAAAATTGGTCTTCTGGTGAGTGAGATTGAGAATAATTTTTTTGTAGCCATTTAATAAATGGTTATGGAACCTTTGTATAATGCTATTGTGAAACGGATTTTAACGGAGGAGGAGAGTAAAGAAATATTGGAGTTCTTGAAGGAAAAAGCCTATGTATATCACACACCCTACAAGAGATATAATAAAATGGTAAAAGTACCTCGGGGACAAGCGTCTTTCACGCTGAATGATAATATTCATTACAATTACGGACTGATAGCGGGGGGTTCGCTGCCAAATGAGATTATGTGTGATAGATTCAAGGAAATAACACAGAGAGTAAATATGGTAATGGGGAGAAATTATAATACTATACTTATGAATGTTTATAAAAATAATAAGGACTGCTTTGCGGCTCATCAAGATAACGAGAATGGATGGGTGAAGGGGTCGTCTTTTGGTACATTAGCGTTTGGGTGTGAGCGTCCCTTTGTTATATGCGAAATAGCGACGAAAAACAGAGAGAGAGTGCTCTCGGCAAAAAAATGCGATATCACAAGGTTCTGCTGCCCGATGGTGGCGTCAAAGCCATCATCTGAGCGCATGCCAGAGCATGCGCGTCCGCTCAAGCAGCGCGGAAGCAACAAAAAAAACGGAGCTCAGGCACGCGAGTTGGAAGCGATGAGAGGCTGGTGGTGGTTTTGTCTTGGTTTATTAAACAAACAAGGTTTTCAGCGTGCAGTACCAAAGCTGAAGCAGGTGCGCTTCGTGACTTCTCCATTTGGCGCCCTCTCGAGCTCCCTCTTCCTCGCTGTCCAATCATCATAGGTCGGGGAAGTGACACGGTGCTCCAGAGACTCCTCTTCTGAGGAGGAGTTTTCTTCTTCTTCTATCGGAGATAGAAGCTTCTCTGCCTGTTTCTTCTCAAACTCGTTGTCCTGTGAGTCCTTGCCTGCAGCTGCCGCTGCAGAAGCAGGCTTGCATCCTTGCTCCGGCAAGCGACAACGGCGATCCCATTTACGGGATTATTTATTGACACTAGCTGAAATTCACGGTCTAGTCACGGTGTTTGTATCTAGTCACGGTGTCTGTACACACGGCCCATATAGGGAATTTTGTTACGA
>Ga0315899_10007109_pt1 | contig 12028 bp, 9 predicted proteins | sample LakEriMetagenome_2_FD_203518 | JGI IMG/M metagenome (GOLD analysis project Ga0315899, IMG submission 203518) | Freshwater fungal communities from buoy surface, Lake Erie, Ohio, United States - Buoy 4 MA112 | ecosystem: Environmental > Aquatic > Freshwater > Lake | place: USA: Lake Erie, Ohio... | reverse complement strand
CAGTTTTATCGCGGTTACCTCGCAGGCTTGATGGCGTTACGAGGCAAAGGGGATCCAGCGAACGCATTGAAATTGCTGACGGCGTGGGTCAAAGACGATTCGCAATCCCATCACTTCTACGATGCAGCGGAAGCCATGGGGGACCTAGCGCTGGCCACCGGAGGCGCTGACCAAGCCGCCAAATACTACGGCGGATTGGCCAATGCACCCTTTCCTGAGCTTAAAGCCAAAGGCAACTTCCTGCAGGGAAGAGCCCTCATGTCACAAAAGCAGAATGCGGAGGCGAAGGCCAAGTTCAACGCGGTGCTCGAAGCAAAACTTTCCGATCCTTTATCCCTCAAGTACCAGAAACTCGCTCGCGTCGGAATCATCCGCTGCGATGCTCAAGAGGGGAAAGGGGACCAGGCGATTGCAGAACTTGAAAAGATGGTGGACGAAGGAGACTCGACCGACTCCGAATTGTACGCGGAACTCTTCAATACCCTCGGTGCTCTGTTCGAAGCTGCAGGGCGCAACGACGAGGCACTTCTGTCCTACCTGAAAACCGACTTGCTCTACGGAATGCAAAGCGACTCGCACGCTGAAGCGCTCTACCGACTGTCTCAACTTTGGCCAAAAACGGGGGACGCAGGTAAGGGTGCTGACGCCAAACAACGACTTGCCAAACTCTACCCTACCAGCCCGTTGGTCAAGAAGTAGGGTGAGCGGGTCGCATGGGGAGAACCGCCCCGACTCCAAAAGAGTTCAACGCATTTTTCGCACCCTGCATCCCTGGGCGTGCTCGGTAGGTTAAACTAAAGTCCGGTTCGGTGCGGTCGTACCGACTCAGGCAAACACAACTTCGCGCGGTTACCGTCAACAGCATTCGATTTGAGACCGCACGGATCCTAAAACCACAACCCGTTCAGGCACTGGGAGATCGCGCCAGTGCTGAACACCTTATTGTTCTCTCACTCATCTTCACTAGTTCTGGAGTAGCTATGGTTTCCCGCTGTCGCTCAATGCAACACGCCTTGCTCGAAAACGTCCGACCGATTCTATCGATAGGGGTAATCGCTCTTACGATGTCCGGGCCGGCGTTCGCTCAAGATGCAGCAGCTGCGGCACCCGCCAGCGAAAACATGTTGGTCAAAACATGGAACGCTCTGGGCACCATGTACGCCATCACGTTTTTGATCATGTCGATCATCTTGGTCGCCTTGGTCGTCCGTGCAATTTTGGCCGTGCAAAAGAATAACTTCGTCCCCGATGACTTGATCCAAGGCGTCGAGACCAGTTTGGCCGAAAACAACCCTGAGGCTGCTGTCGAGCTGATTCGGTCCGACGAAAGCTTCTTAGGTGTTGTGGCATCCGCAGGTCTCGAAAAAATTTCCAAAGGGAAAGACGCCATCCTCGAAGCCATGCAGGTAGCAGGGGATTCCGAGACGATGCGTGTGGAGCACCTACTCAGCTACATCGCATTGATCGGAAACATCGCCCCGATGGTCGGTCTCCTCGGAACCGTTCAAGGGATGGTGGCATCCTTCGGAACGATCGCCAGCAGCCCACAAACCCCCAAGCCGAACGAATTGGCGTCCGGTATCGAGCAAGCCCTCTACACGACACTCGTCGGGCTCTATTTGGCGATCCCGGCCATTGCAATTTACAACATCCTTCGGAACCGTGTTCAACGGATGATCATGTCGGCGGGCACCCAGTCCGAAGAGATGATCGAGAAATTCCAGGCTCTCAACAAGTAATCCATCGTTTTAGGGTTAGCAGCTTACACCTGTCAAACTGAGCCATGCCGATCAAACAAAAATTCGAAACCAAAGTCGCTGAAGGGGATATGACAGCGATGATCGACATGGTTTTCCAGTTGATCATCTTCTTCATGGTTCTGATCAACTTTTCCCAAGAAGACCAGAACGAGAAGATCAAGCTTCCCGCGAGCGAATTGGCAAAGCCTGCCGAGGCACCTCTGGAACATCCCGTGGTGCTGAATCTCGACTTCAGCGGCAGCGTGTATATGGGTGCTGACGTAGCGACGGTCGCCAGCCTACGCCCACTTCTCCAAGTCGAAGCGGACGCATTAAAAGCGAAGGGGCTTGGGGCCAAAGACGCGAATGTCATCATCCGCGCCCACCAGAGAACGGCAGGCGGTTTGGTCCAGGAGCTGATCAAGAAATGCCAAGAGGTCGGTTTTGAAAAGTTTGCGTTGCGAGCTCAAGAAGACAGACCGTAAATGATCCTCCCTGAGAATCAATGTCCTTGATTCGGGAAGGTCGAATATCGATTCGAGAACATCGCAAATGGGTATGGCACTATGGCAATGAAATTCAAATCCCGAAGCAGCGAAAAAGTCGAGATGCAGCTGACATCGATGATCGATGTCATTTTCTTGCTCCTCATCTTCTTCGTGATGACGTTCCGCATCTCGGCACAAGAGGGGGATTTCAACGTCAAGATGCCCATCGGCGGCGGGCAAGGCGATGCAGATATGACCAATATCCCCATCAAGTTGCGACTGCGGGCAAATACCGATGGCGAACTCGTCGACATCGTCGTCGACGATAGCCGATCGTTTGGGAATGATTTCGGTAAGCTCCGGGAGTTTATTTTGCAACTCACCGGTGGTAATGCTCCACCCAAGCCAGAAGACGGGCCAGAAGTCGAGATCGATCTCGATTACAACCTTCGCTACGAGTTCGTCATCGGAGCCATCACTGCAGTAACTGGCCGAAGACAGGGTGACAAAATCGAACGGTTGGTTGAACGGATCAAATTTGCTGCCCCGCGCAAGCCACAGTAATCAAGCCAGTTGATAGATCGCTCGCTCTCGGCCCTCCGAAAAATACGCCCACGACTCGATAACGAAAAATGCCCCGTCTTTTGAACGGGGCATTTTCATTTTTTATCGACAGCTTTTCTACGTACCAGCAATTAGAACGTGAAGAGACAATCGCCACCGAAGGCTGCTTGGCTCGAGGCGTTGTCCTCATTGAAGCCGTAGCGATCCCTGTCCCAGACCCAACGAACTTCTGGACGGAACAAAAGGTTCGCGGATGCTCGGTAGTTCACACCGGTGGTAAAGTTGTAGTTGTTATCGTTGTTCACGTTGTTGAACGCCGAACCACTGAAGTTGAACCACTCGAAACGTTGGCCGAGAGACCAACGATCGTTGACCTTATAGATCAAGTAGTTGATGTTGCCGAACGTGTTACGAACGGTGTTACCGGTGTTGTTTTGGGTGTACAACACGTCGGTTTGACCGATGTAAGTCAACTTGTCGGTGAGGTTACCGATCAAGATACCGCTTTGGATTCCCCCACGCTCGTTCGGATAAATAGCTTTGGACTCACCGAATCGTCCGAGAACCGTGCTGTAGACGAGCGACCATGTGTCGTTCACCTTGGTCTTGAAACCACCCATGTATGCATCACCGTTGTCACGGAATGCACTGTCCCAACCGGTCACATACCCGTTGAACAACTGGGTATCATCACTCACCTTGTACGTGGTCAATGCACCGGTGTGGGTGAACGGCTCAGCGTTGTAGAACGTGAATTGACGGCTGTAGAAGAAGTTACCGGTCGCAGCAACCACTTCATTACCAACGATCGTAAAGAATCGTCCAACCTTCACGCTCAAGTCACCCATAGCTGCTTCGCCGTACAATTGCGGCATAGCACTACCATAACCAAGGTTGTTAGGACCATTCCACCAACGGTTGTCGAAGTCGGGTACGGTCACGCCGAACGCTTGGGTGTCGGGAGCATCGGTACCGTAGAGGTAATCGATGCGTCCACCCAAACCGAATCCGTCGCTGCCGTCAGCAATGCGTTCTGCATAGAACCATTGTTGTTGCAATTGGACCGTACCAGGCGCGTAGTTGTTGAAGCTGAGGTTGTTAGCTCGCGAGAAGTAACCCAAATCGCTCCAACCGCCGATGTTGAAACCAGCAACAGGTTCGCTGCAGAGTTTCCAAGGATCATTCAGAGATCGGCCAGTGCCGATCAATCCTAAGCCGAACAGTCCAGAGGATCCGCATCCGAGCGAATCACAACCGTTGCCATCGCAGCTATTGCCGAGATCGCAAGGTGCTGATCCGTTATCGCAGTTTGCAGAAGCAGTGGTTACTGCCGTGCTGGGTGCGGCGGCAGCAGGAGCCGCAGCCGAACCTTCATCATAGTAGCTGTAGTAGGAAGCTTTCTCGTAGCGGGGTGCTGTTCGGTTGGTTTGACCGAAGGCCGTTCCCGAGACACAAGCGCTGGCAATCGTTGCACATAGCGCAAGTCGGCTGATTTTCATGGTTCTGGAACTCCTATCCTGAACAAAATTCGGCGACGCGTTCGCGTATAGCGGCCTTCAACGTTTTTGGGGCCAATGTAGGTTGCGGAATGTTCATGCCGCCGATGGCCCGGGCTTCCTGCCTCAAGTGAGAAGAAAGTTAGACGGTTCATCCATGAACACACTGCACCATCGTCTATCGGAGACAAGTTTGGTAAAAATTCATCCCAATCCCACGTCGTTGGCTCGGGTTTGCGTTCGAATCGACCAGATTTGTTAAACTGTACGGATTGAGCAAAAACCACCAGCAATTCCCCTCGAAAACGTACGTTACGGCCTGTGTACTAGGGGAGCCGGGGACGCCAGCAGCCTCGCCAACGTACGATTTCCTAGCTTCCATTTCCTAGCTTCCATTTCCTAGCTTCCAGCCCCTTAGCTTCCTTCAAACGGTTTCCAGCATGCCTCTCATCGATTATCGATTGCGAACACGTATCGTTGCTGGCGAGAATGCGATCGAGAATTTGGGGGTGCTAGCAAAAGAATATGGTGGCCGACGCATTCTTGTGGTTAGTGATCCCGGTGTTGTCGCGGCTGGTATTTATGACCGAGGTTGCGATTCGATCCGCAGCCAAGGCCTCGATTTTCTTGGATTCCATAGGCTTTCGGAGAATCCGACGACCGAACACGTGGCCGATGGACTCGCCGTGGCTAAAGAATTCCGCCCCGATTTGATCGTAGGACTCGGCGGCGGCTCAAGCATGGATTGCGCGAAAGGAATTAATTTTCTTTATTCATGTGGCGGCTCGATGTCAGACTACTGGGGAGTGGGGAAGGCGACCGCGCCTATGCTCCCTTTGATCGCGGTTCCCACTACCGCAGGAACAGGGAGCGAAACACAATCATTCGCCTTAATCAGCGATGCAGCCACCCATGTGAAAATGGCATGTGGCGATCCCAAGGCCGCAGCTTGCGTGGCGATTTTGGATCCAAAGCTGACCCTGACCCAACCAGCACGCATTACAGCACTGACCGGGATCGATGCCCTTACCCACGCACTCGAAACGTACGTCACCAGCAAACGAAACGCCGTCAGCGAATGCTTTTCCAGGGAAGCATGGTCGCTGTTGTCCAGAGGATTTCCGCGAGTGGTCGAGGACCCTAGCGACCTTGCTGGTAGAACCCAGATGCAGCTCGGAGCCGCATTCGCAGGCATGGCGATCGAAGCATCCATGCTCGGCGCGGCGCACGCGCTAGCGAACCCGTTGACCGCCATATTGGGCGTTCCCCACGGACAAGCCGTTGGGATGATGATGCCGCATGTTGTCCGGTTCAACCAAAGCGTGGTCGAGCATCGCTATCGAGAATTGGTCCACTTGCTCCCAGAGGTCTCGCACGAGGATCGCAGACCGAGTTCCGTCGTCTTAGCCGAACGATTCACCAATTGGCTACTCCTCTCAGGTATGTCTATTCGCTTGGTGGATCTTCCTCGCTGGAACCACCAATGGAGTTCCGCGGATGTCGACGCAAAACTCGGTGAATTGGCAGAGATGGCGACCAAGCAATGGACGGGCGGATTCAATCCTCGCATTGCTACCCGCGAGGAATACCTGCAAATCTATCGCGATTCGCTCTAGTCGTGGTCAATTGCCTTCCTGCCAAGGCGAACTGTCCCAGCGGTAGAAGTTCTTGTCGCCTGCTGCTTCATTCTGCGGATCCATATCGCTGTCTACAGTACCACCGCTATCTTGATCATTGCGATCGCTTCGTTCATCTCGATTGCTATGAACCGATTGGCTGTCATGGCCGAACGCTTTGATATCTATCGTATCATCGCATTCTCGCGCTTCATGTCCATCTGTGACTGGAACATCATCATCGATGGAAGCAAGTCCGTTCGAGAAGTCCTCAACGATCGTTTCATCCGATAAGTCTTCTTGATTTTCATCCAGCCTGGGCGAATCTTCCGCTCCCAATCCACCGAGCCTGTCATGCGCGGATTCCTCGGCGTAGTAACATTCGCGGACCTCTTCCATCACATCGACCAGCCGTAATCCCTCTTCGATAGCGATATCACGACACGCATCGTATTCCGGAGAAAACTCAATCTGTCCATTCGGCAACTCAGCGACTTTGCCGCGTATGACTCCCCACGGCGTATCGACATCGACGTGAGCTCTAGGAAGGATCGTACGGGACTGCTTGCGAAAGCGAATCCCTAGGGTCCCAGTGTGCGTCAGGAGAACCTTTTCCATGGCACCTTTATCTTCGGGTTTGGCGATCACCGAGAGCAAGGTTCCTGGTCGACCTTTCTTCATGTAGATAGGGATCGAGAAAACATCGAGCGCACCGGCAGCCCACAATTTTTCGATCGCAAATCCGATCTGCTCTCCTGAAATATCATCCAGATTGGTTTCCAATACGACGACAGCATTTGCATCGTCAGCCAAACGATGATCCTGATGGGGTGCATGTTGCTTTCTAGAACTTCGAGAAGGAACCGACTCGCCGATGAGGATTCGGAGCAAGTTCGGACGATCTTCCAAATCCCTTGTGCCTGCTCCGTAGCCGATCCGGCCAACTTGCATCGGTGGAAGTGGTCCGTAGTCCGACACCAATTCTCGCAGTACTGCTGCACCCGTGGGGGTTGTCATCTCCATCGGAAGAGAGCATGCTGCAATCGGGATATTGGCGAGCAGCTCGGCAGTGGCTGGCGCTGGGATACTGACCAGACCATGCGCGATGCGAGTGTGCCCTGTGCCGGTAGGTACCGGCGATGCCACTGCATGCTGAATTTGAAGTTCATCCCAAGCTACCGAGATGCCAACGATATCCACGATCGAGTCGATAGCGCCCACTTCATGAAAGTGGACTCGATCGATTGTCGTCCCGTGAACCTTAGCCTCCGCTCGAGCGATCCGCTCAAAGACCCGCATCGCCAACTCGCGAGCACCCGGTGTTAAGTCCCCTCGTCCGATCAACGAATGGATGTCCGAGAGGTTGCGGTGCACGTGCTCGTCAGGGTGTTGGATCTGCAACGATAGCCCGCGAAACGCGTGCTTGCGAATAGCTGTTACGGAGAGCGAAACCCCCAACTGAAAACTTTCCACGGCGCGCTGGACGCGTTCCAGGCTCGCCCCGGAATCGATCAGCGCCGCCAAACACATGTCGCCACTGATCCCGCTAAAACAGTCAAAATAGGCGATGCGCATGGAGGTAAATTCGACGGCGGACAGTAGGGAAATGCTCAAGAAGTCGCCCCATTTTAATCGCTCACGCGACAAGGGGAGGGGACGCTTGGGACGGGAATTCCGGTCAATCCGCTCAGAAAACGGTACCGACTCGGTTTCAGGCCAGGTTTACCTGCGGTAAATCCTGCATTTTTGCTGTTGCCTCCGACGCGATGGCCGATATATTACCCACTCCCAAGGTCAAAAAACCCTTTTTTGAAGTACCTAGCGGGATCTCAAAAAACCTTTTTTTGTAGTACCCAGTAGGATCCACGTAGATTGTTGCTGCGGCGGAACGGGGCGTTTGCCGTAGTAGGAGTTTGGTATAATGAAAGTCGTTTCATCGATTGGTGCACTGAAGTATCGTCATCCTGATTGCCAGGTGGTGCGTCGCCGTGGACGAATCTACGTAATCTGCAAGAGCAACCCTCGGTACAAAGTCCGCCAAGGCAATGCCAAGTGCAAGCGCCGCAAGCGGTAATTTGAGTACTGAACTCTCTTACGATTCCTAATTTCGAACGGACGCCGCGCTTTCGGGCCTGCATGATTCTGCGCGCCAAGCAATGGTTCCCCCCCTGATCTTTTTCCTGGACCAGGGACTTCCTTTTCTGGGATCGGACGCGTGTCCTCGGCATTCTATGAAGTTGCGCATCGGCGTTATTGGATTGGGTCGCGATTGGCAGTCACGCTATCTCCCCGCCCTCCGGTCGATGAGAGACCGTTTCCAAGTCGTCGGCGTTTACAGCAGCGTATCGGTTCTCGCCGAATCCGCAGCACGCGATTTGGATGCAGATCGCTACGATAGCTACCGCGCCATCATGGAGTCGCCCGGACTCGATGCCGTCATGGTGCTCGAAGATGATTGGTACCAACTGATGCCCCTGTGGGCCGCCTGCGATTATGGCAAGGCCATTTTCTGCGGGTCCGAAGTCAATCTCGATCCAACCGCCGCCAGCACCATTCAGGAACGGATCAGTAAGTCCGGCGTGGCATTCATGAACGAGTTTTCGAGGCGCTTTGCTCCTGCAACGCTTCGACTTAAGGAATTGATCGCAACCCGTCTGGGGCGACCGCGATTGCTTTTCTGCCATCGCCGGCTGGCAAGTGAATTGCCAGATCCACGCGTGCCCAAATCCCTCGACTCCCGCTCGCAACGCGAATTGCTTGAATTGATCGATTGGTGCAAATACATCGTCGGCGAGTCTCCCACGTGGCTGCAAGCAATCCGACACATGAGCTTCCCCAATCCCGAGAACGCCGACTACCAGATCTTTAGCCTCGGCTTTGGTGAACCAGAAAAAGATCCAAAAGCGATCCTCGCCCAGATTAGCTGCGGTGCGTACATCCCATCGGTCTGGCACGAAGCAATCGCCTACCGTCCACCCGCTGCCGTTCAAGTATGCTGCGAGAAAGGTTTGGCTTTTGTCGATTTGCCATCCACGCTTGTCTGGTTCGACGATGCTGGACGCCACCAGGAGTCTCTCGATACCGAACTATCGATGGGGCAACAGATGCTCAATCAATTCCACCGCGCGATCACCTCACTGGTATGCCACGTTAGCGATCTTGAAGAAACCTGCGACGCCATGCGAATCCTCGACCTTGCGCATCGAAGCATGCAGCAGCACCAACGGATCCCCATCCACTAAATCCTGCTCCACCATCGACGGGCAGCCCTAAAGAGAACCGGCAACAGTTCGCTTGATGGGCACCCCCAACACCTGACGGGAGAGACTGGGAGCCGCGATCTTATTTGCGCCGGGAGCTGGATGGTCGTGGGGCAAACGTCCAGAGCGCCAATCCCAGCAATGTCATCGGCCCTAGCAGCAACCACGCTCCTAAACCATATTTTTGGGTGTGGATATCGGTAAAAGGAAGCTTGCCCAGTGCCCCTAGCGTTTCGGGCGAAGGATCGGTCGAACCGATCGGAATACCCCATGGATTCGCACCTCCTCCATCGGAAATTCCAGTTCCACCGCCGGTCGGTGCGCCGATCCCGGCCAAAGAGTTCAGATCGGCAGTGCTATTCGGGGCTGATACCGGTAACCCACCGGGCGCCCCTGATACTCCTTGGGCTGAGCCAGATGCTTGCGCGACGCCAGATGCTTGATTCGGCAGAATCGGGAATTTCACCAATCCGATCGCGGGCAGCAAGAGAGCAAGACAACTCGAGGCACAGATGAGGATCAATCCGGTGAATTTCATACAATCCCACTTTCCTTAGGCGATAAAGGCGAAGGAGTCCCTGGCACACTGGTTGTCGACCGTCGATGGAGCAAATCCCGGTAGCAAATCCCTGTAGCAAATCCCTCCGGGTCCTCGCGAGGGCAATTCCGACAAAGCCCCGTAATAGCAGCAAAAGCCCCTGACTGGCGGGTCGTGCAAGTTGCCTTATTCGCGATAGAATGGCGGCTCCCTGAAACGATAGCTCGTGACGATTTGCCCTGAACATGACACTTGACCCAAGCCATTTTATCAATCGTGAACTCAGTTGGTTGGAGTTCAATCAGCGTGTCTTGGACCAAGCACGATACGCCAAAGTCCCTGTGCTAGAACGGATGAAGTTCCTAGCGATCACCGCAAGCAATCTCGACGAGTTCTTCATGGTCCGCGTCGGCGGTTTGCAACTGCAGCAGGCTCAAGGAATCGAAACACCAGACCCGAGCGGTGCCACCGTAACGCAGCAATTGATCTCAATCTATGATCGCGTAAACACCATCATCCGAGATCAATACGAATGCTTTCTACACTCGATCGAAGGAACTTTGGTCGAGGAAGGACTCGAGCGCGTGGTCGCCAGCCAAGCCAACGCGCCGCGTGCTGAAGCGATATCGCGATTTTTTCAGGACGAGGTCTATCCGGTAATCTCACCGATGGATCTCGATCCCGATGCTCCATTTCCACTTCTCTCGAATCTCGGCTTCTATCTTTGCGTACGTATGGCGAGTGGTGACTCCGATTCACCGCACCGCTTCGCATTTATTCCATTAGGCAAAGCGATCTCGCGGTTTGTGACCTTGCCCAGCGAAAAAGGATACAGCTATGCCTTGCTCGAAGACGTGATCAGTCATCACGCGGAACAATACTACCCTGGGAAAAGGATCGAGGAATGCATTGCGTTCCGAGTAACGCGCAATGCGGACGTTTCGGTACGGGAAGACAGCGCCTCGGATTTGATCCTGGGGATGGAGGAGGTCCTCAGTTCTCGAAGGTCCGCGGACTTTGTTCGACTGGAGATCTCGGACACGGTATCCGATGTCACCCTGACCTTCCTCAAGCAGAAGTTGGGACTCGACGATCGCGATGTGTTCAAAATCCCAGGCCCTCTCGATTTATCGAGTTTGATGATCCTCACGGAGATCGAAGGGTTTCCAGCGCTTCGAGATTCGGTCTGGCCACCGCAGCGATCGCCTCAAATCGACCCGACTACCCCGATGTTCCAAACCATTGCGGAACAGGACATCCTGTTGTGCCATCCCTATGAGAGCTTTGAGCCTGTCGTTCGGTTGATCGAAGAAGCGGCGATCGACCCGGATGTGCTTGCGATCAAGCAAACGCTGTATCGCACCAGCAGAAAAAGTCCCATCGTCGCTGCGTTGAAGAAGGCCGCTGAACGCGGTAAATACGTTACGGTAGTTGTAGAACTCAAAGCGAGATTCGATGAAGCTCGCAATATGGAGTGGGCGAGAGAATTAGAACGCTCCGGCGTGCAGGTCGTTTATGGTGTACGAGGCCTGAAGACTCACGCCAAAATTTGCATCGTCGTCCGGAGAGAAGCGACCGGAATTGTCCGCTACGTGCACTTCGGTACCGGCAACTACAACGAAGCTACATCGCGGATGTACAGCGATATCAGTTACCTGACTTGTGACGAATCGCTTGGCAAAGACGCTTCTGCTTTCTTCAATGCCATCACAGGCTATAGCCAGCCGCAGCCCTATGAGAAATTAGAGTCGGCTCCGCTGGGCCTAAGAAAGAAACTCATCTCCCTCATCGAAGGAGAAACGCAGCGAAAACTCCAAGGCCAAAAAGCCTATATCGCCGCGAAGATGAACTCGTTGGTCGATCCAGATATCATCGAAGCGTTGTACAGGGCCAGCAAGGCCGGAGTCATCGTGCGGCTCAACGTGCGGGGTATCTGCTGCTTGAAACCAGGCGTCCCGGGACTGAGCGAAAACATCTCTGTGATCAGTATCGTGGATCGATTTCTCGAGCACGCTCGCATCCTGTACTTCTACCATGGTGGTGAAGACGCCTTGTTCATCAGCAGCGCCGACTGGATGCCACGATCCCTCGATCGGCGCATTGAGCTCTTAACTCCCGTCGAGGATACCGCGTCCAAACGCAAGTTGATGGAGATCCTCGACACTTATTTCCGCGACAATCAAAACGCTTGGTCATTGCAGAGCGACGGGCGTTATCGCCGTTTGGAACCTGAAGAGGGCCAACCCAAAGTTCGAGCGCAGAAGCTCCTATACCAATCTTCGGTCGAAGCCGTCCGTGTGGCCGAACAGGCCGCGCGGACCAAGTTT
>Ga0315899_10007108_pt1 | contig 12031 bp, 10 predicted proteins | sample LakEriMetagenome_2_FD_203518 | JGI IMG/M metagenome (GOLD analysis project Ga0315899, IMG submission 203518) | Freshwater fungal communities from buoy surface, Lake Erie, Ohio, United States - Buoy 4 MA112 | ecosystem: Environmental > Aquatic > Freshwater > Lake | place: USA: Lake Erie, Ohio... | reverse complement strand
GGCCGCAGGGCACCCTGTTCGGCAAGAATACGTCTGCCGGCGTGATCAACGTCATCACGCAATTGCCGAGCTTCTCGCCCGAGTACAACCTCGAACTGACCGCCGGCAACTACGGCGCATTCGGGGCGGCCGGCTCGGTCACCGGCCCGATCACAGAAACCCTCGCGATGCGCCTGTTTGTCGCCCGCAGGGTGCGCGACGGCTTCTACAGCGTAGATACCGGCGATGGCCCGCGCACGCTTCGGGACGACAACAACCAGGACTACTGGACCACGCGCGCCCAGCTCCTGTACCTGCCTAATGACAACACCTCGATCCGCCTCATCGCCGATTACTCGAGGCGGGACGAGTACTGCTGCGTCGGGGTGTCGATCCGTACCGGTCCGACCTTTAGCCTCATCGACGGACTGTCGAACGGTACCGGCACCCGTCCGCCGGCTACCGGCTTCGGATTGCTGCCGTTCTCGCGCCAGGCCTTCGCCAACCGCGATACGGGTCAGGAGATGGAGGATCGGGGCGTTTCCGCCGAGGTTAACATCGATATTCCGTCGATGAATGCTCGCCTGACCTCGATCACCTCGTACCGTGACTGGTCGACCCGCAATGGTCAGGACACCGATTTTACCGGCGCGGACATCTTCTATCGCGAACAGGACGCCAATGGCTACGCGGTGGAGAACCTGACACAGGAACTGCGCCTCGCCGGCACCACCGACCGGTTGGACTGGCTGGTTGGCGTGTTCGCTACGTCCGAGACCATCGAGCGCGACGATTCCTTCTCCCTCGGCGCGGACTACACGCCCTTCATATCGTTCCTGCTGACCAATGGGGCCAGCCCGGCCTTTGTCGGCTGTCTGACCCGGCCCGGCCAGACCCCGGCAACCTTCGGGGCCTGCGCAGCTTCGGGCGGCGCGGTGAGCGGGGGTGGGCCCGGCTTCGGTACCGGCAGATCGCTAGCAGACCGCTACACGCAGGACACCACGTCGTTCGCGGTGTTCACAAACAACACCTTGCGACTGACCGACCAGTTCGACGTCACCTTTGGCTTGCGCTTTACGCAGGACTCCAAGGAACTGAAGGTGCGTCAGGACAATGTGGGGACGAACGGTCAGGCTTGTGCCGCGACCCTCGCCAACCAGGCCGCTATTGGTGCCGTGCTGGGTGCCGCCGCGTCTCGCGCCATCGGCGTGGTCTGTCTGCCCTGGGCCAATGCGTTTTTCGACAACCGCTCGGCCAGCGAGGATTTCGACGACAGTGAAGTGTCCGGCACGGCGAAGGCCACCTACCGGTTCAACGACGATTTGATGGTCTACGGGTCGTATGCTCGCGGCTACAAGAGCTACGGCTTCAACATGGACCGGGTGCAACTCGGCGTCACGCCTTCGACGTCCCAGTTCTTCCCGTCGGAAGTGGTCGATAGCTACGAACTGGGTTTCAAGTCGACCCTGCTCGACAATTCCCTGCTGCTGAATGCGACCTATTTCAATCAGACTTTCAGTGACTTCCAGCTCAACACCTTCCTCGGCACCTCCTTTGTGGTGGAGTCAATCCCCGAGTTGACGACCGAGGGCGTCGACCTCGATCTGCTGTGGTTCACGCCGGTAGAAGGTCTCACCCTTCAGGGCGGCCTGACCTACGCGCGCACCCAGTACGGTCGCTTCACCGCCGCCGATCTCTCGGTGCCGTCGACCTTCCCGGCTCTTTCGCTGCTCCCGGGATCGACAACCTCGTTCGCGCCGGAGTGGTCGGTTTCGGGCTCGGTGGCCTACGAGCGATCGCTAGGTAACGGCCTGCAACTGGGCCTGAGCCTGTCGGGCAAGTACAATACCGAATACAACACCGCTTCCGATCTGCTTCCCTTCAAGGTGCAAGAGGGCTTCGGCCTCTTCAACGGTCGGATCTCCGTCGGTGCTGAAAGCGAGCGCTGGACCGTGGACCTGTGGGCCCAGAACCTGACGAATGAGAAGTACTACCAGGTGGCGTTCAACTCGACTCTGCAGGGCTCGGCCTTCGCCACGACGGTGCAGCCGAACGGCACCTTCTACAACCCGGCGACCGACACCCAGGGCTACAGCGCCTTCCTCGGCGCGCCACGCACCTGGGGCGTCACGCTGCGCCTGAGCTACTGATCGGGTTTTCCCTCCGGACAACGGAACGGCCGGGCGCAAGCCCGGCCGTTTTGTGTTTGGGGACCTTGTCGAAGGCCGCTGAACACCGTCGGGAGACGCTGGTGGAAGACGGACAGGCAGACGTGCGCACCCGCAAAGCAGGCGCGCGACGATCACGGCCGGACGCGGCGCATCCCGCTCCACGCCTCCCTAGAAGCGAGCCGTCCCGGCCAGGATATTGGCGTACACTGTCGGTGACAGCTTCTGATACCCGTTCCTGCCGCCACGGAAGTACAGGTTCGGCCCGGCCAGCGCCGGATCGAAGCCCTCGGTCACGAGGTCTATCTTGCGGTACTTGAACGTCCCGGTGGTGTCCGCAGCCTTGAGCAGCCGCACGAACACCGGCTGGGCGTAGGCGGGAAGCTCGGCCGTCACCCACTCGCCGAACGCCCTGGCCGAAAAAGCCCCGTCCATGATCAGCGCCGCCATTCCGGCCTTGCCGTCCTGGCCGGGCACCGGCACGCCGTAGACGATAGCCTCGGCCACGCCGGGGGCTGCGGACAGCCGCTCCTGCACCTCGTTGGTCGAGACGTTCTCGCCCTTCCAGCGGAAGGTGTCGCCTATGCGGTCGATGAAATAGTAGTAGCCCTCTGAGTCCTGACGCATCAGGTCGCCCGTGCGGAACCAGCGGTCTCCGCGCTCGAACACATCCTCGAGCACCTTCTTCTTCGAGGCGGCCGCATCGGCATAGCCCGAGTAGCTCTGGCGCAGTTCGTCCCCGATCCGCCCGATCGCCTCGCCGATCTCGCCCACGGCCACGGGAAGGCACAGGCCATTGATGCTCCGCGCGGGCTCTTCTGTCTCGACGTCGAATGCGATCAGCCGGATGTTGATCTGCTTCTTCAGGAACCACGGCACGCGACCGATGGCACCCGGCTTGCCGTCGAAGTTGAACAACGAGACATTGCCTTCCGTCGAGCCGTAGAACTCCAGGATGTCCGGGATCCGGAAGCGCCCCTTGAAGTCGCTCCACACCTCTGGCCGCAAGCCGTTGCCGAAGGCAAGTCGCAGCTTGTGCGCCCGCTCCTCCGGATGCTCGGGACTGTTGACGAGGTAGCGGCAGAGCTCGCCGATATAGACGAAGGTGGTGGCACCGCTGGCGACAACGTCGGCCCAGAAGCCCCCGGCCGAGAACCTGCGCCGGATGATGACCGCACCGCCGTTCAGCAGCGTCGATCCCACGCCGGCGAGACCCCCAGTCGCGTGGTACAGCGGCAGGCAGTTGTAGACGCGGTCCTTATGAGTCGACCTGGTCGCGCCGGCAAAGGCCCGCATGTAGGTGCGCGCTCGAGCATGGATGATCTTGGCGGCCTTGGGCAACCCTGTGGTGCCCGAGGTGTACATGTACATGGCCACGTCGCGGTTGGTCAGACCCTCCCGCAGCGACCGGGCCGGACGCACGGAGGAGGCACCTCGCACGCCGGCCTCGAGGCTCCGACGGTCGCCGCTCTCCTCCGCCAGCTGCAGCCCGAGCACCCACAGCGACAGCGACTTATCGGCCATCGGACGGGCGCTCTCGAGCGCCTCGAGAGACTCGGTGTCGCAGATTACCTGGGAGGCGGCGACGAGATTGAGGCAGTGGGCAAGGGGTGCGCCGATGAGGTTGGTGTTGATCAGGGCGCAGGGCACGCCAACCTTGGACAGGCCGAGCCAGGCGGCGATGTAGTCCACCCGGTTGTTCATCATCAGGGCGACGACATCCGACCGTCGCAGGCCACGGCTGCGGGCCCAGTGGCCGTAACGGTTGGCCAGGGCGTCGAGATCGCGATAGGTCAGGCGCCGCCGTTCGTCCTCAAGGGCAACAAGGTCCGGGAACTGATCGACGACGGCCTCGATGTCATCACAGAGCAGGTCCGCGCTGTCCATGGCGATCGGCGCCATACGATTCAGCAGCCGCCTGAGTCCCGACACGAACTTCAGGTCGCGCCGGACATTCGCGATCAGCCCCATCGTTGAGCAGCCTCCCTGCTGATGTCTTCTGTCTGGTGATGGAGAAGGTGCGGCGACGGGTCAACCGGCAGGGGAACCCGCCAGCGGTTCTTTTGTCACGCCGCGCTGCGAGGTCGCAGCCGGAGCAAACAACCTTCCCTTTACGTGCGCGTCAAGATAAGATTAGAGTCATGGCAATCGCCGACGAACATCGTACCTACACGATCCGCCAGTTGTGCCGCGAGTCCGGAGCGACAGCGCGAGCGCTGAGGTTCTACGAGGACAAGGGCCTGCTCAACCCGGCCCGCAAGGGTCAGACGCGCGTTTATGACTCCCGCGACCGCGCCCGCCTGAAGCTGATTCTGCGAGGGCGCCGCATCGGCTTCACCTTGCGGGAAATCCAGCAGATGCTGGACCTGTATGACCACAAGGATCACAACTCCCATCAGATGGCCGTGGCCCTGCGCCGCCATCGCGCCCAGATCGAGCAGCTGCGCCGCCAGCGCGACGATCTGGATGAGGCGATCTCCACCGCCGAAGAAGCTTGCCGGGTGATGGAGCAGAAGCTGGGCCAGTTCCGGCCCGACCTGCTGCCCGGCGCCGAGGAGTACGCCAGCCTGCTTGGCGAGCGGCTGAACCCTGAACCCATCGTCCACGCCTTCAAAGCGAGAGCTTGACCATGCCCTACAAGGCCCCTGTCCGCGACCTGACCTTCTTCCTCAACGAGGTCCTGGAGATCGACCGCTACACAAATCAGGCGGGCTTCTCGGACGTCTCGTCCGATCTGGTGGGCCAGATCCTCGAGGAAGGGGCGAAGTTCGCCGAGGAGGTCATCGCCCCGCTGAACCGCGTCGGCGACCAGGAAGGCTGCAAGTGGGATGACGGCAAGGTCACCGGCCCCACCGGCTGGAAGGAAGCCTATCTGCAGATGGTCGAGGCGGGCTGGCCGAGCCTGACCTGTGATCCCGAGTACGGCGGCCAGGGCATGCCGGCCATCGTCGGTATGGCGTTCGGGCAGTTCACCGCCGCCGCCTCCCCGGCCTTCTCCATGTACCCCGGACTGACGCACGGCTGTTACGAGGCGCTGCACGCCAACGGCAACCCCGAGCAGAAGGCGAAGTATCTGCCCAAGCTGGCCTCGGGCGAGTGGGGCGGCACCATGAACCTGACCGAGCCCCAGTGCGGTACCGATCTTGGTCTGATCCGGTCCAAGGCCGTGCCGAACGGAGACGGGAGCTACGCCATCACCGGCCAGAAGATCTGGATCAGCTCGGGCGAGCACGACTTCACCGACAACATCATCCACCTGGTGCTGGCCCGCATCGAGGGCGCGCCAGCGGGCATAAAGGGCATCAGCCTGTTCGTCGTGCCGAAGTTCATGGTCAACGACGACGGCTCCCTCGGCGAGCGAAACAGCCTCAAGTGCGTGGGCCTTGAGCACAAGATGGGCATCCACGGGAATGCCACCTGCGTCATGCAGTACGATGATGCCAGGGGCTGGCTGGTCGGTCAGGAGAACAAGGGCATGGCCGCCATGTTCGTGATGATGAACGAGGCCCGCCTCGGCACTGGCCTGCAGGGGCTGGCTATCGCCACCGCCGCCTACCAGGCCGCCGCCGAGTTCGCCAGGGACCGCCTGCAGGGCCGCAGCCTGACCGGACCGAAGAACGCCGACGGCCCCGCCGACCCGATCATCGTCCACCCGGACGTGCGCCGCATGCTGCTGGAGGCCAAGGCCATCGTCGAGGGCGGTCAGGCCTTCGTGCTCTGGACCGCGCTCCAGGCCGACCTGCAGCGCGCCGAGGACGAGGCGGTGGCGACCAAGGCCCGAGATTACATGGGGTTGATTACCCCGGTGCTGAAGGCATATCTGACCGACCGCGGCTTCCACGCCGCGTCGCTGGCGATGCAGGTGCATGGCGGGTCGGGCTACACCGAGCACTTCCCGGCCAGCCAGTACCTGCGCGACGCACGCATCACCATGATCTACGAGGGTGCCAACGGCATTCAGGCGCTGGACCTGGTCGGCCGCAAGCTGCCGGCCAACGGCGGCCGCGCCATCATGAGCTGGTTCGCCGACATCGACGCCTATGTCGCCGAGCACGGCGGCAACGAGGCGATCAGGCCGTTCATCGACGGCCTCGCCGAGTCCAGGAAGGCGCTGCAGGAGGGCACCATGTGGCTGATGCAGAACGGCATGCAGAACCCGGACAACGCCGGCGCGGCCTCGACCGACTATCTGCACATCTTCGGCCTGACCGCCCTCGCCTATGTCTGGGCCCAGATGGCCGTCGCGGCGCAGAAGCAGATCGACGCCGGCTCGACCGATCCGTTCTACGCCGGCAAGATCGCCACCGGTCGCTACTTCGTCGAGCGCATGCTGCCCGACGTCGGTGCCCACCTGAGGAAGCTGAAGACCGGCGCCGACGTGCTGATGAGCGTGCCGGCTGATGCCTTCTGAGGCGACAGGCCTGCGATTTGAGTCCCTGGATCATGATCGCGTCGCGGCGCTCGCTCGCGACCCGGCCTCGGCCTTGGAGTTGTGCTCGAACGCCGACCGGATCGCGGACCTTGTCAGCAGCGTAATGGCGTCCACCATCGCGCTCTACGAGCCAAGCGGATCCTATGCCCCGTGGATCTCCTACCTCGCCTGGGACGGCAACTCCGCCGTGGGCAGTTGCAGCTTCGTATCTCCGCCGAGAGACGGGGAGGTCGAGATCGCCTATTTCACCTTCCCCGGCGGGGAAGGTCGCGGCCACGCGACCGCCATGGCCGCGGCGCTAACCCTCATGGCCCTCGAGAATGGCGCCCGCCCCATCGCGCACACCCTGCCTGAAGAAAACGCCTCCACCCGCATCTTCGCAAACTGGGCTTCATTCGCTCGGGCGTCGCCCAGGATGACGAGGTTGGCGAGGTTTGGCGCTGGACCCTAGCCCCGGAAGCCCGATGAACGTCCTCAACGTCCCCGAACCCGACTTCATGCAGGACGAGGAGATCGTCCTCTTCTCCGACTCCGTCGCCAAATGGATCGACGAGCACGCCCCGCCCGAGGCCGTCCAGTCCTGGATCGCCAACTCCACCGTGCCGCGCGCGCTGTGGAACAAGGCCGGCGAGGCGGGCCTCTTGGGCCTGTCCATGCCCGAGGAAGACGGCGGCATGGGCGGCGACTATCGCCACGAGGTCGTGCTGATGCGCCAGCTGGGCTGGAAGGGCGCGGACCACTTCGGCATCTCGCTGCACAACGCCATCGTCGCCCCCTACATCTGGCACTATGGCACGCCGGAGCAGAAAGAGCGCTGGCTCCCGCGCCTGCTGACCGGCGAACTGGTCGGCGCGATCGCCATGACCGAGCCCGGCGCGGGAAGCGACCTGCAGGGCGTCAAGACCACCGCCATCAAGTCCGGCAACCAGTATGTGGTGAACGGCTCCAAGACCTTCATCACCAACGGCCAGCTGGCCAACTTCATCATCGTGGTGGCCAAGACCGACCCGGCCGAGGGCGCCAAGGGCACCAGCCTGATCGTGGTCGAGACCGACGGGGCCGAGGGCTTCGAGCGCGGGCGCAACCTCCACAAGATCGGCATGGAGGGCAACGACACCTCCGAGCTATTCTTCAACGACGTGAAGGTGCCCGGCGAGAACATCATCGGCGGCGCCGAGGGCCTGGGCTTCATCCAGCTGATGCAACAGCTGCCGCAGGAGCGCCTGAACATCGCCGTTCAGGGCGTGGCGGCGGCCGAGCGCGGCCTGGCGGAAACGGTGGAGTACGTGAAGGGCCGGAAGGCGTTCGGGAAACGCATCCTCGACTTCCAGAACACCCAGTTCAAGCTGGCCGAGGTCAAGACCAAGCTGACCGTCGCCCGCGTCTTCGTCGACCACTGCATCGGCCTGCACCTGAAGGGTCAGCTGGACGCCGTCACCGCCTCTATGGCCAAATACTGGGTCACCGACATTCAGGGCGAGACCATCGACGAGATGCTCCAGCTCCACGGCGGCTACGGCTACATGAACGAGTACCCGATCGCCCAGCTGTACAAGGACGCCCGAGTGCAGCGGATCTACGGCGGCACTAACGAGATCATGAAGGTGCTGATCGCGCGGACGCTCTAGCCCCCGCTCTGGACCCCCGCCGCGCCGGACGATAGGTCGGATCCATGATCCGCCTCCACGTCACCGCAGACCTGTCCGCCGGCGCGGCCGTGGCGCCGACGCCTGACCAGTCGCGCTACCTGACCCAGGTGATGCGGCTGGGCGCGGGGGACGCCCTGCGGCTTTTCAACGGGCGCGACGGCGAGTGGCGCGCGACCGTCGCCGAGGTGCTGAAGAAGGGCGTCGTGCTGCGCGCCGAGGTGCGGGTGCGCGACCAGATCGCGCCACCGGACGTGGAGCTGCTGCTCGCCACGGTGAAGAAGTCGGCGCTGGAGTTCGCGGTCGAGAAGGCCACGGAGCTGGGCGCCGCGCGGATCCGGCTGATCACCACCGCCCGGACCCAGCCGCAGCACCTGCGGCTGGACCGGCTGGACGCCATCGCCGAGGAAAGCGCCGAGCAGACCGGGCGACTGGACGTGCCGGCGGTGGACGATCCGGTCAAGCTGACTGCCCTGCTCGATCGCTGGGATCCGGCGCGACGGATCATGTTCTGCGACGAGACCGGCGGGCCGCCGGCGATCGCCGCCCTGACCGACGCGGGCCCAGGGCCCTGGGCTATCCTCATCGGCCCCGAGGGCGGCTTCGCCCCGGAGGAGCGGGACCGTCTGCGCGCGATGGACTGCGCCGTGCCCCTCTCGCTGGGGCCGCGAATCCTGCGCGCCGACACGGCCGCCGTGACGGCGCTCTCGCTCTGGCAGGCAACGCTGGGCGACTGGAAGCGCTGACGCCGTCCGTTACATGACGCCGCCTCTTGAGCGGGGCCCTGCCCTCTCCCATCTAGGCGCGATACGCGGGGAACACGCATGACCGACCAGCCGCCGCTCTCAACCGACGATCTCGTCGGCGTCATGGCGAGGGGCATCAAGCCGCGCGATCAGTGGCGGATCGGGGCCGAGCACGAAAAGTTCGGATTCAACCGGATGAGCCTGAAGAGACCGGCCTATGGCGGCCCGAACGGCATCCGCGCCATGCTGGACGGCCTGACCCGCTTCGGCTGGGCACCGGTCTACGAGGGTGAGCATGTCATCGCCCTCGAGCGGGCGAATGCCGAGGGCTACATGGCCTCCGTCAGCCTGGAGCCTGGCGGCCAGTTTGAGCTGTCCGGCGCACCGCTGAAGACCATCCATGACATCTGCAACGAGACCGGCCAGCACCTGATGGAGGTCAAGCAGGTCGCCGACCAGCTGGACCTCGGCTTCCTGGGCCTCGGCTTCGATCCGATGTGGACCCGCGAGGACATCCCGGTGATGCCCAAGGGCCGCTACGACATCATGCGCGCCTACATGCCCAAGGTCGGCTCGCTGGGCCTCGACATGATGCTGCGCACCTCCACAATCCAGGCCAACCTCGACTTCGAGTCCGAGGTCGACATGGTCGAGAAGTTCCGCGTCAGCCTGGCGCTGCAGCCGGTGGCCACGGCCCTGTTCGCCAACAGCCCCTTCACGGAGGGCCGGCCCAACGGCTTCGTGTCGGCGCGGGCCAACGTCTGGACGGACACCGACGCCGACCGCACGGGTATGCTCAACTTCGTGTTCGAGGACGGCTTCGGCTTCGAGCGCTACGCCGACTACGCGCTCGATGTGCCGATGTACTTCGTCAAACGCGACGGGCGCTATGTGGACGTGGCGGGGCGCTCCTTCCGGGACTTCCTCGACGGCCGCCTGCCGGAGCTGCCCGGCGACCGGCCGACGCTGAAGGACTGGGGCGACCATCTGACGACCCTGTTCCCCGAGGTGCGGCTCAAGTCCTATCTGGAGATGCGCGGCGCCGATGGCGGGCCGTGGAGCCGGATCTGCGCCCTGCCCGCCCTCTGGGCCGGCATCCTCTATGACGCCCCGTCGCAGGCGGCGGCCTGGGACCTGTGCAAGGGCTGGGCGGTTGAGGACCACGAGCGGCTGCGGCGCGACGTGACCCGCCTGGGCCTGCGCGCCGAGGTCGGCGGCCGGATGCTGCGGGACGTGGCCGTGGACATGGTGGCGATCGCCAAGCAGGGCCTGAAGAACCGGGCCGCCTTCTCCGGCGGCATGGTCGACGAGCGCGGTTATCTGGCCGAGCTGGAAGACATCGCCGACTCCGGCGTGACTCCGGCGGAGCGCCTGCTGGATCTCTATCACGGTGCCTGGGGCGGCGACCTCAGCCGGGTCTACCGCGACTTCGCCTACTGATCTTTTCCTCCGACGCGGCCTGCGGCATCCTCAGCCCGGGTGGAGGGAGATCATCATGAGCGACACGGAAGCGGGTCTGCGCGAGGAGGCCGAGCGGCGGGCCCAGGCGCGGATGGGCGTTCGCGTGCACGCCTTTGTCTATGTGCTGGTCAACGGCGGCCTGCTGGCGCTGGATTATCTGACGGACCGCCAGTTCGACTGGGCCTGGTGGCCGATGCTGGGCTGGGGCATCGGCCTCGTGGCCCATTTCGTCAGCGTCAGCTACGCCCTGTCCGGCGCCCACGACCGGGGCGGTGGCGCGCGAGCTGGAGTTACTGCGCCAGCGACAGCGCAAGGGTTGACAAGGTTTGCCATCGGGCGAACCCTCGCCCCATGGCGACCATGAACATCTCCCTGCCGGCCCAGCTGAAGGCCTGGGTCGAGTCCCGATCCGCTGACGGGCGCTACGCCAACGCCAGCGACTACGTCCGCGACCTGATCCGTCGTGACCAGGAGCGGGCGGAGAAGATCGCGCACATGCAGAGGCTGGTCGACGAGGCTTACGCCTCAGGCGTCAGCGACAAGAGCTTTGAGGAGATCATCGGCGAGGCCCGGGCCGAGGCCGACGCCCGGGCGGCCACGCAGGCCGCCTGACCGTGCGGGTCCGCTATAGCGGCGCGGCGCAGGCGGACCTGAAAGCAATCTATCTCTACGGCGAGAGCACCTTTGGTCGACGTGCGGCAGAGGCTTACGCCGCCGGCCTCCGCGGAGCTGTGCAACTCATTGCGGACTATCCGCTGGCGGCGCCTCTGCGGCCGGTTATCGAGCCGCCCGTGCGCGCCCGAGTGTTCCGTGCCCACATCATCCTCTACACCGTCGACGAGACTGGCGTGCTCATCCTGCGCTTCCGTCATGCGCAGGAGGACTGGCAGGAGCACATGCCAGAGGCTTCGGAGGACACTCCATGACCCACCCAATCCACATCGGCGTCGGCGGCTGGACCTATGAGCCCTGGCGCGGGGTGTTCTATCCCGAGGGCCTGACGCAGAAGCGCGAGCTGGAGTTCGCCAGCCGGCGTCTGACCTCGATCGAGATCAACGGTACCTACTATTCGACCTTCAAGCCCGACAGCTGGTTGAAGTGGCGGGACGAGACGCCTGACGGCTTCGTCTTCTCGGTCAAGGCCAGCCGTTACTGCACCAACCGCAAGGTGCTGTCGGACATGGGCGAGTCGATGGACCGCTTCCTCGGTCAGGGGCTGACGGCGCTTGGCGACCGGCTGGGGCCGATCAACTGGCAGTTCATGGCCACCAAGAAGTTCGACCCGGTCGACTTCGACGGTTTCCTGAAGTTGCTGCCGGCCGAGCGCGAGGGCGTGCGGCTGCGCCATGCGCTGGAGGTGCGCCACGGCTCGTTCGAGACCCCGCATTTCTACGAGTTGGCGGCGAGGTATGGCTGCGCCATCGTCTACGCCGAGGACGACGAGGCCCCGGAGTGGCCGCGCATCGACCAGCAGACCGCCGACTTCACTTACGCACGGCTGATGTCGAGCCGCGAGGACGAGTCGACCGGGATGAAGACCGACGAGCTCGACGCCGTCGCCGCCCGGACCCGCGGCTGGGCCGATCGCGGCGAGGTGTT
>Ga0315899_10007107_pt1 | contig 12033 bp, 6 predicted proteins | sample LakEriMetagenome_2_FD_203518 | JGI IMG/M metagenome (GOLD analysis project Ga0315899, IMG submission 203518) | Freshwater fungal communities from buoy surface, Lake Erie, Ohio, United States - Buoy 4 MA112 | ecosystem: Environmental > Aquatic > Freshwater > Lake | place: USA: Lake Erie, Ohio... | reverse complement strand
CCGGTTGGTCGATTTGCTGCGCATCCATGATGCGGGCCAAAAATCCTTGCTCTCGCATTGGCTGGCCCATGTGTTCACGGCCCCCACCCTGGAGGCCGCGTTGTCACAGCGGGCGACCCTGATGCCGGGTGAAGTGATTTATGTGCCCCAAGGGCATGCGGTCACCCAAATGAGTGTGGGCTTTTACGCGCCCGACAACGAGCAAGCGGGTTTGTTGGCGCGGGCGCAGGAAATTGAAAACCTCGAGAAACAAGTGCGTGCCCAGGCCCTGATCTTTGAAGAGGCCCGCAGCACTTTGGCCCGTGCCGAAGCCGCCTACAACGAGGCGCGGCTGCAACTCAATGGTGCCCGATTGGCTGCCAGCGAGACGCAAGCCAAGGCCCACGCCTTGCAAGTCGCGTCTCTGCAATTGGATCAATTGGCTGAGCAAACGCAAAACCGCTCGCAACAAATTGACCAAGATTTGGCAGACATTGAAGCGGTTGCCCAAGACCTGCAAGCGCGAGGGGTGCAGTCGCAAGCGCGTTTTGAAGAGCTGGATATGCAGCTTGCCGATGGCCAAGAGCGGCATGTCCAACTAGAAGATTTGGCCATGGCCGCCCAACGCCGCTTGGACGATGCCCGCGAGCAACTGCGCAGCTTAGAGCGCCAAGCCCAAGAGGCCGATTTCAACCGACGCACGCTGGTCAGCCGCCAAGCCGAACTCAACCGCGCCATCGAAACGGCCCAACAGCAAATTCAAACCATGGCGGCACAGCAAGCGCAGGCCGAAGAGGAATTGCAGCGCCTGTCGGATGTGGCCGCGCAAGCAGGCTTGCAAGCGGCGCTGGCGCTCAAGTCTGAGCGCGAGGCCAGCTTGGGTGCCAAACGCAGTGAATACGACGACCTGACCACCAAATTGCGCGCCAGCGATGAGCGCCGATTGCAAATTGAGCGCGAACTCGACCCCCTGCGCCAGCGCATTACCGAGTTGCAGCTCAAAGAGCAAGCTGCCCGCCTGGGGTCGGACCAATACAACCAAATGCTGGTCGATGCGCAAGCCGATTTAGAGGCCTTGGCCTTGTCTGTGGCCCAAGACCAGGTGCGCATCCACGGCATGCAAACCGAAATCGACCGGCTCAACCGGGAGATTCAATCTTTGGGGGCCGTCAACTTGGCCGCGCTGGAAGAGCTCAGCAGTGCGCGAGAACGCAAGGGCTTTTTGGACGCCCAATCGGCCGACCTCAACGAAGCCATGGTCACGCTGGAAGATGCCATCAAGAAAATTGACGCGGAAACCCGTGACCTGTTGGGCGGCACCTTCAAAACCGTCAACGAGCACTTTGGCCGCATGTTCCCCGAGTTGTTTGGCGGTGGCAATGCCCGCTTGGTAATGACCGGCGAGGAAATTTTGGACTCCGGTGTCCAAGTGATGGCCCAGCCGCCGGGCAAGAAAAACCAAACCATTCACTTGCTCTCCGGTGGCGAAAAAGCCCTGACCGCGATTGCCTTGGTGTTTGCCATTTTCCAACTCAACCCGGCACCTTTTTGCTTGCTCGACGAGGTCGATGCCCCGCTGGATGACGCCAACACAGAGCGATACGCCAAATTGGTCTCCAGCATGGCCAAGGAAACCCAATTCTTGTTCATCTCGCACAACAAAATTGCCATGCAAATGGCCGAGCAGTTGATTGGTGTGACCATGCAAGAGCAGGGCGTGTCACGCATCGTGGCGGTCGACATGGAGTCGGCTGTGGGCTTGGCAGAACCCGTGTGACACACCCATGAGCAATTTTCAAATTGGCTTGGCCATTGCGGGTGGTGTGGTGTTGGTGGCCGTGGTGGCCCACAGTGCTTGGACCTCGCGCAAAAACAAACCGCGCCAAGCGCAAGACTTGCCCCCGGTCGAGCCGAATTTGGAGCCCCTTCCTGCGGTGCACAACCCAAACGCCTATGGCCACTCTGCTCCCCGCCAGGAGGGCACGCCCTTTGACGCTCCTCAGGGTTTGCACAATCCCGCACCGTTGGGCTCCACTTTGTCGGGCACTGAATCCTTGGCCCCAGAGGCGCATCGGCCCACCCCAGACTCGATGATGTCCCCGGCGAGTGTCATCGCGGTCAAGCCTTCGCCTTGGGATGAGGCCCCGGCGGAGTTGCCAACCCTAGAAAAACCCCCGGTTTTGGACGCGCTGATTGATGTCATCGCCCCCATCGAACTGGAGTCTCCCGTCTCGGGCGACGCTGCCCTGGCGCTGGCCCCCACCACAGCACGCGTGGGCAGCAAGTTTTTTGCCATTGAAGGCCTGAACATGCAATCGGGCGAATGGATGCCCTTGCGCCTGGGGCAGCGCTACAGCGCCTTTCAAGCGGGCATGCAATTGGCCAACCGGACCGGGGCCTTGAACGAGATTGAATATTCTGAATTTGTGATGAAGGTGCAAACCTTTGCCGACGCCCTGAACGCCCAAGTCGAGTTTGCCGACATGCTGGAGGTGGTGGCCCGTGCGCGCGAGTTGGATCAATTTGCCAGCAGCCACGATGCCCAACTCAGCTTCACCTTGCGTGCCATGCGGGCGGCCTGGAGCCCGGGGTATGTGCAACAAAACGCATCACGTTTGGGCTTTGTGCCGGGGGTCATTCCTGGCCGAATGGTGTTGCCAGCCCCGGTGGTTGGTTTGGCACCGATTGTGGTTTTGTCCTTTGACCCCCAAGCCGCTATGGCCGAAGACCCGGCCCAATCGGCCGTGCGCGAAATCAACCTCAGCTTGGACGTGCCCCATGTGTCGCGCACTGAGGAGCCCTTTGGCAGGTTGTGCCATGCAGCACGCGAACTTGCCAAAGCCATGGACGGCACCATCACCGACGACAACGGTCAAGCCCTGGCCGACGCCGCATTGCGGGCCATTGACACCGATTTGCGCACCCTCTACAACACGTTGGATGCGCGGGACCTCTCAGCAGGCTCACCCCAGGCCCGCCGACTCTTCAATTGATGCCCGGTTTTTCAAAGGCCCATGACCACACGCCATGGATGCGCTGAGCCCAACACCTGATCAGCCACCTGTCGCGCCAGCGGCCGCGCGCATTGCGGAGTTGAGCGAACAACTGCGCCACCATGGGTATTTGTATTACGTTCTGGATGCGCCCATCCTTCCAGATGTGGAATACGACCGCTTTTTTCGCGAGTTGCAAAGCTTGGAGAAAGCCTACCCACAATGGCGCTCGGCCGACTCGCCCACCCAACGCGTGGGCGGCGCACCTGTAGCGGCCTTTGCCAGCGTCGAGCACAAAGTGCCCATGCTGAGCATCCAAACAGAGACCGACATCAGCGAGCAAGGGGCGCGCCTGTTCGATCAACGGGTGCGCAAGCAACTCCAATGCAGTGAAACCGATCCTCCCTTGGCCTACGTGGCCGAGCTGAAATTTGACGGCTTGGCCATCAGTCTGCGCTACGCCCAGCATGTGCTGGTCCAAGCCGCCACCCGGGGCGATGGCGCTTGGGGCGAGGATGTGACCCACAACATCCGCACCATTGGGCAAATCCCCTTGCGCCTGCCCGCCCATGCGCCGCCCGACTTGGAGGTGCGCGGCGAAATCTACATGCGGCGCGACGATTTCGAAGCGCTCAACGAGCGCCAGCGCCAAAAAATAGCTGCTGGCGCCAAAAACGAGAAAACCTTTGTCAATCCGCGCAATGCCGCTGCCGGCGCGGTGCGCCAACTCGACCCCCAAATTGCTGCCCAAAGGCCCTTGAGCTTTTTTGCTTATGCCTTGCACTTCCATGCCACAGACAACGACAACCCAAGCCCCTTGCAGGCCACCTTGTGGGGCTTGGAGCGCTATGGCCAACACGACCAGGCTTTACACGCCCTGAAAGAATGGGGTTTCCCGGTGTCCACGCACACCCAAACCGTGCTCGGGGCCGACGGCTTGGTGGCCTTTCACGCGCAAACCGCGGCACATCGCGACCAGTTGCCCTTCGACATCGATGGCGTGGTGTACAAGGTCAATGCCATTGCGGCGCAAGCCGTGTTGGGCATGGTCAGCCGCGAACCGCGTTGGGCAGTGGCGCATAAATTCCCTGCCCAGGAAGAACTCACCACTGTATTGGCCATCGATGTGCAGGTGGGACGCACCGGCAAACTCACACCCGTGGCCAAATTGGCACCCGTGTTCGTGGGCGGGGTCACGGTGACCAATGCCACCTTGCACAACGAAGATGAAGCCCGCCGCAAAGACGTGCGCTTGGGCGACACTGTGGTGGTGCGCCGTGCTGGTGACGTGATCCCCGAGGTGGTGTCGGTGGTGCTGGACAAGCGCCTGCACGATGCCCCTGAATTCACCATGCCCAAAGTGTGTCCGGTGTGTGACAGCGTCGCCGTGCGCGAAGAAGGCGAGGCCGACTACCGCTGCACGGGTGGGCTGTTTTGCAGTGCCCAGCAAAAACAAGCGATCTTGCACTTTGCCCACCGGCGCGCCGTAGAAATCGAAGACCTGGGCGAAAAAATTGTCGACCAGCTGGTCGACGCCGGTTTGGTCAAAACCCTGCCCGATGTGTACAAACTGGGCTTCACCCACCTGGCGGCGTTGGAGCGCATGGCCGACAAGTCGGCCAACAATTTGCTGTCCAGCATCGATAAGTCCAAGCAAACCAGTTTGCCCAAATTTTTGTTTGGACTGGGCATTCGCCATGTGGGTGAAGCCACCGCCAAAGCGTTGGCACGCCACTTTGGTGGCATGGACGCCATCATGGATGCCACCGTGGACCAGCTCCTGCAAGTTGACGATGTGGGCCCAGTGGTAGCCCAAAGCTTGGTCACGTTTTTTAACCAAGCGCACAACCGCGAGGTGGTTGAACAATTGCGCGCCTGTGGCGTCCAATGGCCAGAGAGTGAGCCCCAGGGCCGTTTGGATTTGCCCTTGACGGGTCACACCTATGTGATCACGGGCACCTTGCCAAATTTGTCGCGCGAACAAGCCCAAGCCTTGCTGGAACAAGCCGGTGCCAAAGTGGCTGGCAGTGTCAGCAAAAAAACCACTGGCCTGGTGGCGGGTGAGGCGGCAGGCAGCAAATTGGAAAAAGCCCTGAGTCTGGGCGTTCCTGTTTTTGACGAGGCGGGCTTGATGCAATTGGTCCAAACCAGCCCATGAATGGTTTGATCGGCATCGACCTGGGCGGCACCAAAATTGAGTTGGCCGTGGTGGACGCGTCTGGCCAGGTCATTCACCGCCACCGCCGCGCCACACCGGTGGGCGACTACCCTGCCACCTTGCAATGCGTGAGCGATATGGTGGCGCACAGCTTGGCCACCTTGAACATGCCCCGCCCCGTGACACTGGGCATGGCCATCCCCGGTTGTTTGGACCCCGTGACCCGCACTGTGCGCGGGGCCAATTCGGTGGTGCTCAATGGACAACCCATGCAGGCCGATTTAGAGCGCCTGCTCGGGTGCCGGGTGCTGATGGAAAACGACGCCAATTGCCTGGCCGTGAGCGAAGCGGTGGATGGGGCCGCAGCGGGTCTGGGCCTGGTGTTTGGGGTGATTTTGGGCACCGGGTGTGGCGGTGGCTGGGCCATTCACGGCAAAGCTTGGCGCGGCCAACATGCGCTGGCCGGTGAGTGGGGACACAACCCCTTGCCTTGGCTGGGGGCGCAGGACCAACCCAGCCGCCACTGTTGGTGCGGCCAATACGCTTGCTTGGAAACCTGGCTGTGTGGCCCGGGTTTTGCCGCCGATCATGTGGCCCATGGTGGGCCGGTCTGTCAGCCGCCTGACATCATTGCCGCGATGCGACGCGGCGAACCACAGGCCATGGCCAGTTGGGGCCGTTATGTGGACCGTTTGGCCCGTGCACTGGCCCAGGTCATCAACACCATGGACCCCGACGCCATTGTCTTGGGCGGCGGCATGAGCCTGGTCGATGAGTTGTATGCGGCCGTGCCCCCCTTGCTGACACGCCACACCTTTGCCCAGCCCATCCACACACCCATCCGCCCCGCCTTGCACGGAGACGCCTCTGGCGTGCGTGGAGCGGCTTGGTTGTCACGTTAAATCTTGAGCAGGAGCTCTCCATGGCCATTCACCCCATTTTGAAGATGGGCGACCCCAGGTTGCTGCGCATCGCCCAGCCGGTGCCGTGCTTTGACACCCCCGAGTTGCACGCCTTGGTGCGCGACATGAAAGAGACCATGGCGCATGTCAACGGCGCTGGTTTGGCCGCGCCGCAAATGGGTGTGGATTTGCAGGTGGTCATTTTTGGCTCGGGCCTGGTCAATCCGCGTTACCCCGACGCTGAACCCATCCCAGAGACCGTTTTGATCAACCCCACCTTGACGGCCATCGGATCAGAGGAAGTCGAGGACTGGGAGGGTTGCTTGTCGGTGCCTGGTTTGCGCGGGGTGGTGCCGCGCTGGGAAAAAATACTTTACCAGGGCTGGAACGCACTGGGCCAAGCCCTGTCACGCGAGGTTTCAGGCTTTCATGCCCGGGTGGTGCAGCATGAATGTGACCATTTGGTGGGCAAGCTGTACCCCATGCGGGTGCGCGATTTCAGCCGCTTTGGCTACACCGATGTGCTGTTTCCAGGCATCAGTGCCCTGGAAGACGACTGAGCGCTGTCGCTAAACGCTCAGGGATTCGAGCAACTCGGTTTCAATGTCAATTTGGCTGCGGTTGTGTTGCAGCGACGGGCCATCGATCAAAAAGGTGTCTTCCACGCGCTCGCCCAGGGTGGAAATTTTGGCCAACTGCAAATGGATTTGATGCCGCGCCAAGATCTGGGCAATGCCGTACAACAAGCCCACCCGGTCGCTGGCCGAGACACTCAGCAGCCAGCGCTGGGCCTTTTCGTCGGGCTGCAAATTCACCCGGGGGGCAATCGGGAAATTTTTCACCCGGCGTGACACGCGACCATGGCTGGCTTTGGGCAAGGGTCCGGTTTGGGCCAAGGTATCGGCCAAGTCACGCTCCACCATGGTGCTGAGTTCCCGGTAATGCTCGCTCATGTGTGGGGCCACCACTTGAAACGTGTCCAAAGCGCGGCCATTGGGGGCGGTATAAATTTTGGCGTCTTGCACGCTGATGCTGTTGTGGTCAAAGTAGCCACAAATGCGGGCAAACAAATCGGGGGCATCGGGGGCAAACACCATGATTTGCAGACCTTCGCCCGTGGGAGAGGGGCGGCAGCGCACCATGGCGGGCGGTGTTTCTTGTGGGTTTTGGGTCAGCCAGCGCGACAACTGGCGGGTGTGCCAAGCAATCTCTTGCGCATCATGGCGCATGAAATAGCCCACATCCAGCGAATCCCACAGGTTTTTGTGCGCCTCATGGGGCAGCGCGTGCAGGGCTAAATTCTCCAGGGCTTCGCGCTTGCGTGCCTCCACCACCGAGTCCGGGTCGGGGGCCCGACCGCCCATGGCGCGAGCGGTGTACTTGTACAAGTCCTCCAACAGCTTGCCCTTCCAAGCGTTCCACACTTTGGGGCTGGTGCCACGGATGTCGGCCACGGTGAGCAAGTAAAGGGCTGTCAACTGGCGCTCGCTGCCAACGCGGCGCGCAAACTGAGCGATCACCGAGGGGTCGTTGAGGTCTTCTTTTTGCGCCACATGGCTCATGGTGAGGTGTTCGCTGACCAAAAACTCCACCAAACTGGCGTCTTCGCCCAAGATCTGGTGGGTGCGGCAAAACCGACGCACCTCCATGCGGCCCTCCACCGAGTGGTCTTTGCCGCGCCCCTTGGCAATGTCGTGGAACAGTGCCGCCACATAAAACAGCCAGGGCTTGTCCCAGCCGCTGGCCAGTTGCGAACAAAAAGGGTATTCGTGGGCATGCTCGGCAATGAAAAACCGGCGCACATTGCGCAACACCATCAAGATGTGCTGATCGACCGTGTAGACATGGAACAGGTCGTGCTGCATTTGTCCCACGATGCGCCGAAAGGTCCACAAATAGCGGCCCAGCACCGATGTCTGGTTCATCAAGCGCATGGCGTGGGTGATGCCCAGGGGCGACTGCAAGATGCGCACAAACATGGCATGGTTGGCCGGATCGTGCCGAAACTGGGCATCCATCACCGGTCTGGCGTTGTAGAGCGCTCGCAAGGTGCGAGACGACAGCCCTTTGATGCCGGGGGTGGTTTGGTACAGCCAAAAGGTTTCCAAAATCGCATGTGGCTGCTCGAGGTAGACCTCATCAGAGCGCACATCCAACATGCCCGACTTGTTGGCAAAACGGTCATTGATCGGGTGTGGCGTGTGGTCACCGGGGATCAACTGCTCTTCCAAGTTCAGCACCACGATTTGGTTGAGTTGGGTCACCGCCTTGGCCGCCCAGTAATAACGCTTCATCAAAGCCTCGCTGGCTTGGCGGGCGTGGGTGCTGCCGTCCGGGTTTAGGCCCAGGCCCAGGCGCAAACCCAAAGCACTTTGCAGATCAAACACCAAACGGTCTTCACGCCGGTTGGCCTCCAGGTGCAGCAACACACGCACCAAGCTGAGCCATTGTTCGTTGCGGGTGAGTTGGCGGGCTTCGTGGGCCGTGACCAAGCCACTGCGGGCCAATTCGGACCAACTGTGGCCCAAACCGGCGGCCTTGGCGACCCATTTCAAGATGTGCAGATCGCGCAGGCCCCCCGGTGACTCTTTGCAATTGGGCTCCAGGGCGTAAGGCGTGTTGTCAAATTTGGTGTGGCGCTGGCGCATCTCCAAGGTTTTGGCCACAAAAAATGCCTTGGCGTCCATGGCTTGGGCATAGCGTTGCTGGAAATCTGCAAACAACGCCTTTTGACCGCACACCCAGCGCGCCTCCAGCAAAGAGGTTTGCACCGTCACATCGTTGGCCGACTCTTGCAAACATTCTTCAACGGTTCGCACACTCGAGCCCACCTCCATCCCCGCGTCCCAACACTGGCTGATGAAGCGCTCGACTTGGCCGCGCAAGGCGTCGTCACGCTCCAAGGCCACATCGGAGGGCATCAGCACCAAGACATCCACATCGGAATAAGGATAGAGCTGGCCCCGGCCATAACCGCCCACCGCCACCAAAGTCAGGCCATCGGCCAAGCCGCATTGGTTGAACAAATGGGTCAGGGTTTGGTCATTGAGCGCACACAAGGCATGCAAGAAATGCGTCACCCGGCGGACAGTGATGGGCTCTTGGGTCAGGCCTGAGAGCAAGGTTTTTTTGGCCGCGCGGTGGTGCGCGTCTTGTGGGCCCAGGGTCATGGGGGTCAGCAACAGGTGGTGGTGACAAATGGGGGCAGGGCAGGGCTGCCTTCGGACAGGGTCAACACCTCATACCCGGTGGGGGTGACCAAGATGGTGTGTTCCCATTGGGCCGACAAGGAGTGGTCGCGCGTCACAATGGTCCAACCATCTCCCAGCTCTTTGATGTCGCGCCGCCCAGCGTTGATCATGGGCTCGATGGTGAAGGTCATGCCGGCTTGCAACTCTTCCAAGGTGCCGGGTTTGCCATAGTGCAAAACTTGGGGGTCTTCATGAAATTTTTGACCAATGCCGTGACCGCAAAACTCGCGCACTACGGAAAAGCCATGGCCCTCCGCGAAGCGCTGGATGGCAAAGCCAATGTCGCCCAAACGCGTTCCTGGCTTGACTTTGACAATCCCATGCCACATGGCCTCATAGGTCAGCTGGCACAGGCGTTTGGCGGCGATCGAGGCTTCGCCCACCGCATACATGCGGCTGGTGTCGCCATGCCAGCCGTCTTTGATCACGGTGATATCGATGTTGATGATGTCACCGCGCTTCAAAGCCTTGTCGCTGGGGATGCCATGGCATACCTGGTGGTTGATCGAGGTGCAAATCGATTTGGGATAGGGCTTGTAACCCGACGGCGCGTAATTCAGGGGGGCGGGAATGGCTTGCTGAACCTGGGTGATGTAGTCATGGGCCAATTGATCGAGTTGATTGGTGGTCACGCCCACTTGAACATGGGGGACCAAAAAGTCCAAAACCTCCGAGGCCAAGCGACCGGCCAAGCGCATGCCTTCAATCCCCGACTGATCTTTGTATGTGATGCTCATGACAGCGATTATCTCAGCCCTGGAGGCCGATGGCGGTGGCGTAAACTTGGCGTCATTCTTTAACGTGCCCGCATCCCAGTCAGCGGTGCGGCGCCAGACCACCAAGGCCACCCCGTGACCCTGCACATCACCGAATTCCCAGGCGACAACGCCCTGAGTGAATTTCGCATTCGCCAATTGTTGCCGCGTTTGCAAAACATCCACCCCCAACTCACAGGTTTGCATGCGCGCCATGTCTATTTGGTGGCCAGCGAACAGGTGCTGGGTGCCGAACCCCAAGCGGGCTTGCAACGTTTGTTGGGCACGGTCGGGACGTGGGACACACCGGCGCAGCACAGTTGGGTGGTCAGCCCGCGCATGGGTACGGTCTCGCCCTGGGCGTCCAAGGCCAGCGACATTGCGCGAAATTGCGGCTTGCCCCTGCACCGCATCGAGCGCGTGACCGAATACCAATTCACCTTCAGCGCAGGCGACACACCCCAAAGCCCTGTGCTCGAGGCTTTGGGTGAGCCTTTGTACGACCGCATGACCGAGTCGCTGCTGCCAGGTTTGGCGTCTGCCCATGCCTTGTTTGTGCCTGTCCAGGCGCCCGCCATGCAGCACATCGATGTCCTGCAATCGGGCCGTGAAGCCTTGGCCCAGGCCAATGTTCAATTGGGTTTGGCATTGGCCGAAGACGAGATCGATTACCTGTTGGATGCGTTTCGCAAACTTGGGCGCAACCCCACCGATGTGGAGCTGATGATGTTTGCCCAGGCCAACAGCGAACACTGCCGGCACAAAATTTTCAACGCCCGCTTCACCATCAATGGACAAGACCAAGCACTCAGCATGTTTGGCATGATTCGCCACACCCATGAACAACGCCCCCAGCACACGGTGGTGGCCTATTCCGACAATGCCTCGGTGATGTACGGCCACCGGGTGCAGCGCTGGGGGGCTCGCGCCCAAAGCGGCATGTCGGTGTACACCCAAGAAGACGCCTTGCACCATGTGCTGATGAAGGTGGAAACCCACAACCACCCCAGCGCTATTTCACCGTACCCAGGCGCGGCCACGGGCGCCGGGGGGGAAATCCGAGACGAAGGCGCCACCGGTCGCGGCTCACGGCCCAAGGCGGCCTTGACCGGCTTCACCGTGTCCAAGTTGTGGGACAGCGCCTTGCAGCGCCCCGCCCACATGGCCAGCGCGCTGCAAATCATGACCGAGGGGCCTTTGGGCGCGGCGGCTTTCAACAACGAGTTTGGCCGCCCCAACTTGGTCGGCTACTTTCGCGAATACGAGCAAGTCGTCGCAGGCGTGGTGCGCGGCTACCACAAGCCCATCATGATCGCTGGTGGCTTGGGCACGATTGATGCCCAGCAAACCGAAAAAATCCGTTTTCCCGCAGGCACCTTGCTCATCCAACTGGGGGGGCCTGGCATGCGCATTGGCCTGGGCGGTGGCGCAGCCAGCTCACTGTCCAGCGGCACGAATGCGGTCAACCTGGACTTTGATTCGGTGCAACGCGGCAACCCCGAAATTCAGCGCCGGGCGCAAGAGGTCATCAACCAATGCTGGGCCCAGGGCAGTGCCAACCCGATTTTGGCCATCCACGATGTGGGGGCGGGCGGCTTGTCCAATGCGTTTCCCGAGTTGGTCAACGATGCCGGGCGCGGTGCGCGGTTTGACATGTCGCGCATCCCTTTGGAAGAAAGCGGCATGTCGCCCCGCGAGATTTGGAGCAACGAAAGCCAAGAACGCTACGTCTTGGCCGTGTCGCCGCAATCGCTGGACGCATTCAGCGCCTTGTGCGCGCGCGAGCGCTGCCCCTTTGCGGTGGTCGGCGTGGCCACCGACGACGCCCATTTAACGCTGCACCAAGCCAAGGGCCAAAACCCCGTGGACATGCCGCTCAATGTGTTGTTGGGCAAGCCGCCCAAAATGCACCGCAACGTGCAAACCCGTCCATGGACCGGCCAAGCCATGGACTTGGACGGGGTGGCATGGACGGATGCGGTCATCCAAGTGCTC
>Ga0315899_10007106_pt1 | contig 12035 bp, 8 predicted proteins | sample LakEriMetagenome_2_FD_203518 | JGI IMG/M metagenome (GOLD analysis project Ga0315899, IMG submission 203518) | Freshwater fungal communities from buoy surface, Lake Erie, Ohio, United States - Buoy 4 MA112 | ecosystem: Environmental > Aquatic > Freshwater > Lake | place: USA: Lake Erie, Ohio... | reverse complement strand
GAGGTGTCTTCGGCAGCCGTTCCCCAGTTCAACACCTCGGCACTGCTGAACCGCAGTTTTTCGAGTCGGTCGGGCAACAGCCGGGCGAGCGCCGAATTGGTCGACCCCAGCCCCTTGGGATACTGCTCGGTGGCGGAGATGGGAACCTGCAGCACCTGGGCCCCTTGCACCAGACGCAGACAGTTCGACAAGACAGCGTCCGAATTGCTGATCACGGGCAGGATGCGGTCCTGCATATCGACAATCAGCAACCGACTGTCATGCCGGTTGAGCAGGGAGGGAGAGCGCAGGTAGGGAGCGGGCGAGGAACTCATGCTCCGATGCTACCGTCTGCCCGGTGAACAGTTCAACCGCCTGCGGAACGCCGATTGACCGATCTGGAAAAGACGTGGACCTGGTTTGGCAGACCAACCCGCTCACTCCGACTTTGGCTTTTCGGGCTCAGGTTTCCGGCCCCGTTCGAGCACTTGTCGTTCGCGCAACTGATACCGTCCTCCCGCCCCCACCGACTCGCGATCGGAAGGGTCGGCGGGGCGTCCCGGAGGGCGGTCGTAGAAATGCGCCTCACCCCGGCCCAGGATCTCGCCGACTTCTCCGGTCACCACCAGCGCGGTCGCCTCATCGAGGCCAATTCCCAGCAATTGTGGATGACGGTCGATCACCTTGGCCAGGTCGGCGAAGCGGTTCCGCTGCCGGAAATGCTGGTCAATCGCGGTGCCGGGCAGAAACGCGAAGCCTCGCTGGTACCCCAGGGCCATCATGTCGGTGTTCCCCAACGGACTTCCCCGCACCAGATAATCGCCCTGGATGGTGGCTCCCGCCGAGCTGCCGCCAATCACTCCGCCGCGCTGCAGCACCTCATGAAACAAGGCGACAGCCTGGGTGTGTTCATAGGCGTCGACAAACCGCCATTGTCGTCCCCCGCCGAACCAAAGTCCGCGGGCCTGCTTCAGCCGAGCGGCGGTTTCCGGAGATTCGACCTCAGCCCAAGTGCGGGCCGTCAGCAGGGTGACGTTCTTCGCTCCCGCTCTCTCAAGGAACTTCCCTTCGTTGAGATCGATCTGCGGATTGGCTGTGGGCAGGACCACGATCGGGGCCTCGACTCCCCCAGCCAGCTCAATGAACCGCTGGGTGATCTGATCGGTCAGCCCCCCTCCGCCGACAATGACGAGTGACCCCGACGGGACGACCGGGGGGACTGGTTTCTCGGGCGGAAAGGGTGTCCGCTGGCGGGCCAGCGCCTCGCGCCGGAACATCGTCAGGTCGCCCAGTTCCCCGGGCTGCAACACCCGCTCGCACGGTTCAAGCGAGGCGCACGCCCCAAGGCAGAGATGCACGGTTGATTCTCCCAGGCACTTCATGGCGCGGCCCTTCACCACCAGGGCGGTTCCCTCGTCGATCCCCAGACCCACCAGCTGCGGATGCTGTTGCAGGGCCTCGAGCAGACGGCCGCGACGGTCTCGCGCCAGGAAATGCTGGTCGACAATCACTCCGGGAATCATTCCCAGCCCCGGCGTTGCCCAGACCTGACCACGGACAATCATCACGCGGGACTGGCAGGCGGCTCCGGCCGAGGTCCCCCCCACCACGCCGCCACGCATCAGGACCTGCCGCACTTCGTCTTCGAAACGGGTCCCCTGATAGACCGCGGCAATCTGCGATTGCCGCCCCCCGGTGAACCAGACAGCCGTCGCCTGGCGGAGCGGTTCGCAAAACGCCGGGTCATTGGCCCGCTCGCGGTCGCGGGTGTGCAGCACCTCCACTGTGGCGATCTCACGCTGCTTCCATGACTCGGCGACTTCGGCACCTTCCCGCAGGGCTTCCTCGTCGTCGCTCCCCGGGGTGGCGGTGGGAACCACCACCAATCGGCATTGGCCCCCCCCACCCGCCTCGACGAAGGCCGCGCGCACCTCGTCGGGGATTCTTCCTCCCCCCGACAAAATCACGGTGCCCGGTCCACCAGCAGGATCGAACCAGTCCGCAGGGGGAGTGGCCTGCCCGCAGGCGAATCGCGCGGCCAGGCAGACGAGCAGTCCAGCCCACGCACCCCAGAACCGCGAGACACCAGGGAATCCCGGACGGCTGGGAATCAGCACCTCAGGCAGCCCTCGACTTAAGCGGCGGATTCCCACAGGAGACTCCGGAACACAGGAATGAAACTGGCGACCACACCCCACCGCGCTTGAACTGAGGGCCGGGTGCAATCGCGGGTAGACCCAAGCCCCCAACTGTCAGGTCCCGTCAGGGTTTGGGAGGCTGTGCCGCTTTGTTTGGATCGGCCGGACGCTGCGGCAAGCGACGGGGTTCTTTGCTCATCCGCTCCAACACCTCGGAAACTCCCCGTTCCAGCTGCGCGTCCTTCCCGGCGATCACATCCTTCGGCTCGTTGACCACATCGATGTCGGGCGCGACTCCCTCTCCCTCGATGATGTATTCCCCGGTGGGAGAGTTGGTCGCCTGCAGGGGCACAAAAACCGTGCCCCCATCGAGCAGCGGGCCAATATTGCTGATGCCGACCACGCCCCCCCACGTTCGGCGGCCAATCAGGGGACCCAGCCCCGCCTGACGGAACCGATGCGGGAAGATGTCGCCGTCCGACGCCGAGACCTCGTTCACCAGGCAGACCATGTGCCCATGGAAGACGGTGCCGGGATACGTTCCCGGATCGTCATTCAGGCTGCCGAACCGCGTTCCCAGCAAACGATTGTCGAGCCGTTCGAGGATCATCTGCGAGACGTTCCCCCCTCCGTTGGAACGGACGTCAATCACCAGCCCTTCCTTGCGAACCTGCGGGTAGTACCACTTGATGAACTCATAGATCCCGTCGGCCCCCATGTCGGGAATGTGCAGGTAACCGACGCGGCCCTCAGTCGCCTTCGCGACCCGCTCGCGGTTGCTCCGCACCCAGTCGAGATACAGCAGGTTTTCTTCGGCGAAGATCGGCCGGTACGCGATCTGGCGGGCATTCGCACCGTCGGCCTGCTGGCTGACCGTCAACGTCACCAGTTGGGTCTTGTGACGCAGCAGCCGGTAAGGACTGTCGGTCCCCTTCAGTTCCTGGCCATCGATCGCCAGTACGTAGTCTCCCTCGGCGATATCGACCCCCACTTCGGTCAGGGGAGAGCGGTACTTCTCTTCTTCATTCTCTCCCCGCAGGATCTTCGCGACACGGTAGCGTCCCACTGCGGGATCGAGGACGAACCGGGCCCCGGGGAGACCGACCCGGGCCCGTTCGGGGAGGTCGAAGTCGCCCCCCTCGATGTAGCAGTGCCCGGCATTCAATTCGGCGATCATCTCGCCGAGGATGTAGTTCAGGTCAGAGCGGTGGGCCACATGGGGCAACAGCCGGCGATAGCGGTCGCCAATCGCCTTCCAGTCGTAGCCATGCATGTTCCGCACGTAGAAAAAGTCCCGATAGCGCCGCCAGACCTCATCGAAGATCGCGGCGAATTCCTCGGCGGGCACACGGTCGGCCGCGAGGTCTTTGGTCGAGACGGTTTTCTTCTCGGCTCCCTTGGGGCGGGCGTCGATCAGGGTGAAACTGCTCCCGGAGCGGGCCAAAACCCTGGCCCCATCGGCCGACACCGCGTAGCCCGCAACGTCCTCCAGCAGTGTCGACGCCTCGCGCTTGGCGAGATCGAAAATCTGCAGCCGCGTCTTCGAGCCACCCTCGCGTCCGTAGTAGCGGGCCCCGGAGACCGTATAGAGCAGGTGGCCACGGGTGGCGGTCAACCCCGAGATATTGTCGGCCTCCACGGGAATGCGCATCACCCTCTGATCCAACCCCTCGAAGTCGATCACCAGCGTTGGACGATCGGCGGGGGGCACCTCGGCGGGCTTGGCCTCGGGCTTCCCGTCGGTTTTCGCTCCGCCTGCAACCTGCACTTCGTCGCTCTCGGGAGGGAACAGCGGCTTGACATCTTTGCGCAGGGCCAAAGCGAAAATTCCCGTCCCCCGGTTGCCCGCGTAATTCCATTCGATGCTGCTCAGCTGCGGTGCGAACTGCCGACGCGAGAGGAAGAAGAGATAATCTCCCCGGGGGTCCCAGGTTGGATTGCTCACATCGAAATATTCACTGGTCACCCGTCGCAGTTGCCGGTCGGCCAGGCTGTAGACAAACAGCGAGTCGAGCTCACTGGGGTTCGACAGCCGCAGCGCAATGTGCCCACTGCAGGGAGACCATTCATAGTCCTGCAGCAATCCCCGACCTTCGTCGGCGACCTGCAGCAGGGTCTTGTCGGCCAGGGTCAGCAGGTGCAGCCGGCCGAACTTGTCCGAGAACGAAAGGCGCTTGCCGTCGGGAGACCACTTGAGAGCGAACAGCATGCTCTCGAGTCCGGCGGTCACCGCCTCGGCGGGTCCCGATCCATCCTGGGGAACGACATAGACCTGCTCTTCTCCGGACTTGTCCGAAACGAAGGCGATCTTCGCCCCATCCGGACTCCAGGCCGCAGCCCGGTCGTGCGCCCGGCTACTGTTGGTGAGATTGCGGGTCAAACCTTTCTCGATGGGGGCCGAGAAGATATCTCCCCGGGCCACGAACAGCGCCCGTTCCCCCTTGGGACTGAGGTCGAACGACTCGATGAACTTGTCGACCGCGATGCGCGACGGACGCTTGTCGAGGCCGTCATCGGGGACCTGCACCTGCACCCGGCGCTCCTGCCCGGTGGTGGTGTCGAACACCGCCAATGCGCCCAGGAGTTCGTACACGATCCACCGCCGGTTGTCGGAACTGGCCCACCGCACGTCGGCCTCGGTCGAGTGCGTCCACTGTTTTGTCTCGTTGGTGCCGAGATCGTGCGAGAACAGGTTCAGCGTTCCAGTGCGGTCTGAGACAAACCAGATCTTGTCGCCAAGCCACATTGGGTCCCGCTCGGTCTGGCGACTGGGGGAGATCGGCCGCAGGGCGAGGCTCTGCAGATCGGCGACGAACAGGTCCTGTGCCCAGCCCCCTTCGTAGCGCTTCCACGTCCGAAAGTCGCGGAACAGCGGAGCGTAGATCACTTTCTGGCCATCGGGCGAGAAGTCGCCAGCCCCCGCTGTCGGCAGCGGCAGTGCCACCGGCAGACCACCGGTCACATTCACGGTGTAAAGGGCGGTCTCCACCTTGCCGCCATCCGCATCCTGAAGCGAGCGGAACAAGATCTTCTGGCCGTCAGGCGACCAGCCATAGACCTGGTTGTCGTAGCCGCCACGGGGCTTGAGCGGGCCGCGCGCCGGATACCAGGTGAGCTGCCGGGGTTCCCCTCCCGTGGCGGGCATGACATAGACCTGCTCGTCACCGTCGTACTGTCCCGTGAAGGCGATCCACTGCCCATCGGGAGAGAACTTCGGGAAGAGCTCCTGCCCGGGATGGGCGGTCAGCCGGGTGGCGACGCCCCCCTCGACTGGACAGGTCCAGAGATTGCCGGAGTGACAGAAGACAATCCGCCCTTCGTGGATGTCGGGAAACCTCAACAGCAGGGTCTGCGCCCCAGCCGACGCCGGAGCCAAAGCCCCCAACCAACCCGCGACAACCAGCAGCCCCCCCCAGCCCATCCGACCGCGCCGCATGACATTCACCTTGGCAAGAACCCCAGAAAGACGCCTTGGAAGATCGTAAGGTCCCAGGGAGAGGGCGTGCAAACGGCTGTGGGCCCGGGGGCCCGCAATCGCGGGATTTCGCAGGCCGCACCGCCGGTGCGATTCACCCCACCGGCTCATTCCTGGCGCACTTGTTCCCCCCGTGTCCCTCACCCCGGAGTCTGTGGTTGCAGACTCCCGTCAACTTCTCTCCATGCCCAGGGCCTGCAGTTCCGCCGCCTTCCGGTAGTGTCCCGCCTCCCGTAGCAGTTGGGCATGGGTCCCCTGCTGCACCAACCGGCCCTGGTCGAACACCAGCACCAGATCCGCCCGCCGCAGGGTGCTCAGCCGGTGGGCGACCACAAACGTCGTCCGTCCTTCCATCGCCCGTTCCATGGCGGTGAGAATTTCCTGTTCGGTCTCGGGATCGATCGCCGCGGCGGGATCATCGAGCAGCAGGATCCGGGGGTCCAGCACCAGAGCGCGGGCGATCGCCAGACGCTGTCGCTGCCCGCCGGAAAGATCCATGCCCCATTCCCCCAGCAGCGTGTCATACCCCTGGGGAAGTTTCTCGATGAATTCGTGGGCGCAGGCAATGCGGGCCGCCTGCTCGATTTCGGCCCGCGTGGCATACGGTCGACCGAACGCGATGTTCATCGCGATCGAATTGCTGAACAGGAAACTCTCCTGAAACACAATGCCCACCTGGTGCCGCAGTTCATCGACCATCAGGTCGCGGACGTCGATCCCGTCGATCAGCACCCGACCCGCCGTGGGATCGTAAAACCTGGGAATCAGCGACAAGAGCGTGCTCTTGCCGGCCCCGGTCTCTCCCAGGATCGCCACGCGCTGCCCAGGCTCGACCCGGAACGAGACATCCTGCAGCACCGGGAGTTCGGGGTCGTAACCGAAAGTCACCCGCTCGAATTCCACCCGGCCAGTCAGTCGGGGGCGAGAGATCGCTCCCGGACGGGTCGCAATCTGCACCGGGGCATCGAGCACCTCAAACACCCGCCGGGCGCCACTGAGACTCTGTTGGATGCTGTTGGTGATGTTCGTGAGGTTGGCCACCTGGTTGGCGAACTGGGTCAACAGGCCCGCGAAGACCACCAACCCGGTCCCCAGCGGCAACCGGTCTTGGGTCACCAGGTAGCCTCCGTAGATCAGCAGCACCACCACATTGAATTGCGTGAGAAACCCAATCAGTGGGGTGAAGATGCTGACCCGCCAGAAGATGCTCTGCTGCTGCGTCTCGACCGCCTCCACGGCCCGCGCGAACTTCCCGATCTCTTCGGGTTCACGGCCGAACCCTTTGACAACCTGCACCCCCTGCACGTTCTCGGCCAGGGTCAGCACCATCTGGTCGGCGAGATCGCGGACCCGGTCGTACATCGGCCGGACGGTGCGTGAGAAAACCACGGTCGCCCCCCACAGCAGCGGAGTGGTCCCCAGACACGCCAGCGTCACCCCCACATCGATCCGCAGCATGTAAGCCAGGTAGCAGATCAGCGAGAGAACCAGCAGAGCGAGCTGGATGATCACTCCATCCACAAATGCCCGGACCGACTGCACATCGCTGGTCACACGATTCATGATGCTGCCGGTGGTGTTGCTGTCGAAGAACTGAAAACTCAGCCGTTGCAGCTTGTCGTAGACCCGGGCCCGCAGGTCGACCACGATCTGCTCATGCACCAGCCGTCCCGAGGCGACCGCATAGATGTAGTTCAACCAGCCCCGCAGCAGGGCGAACAGCAGAATCAACCCGGCGGCCAGCCCGACCTCGGCCATGGGGGGCCACTCGGCCGGGGGCTGCCAACCCAGGGGCCAGGTCGCCGGATGCTGGGCTGCCCCGGCGTGAAACAACACCGTGTCGATTCCCACTCCGGTCAGTCCCAGACCCGCCAGTCCCGTGGCCAGCAACAGCCCCTGCAGGGCCAACAGCCCCACGCAACCCCGGCGGTACTGCCACCCCAGCCCCAGCATCCGCTTCAGCAATTGAGCGTTCGACAGGTCGACCCCAGTCAGAGTTTCTGTCGCCGGCGTTGCCATGGCCCCAGTCGCACTCACCGGGCACCTCCCGTCGGTTGCTCCGCATGCCGCTCAAGACTGAGCACCAGTTCGGCGGCGACGTCAATGCCGGTCACCCGCCGCAGCGCCTGCCAGCCGGGCACCCCATTGACCTCGATCACATATCCCGGTCCCCCTTGGTCGTAGAGCAGGTCGACCCCGGCAATCCGCGCCCCCACCGCGGCGGTCGCCCGCAGGGCCCAGTCGCACTGTTCTTCAGTCAAGTCGACCGGTTCGGCCCGGGCGGACCGGGAGACATTGGTCCGGAAGTCCTCGGGATTACACCGCCGCATCCCTCCCAGCACCCGCCCATCCAGCACCAGCACCCGCACATCGTACCCCGCGTGGGGAACGAACTGCTGCAAATACAACAGCGCCTGCAGGCGTTCGAGCGTCCGAAAGACCCGCACGGCGAGATCGGGATCCGAAACCCGCACGATACCTCGTCCCTCGGAACCAAACAGCGGCTTCACAACCACGTCGCCCCCCAGTTGGTCGAACGCCGCGAGGGCCGCCTCGGCGGTCTCGCAGACGGCGGTGGGGGGCACGGGCAATCCCGCCTGTTGCAGGCGGGCGGTGGTCAGGTACTTGTCGACCGCACACTCGACCGATTTGGCGGGGTTGACCACCTGGACACCCTGCTGCTCCAGCCGCGCCAGCAGGTTCATCCGGAACACCACCTGCTCCAACGAGCCCGGGGGCATGGTCCGCACCAGCACCGCATCGACCTCGAGCGAACCGTGTTCGGGATGCGAGACCGCTTCTGTCCCGTTCCCTACCCAGGTCGCCAGTCCGGCAAAGGGGAGTCCCACCACAGTGTGGCCCCGCTCGTGCGCGGCCCGTTCGAGGTCACGTCGATACCAACTGTCCGGGTTCGACAAAATCGCCAGCCGCATCACTCACCACAAAACGAGTGCTGCAACACCTCGGGCACCACCTTCCCGAACTTCTGGACGCACCCCGTATCGAGATTCTGGAAGACAATCTCCGCCGGGCTGAACAGGTGCGGGTCGATCTTGTAAAAGTCGTTCCCCGCCGCAGCGAAAATCGCGAGAAAGGGACGACCATGCGCGAGCGAGGCCATGGCGGGAACCCGGGGACCCATTTCGGCGATCGACTGGTCGTCTCCCCGCACGTACAACGTCACGCGGCCACCATACAAGATGGCGTCGTTCGTCCGGCCGATCCCCGTGAGGTCATCCTTCGCCACGGGGGCCAGGGGAGCCGTCCCGGTGGCCGAGCGGATCCGCTTCACATCAAACCCAATCTCATGCAGCTTGTGCAGGGCGGTCTCGACCACCCGGGCCACCACCTGCACCGTCCCCGCCAGGCTCGCGGTGGGGGCCAGCAGCAGGGTGATGGCCGACGCCGGGACGTTCGTCCGCTCGGCCAGGTACTGCAAGACCCCCTCGTCGGGAACCTTCCGCCCCTCCAGCACACCGACGGCCACTTCCGCCGATTCCCGATAGTCGAGTTTCTGGAAGAGCTCTTCCCGGGCCGCGACCGCCCGCATGGGCCCCGAACCCATCGCGAAGAACTTGCCGACCGAGATCTGCCAGCCCGCATACTGGCTGTACAAGCACGCCTCGACCGGGTGATCGGTGGTGACCTGCAGGTGGGGCCAGGTCGACCCGGCCAACTCACCGGGAATCACCCGGATGTCGGCCAGACCGGCGGTACAGATCCGGGCCAGCGCCAGACCCGCTCCCAAGCCGCCTTCGGCCTGCAGTCCGCAGTCAATCCAGCGGCCCCCGCCCGGAATCTTGTGGGCCGTCACCCGCAACAGTTCCGGAGACTCCAGCAGTTGGTCTACCAGATGGGTGGCCCGCAGATTGAGTTGCTGATTCATTTCGCCGCCGGCTTCGCGGGCCGGGCATCCTTCGGAAGTGGCAGATTGCGATACCGCAGCCGAATTGGCCCCTGACAGCATTCGCAGTCCTTGATCTCGTACATGGGAATCGAACAGACGTCACACCAGTAGTCGACGACGGCCCGTTTGCCCTTCTCATCCTGCAGATAGATCGACAGCACGCTGACCCAGGGAACTCCCGGACGGCGATTCACCACCAGTTCGACGGGCCGGTCACGCAGTCGTTCATCCTGGAACAACGCCCGCCCGCGCCAGTCGGGAACCAGCGGCACAATCTCGCCATCGGTGGTGTAGAGCACCGCGGTCTGGGCGATCTCCTCGGCATAGCTCTTCACCCCCCGACGACGGAACGCCTCGGAAAGCAACACCACTTCGCCTGCATAGAGGACCTTTTCGACCCCCTCCTGGCTGGCTGCCTCGCCAGCCCCCTTTCCCGACCGGGCGGACGCCTCCTCCGGCTTGGTGGCCGGTGCCGCAGGGAGTGCCGGCACGGCGGGGGTCTCCTGGGCCAGCAGTCCAGTCGTCAGACTGACCCCACGAGCTGGTTCGAGAGACCAGAAGGCGAGCCCCAACAATCCCATCAGACTGCAGAGCCCCCAACGACGGCGAGCGGGAAAGACTGGCACGGGTCAGCCTTCACTCTTCCCTTGGACCACCACCTTCACAGGCACTGCCGAGCTTTCATCGCCCGACTTCCCGGTGAGCGCCCCTTCGAAGATGGTCAGTTTCTTCTCTTCGTCGGCTGTCACGCCGGGCTTGTCAGCCGCCTTCTCGGGGGGTGGGGTCAACAGATAGATGGAGGGATGGGTGGTTCCCGAAGCTCCGGAACTGAGCTTGAAGAGCTTCTTGAGGTCGTCCACGCGGGCCGCCTTCTGGTCCTTCTCGGGAGGACAGCCCACGAGGAAGTCGCGGATGTCGCTGGTTCCCAGGTGATTGCCGTCATCGGGCTGCAGTCCGTACCGCAGGGTGTAGAGGCCGGGCTTCAGCGGCTGGCCGCGGAAGTCGGACGGCTTGCTCCCTTCGGGATAGCGAATCGCCCCCACCAGCTGCCCCAGCTGAAACGGGTACTTGACCCGCAAGCTCGGCTTGAACTTGGGTTTGAGCGGGGCCTCTTTGGCCATCCAAATATCGCAGATGACACCGGCATCGTCACTCACCCGAAAACCCGCGGGCTGCAGCGCTCCGGTCACTTCCTCCGACAGCCCCTGGGGAGCCTCGGCCAACGGTTCGACCTTCTTCTCAGCCCGCACCGGCACAGCAGCCAGCAGGCAGAACAACAGACTCAATCCGAAGGAACGCATGCCTCGAGACCTCGTTGGCGGCGGGGAACAGGGGGAAGAGGCAGGCCGAAAGTTCCCCTCAGGAACCCCCGGCCAGCGTCAGGACCAACTCCCGGGCACCCTCGCCCGGAACCAGTCGCATGATTTTATGGCGGGGGGTTGGGAATGACTACTGTCTGGCAAAACAAGAGGCCCCGGCCGGGAAGATCCTGAGATTGAAGGATTGGGCCTGGTGGGGACATACTCCATTCGAATCTGGTGACAGACCGCTGACCTTGAGAGACGCTCCGATGCCACAGTCACTGGCCAATCTTCTGGTGCACCTTGTCTTCAGTACGAAACATCGCATCCCCTGGCTCCGATCGCCGGAGATCCGGGAGGGGATGCACGCCTATCTCGTGGGTGTCTGTCGGGAAGCCTCTTCGCCCACTGTCCTGGTCAACAGCGTCGAAGATCACCTGCATCGCCTGTGTCGACCGGGAAGGACAATCTCTGTTTCGGAATTGATTCAGCAGCTGAAGACCGCGAGCAGTCTGTGGATCAAGAAGCAGTCGGCCGAATATGCCGATTTTCAATGGCAGGGAGGCTACGGTGCTTTCTCGGTCAGTCAATCGTCGCTGGAACGGGTCAAGGAGTACATTTCACGACAAGAGGAACATCATCGCCAGACCAGCTTTCAGGACGAGTTTCGCTCCCTGCTGAAAAAGCACGGAGTGGAATTCGACGAACGATAGGTGTGGGATTGAGGAGCATCGACCGGGCACCATTTCCACGCCCGATCGCGATGATCCCGGAATGGGAAATTGGTCAGTCGCAATCGGCGTCAGAATCCCACGGAACTCACAAGAGCCCTCAAGGGGCGCCATTCGATAGCCCAGGGTGCAGCACCGCAGGTCGCGCTGCGACCCGGTGCGGAACCCTGGGTAAGACGGCCCCCAAAGACCGGGAGCCCTGAAGGGGCGAAACAAACGACCGCCACGGCCAGTCATTTCAATCAGTACCACAATCCCGCTTCACCGCTGGTTTTGGACGAATGACGGTGTGTATCAAGTCGGTAACGAAATACGACGGAAGACTGTCGCAAGTCTTGCCGCGCACCGTCAGGGCTCCGTCGCATTTGGAAGGTGACCCGGGGTTCCGCAACGAACTTCGCGATGCGAATCTGAGCTGCTCCACCTCTGGCGATTGACTCCCGCCCCTTCAGGGCTCTCCCGATAGGGGAAAGACCGTGGCCAAAATTCCGGGACGACTGTCAC
>Ga0315899_10007104_pt1 | contig 12037 bp, 5 predicted proteins | sample LakEriMetagenome_2_FD_203518 | JGI IMG/M metagenome (GOLD analysis project Ga0315899, IMG submission 203518) | Freshwater fungal communities from buoy surface, Lake Erie, Ohio, United States - Buoy 4 MA112 | ecosystem: Environmental > Aquatic > Freshwater > Lake | place: USA: Lake Erie, Ohio... | reverse complement strand
CCGTTAACAAGTAATGAGTATTTCTACTGGTAGTTCTACGATGTAAGCAGTCTACACTTCTTAATAGATTAATGCCTGCAGGACTCTTACCTTCAGTTTCTAAATCAGCATAAATGCTATCTAAATCTTCGAAGTTATTAACAGTTACAATATATTCTTTTCTTTTAATGTAATCTGATATAGACATATTATGCCTCTAGTTGTACAACAACAAGTGTTACAGTAACATCTGTAGTACTACCTGACTTGTTAGTTACCCGAACAGGAATGTTAGTAGTTGGCAAACCTTCATTATTAAATCCAAATGCACCAGGACTGATTAGTATAGTACTTGCTCCTGTAGTAATAACTTCAGCAATAACTCCTGCACCTGGCAACAGATCTGTTCCTTCTAGTCTACTGTTGTCAGCTGTTCTGCTTGCAGAGTCAGTATATAATCTTACCCATGATGCAACACTAGTTTGAATTTTATAAAGAATGTATCCTTTAAATCCAGTAATGTCTATGTCGCCCGATGCACCGTTAGCCAAAGATGCTGACGTTCCAAAAACAGGTCCTCTACTACCTAGAGAAGTTCCGGCACCACCTGTAGCATCTGTGTCATTGACCCAATTAGCACCATTATACTTTAACACTTGACCATTAGTTGGTATGCCAGTAATGACAACATCACTTAGGTCGTTTAATGCTGCGGCACCACCACTAGCAGTAACCCATGATAACGTTCCGCTTCCGTCTGTTGATAGTACTGTTCCACTTGAGCCGTCTGTTGCAGGTAATGTCCACGTTACATTACTTGTTACAGTTGTTGGAGCCTGAAATGCAACATAGTTACTGCTGTCACTATCTGCAAATCTTAAATCGCCTTGAGCGTTGATTTGTACATCACCTATAATCTTAACATTAGTAGCTGTTAGTGTTAGATCATCACCGGATAAATTTTGTAGGTTATTAACTTTCCATACACCTGCGGATGACAATTCTGCACGTATAATTTGATTAACGCCGTTATTAGTGTAAAAACTAAGTTTAGTGGGAATCCTTCCAGTTAACGGGGATCCTTCAACGGTGGCACTAATAGTTGCACCACCCGCAGTGCCAGTGCCGTCATAACCAACAAATGTAATATCTCCGAGGTCGTCACCGTTTACTACTGCTGTTTGTGCAGTACCAGTGCCACGACTTCTATAAAACGCAAAATTAACAGCATCAGCAGTGTTGTGATGCTGTGCAAATGTAAAACCACTTCCTGCCGTTGAAGCATATGAATTTCTGGTAATGTAAATATTGCCGTCAATCAACGTGTCATTTCGACCAAATGTAGTTGATGTTGATGGACTGATGTTTAATTGTCCAGTTTTACTAAGGTTGCCAAGGTTATCAACAATTAAATTTCCATGGAGTATAACGTCTCCGCCAACACTCGGGTTGATATTAATATCAGCGCCACCAGTTGATATAATAGAATTTCCATTAACATCTAAATTTCCACCTAACTGTGGTGTTGTATCTTCAACAACGTTGGCTAAACCTCCGCCAGTGCCGCCTGAAATTTCTTGAGCTGTTCCGCCGTCACCAACGTATAATTTATTAGTGTCAGTGGCGTATAGTAATTCACCGTCTGCAGGACTTGCTGGTAAATCTGCTTGTAAGCCTCGTCTAATCTGTAATGCCATTGTATTCTCCTAAACCTTTAAAATGTTCCTAAATCTACTGATTCTTCCGCAGGTGATGCGAATGTTCCCATATCTATTCCTGTCTTATCTAACAGATAACTGATAGGGTCTGTAAATACTTTATTAAAACCGCCGAAATTAAAATTGTTATTTCCAGACTCGGCCGCCACTGAACCAGGAACCCAATTAGTTCCGTTCCATACTAATGCTTGACCTACAGTAGGAGTAGCAGTTACAGTATTAACATCGACTAGTGAATTAATACTTGATGTCGTGTAAACACCGTTAGTTACCGTACCAGCATTGCCACTGATATTACCACTTACTTTACTACCTGCAATTGAGGTAATCCATGTAGGGTCTGCGTAGCTTTCGTTTGTATATACTCCGTTAGTAACTGATCCAGCATTGCCACTGATATTACCACCGATTGTATTACTAAATGTCTTAGTACCACTAATAGTTTGATCACCTGTAGTATATACCCCATTAGTAACTGTATCTGCGTTACCAGTTAAATTACCAGTAACGTTGCCTGTGTAGCTTGTAGAACTTAATGTAATGGTATTAACATCAGTTCTTGTAACTGTAATGTTTGTACCAGATGCAATCTTTACATCGTCACTGTCATCATTAGATCCATTTAGATGAATGTTTGCCCCGCCAGTTGCGGCAGTTGCTGAAATATCATAAAATATCTGTGGCGGCACAGCAGTTGCTTCAATCCATGCAGTGCCATAGTAAATGTACAGGGTACCGTCTACAGTGCTCCACCATAGTTCTCCTTGTTCAACTCCGGATATAGGAGGAATTGCTCCTATGTTAGCACCGCCAGAAATGCTGTATAATTCTATAAAATTAGCCTTTACTTTTTCGAAAGCCGTGCGTAAATCGTCGCCAGTGCCGTCGTTTGAGTAAGTTCCTAGATTAATATTTTGTAGTGCCATAGTTCGCTCTCATATACTATATTTAGCTGGTTCTGACTTTTGCTAAACCTAGCCAACTTAAAGTGCGTATATAAAACCATCCTATGTCAAATTCCCATGGCTTACGACTAAATTTAGGACTTGCTGGATCTAAGTGGTGGTTATTGTGCAGCTCCTCACCACCTACTACAATACCAATAGGGCTAATATTACGACTGTAGTCTTTGGTTTCACCGTTGCGATATCCCCACCAATGGCCCATTCCATTGATCATGCCAGCTGCCCAAAATGGGATCCATATCATTTGTACACCCCACACTAAGAACCCCCATGGCCCAAATAATAACAAGTCTATGACTAACATTAAGAGAATGCCAAGGCGAGTATGTGGAGTGTATAGTTTACGTTCGATCCAGTCTTTAGGAGTACCTTTGCCATACTGCATGACAAAGTCAGCATCCTTACCAGCAGTATTGTATAGTAACCAACCTGTAGTCATAACAGTTTTGATACCAAATACATGCGGGCTATGTGGATCACCTTCCTTGTCTGTAGTCTGATGATGCTTGCGATGGATAGCAACCCACTGCTTGGTATTCATACCAGTAGTGAGCCACAACCAGAAACGCATCATGTGGGTGAGCACCGGATGGAACTCAACACCTCTATGACTTTGACAACGATGTAGGTACAGGGTAACTGACACTATTGTCAAATGCGTCATTAGTAGAGTTGCTAGAATAATTTCCATTATCAATCCCACGATCCGCCCATTGCTTGCCAAGCACCGTCTGTAAAGATCAACATGTTTATGTCTCCAGTAGTAAATGGATAGTGCTCAAGGGTTGTGTATTGGTCACCAGCAACACGGGCATTAGCAACAATCACTGTGGCATTGTTGGTACTAGTCTGTCTAACCAAGTGCATGACTTGTCCTTCTACACCGTCTGCCAGTGTATAGTAACCAGTAGTTAACTTATTAACAGACTTTGTTAGATCCAATGCTGTTGGAGTTGGTTGTTGTACACCTGTAACTGTGATGGTAATTGTAGTACCTGCTGTGCCGCCAACGTCTCCGCTGTCAATTGTGCCCAACACATCGTTAACTGTTGCTGTGCCGCTAACGTTGGTAAATCCGTTAATAACGCCACCAAATACCACAACGGATAATATTACTTCAGTTAGTGTAAATGGACCATATGTGCCGTCAGTTAGTCCGCCTAACACAGAATCGTGAGTTAACCCACTTACTGCACCAGTAGTTATTGGCAAGATTACTCCAGTCTTGGCCACTGTGCCGGCCACTACTCGTGTTATTGCTCCTGGCAATGTTGTTGAACCGTCGTTGTCAAATCTCCAAACGTTATTGGTTGTGTTAGGAGTGGTTATTTCAATACCGCCATCAGTTGTGGTGCGAACATTGTGATTGTCAGTGCCCAGGAAGATACTGGTCTCGGCCAAGTTGCCTGTGGTCAAGTGTAAGTGATGTTCATAATCAAAAGTAGGTGCGCCGCTGTTAATCAGTTGAGATTGAGCACCTACAACTCCTGGACCGTAGTTATGGTCTTCAGGTGATACACGCACTCTGAATTCATAGTCATCACTGTCTACGAGAATACTAAAGTTGCCGTTATTGTTCGTTAAAGTTACTGTGCCTGATTCTGTGTCGCCTATGCCAACACCTTCTGGATTAATCCACCAGTATAGCGTTTGATTGGCATAGGTGTCTGAATATACAGTCACTGTGAGGGTTTCGCCTACTGCTCGAGTGGTGTAATTGACACTAACCTCAATACCGTTTTCTGTATAATAAGGAATGCCGCCGCCCTTGATTACCAACTTCTGGCTGGCCACATCCGGCCTTGCTGGAGTAAGTTGGATTGTAGGATTGCTGGTAACGTATCCTTCTGATACAGTGCCACCTGCTGGCAATGTTAATGATCCATTGGCATTTAATGACGCAGTGTAGTTACCGTTGACTAGTTCATTACCCGCATTAATATTGCGGTATACTGTGCCCACTAGGTCGCTGGTAAGATCAAAGTCTGGCTCAAAATCGCCTGGGGTAAACTCACCTGCGTAACCTGCGTAGTCACTGGATAATTTGCCAGCATCTGTTACTGTGATGTTGCTGGCTGTTGAGTTGAGTAAGCCGCTAAATGTGGCCGCCTTAAAGTCATAGTCGCCTCTCGTAAATATCTTTCCATCAGTGCCAAACTGTGCTATAATAGCCTGTGGGGCTGTATATACATTAAAGTTAGCAAAGCCACCAACAACAGCCACATAGCCGTCTCGGACAGCAATAGTACTGCCGCCGCCGCCGCCTGGGCCAAAGAAAAACTGTCCGGCAAATGTCCAACCAGTAAGACTGTCCAGCAAACGTTGCCATGCCACAATACCGTCTAGATTATACTTGGCAATGACCATGCTGTAGTCACTATTGGCAGCAGAGGCAGTGTATGCTGATAGATATAAACAGTTGTCAGGACCAACTACCACACTGCTGGCATAATCTTCACAAGGGCCTTGTACCTTACGTGTCCACTTCTTAGTACCTGAACGGTTGAACTTGATCAGTATCATGGCTTGATAAGTTCCATCATCACCATCATCATATTCAAAATTTCCACAAACATAGATGTTGCCATCAATGTCTATGGCGGCGTCTGCTCCTATACAGTTATAGCCTGCTTCAACTTGTACTGCTCGTTGCCACTGTATTGCGCCATTGCCGTCATACTTGACCACTACCATACGATCGTCTGTGTCATTAGCGGCCACGGTGGCAACTTTGATAGTCATATCATCAGCGCCGCTGCCACCTAAACTACCACCTCCAACAACTCCCAGCACATCATCAACGGCGCGATCGCCTAGAGTGTCACTAACATTGGTAAATGTAGGAACTCCGTCTGTGAATGTAACTGTAAAGTTCACACCGCTTGCATAGCCACCGAGTGGAGAAGTCCAGTTAGGATTACTCGCAGGCACAGTGTATAATGTCGCAGCCGCATTCTGTACTCCAAATGTATCTATATAACCCACAGTGACTATGTCGCCACCGTTGATATTATCCACAGCCATACCATAGGCTTGATCATTGCCTTGGCCGTCAAGGGCCTTGGACCAAATAACTGCCCCAGTGCCGCCGTGAATTTTAGTAGTGACTATTCGATTGTCAGTGCCATTGCTGGCATAACCCACTACTATAGGATCGTTACCTGCCATATCAACTACTACGTTGGCGTTAGTGTAGCCAACATCATAGGTTTTGCTCCATACTATTGCGCCATCGATTTGAGAAAGTTTGGTTAAAACAGCACTGTTATATCCAGAATTACCACCTTTTTGACCAGCAAGGAATATATAGCCACCATCATTGTTTACTGCCAAGCCCCAGCCGTCTGTGTATACATCACCTTGAAATTTCATGCTCCATACTTTTTCACCAGTAGGAGTAAATCTACCTATAGTGTTATATGAACCATTGACACCGTCTTCGTAGAAGTGCTGGAACACAGCCACAATATCGCCGTTGCCTAGGTATTCAACTGAGTTGGCTGATGCCACGATATCAGTCGGGTCCCCAATTGCTGTTGGTTCAAAATCTTGTACCCACACGTTAGGATCACCTTCAGCGTAGGCTGTGGTTTGTATAGTACCATCTGGGAACTTTACTGATCCGTCAGCATTTAGTACAAATGTGTGATTGCCGTTGGTCAATCCATCTGTGTCCACCAGTTGAAGTGAACCAGTGTCCGCAATGCCGTCACCGTCAAATCCACTGTTACCGTTGGTGGCAATCCAGTTGATATTAGCACCAGTGACAAACAGACCAAAAATACTGTCGTTGTAGGTGGTAACATATTCACTACCTGCCCCAAACCATGCGGCGCCTGATTCATTGACGTTTCCACCGTTGTAATTAACTGCCCATACTCCTTCACTCGCAACCGTTTCATCGTCATTGTAAGCAATATAACTGTCGCCTTGAATGTTAGTAAAGATATAGTTGGCGCCATCGTATTGATCGTCACCGCCATCATCAATGTTGTCTAACGGCCATGTGTTGGCAGGTAAAATTCCAGTATAGGTATACTGGTTTCCAATTCCTCCTCCAATTTCTCCTCCAACTCCAACTTCTGTTACAGTGATCACTATGTTGTTTTCTGGTGTCGTTCCGCCAAGACTTGCGCCAGGTATGGTGATAATGTCTCCCGCTTGATAGTTGATACCACCTTGGTTAGTGTCAATAAAATCAATTAAATCGCTATTGGGGTCTCGGAATAGATTAAATGTAGCGCCAGTACCCGAGCCTCCAGTGCCAGAAATGTTGAACCACTCTTCTCTCAAGAACTCAAAATTCTTATATCTTTTGCCTGCTCGGCTGGCAAAGGTATCGAAGTTGCTGTAAAATCTGCTTCTCATATCATAGACGTCGATGTTAGTGTCCGCATTGCCGTTGTTTAAAATAACATTGTCAATGATTGATTTAGCAAAGTGTTCTAGAGTTGATAGTGCTGTTGGGTAAGTATCGTCAGAACCGTAGATGTTGACTAGTGCAATAACACTGCCGCCGGCCAATCCCGATACTTTGAATAAGTCTCTGCTTGTATCAGTATCAACTTCTAAGGTCGGTGTTGTGGTAACAGTGTCTTGATAGATTAATACTTTGCTGATGGTTGGTTCACTATCATACATTCTTGCGTAGACTGCTTTGAATCCTTTGTATGATACTGTTAGACCAGAGGCTCCACCGCCACCCACTGAGCTAATGACGCCATCAGTAATTGTAACAGTTGTACCGTCAACTTTAACACCACCTAATACACTTGTTGTTGCTGTGGGCAATGTATATGCAGCTGGAATAGTTGGCTTGTTACTTAGGTCATCATAATCACCGCTGAAACTAGTAAACGGATCACCGTCTAGTGTAACTGTGCCATTACTTTCTAATGTAAGTTCGTGTACACCGTTAACTAATGCGGTAACAGCCGCTGACATTACGTTTGTAGCTGCATTGTAGCTAAAGGTAATACCGTCGTGTGTTCCATCAACAAACATAGGAGCAACCCTATCTTGTGTCGAATTTGTCACTGCTGCTGACGATGAGCTAGTTGTTTCAACTACCCATTTTACACCGTCGAACACATATTGAATCCCATTAGGTGCTGCATATTGTTGCCCTAGTGTTGGATTTGTTGGGAATGTTAGTACTGTCATTTATTCTGCTCCGTATTTTATATTTAACTGTTTACCAAGGTGTAGCATCAAGTGCAACACGCTTCCATATGTTTGTACTAGTGTTAACGTAGTTGCTAGTGCAGTAATAAATGTAAAAATCATCAAATGCAACCATTCCTTCTACATTGCCAGGCACTCCGTAACTGTGTTCAGGAACAGTAGAAGTAGGAATACCTACACCATCTACCGGGCTAGCATCGACCCAACTTGTTCCATAGTATACATACATTCTACCACTTTCAGTATCCCACCATAGGTCGCCTACTCCTGGTGATGTTGGTGCAGTAGCACCTGTCACTACTACTGCTGATACAGAATTATATAGTTCAGCAAAGTTAGCATTTACTTTTGTAAAGGCTGTGCGAATTGGATCGCCGTTACCTTTGTCGGCAGTGCCGGTATTAATTATTTGTTGTGACATTCACTCGCTCCGATTATATTTAAACTCTGCCTACGGCAACTTCGATTACACCTGCTTCGGAATAGTCTTTATCTTCTAAAGCCTTACCAATGATAGTACCTACCTTTGGATCAACAGCCTTGGCAGCATATCCAACAATGCCCGCAGTAGTCAGCATGTCACCTTTCTTAACCTTGCCTACTACCTTACATGGTACACGACCTTGTAGAGCTAGACAAACTCTAGTGCCTTGTAGTTCACCATTCATCTTAAATCCTGGATCAGTTGATACTACACCTGCCAGTCTAGTGTCACCAAAGACAGTTGTTGTAGTAGTTTCTGCATCTCCGCCAAATACCAACACAGTACCTGGTTCATATTCTTTATCTGAACTATAGTATTCTGCCAAGTCAGCAAATGTTGCTTGTAGTGTACTGCTAGTACCTAATGTAAACTGACCTGTTAGCACAACTGGAGTAGAACCAGCTGCACTACCTGTTGCACTGATAACATTAATACCACCAGGTGTTGTTAGTCTAATAGTAGTGCTACTTAAAGTTAAAGCATCACTGCCATTTAGTTGCAGTCCTTTAACATTGATAGTACCAGTTCCGCTTGTTTTTACTAAAGCATCATTGCCGCCGGCAGTGGTAATTCCTACTATTGCAAATGTTTCTGCACCAGTTCTTGTCAATGCACCGTTGCTAGTAAACACTGAATCTAGTAGTTTAGGTATAGCAGTACTAGCTGCGGTTGCTGTTGGGCTAGCAGATGCTCCTGACACGTTGACTAATATAGTACTGTTAGCAATGCTAGCAATTTCATCTAGTGCAACACCACCTGCTTTAATTCCAACCCATCCGTTAGTTATTTCAAAATTAGCACTGTCAAAACTAGCTAGTCCTCGATCAGCTTGCGTAATACCTGTGGCATTAGCTCTTGTAGTTGCCGCAGTCATAGACAATTTACTTTGTGCTATAGCAGCTGATTCGCTAACATCAGCGTTAACTATGCTCAATGGAGCATACTGTAAATCTAATCTAGCATTGTTTACACTCTTAACAACAGAGCTGGCTGCATGTACAGCAGCAGTAGTTGTGTACAATCCTCTTGTAATACCGTCAAATCTATTAGACGGTGCTGTAATTCCAGTATAGGCAAATATTTCACCGTTAATTGAAATATGGCCGCTTGCCGGGAATCCTGTAATATCATCAACAACTATACCGTTGCTAACAAATAACAACCCTGTTCCAGCAATACCGTCATCAATTGTTGGCGGACTAGTTATACCACCAACGAGTAAGGCAGTATTAGCACTGGTATATGAAGCTACAATGTCACCGCTAATTGTTGCACTGATAGCACTCTTATTGCCGCCCGTGAACAATAGTACATCTGCTGCTGATGCATTTGGAATTAACACATCGCCTTGTTCAGCAAGTTCGTTATACAGACCAACTTGGTTATCAACATACAATTTAGTAGCAGCATCGTCGTCAACAGCAGGAGCTCCTATGTTTTGTATCTTGTAACCTCCCATATTCATATTGGCTTTCATTGCCAATGCGCCATTTAATGGTAAGTATCCTGAACCAATTAAGTTAGGAACAGGGACGTTATTGCCGCTGTGGTCAAGACCAAGACGTTTGTCAATATATCCACGGATAGCTGACTGCACTGGCACAGTGTCAGCAGCATTGTTAGTCATAGTTGCATCTGTTGAGAATTCAGCAACAGTAACACCACGCTTAAATCCAATACCGTCTAAGTTACTTAGAGCAATACTTGCAGAGAATGTAACAGTACCAGTACCTTGGTCAACTGTAAAGTAACGTCCTACACGGAAGATACCGTCTTGGTCAGTACTTACATAGAATACACGACCTTTAAGTTCTTCAATAACTTCGTTTTCTTGAGTTGGCCCCTGACTTGGATTACCAAAAATTGCACTAGGATAGTTACTAGTGTTATAACCGCCAGTACCAATGTCTAAGAAGTCGTGTCCAGTTGCTCGACAAGTACTAATCTTAACTGTAATCTGCGCTGACGAACCTTCAGGTAAGCCTGATCTTAATGTAGTAGCACTGGCTGTAGTAAAGGCTTTGTTAATACCTGTAGCCGCACCGTAGTTATTATTATCGCTATAGTCAGCAATGGTAATGTAAGCTGGCACTGCACCTGCACCCGGAGTATACCCAGTAATTCTATGTACCTTACCATTCCACGCAAATAATAAAGTACCAGTGTTTAATAAATCTCGATTAGACGAATTAGACTCGCCTGTAAATTCAAAGATAGCAATATTAGTATCACCTATCTGTGACCCCATCTTTTTAGCACCGTTAGTTGGATCAGTTGTTCCTATTAGTGTAGGCTCAACAGTGGGCTTAACATATACAAAGCTAGTATCACTACTTAATACGGCATTATTTACAGGTAGTGCAGAACCATCTGCTAAACTTATACCATAAGAAATAATTCTATAAACAGTCGGTAGTGTTGCATCAAACTCTAGCGCAGTACTTGGTCTAGTTGGGTTAACGTTGTCAACACCATTAAATCTAAACAATTGAAGTTCTCGCAAAGAGATATTCATATGATCACTTAGCTGCGTAATTAAACCATTTGCTTCTCTATTATCGTTTGCGCTCGTACTGATGCTTAGTAATAAGATTTCTTTACCGCCGAACACTGAACCACCACTAGTATATGTTGCGTAGGTTGTGCTATTAACTGGAGTAGCCAATGTTGGATCTTGGTACAATTGAATTGTATTTGTTCCGTTGCGCTTTGCATAATATAGGCCAACAATCTGCGTCATACCGGCAACACTTTCAATTTTAATTAAATCGCCATCTGTATAATGATGACCAGTTGTAAATGTTACCTGTGCTGGATTTGCCTTAGTGATAGCATTAATTGAATATGTAATTCTTTCGTCAACAACACCTCCCGATACATATGCGCCAAATGCTGAGGAGTTAATTGGACTACTCAGTGTATCTGTTGCCGGATCGTAATTGTTATAAAGTTCAAATGTTTTATATGTTAACGGGTTAGCATAGTAGTTATTGCCGTTAAGAGCAGTCATACCCACTACACCACTAATTTTAATCCTATCACCTTTGTAGAATTTAATAGGGCTTTCGACCGTACCACCACTTGACCAAGTTGTCCATGTTACGCTATCCACTTCTGGAATAAGTGTATCGTCAGTATACAACGTAAATTTATTTGAAGCAGTTGACTTAATATAATAACTACCGTTATTAACCTGTGTCATACCTACAACACCTGTAATAGTTACAAAGTCCCCGTTACTTAAACCGTGGCTCCCGCTTACAGTAACCTCTGCAGGACTTGCACGACTAATACCAGTAATAGTTAACGGTAGTGTTCCCATCACAGTTACTACCGCAGTAGTAGCTTGAGTTACTCCTGTAATTCTATAAGTGTATTGACTTTCATTGAGTCCTGTTCTAGTTACAGTTCTTAGCTCGTAACGACTAATGCTTCCATTTAGGTGATCAATCTCAATTTCACTAATTGAACTAGGAATGTAAGAATATCGTTTAATATATAATTCGATATCGTTCTTCTGACTGTCGGCACTAAAATCGTCATATCGATAGATCTTAGCTACCTGTGTCATATTCTCTGCAAGAGCCACTTGGTCAGGAATTTCTGTAGGGTCAGCTCCAATAGCACGTAGACCATATTGTCCTTGTGCATTAGAACCTGCAACAGAACGAATCTGTCCACCGTAGCTGGCAAAATATGCTGTCCAG
>Ga0315899_10007103_pt1 | contig 12038 bp, 2 predicted proteins | sample LakEriMetagenome_2_FD_203518 | JGI IMG/M metagenome (GOLD analysis project Ga0315899, IMG submission 203518) | Freshwater fungal communities from buoy surface, Lake Erie, Ohio, United States - Buoy 4 MA112 | ecosystem: Environmental > Aquatic > Freshwater > Lake | place: USA: Lake Erie, Ohio... | reverse complement strand
GCCATCAATATTTCGTTAACATCCAATACACCAAACACGTCCTTTACATGGACCGCTGTGAATGGGTTAAACACCTCAGGTGGTGCAAATTCGGTAAATCCCGGGATCAGCATACAACAACCCTTAGTCAACAGCTCCACGAATTACGGAAATGTTACGTATACGATTACTCCGGTTGTCGCTGGAGCTTGTCCCGGACAACCCATTCAAGTAGTGGCATATGTTCATCCGGTGGCAACTATTGCTGCGCTCACCTCTCCAACGGTTTGTCCACAAGCTATCATTACACCGACCGCGTTTGTTTCTACGCCGAACGGTGCAAGTTTTGCATGGACGGTTAGCAATGCGCAAATTGGAATTGTTGGTCCCGGAAACGGTCAGCTTGCCCCTTGGACGGCACCTGCAAATAACACCAATGCACCAATAACGGGAACGGTTACGGTAACACCTACCTTTAATGGATGTGTTGGAACCGCGAACAACTTTACGGTAACGATCAACCCAACACCAACGGTAACTAACATCAACTTATCTCAAAGCCTATGCTCAGGAGCGAACTCTGCTGCGGTAACATGGACTTCAAATTTGGCGGGTACGACGTATGCGTGGACTGGCCTTGGAAGTGCGGCAACGGTCACTGGGTTTACGGCATCCGGTAGCGGAAATTTACCCGTAATGTCGATCACTAACGCTTCGAATGCTGTTCAAACGGTGACCTATACCGTGACGCCGACAAGAAACGGTTGTAGCGGTCCAGCAATTACTTACACCATTACTGTGAATCCTATTCCACAGGTGACGCTTTCTCAAAACCAAACGGTGTGTGGGGGAGTGGCTACAGGGGCAAGTGCATTTACGAACTCGGTGGCGGGTGGAAGCTTTACCTATGTCTTGCAAGGTGCGGGTGGTGTTCCTGCAACGGTGACCGGCTATCCAAGCAACGGAAGTGGTCAAATTCCAGTGGCTACGTTTACCAATTCCGGCACGAATCCTTACACCTTGAACTACACCGTAACGCCAACCGCGAACGCTTGTAGTGGTACATCTGCAACCTATTCGATTACGGTGAATCCTGCTCCAGCGGTTACTTTTTCGATACCGAATCAAACCGTTTGTAATAATGCAAATTCACAAGCAGTCACCATTTCAACAGCAACAGCAAATACCACTTACAGTTGGGCCATTCAGAATCCATTACCGAATGGACTCGGTGCAGTACTGCCGACTTCTGGAAATAATTCGATCATTCCTTCATTTACAGGATTAACCAATAATACCAACCAACCGGTATCATTTACGATTTCCGCCAGCGCATCTACCACTGGAAATGCTGTTTGTCCAGGGGTACCTAACACGTATACGATTACCGTTAACCCAACGGTAACGGCCCTTGCAACTTTTGTAAGCAATGATACGCTGTGTAGCAATACGCAGTTGAACGTAGCCTTGAGTTCTGTAACACCCGCGGTGCAATACACTTGGACCGTTGTTGCACCCAATGGCCTAACGGGCGCTTCGCCTTCTGGCGCTCCATCTGCTGCGATTCAGCAGACTTTAGCTAACTCAAATTCATCCATTGCATTAGTTACGTATACTGTGACTCCGCAAATTGGGGTATGTAATGGAACCGTGCTTAATGTTCCAGTTTACGTAAATCCTGTTGCCGTTATGAACCCAATGGCCAATTTAACGGCATGTCCGGGGCAAGCGTTGAGTCCTGCTGCGTTTGGATCAGTTCCGTCTCCTGCCAGTTTCTCTTGGGTGAATTCAAACCAACAAGTCGGAATTCCTGGATCGGGTAATGGAAGTATTGCTTCATGGAATGCTCCTGCCAATAATACTATCGCCAACCTTACGGCTACGGTGACGGTTACACCAACGTATAATGGATGTGTGGGTACTTCGTCGAATTTTTCCATTACGATTTATCCAACCCCAACGGTAACTAATTCTCCGTTGAATCAAACGGTATGTGAAGGTGTTGCTACTTCTCCAATTACCTTCACGTCGAACTTAAATGGAACAAGCTTTGCATGGAGTTACTTGGCTTCTGGAGCGAGTTTGAGCGGTTTTAATGCGGGTAATGGAAACAATCCGCTACCAACGATGACGGTGGCTCATTCTGGAAATACTGCACAAACCATAACTTATTCGATCATTCCAACCAGTACTAACAACTGTGCGGGTACTGCTGTAACTTACACCATCAATATCAATCCTAATCCATCCGTTTCGAATGTTGTGGATCAAGTGATTTGTTCGGGTACCAGTACAACCTTGTCCAGTTATCAAAACAACGTTGCTGGAGGCGGTTTTACGTGGTCTTTGTTGAATGCGAATATTCCAAATACGGTAACAGGTTTTCTTGCTCCTTCCGGGTCTGGTCAATTAGCAGCTGCTGTTGTATCCAATTCCGGAAGTCAGCCTTACACATTAAATTATTTAATTACTCCGAATGCATCAGGTTGTACTGGACAACCCGATACGCTCTCTATAACGGTGATGCCGGCACCGGCGCTTCAGTTTACGGGAGGACCTAGCCAAAGCATTTGCAGTGGTCAAAGCTCCTTGGCGATTAACATGACAAGTACAACTCCCAATGTTACCTGGTCATGGACTGTTACTGCTTCGAATAATGTGTCGGGAGTGAATCCAAACAGCGGTTCAAGTGCCACCATCCCATCATTTACCTTAACGCAAGGAACGAATACACCTCAAACCGTGACCATTTCTGCACAGGCCAATACCACCAACGGTGGATGTCAGGGAGCTGCCTCAACGTACACAATTACAGTCAATCCGATTCCAACGGTCACGCCTACGGTTTCACCTGCATCCACCATATGTTCGGGATCCAATGTAACGCTGAGTTTATCGTCAAATGTGGCGGGGACAACTTATGCCTGGACATCCAATGCATCAGCGGGAGTAACAGGAAACACCAACAGTACGGGTTCTACTATTTCCAATACCTTGGTCAATGCCACCTCTAACACAGGAACGGTTACCTATTCCATCGTACCAACGGCAAATACTTGCAGCGGTTCTGCGGTCACCACAACGATTAGTGTTAACCCGGTTGCTCAAATGACAGGGTTGAATAACATTTCGGTTTGTCCGAGCAATAACATTGCTCCAACTGCATTTCAGAGTATTCCGGCGGGGGCATCCTTTACGTGGACAAATTCTAACACGAATATTGGAATACAAGCGTCTGGACAGGGAAATTTAGTGCCTTGGAATGCACCGATAAATAATACGGTGAACCCCATTGTTGGGTTAATTATTATAACTCCGACAGTAGGAAACGCATGCGCAGGGGTTAATGACACGATTGTTGTTACGGTTTTCCCGAGCCCTCAGATTACAAATGCTCCCTTGCTTCAAACCTTGTGTGAAGGTGCTCCTTCTGCACCGGTAAATATAACATCGAATCTTCCTGGGTCGACCCTCACTTGGAATTTCTTGACCGCAGGTGGTGGCTTGTCGGGGCATCCTGTAGGTTCAGGTAATAATCCGATTCCAGCGATTACCTTTTCAAACAATGTATCCACGCAACAATCGGTACAATACACCTTATCAGCCATTTCAACGAACCAATGTCCTAGTGCCTCGGTGACCTATACGTTTAATGTAAATCCCATACCTGTGCTTAACAATCCGGGTGTACAAACAGTTTGTAGCGGTCTTCCAACAACGCAAGCTGCCTTCACAGCGGATGTTCAAGGAACCTCATTCACTTGGACAGCTATTACACCACCTGCCGGTCTGAGTGGGTTTACGGCAAGTGGTACGGGTAGTTTAAGTCCTATGACAATAACTAATTCCACAGCTAATCCGCTGCAGTTGGTGTATTCGGTTACACCATTTGCCAACGGTTGTTCAGGAGCACCCTTAAATTATACGATTAACGTAAACCCCTCTCCAACGGTAATTTTCTCCACAGGAAATCAAACCATATGCTCGGGGGCATCAAGCAATTTAGTCAATCTTACCACCAATACCAACAATGCCACCATTGCATGGAGTGCTTCTGTTCCAGGAGGGTTACAAGGGGTAAATACCTTGTCGGGAACGACCCAAATACCAGCCTACAGCTTAATCAACAATACCCAAGGAAATTTAACAGCCACCTTTACTGCAACTGCATCAACTGCAGGAGGTACCGTTTGTCCAGGGGTTTCAACGACCTACACCATTACGGTTAGTCCACAAAATGGGATTTCGGTGGTTGCCGTGGATAGCAGCCTATGTTCGGGTGCTAACGCACAGATTACCATTTCCTCCACCACCGCGGGCTTAACGTATACTACAACGGTTGCGGCCTCCCAAGGAATCACAGGGGCCTCTAATGTGAATGGTCCACAAATTTCACAAACCCTTCTTAATTCAGGAAATACGCAGGGTACGGTTACCTATACCGTAACGGCCACGGCACCGCCGGGTAGTTCTTGTCCGAGTCAAACCGCTACCTTACCAATTACGGTTGAACCTGTGGCAAGTGTGCAATATTCTGTGCCTTCACAATCTCTTTGTTCGGGAGCTTCAAGCCAATTAGTCAATTTAACTTCCAATGTTGTTGGGGCTTCTATTACCTGGCAAGCATCAGTTCCGAACGGCTTGTCAGGGATGTCTTTACAGGGTGGAAATACGATTGCCGCAGTGCCAATTACCTCCAATTTAATTACATCAGCTGTCATTGGAATCACTAGTTCCGCCGTAATTAACGGCTGTACCGGACCAGTTGCTAATGGTCAAATTACCGTGTTTCCAAATCCAGGACTTACCATTACTCCACCCAACGATACAATTTGTAGTGGAGTGGCCGCGGTCGCTTCGCTTACATCAAACGTTGCGAATACATCCTATGCATGGACCATTTCTTCAAATCCTTCGATTGGTGGTGCAACGAACGGAACGGGATCCACCATTAATCAAGTGCTCACCAATAATTCTGCCCAGATTCAACAACTTACGTACACCATTACTACCAATGGACCGGGTCCAAACAATGGATGTCCTGGTCAATCTGGGACCTATAACATATGGGTGAATCCGGTGGCTTCGGTTGGATTTAGTCAATTGAATCAGACTCTTTGTTCTGGTACAAGTTCACAGGCCGTAAATATTCTAAGCCCAACTCCTAATGCACAAATTTCATGGACTGCTAATATTCCCGCGGGGATTACGGGGGCCGTAGCGAATGGAGTGAATACTATTCCGGCGCAATCCTTGGTGAATAATACACAAGGGCCCTTAACCGTAGTTTATGCGGTGAATGTGGCAACGCAAGCGGGGAATTGTCAGGGACAAGCTGCTACCTACTCAATCACGGTGAATCCGATTCCTGTTCTCGGTTTTTCACAAAATCCACAAGTGCTTTGCTCAGGAAGTAATTCGGTAGCGGTTAGTTTACAATCTAATTTGAATGCAGGAATTCCAGGAAACATTGCATATACATGGTCTGCGAATCAACCTGCAGGGATATCTGGAATGGCAACATCTGGTACAAATTCCATTCCTGTACAAACACTTACCAACAATACTGCAGCTCCTGTTGTCTTGAGTTATACGTCCACCTTAACATACACCAACAACAACATTGCCTGCAATGGTACCGGGGGAACCTATTCTATTACTGTCAATCCCTTGCCGCAAGTTACCGCAACAATTTCCAGTCCGGTGATTTGCTCTAATGACACGGCAAGTATTTGTTTTACCTCTCCAGTGGCTAATGCCAACTTCAATTGGACGGTGTCTGCAAGCAATGGAATAACGGGGGCACAAAACGGAACAGGCTCATGTCTGAATCAAATCTTAGTTAATAATCTACTCACCCAAGGAACGGTAGTATACACGGTTACTGCATCTGCGAACAATTGTAATGGTTCTCCGGTGACTGCTACCATCTCCATAAATCCGAATCCTTCAGTAACTCAAGTGAATAACATTGTGGTGTGTCCAGGACAGGCAATACCAACCATTAACTTTACATCAACCCCTGCAGGAGCTTCATTTGTATGGACTAATTCTAATCAAGCCATTGGATTAATCGGTAATGGTTCAGGAAGCATTTCGGGTTGGCAAGCACCGGTAAATGTAAGTGGGGGTGCATTTGTAGGGACGATTTCAGTAAATGGAACATTGAACGGTTGTTCAGGAGCAAACATGTCGTTCACCGTTACCGTAAATCCGACACCGGTATTAACGCTAAATCCGCAGGCACAAACCCTTTGTTCGGGAACAACGGCAAGCGTGTTATGTACATCCAATGTTGCTACTACCAGCTTAACTTGGATTCAGGCCTCTACCAACGTAAGCGGTGCAAGCAATGGAAATGGTACTTCAGTAAATGGGGTGTATACCTTAAGTCAGACGCTTACATCAACAACAAATGCCCCTGGTTCAGTAAGTTATACCATTACACCCTTTGCGCTTGGGTGTGTTGGTAATTCTGAGCAAGCACTGGTTACGGTAAATCCAATTCCGGTAGCGAGTGTTAATCCGGGATCACAATCCATTTGTAGTGGGACAAGTACGAGTTTGATTTTAAGTGGAAATATGCCGGGGATAACGTACGGATGGACCGTAAGTGCAAACAATAATATTATTGGTGCGTTTTCGGGGTCTAATGATACCATTGCTCAATTACTCACCAATAGCTCCACGGGTAATCAAGTGATCACATATTCGATTACTCCGTCGTTGAATGGGTGTGTTGGTGCCGCCGTAAATGTTCCCATTACGGTAAAACCAACTCCAATCTTAACTACAAATGTGGCAAATAACACCATTTGTAGTGGTACAAGCACCAACATTGCTTTAAGTTCTAACGTATTGAATACCACCTATGCCTACACGGTAAACGCTGGACCAGGGATTCAAGGTGCTGGAAGCGGGATATCCAATCCAATTATTCAACAGCTCTCTAATAATACGCTGAATCCAAGCCAAGTTACCTATCAGATAATTCCCAGCGCTAATGGTTGTGATGGAGCCTTGGTATCTGTTACCATTATTGTTAATCCGGTGGCTACCGTTATACCGAGTCAAAATTCGGTAACTATTTGCAGTGGACAATCGGTCAATGTTCAACTGGCAAGCAATTCGCCCGGCGCATTGTTTAATTGGACGGTCAGCGCAAATGCGCAACTCAGCGGTCAACAAGCGGGGAGCGGCGCCAACATTAATCAGCAAATAACCAATGCTACTTTTGCTGTACAGAATTTCTACTACGTGGTTACGCCTGTTTTTGGAGTATGTCCTGGAACTCAAGATACGATTCCAGTAACGGTGAATCCATTGCCGCAAATTACGCCCGGACCCGCAATGAATACTTGTATAACAACACCGCCGTTTAACTTGACAGGGTTTTCTCCTGCTGGAGGAACTTGGTCGGGTACAGGCATTACCAATGGTCAATTAGCTACGTTTAGTCCGGCGGTTGCTGGAGCAGGTCCTCACACGTTAACGTACAGTTATACCCATCCGGTAACAGGTTGTATTAATTCAGCGACCCGTCAAGTAACGGTGAATCCATTACCAATACCGTCGTTCACAATGGACACCTTAAAATGCATCAATACCACGGTAAGTATTGTTAACAATTCCCAAGGCGCCAACAGTTATTTATGGAATTTTGGTAATGGCGCAACAAGCACCCAATTCAATCCTATTTATCAGTTTCCTGCCGGTGGAAATTATACGGTAACCCTTACGGCGACGTCGCCGCAGGGGTGCATGGATTCAATCACCAACAACATACATATCGTAACAACTCCAACTGCGTCTTTTATACCATCGCCCAACAATGGCTGCGGACCTTTAAACGTCAATTTTAACAACACGTCAAACGGATACAATATATCATCGTATTTCTGGAATTTCGGTTTTCCAGCTAACGGACCTTTTTCAAGTGCGCAAAATCCGGGGGCCGTTACTTTTCAGCCTCCCTTATTACAAGATACAAACTATGTAATATCCCTTTCAGCTACAAATTTATGCGGGACAACCAACTTTTTGGATACGATTCTTGTCCATCCATTACCGATTGCTTCGTTTGCTACTACTGTAAATACGGGGTGTTCGCCTTTACCTGTTGGTTTCCAAAACTTATCCTTGGGGAGTCCAACTAATTATATCTGGAATTTTGGGGATGGTCAATTTAGCACGCAAGTAAGTCCAACCCATACCTTTGTTTACGGTCCAAATGACACCATTTTTAATGTGGCATTAATTGCAATCAATGCTTGTGGATCGGATACCGCTTATTACCCAATACACGTATTCCCCAATACCGTCTCTAGTTTCTTCAATACGAATCCAACGGTAGGGTGCGCGCCCTTGAACGTCCAGTTTACGAACTATTCGCAGGGTGGGAACCTAAATTATTTTTGGAGTTTTGGGAATGGACAAGTTTCAAATAGCCAAAGTCCGAGTCATTTGTATACTTCATCAGGAACTTTTGTTGCGCAATTGGTGGTAGATAATGGCTGTTCCTTTGACACCTCAACCATTACCATTACGGTACTTGCCAAGCCACAAGTTGCGTTTACCGTTGTTAACGACACGCTTTGTACGGGGCAAGTATTTCAGTTTACCAACATATCTTCCCAGCTTTCGAACACGGTATGGAGTTTTGGAGATGGGCTTGGCTCCAATGTATATAGTCCAGGTCATGTATATGCGAGCGGAGGCACATTCTTGGTTTCTTTGATTGGTACTTCTGCTGCAAATGGTTGTACGGATACTGCCTATCAACTGGTTTATTCTATTCCGAGTCCTGTATTAGCTTATGACACCTTAGTTTACGAAGGATGTGCGCCTTTAGCGGTTTCCTTTAATGAACTTTCTGGAACCGCGACTTCTGCGCTGTGGGATTATGACGATGGAAGTATTGGAATCGCACCGAGTAGTTCGCATAATTATCCAAATCCGGGATCGTATACTCCGCAGGTTATTGCGTTGAATACCTTTGGTTGTGCGGATACCGCTAATTTTACAGTGGTTGTTCATGATGTGCCTGTGGTTGATTTTGACGTTGCTGATAAAACGTCTTGTGAAGTACCTTTCTTGGTTACTCCCGTTAATAATAGTCAAGGAGCGATTGTGTATGATTGGGATTTTGGGAACGGAAGTGGTTCGAACCAATTTGAGCCTACGGCGACGTACACCCAAACTGGCAATTATTTATTGGTGTTAATGGGGTACAATCAATTTGGTTGTGGGGATACTACCTTCCAAAACATCATCGTAAATCCTATTCCTAACTCCCAGTTTTTACCAGATACAACGGCAGGGTGTGAAGATCTAACGGTTTCATTTACGAATAATTCCACCAATGGCAATCTATATTTTTGGAATTTTGGAGATGGATCCTCTGTTCAATCCTTGAATCCAACGCATACCTACACGGAACCGGGGGTATATGATGTTACGTTAATAACGACAAATATGTTTGGGTGCGTCGACACCACAATTAATCAGGCCTTAATTACCGTTTATCAGCAACCTACGGCGGGCTTTACGGTTTTCCCATCCATTGTTTATACCGAAGATCCATTTGTTGAAATCACCAATACGGCGCAGAATTACAATACGGGTGAGTATTATTTGGGCAACGGTATAGTGTCTGGAATTACCTTGGAACAGTATTCTTATGGTTCGAGTGAGGCGGGAGAATACACCATAAGTCAAGTTGTATATAATAATTTCGGATGTTCTGATACGGCATATCAAGTGATTCAGCTCAATTTATCTCCAACGCTCTATGTGCCCAACGCATTTACACCAGATGCGGATGGTGAGAATGATTCTTGGATTCCTGTGGCCACCGCAATGTTTTCCATTGAGGTAAGTGTGTTCAATCGCTGGGGGGAAGAAGTATTTACAACGACCGATTTATCCAAAACGTGGGATGGTAAGTATCGTGGTCAAGATTGCCCAGTAGGCGTGTATTCATGGAAAATTGTTGCAAGAGACATTAACCAAGAGCTAATTATAAAGAGTGGGCATATCGTATTACTCCGATAGCCGTTTCCGATCCAATTAGGAGCTTTGACGCCTCGGCATCCGTATCCAAATCACTAGCGCTGAAATAAGCGTTAACCCTCCAATAAAAGCAATGGCAGTTTGGATGTTAAACCAATCGGCGAGGATACCTGTGAGTAGCGCTCCAATGGCATACCCGCCGTCTCTCCACAAACGAAAAACACCGATGCTTTTCGCCCGATCCAAGGGATGCGTATGATCTGCAATGCTGGCTAAAAAGGTGGGATAAACCATGGCTGTGCCCAGACCCAGAATGATACTAATACCGATAAATTCAAGAAAGTCAGTCGCGAATATTAATCCAATTATGGCGAGGCCTTGTCCAAACATGCCCCAAAACAGCAGCTGTTTTTTCGGGAATTTATCGGCCAGTATTCCTGTCCCTAATTGACTTATCCCCCACACGATGGGGTAAACCGCGACAATGCTTGCAATCTGGGTAAGCGTAAACCCTTTGGCACTGAGTATTACAGGTAAAATCCCCCAAAGCATGCCATCGTTGAGGTTGTTGATCAAACCCGCTTGCGTAACGGTACCCAAAACTCGGTGCTTCCACGTAGTTTCCCAAAATGGATTGTGTAGCCGTTTTATGTAGCTTTCTTTGGCCGCCAAGGCCACCTGTGTATGAGTGTCTTTCACAAAGAATACACTAAGGATCAGCCCAATAAAGGCCATGGCGATTCCTAAGTAAAAGGGGTAGGGGCGCAAGCCATAGTGTTGCGCGATAAATCCGCTAAAAAAAGCGATGGATCCAACAGCTAAATAACCGGCAAACTCATTTAAGCCCATGGCCAACCCGCGCTGTTTTTCTCCCGCTAAATCGATTTTCATTACAACGGTGGAAGACCACGCCAAGCCTTGATTAATGCCCAAAAGTACGTTAGCCGCAATAATCCACCCCCATGAGGGAGCAAACATAAGCAGGAAGGGTACCGGAATTCCGAAAAGCCATCCAATCACTAATAGATTTTTTCGACCAAGCCTTTGCGCTAAGGCTCCTGCGAAATAGTTGCTAAAAGCTTTGGTAAGACCAAATACTACTATGAACGATAAAATCGCGCTTTGAGCCGCTAAATGAAAGGTTTGAACCGCAAGTTCCGGCAGAATACTTCGCTCTAGCCCCACCATTCCCCCCACAAATGCATTGACGATAACCAAAAGGGAGAATTGTTTCCAATTGGCTTTTAATCCGATGCTTGGTTGGAGTGTCATAGATACAAAGATACGCATATGTACTCGCCGTAACCGAAGTTCAATGTGTCGTTAGGTTAACATGAAAACAATCGCCTTGATGTTACTTGTTCTTTCTAATGGGATTATGGCACAGCACCTTCCTTGTTTTAAACAAGACATTTATCGCGCATTGGATACGGTTGGTATTCCAAACATTGTTCGTCCTCATCCAGACTTAGACGCAGCGGCTGCTTACATTGCAAAAATAAAGATCAATTATGAGTCTGTCGACTTCAAGGCGGTTTCCGATTCCTTCAACATAAACGTTTTTCATATTGAGATTTACGGATTTCAATATTGGACGCCTGAAGTCTGGAAGGAAATGCAATTAAAAAACATCATTCGAAGACATGCACCCCTGCATGAAACCTTAATGAATCCGGCATTAATGTCTGTTGCGATCGATGAATTTGAAGGGGGAATAGGAAACCGTATCGTAATTATTGCATATGGTACAAAAGAAGCGATTTGCGGTTTACCAAAAAGAGATTAGTAATGAATATGGCTGTAACAACAGCAGCAAATTTCGTTGAGAAATCATGAAGGCAGTTTATCTTTTTTTAGCGCTAATTTGGACCATCGGGTTGTTCGCACAACCTGTTCCTATTGAGTCCGTGCGAAATTCTTGTGGTTCCGGTTATTTCATCGACAACGAATCCAACCAAGCCGCTATGCTGGTTCGTGGCTTTTTCTGCGGTAATTCGTATTTCTATACGCCGATTAGTTTCGGAGATTCCATTAAAGAATTGGCCTTT
>Ga0315899_10007099_pt1 | contig 12044 bp, 11 predicted proteins | sample LakEriMetagenome_2_FD_203518 | JGI IMG/M metagenome (GOLD analysis project Ga0315899, IMG submission 203518) | Freshwater fungal communities from buoy surface, Lake Erie, Ohio, United States - Buoy 4 MA112 | ecosystem: Environmental > Aquatic > Freshwater > Lake | place: USA: Lake Erie, Ohio... | reverse complement strand
TCGCTCTCTCTCTCTCTCTCTGACTCTCTCTCTCTCTCTCTCTCTCTCTCTCTCTCTCTCTCTCTCTCTCTCTCTCTCTCTCTCTCTTACACGCACGCACACACACACACACACAGTGCGGCAAGCGCTACAGCCGCAACCACAAGACCCCCACAAGCTAGGCAAAATTCTTAAAAGCCTAGCTAATTAAATAACTAATACTATGGTTAACTAATATTATTGCCAACGCTCAAAAGCCACTGTCTCAGTACATTCCTGCTCTTTGGATAACGTCACTATATACTGACTTTTCAGAATTTCCTCACAAGTCACTGTTTGAGTACAAACGCGCTGTAAAGACGCTAATATTATTGTTAACTAACACTCACTGATACTATTGTTGACTAATACTTTGAGTACAAACGCGCTGTAACGACGCTATATACTTGCTCTTCAGCATTTCTGAATAGTGGAGGAAGCTGCAAAAGGCGCTACAGTACTCCACCCGAGAAACACCCTCTCTAGTTAGATAACTAACACCATTGTTCACTAATGCTATTGTTAACTAATACTAAGTAGCGGAGGAAGCGGCAAGGGCGCTACTCCACCCAAGGAATACCCTCTCGTCCTCCCGGGGCTCATCAGCGTCCGCCGAGTCTTCTAAGTCGTCCTCTAAGTCCTCGGCAAAAGCCTCTGACCCCCCCGACACCCCTGAAGCAAAGCCCCCGCAGCCCCCCCAGCCCCCAGCCCCCGCCGTCGAGCTTCCCCACCAGACACCTGCCGCGGAGTCTCTGTCCGCAAAGCCACTTGCGATTTCTGAGGCAGATGGCGGCAAAGTTCTCAAAAGTCACTGCTGTCCCAGTCGTGTGCTGCACGGTAACTAAAAACATTCACAAATCCAGCACGCAGGTAAATCCGGAATGAGAATGTGTGAATACTGTGTGTGAATGCTAGTGTGAATACTAATTGTGATTTCTATGTGTAAATTGCTACTATAGAGGCAAAAGATACCTACTATAGAGGCAAAAGAGACCTACTATAGAAGCAAAAGAGACCTACTATGTGTGAATACTAAGTGTGAATACTAAGTGTGAATACTAAGTGTGAATACTATAAGTGTGAAATCTGTATGAGTGAATTATATGTGCCGCGGGCGCCGCCCCCCCGTTATGGACTGTAGTTCCTAATAAAGCTCTCTCTCTCTCTGGGTGGGTGGGTTTTGAGTTCGCGCGCGGATTATAAAAAGCTCTATGGACTGAAGTTCCTAATAAAGCTCTCTCTCTCTTTCTCTCCTTCTCTCTCTCTCTAAGTGTGAATCCTAAGTGTGAATGCTAGTGTGAATACTAAGTGTGAATGTGTGAATGCTAAGTGTGAAAGATGTCCTCTTAGGCGTTCACACATGCAAAACAGCATGTCCTAAACTCGCTCTGGTTGCTCAGATGTTGCTCAGATGTTGCTCAGATAATGCTCAGATGTTTTGCTTCTCAAAGTTTAAAAAAAATTAACAATACTGACTTTCCAGAGTTTTGAGGCAGATGGCGGCGGCGTCGGGGGCAGTGCCAATGACTGCGCGGAGGGAGGGGGGGAGGGGGGAAGGGGGGGGGGAGGGGGGGCAGGCGCAGGCGCAGGCGTCAGTGGGGGTGGCAGTGGTGTCACGGACTTCGAGACTTTAGAGGAGAAACTTGGAGAGGCTCGGGTTGGCGGTGGGGGGGGGGATGGAGGGGTGGTGGAGGGGTGGAGGGGTGGAGGAGGGGTGGTAGCGATGCCAATTGGCCTCTCTTTCCCTCCCTCCCTCCCTTCCTCCCCCTCAGCGCTGGAGGATGAGCTCGTGTGGAGGAGTGTTCTTGGTGTTTTTGGCCTTCTTTTTCAGGTATTTGCGTTTCCTGACTTCAGTTTAGTTCAGTTTAGTTCAGTTTAGTTCAGTTAGTCATTTAGTGTTCTTGGCGTTTTTGGCCGCCTTTTCAGGTATGTGTGTCCAGAAGTTATAGCAGAATGGAGAGGCAAAAGAGACCTACTATAGAGGCAAAAGAGACCTACTACTATGTGTGTCCAGAAGTTATAGCAGAATGGAATAATAAGGATAAATAACCCGAGCCAACAACAACAACAGGAGGACAAAATTACGCGGGTTTACAAGGTGGTGCAAAAACGTCTAATCTCCTCTGGGGGGAAGAGTGTTTCTGTTGGAATAGAGAACGTCTCTCTCGGAGACATTCTCCTTTCAATCAACTCAGGTCTCTTTTGTCTCTATAGTAGGTCTATTTTGCCTCTATAGTAGGTCTCTTTTCTGTTGGAATAGAGAACGTCTCTCTCGGAGACATCCTTATTTCAATCAACTCAGGTGCTGTGGATTTAGCGTTTGAGGTTCAGGTTCATGGTTAAGGGGTTAGATTATCTTCAGCGAGAAGCAGCCTTGGTGCATGCTGTGCCCCCCCCCCCAAAAACCGACACACCGTCACACCCTGCCGCCACCACATCATTTTTATTTGCGCAATATATGAAATATATTGCACAGTGACAGTGTCTGTAGTAGGAGCATCTCCAAGCACTTTCAAATTTTTATTACTTTGTTTATTTTCATTGCGCAGTGACAGTGTCCGCAGTGGGAGCATCTCCAGCAAGAACCTTCCAAAACGCCCTGGCTCGCGGCGATACAATGGTAGCAGTAGATCTGTCAACCAAAGCCACTGCTGACTCCTCCCCTGGAAGATATTCCCGAGGGCCCCGCTCGCCGGCGGCTCGTCGACGCTACTCTGTGCTCCTGACCAAGGTTGCGGCTCTGGATGAGAATTGGACCACGGACGTCACGGACAAGGATGTCTCGCGTGCGCTCGCTGATCCTGCGCGTATCGAATACCTCTGCTGATGTACGGCTGAGAGCGGGCGCGCGCAAGGGCATGGGCGGTTGCCTAACTGCTCAGCAAGGGGAAGTACTGAGCGGCTACCATTGGTACTGCACCGGTTGCCATCATTTGTGCAACCATCAGACAGAGATATGCAAAGTGTATAGAAACTTGATTAGAGCGGTGTAACACTCAGAAAACCTGTGAAACAATCAGAAAATCTGTGGTCTTGAGGCTCCAGATCACCGAGTGTGACGCTAGTCCGCAAGGCCGCACTGCGGCCAGCCAGAACGCAGGGATTCAACCTCATCAACTTGACCCAGATTCGGGGCATCTTCTCCAGGGACCATTACTTACTAGTTGGAGCAACGTCTCACTACGCTCCGTGCCATTAGCAACACATTAGCAACACATTGACAACCCATTGGCAACACATTGGCAACCCATTAGCAACACATTAGCAAACATCAGCAAAACATCAGCAACACATTAGCAACGTGTTAGCAACACATTAGCAACACATTAGCAACACATTAGCAACACATTGGCAACACATTAGCAACACAATAGCAAACATTAGCAACTTCTCACTACGCTCCGTGCCAGTCACAACACATTAGCAACGCATTGGCAACACATTAGCAACACCTTAGCAGAGGTGCCATTCACAAGAGGCAAACAGCATCAACCTACACAAAATAGATCACACTTGATAATGTGTTGCTAATGTGTTGCTAATGTGTTGATAATGTGTTGCTAATGTGCTGCTATTGTGTTGCTCATGTGTTGCTCATGTGTTGCTAATGTGTTGCTAATTTCTTGCTCATGTGATCGGATGTATTAGAGACAGGGTCCAAAAACGGCAACATTTTTTCTTGTTTAAAAAAAAATGCATCCTACGCAGCAAGAGCACAAGGCGCTCTGGGCGGAGACCCAAAGATCCGGAGCCGCTTCGAAGGCTGAGAGCTAAAAGAGCTAAGAGGAGCCGGTCTGCATTTCCTCCTATTGTTAACTAATACTATCTGTACTAGTTAATGGTCTGCGTTTCCTCCTTGATTTTCGCGACGAGCGCTTTGCGCCGGCGGTTCAGATCAGAGTCTTTGAAGTACCGTCGACAGCAATCCTGCAGCCTGGGCAGGATTTTGGAGGCCCCGAGCGCCTGCTGGCGCTCCTGTATCGTGTTCCCGAGCTCTGCAAAGGGCGTCAACTCCAGCGCGTCCAATGTACGCTGCAAAAGCAGCGCGAACCCCTTGTCCTGGCCCCACTCCGCGTCCGCCACCCAATCGCTCAAGACCATCAAGCCCCCCGCGCAAACCAGAGCCTTGAGCAACGCCTGCGCGCCCTTTGTCCCCGCCTCAGCGTCAACACAAAGCCCTCCACCTTTGCCGCACGCACCTCGTCCCCCTTGACCTCCCTCCGGCGGCCCTGCGCCTGCCCCCTCGTTGGAGGCGGCGGCGGCGGCTGGACCCTTGCTCAGTAGTTCCAGCACGTGGTGCGCATCGGAGATTGCCTTGACTGACCTCAGCGCTCGGACGAAAGCCGGCATCTGTGTCACCTCAAGGGGCTCTCGACAGACGGCCGCAAGTTGGTGGCTCTGAAGCCCTTCACCTTCTTTCTTCGGCTTCTTCTTGGCACTTGACAGCACGTTATCTCGGCGAGTCACATCATCTCGCCAAGTGCCCGGTGCATCACACGAACCGCGCTTCTTCAAGTGTCCACTCGCCTGCGCCGGCACCTCTCCCCAACTTCGTTCCTCACGCCGCTCCTGCTCTCGCACCCTCCCGCCCGAGTTCGCGCTCACGGAAAACTCGGCGTCGGACCCGTGTACACGCGCAGGGGCGGCGGCTTCTGGCAGCGGTGTGTGCTTCGAGAGGGGGAAGTCTGACTGACTTGGTGTTACGACGGACTTGGTGTTGCGATGTGGCAGGCATGTGTGTGTGTTGCGATGTGGCAGGCATGTGTCCTTCTCCTCCTCCATCTCGCTTGGAGAAGGAGGAGGAGGATGTGTGTTGCGATGTGGCAGGCATGGGCTGACATGGCGACTCTGGATTTTGACGAGAGGCGCGTCGTCATCTGATGAGTCCACGCTTCTCTCCTCCACGTCCCGGCTCGAATGTGCGGGTGAACACCGGTAGAGATGCAGTTGCCAGCTCTCGGGCACAGGGTGGTTTGATAAGTAGGCCGCTAACTCCTGCTGCTGCCGGAGACTGGGCTTGGTGCGAGAAGTTTCGTCACGCATTTGCATTTCCCAGTGGCACAATTGGGCTAGCTTCGCCCGCTCCTCAATCCGTTTCTGGAGGGTAGCACCCCCTGCCTCCCATAGGCGATGCCACCATACCCACCGGCCTCCATCTTCGACCCCAGGGCTGAATTTGCGTGCAAACAGAGCCATGTGAATGTCACAGGACTTTACGAAGTCATGCTGAAGGTTCTTGTGTGATTGTGGGTGCTTCGCTCTTTCCGGGCCGCACTGGCAGCTGCCCGCATCAAGACAGCAGCGGCCATAAGTGACAGTTCTGCTCTCGCACTTGATCACACTGCCGGTGCGTCTCTCATAATCACGGAGATAGGAGAGGATGAAGAGCTCATCAGGCGCCAGGGTAAGGTTCTTATTTACGTCATCATTTGTCAATGCTTTCGCGTACGCGCTCAGCCACAGCTTGCGTCGCCTTTCCTCGACGGGGTTCGAGTCACACAGTATTTCAGCGTGGCGGCGAGACAAAATACACCACTGCGAGTGCGCCCAGACAACGGGCTTTGGCTTGGGCCCACCGTGGGCATGCTCGTCGATGATGTGACTCAGCAGCAGCACTTCCTCCTCCTCAGAGTCGGCCTGAGCCTCACGGTGCGCGGCCACGAACCGCTGAAAGTAGCGCCGCTGGTCTCGCTGTTGCTTGTCTGCATGCGTGTGGAAGTAGCTTTTGTCGTGCACCCACTCGCCTCCCGCTTGCATGAGCTCGCTGCGGGCTGTTTCAAATGAAACGATGGGCAGACACGCGTCCGATAGCAAGATAAACATCCTGTTTTGCGGGTCCTGCAGGGCCTTGCGCAAGAGCTCCAGGTGCGCCTCGACCAGCGACACCGAGCCCCACTGCGTTGGGATTGGCGGGATACAGTTGCCCTTGAACATCTCTGCGTGCACCAAGTCTGGGAACTTGGCGTGCACTGTTACCGAGTAGTGCTCTGCTGGAGCGCCCTGCAGCCACAGCCCGCATTACGGCTTGTGTGTGAGCATTGTACACACATACACACACACACACACACACACCACACCTGCAGCCACCGCCGCCATACGCCGGGATTGTTTGGGCCCTCCTTGATCAGAAAGAGCAGGGCCAGCTTCCCGTCGCCTATATTGCCCTGCGGCGGTCCCTCCGTCGTTCTCCAGGACATCGTCTCAAATGAGCGGTCCACGAACGATCGTAGGGCCCGTGTGTATGTGTGGCATTTAATGCGGTCCCGCCGATGTCGCGGATTCTGACGCTCTGCCATGGTCCCCGAGAGGGCGAGGAGGAGGGCGACGGCGTCGTAGCGTTCTTGCAGCCTGCGGGCAGAAAAGAGGCCGGGCTTCGTGCAAAGGCCGAGCCGGAAGGCTTCTACGAGGATCGCCCATGGACGCCCACGACCGGGGAGGACTATTTGCTGGCGCGGAAGCCCAGTACCTTTTACCCGTCGTCCACAGTCTACCCTCGCCGCCAGTCCAAAGTGCAGCGCGTGGTGGGCGCTCGTCGCGCATCCTACCACGCCGGCGACTCGAGCCCTGCGCGTCTAAAGCCCATTCCCTTCAACAAGGTTGCGCCGTTGCGTGACGACGGCTTTGTGCCCATCCAGAAGAAGGTTCTCCTCAAGGATCACCTACGGAACTCCATGGTGGAATATCCTGGCTCGGACGGCGCGGCCTTGTCCTTCGCCTCGCTCGCACTCACACTCGAGACCGAGCTCCTCGAGTTCCAGGACCACTTGCGCCTCAGGGGTGAGTCGCAGCCGAGCCTCACAGCCACAGTAAAGAGCCTCGAGGTCCTTCGCCGCATCGCCGAGCGCCCAGGCCCATTTCAAAAGGTCCTCATGCACGTCCGTGCGCAGCTTACCCAGGCCATCTTCGCCGGGGCAGTGCCCAGGGGCGCATCTTCGCCCGCCGGCAGCAAGTCGGGTGCGCAGGAGAGCGACAGCAGCGAAATGTCTGCGCCCTACTTTTTCCTCTATGAACAGATGCGGGCGGAACTGTCAAAGGTGCGGGCGGAGCCGGGTGCGCAGGCGAGCGACAGCAGCGTGTCGGCGGAGATGCCTGGCTTTCCACAGGCGCGGCAGTCGTCTCCATTCTCGCAAAAGTCTCCGACATCGCTGGCATCGCCCAATTCAACTGCGAGCGACGCCCCGACGAAGGAGGAAACGCTATACGCAAAGATATTGGAAATACAAAAGGAGAAGGAACGGCTTCAACACGCCAACGAAGAACTAGAGCTGCAAAACAACGCCATGGGGTGGGAGCTTGAGGCGAAGTTGGGAGAGAACGAGCAGCTGATCAAGCAGGCGACGGAGCTCAAGGGGTCTTTCTTGCGAATGAAGTCGGACTGCATGGACTTGCGTGCGGAGCTGGTTGTTGTCAATGCGCAAAGCGAAAAAATGTTCGATCAACTCCAGCTCTCTATTTCAAGACAAGAGCACGAGCAAGTGTTGAAAGAGTACGAAATGCAGCTCCAGAAGCAGTCAGAGAGCTTTCGTGAGCTGTTAGAGGAGAAATATGGGGATGAGGACGGGGTCAAGTTGCACGAGATGGCGCAGTCAATGACTCCCAGACCCCATTGGCGTCGGACAGGCACAAGCAAGCAAATTCTGGCCAGCTGCTCCATCTTTCCGCGCCATGACTCGTCAGCAGAGATCGTGGATAAGCTCTTGAACGGCTTTAGTGCTCAAACTGCAAAATTGCATACATTGCAGGCCAGAATAGAAGAGCTGGAAGGGAAGAAAGGAGCAGAGGCCGAATCGAGCTTCTTTGCTGGAATGCAGGTGACCAATTCTTGGATTACGTGCATGGGCATGGGAGAAGACGTGCCCCCTCTGCTCCGCTTCAATGGACAAGTGCCTAATCTCAAAATGCGCAAAGGCGACGCGGAGAGGCACATCCGCAGCATTTGGGCAGCAAAAACGCAGCATGACGCCGAACTAGCAGCCGCCGAAAGGCCGCGATCGGACCTGTCGCTATTCGTGTTCGATTACTGCAAGCGCAAATTCAACAACCAACCTAAGAAAATGGCCGAATGGGGCTACAACTTGATTGCGACTCTCCAGCAAAACAGCCAGGGTTAGTTCTCGTTGGCATTCAAAAGTCGATGCCGCATCATGTGTGCGGCAGGTTACATGGTAACTCGATTTTTTGTGGCTCTGTTTCTGACGTCGCCTATCTGCGCAGATGCTGATTGTGACCTTTTCCTCAAGATCCTGCACCACGAAGAATCAGAAGATTTGTACCATGACGAGATCCAAGAGATGGACGACGTGCTGTACCTTGCCCTTGAGACAGACCGCAACGAACATGGCGGCAAGGCTACTGGCAAATGTTCAAAGGAGGGGTTTCTCGTTGCCGTCCGCCAGCGCTTTTTGAAGTCCTTTGAAGAGGTCGGTGACCAGCTTTTTCTCTTTTGCATTGTTTGGACACTGCGATTGGCGTCTGATGTGAATGTGGCGGGGCCACAGCACGGGCGCCATTTGCTCTGGACTTGCACCTGTTGCGAGAGTCTGGGGAGATGGGAAGGTAGAACTAGTTGCATAGGGCCAGATGCTCTTTACTCTGACACGAAAGCGGGCAGACTGTGGAGCTAAAAAAAGCGCTTGACGTGGTCTATGGGGACAAGGCCGTCCAATTTCTTTATTCCGAGCTCTTCGCCGACGACCGGGACCTGACTCAAAACGAGTTTGCGGAGGAGTTTCGGGGGCAGTCTCTGAAAGACCGCAAACATCGTACGAATCCGCCCCCAATCGTCCCCCTCCCTGCCACCATGTGCAGATTTCCACATGCGTAGGCGCAGACAGGCAGTCATTCTAAAAAATGATGCGTGTCGAGGAGCGTGCGTGCGCTGGGATGGCTAGAGGGTGGGGTAGAATCAAACGCTGCGTCAAGTTGTAGGTCAATTTCCTGAAATGAGATTTGAGATCCACATCTCATTCTCGGAAATTGACCTACAACTTAACGCAGCGTTTGATTCTACCCCACCCTTTAAGCGCGTGAAGCTGACTTACAGAACACCGTGCAGACAAAGAGCAGCTGGAGACGCTGGTTGAAAGCTCGCGCCATCCCCATGGCGACAAGCTGGTCGATGTGGCAAAATTCGCGGCCGATCTCAAATTGTTGGACCCAACCAAGACGCCAAAGGACATCGAGATCTACTTGCGCCGAGCCACGCAGGTTAAGTACGGCGACTTGCCGGCAACCATGGAACCATGCTCTTTCACGCGCAACTTGCTCACGCTGGGTGTGTGCAAGCCGGGCACGCTGTCTCCCATAGACAGGAGGGAGGTTAACCTGGACCTTGATGCTGCCCTTGCCGCCAGCAGCATCCCACGCTCTGTGCTCAGCCGAAGTGGCTCTGAGCAATCTCTCGCTGCGTCTCATTCGAACGCCGTCGGGGAAGACTAGGCAGGCGGCAAGGGCAGCATTTGTGTCCAGGTTACCCTCCTTCATCGTAGAGGATCTCGGCTTGGGGCGAGGAAACAGGAGAATCTGTGTCAGAGGGAGGGCGGCAGGGAGGGGTGACGACGTGCATTGTTCATTTGTGTGTGTGTGTATCGTGGCCCCCAGGGGTGTATCCAATGTAGTTTAATCCAATTACACAAGTAAAATATTCTTTTTTCTTACAATGGCTGCACTCTTGGCCTTACTTCACTTCGTTATTCTCTGGCCGATTTCTCCTAAACCGCTCCGAACATTGGGGTGCGGTTTTCTTTGGCTGATGAAAGATTGGATGAAAGAACTGGGCGGGACTTTCATATTAGATCATGATCCAACTCGCAGTGGTTGCTGAGAAACGTGGCGCGGATAGACTTTTTGCTAAGGGATTTGGGGTCCTTTGGATATTTTACCTAAAAGGTTGAGAATCGTTTTTTTTTTTCAGAAACCGTGAAAGATTCGAGATGTGGGTTTCTTTATATGAAAGCTCTATTCCGAGGCTTTCATATTTGCCAAATATGATGATCCAGCTCGCTGCGGTTGCTGAGAAAAGTAGTGCCAAAGTTGAGAGGAATTAAACCGCTCCATCCCCCCCCAAAAAATTCAAATGCTCGGCAAAATGTTGCACGGAAGAATCCCGGCATGAGACTTGCTATGTGTAAAAGCTCTTCTCTCAGGCTTTCACACACGCAAAACCGCGTATCCTAACTCGCTCTGGCTGCTCAGATGTTGCTCCTCAAAGTTCGCCATTTCACGGGGACACAGAGGACACTGTTTGCCGATTGAGAGTTTGCTGGAGCTACAATGACACAATTGAGCTCCTGTGTAGGGTCCCCTCCGAAAAGGGTTTCAGTCATGCGTTGTGACATGCGTACAGCAGCGTACTCCAAGCTTGAACCGGCGCCGCGGCCAGCAGGTCGGCCAAATGTATGAAACCCCAAGCATTCAAAGTTGGGTTGAGCATTCAAAATTGCCCATGTGCCAAACCTAAGACAGTCTTTAGCAAGACTCAGAGTCGAAAATTTCCTCTCCGAGGCCCCCCATTATGGATAGTTCCTAATAAAGCTCTCTCTCACGCTCGCGCGCGCGCTCTCTCTCTCTCGGGCCCGTGACGGTCACTGTCTGGCAATAGCTGCAAGATGCCAGCACAGATGCAAGGCCAGTAGTATGATGAATCGAGGGCATCCATCTGGGACGCTCATCGTCGACACCGTAATTAGACGTCGAAAACCGGACGTCCAGGAGCATGGTGTGCTCCTTGCGCATGCCCTTCCAAAGTGGGTGTGTTTATTACTGCAGGACCTATTATAAGACTGTGTGCGATGTTGGGGGGAAAAAAACTCCAGCTATGAAGAAACCTCCCGAGACAGCTACAATAAGAGACTATGCAATTACTGCGATTAACAAGTATTTGGCCATGAAGTTCAAATCCTCTTACACTGCCCAATACCAAAAGACCGCAGAGACGACATACTAAAACACATATCAGACGCTCTGGACACATTCAGCCAACCACCCACGTGCACCCTCACAGACGCCCAGCAGATATCAATTCTCTGCAGAGAAACCCTCAAATCACCACCCCTGAAACTGCGTTACAGATGGTACCACCTCCTCCCATCCCATCTTACCTTCTACAAAGATATGGATATGAACTCTACAGAGTCTGAACCCCACAACCGTGACTAAGTCGCCAACCCACTGCTATTCACTACCAACCCTCAGCCGACCATTATCACTTACCCCCACAATCCAACTACAGCTAAACCCCACATCCGTGACTAAGCCTCCAACCTACTGACAGCGACTACCACCTTATAGCCGACCAGAAGAATAGAACGATCTACTTCTCACTTCACGTGCACAAGCATACCACAGGGCTAATAACCAGTTGGAATGACAACCCCTTGATTGACGGACGTGCCGGCCGTAGGCGCTGCGTGGGATGGACGTAGGTCGAGCGCGAGCGCTGATTTGGTTGCAAGGGGCAGCCATTGGGGATTTGAAGGAATGTTTATTTACGGGATCAAAAGAACCTTATTCTATTTCGTGAAGTGGTCTCCAAGACCGTGACTAGACCTTGACTTACAGCTAGCGGCAATAATAATCCCGTATAAGGGATCGCCATTATCGCTCGGTTTACGGGACCCCCCCCACCCCCCCTCTGCCTCACCGTGACCGAGAACTGCTCAGGCTAAACTAGGACAGCGGGCTTATGAGCCCTAAACTAACCGGTGTCTTGAAGTAAAATGGAGTGAACTGAATTTTACGGAAAACGCAGTTTCTCCGTTACTACTCCACGCCCGAGGCAAGGCAAACAGGGTCAGAACCCAACGTTTAGCTGAAAGGACTTTGGAGTGTTGATTCGCATGGTCACGTGATCATCTGCAAGGCCCAGAGGCGCATACCAGCCGCCGGAGTGTGTGTTTGTTTATTACTGCAGTACCTATTACAAAGCTGTTCGCGTGGGGGGAGGGGGATAGTGGAGGGCATGTGCTACGAGAGACGACGAACCGAGGCCTTAGTGCACTAGTCTGCCCATCACGTACTGGGACCCG
>Ga0315899_10007098_pt1 | contig 12044 bp, 7 predicted proteins | sample LakEriMetagenome_2_FD_203518 | JGI IMG/M metagenome (GOLD analysis project Ga0315899, IMG submission 203518) | Freshwater fungal communities from buoy surface, Lake Erie, Ohio, United States - Buoy 4 MA112 | ecosystem: Environmental > Aquatic > Freshwater > Lake | place: USA: Lake Erie, Ohio... | reverse complement strand
CTTTTTCGCCACGCATGATGCGCACAGAGTTTTCTTTCGAAGCCACGCGCAATGCGGTGTTTTGCACCCACACGCGCGAGCCATCGACGAGTTCAATCACATACCGCGCATCCAAATGCGCTTGGGTGCCATCACTCAAAATCAATTGGAAATCAGCGCCACCCGACAGCACCTGCCCATTCATGAGGGGGCCCGTCACCGTGCCACCGGTGATGGGGATCATGCGCCTCAGGCCTGCAGGCGTTTGACCGACTTCAATCGGGGCGGCAATGGTCACAGCCAAATCACACAGGTGTTCCAGCGTGGGGGGCGGCAGGGTTTTACGCATCGTTTAGTTCTCCAATTCAAATGCCAGGGCGGACTTGTCGAGTCTACCGATCCGCGCCGCAAGGGCGGACCATTGGCCCTATGCCTTTTTCCCATCACCCATCACCGCCATAAAAATGATCATGTTTTTTGCAAATTTGGCATACATTTCCAGGTAAATCGCTGCCTAAAATGGTTTTAGCAATTTATGTTGCAAATGACAACTTAACCGAGCCGTCCACATGCGTTCATTTGCAGATCAACACAAACCCATTGGCGACCTTTGGGGCGGTTTGTCCGCGATGCTGGTGGCCTTGCCATCGGCCATTGCCTTTGGCGTGACGATTTTTTTACCCCTGGGCAGCACTTTTGGCGCCCAAGGTGCAATGGCCGGCATGATGGGCGCTGCCGCCTTGGGCCTGGTGGCCGCCCTCTTTGGTGGCACGCCGCGCTTGATATCGGCACCCAGTGCCCCGGCAGCGGCCGTGCTGGCCGCCTTGACCCTGCAAATGGTGCAACAGGGCAATGATGCGGCTCATGTGATTTTGAGCCTGTTTTTGGTCGCCTTGCTCAGCAGCCTGATTCAGCTCTCCTTTGGGGTCATGCGCCTGGGTGAATTGATCAAGTACATGCCCTACCCGGTGGTGAGTGGCTACCTCAGTGGGGTGGGATTGATCATGGTGTTGGGCCAATTGCCCAAATGGCTGGCACTGCCCAAAGAAATGAATGTCTGGCAATGGCTCAGTGCACCCCAGTTGTGGCAATGGCCCTCTTTGCTGATGGGCTTGGCGACGGTGATGGGCATGCTGCTCGCACCACGCCTGACCAAACGCGTCCCCGGGGTGATCCAGGGCTTGGTGGCCGGCATGGTCGTGTACTGGGCCATGGCCTTGAGCGCTTGGCCTGAGTTGTTGAACCTGCATGACAACCCCTTGATCATCGGCCCCTTGAGCTTCAATCTCGAAGCGTTCATGGAAGGTGTGACCCAGCCTTGGGACCAGTTGATGGCCTCAGGCCTCCCGCCCTGGCAGCAAATTGTGTTGCCGGCCATGACCTTGGCTGTGCTCTTGTCGATTGACACCTTGAACAAATGCCTGGTGCTGGACGCCATCACCGGCGCACGGCACGACTCCAACCAAGAACTGCGGGGGCAGGGCTTGGGCAATTTGGTGTCCAGTCTGATTGGCGGGGCCACAGGCTCGGGCTCGATGGGGGCCAGTTTGGTGAGCAAAGCCAGCGGAGGCACCACGCATTTGTCGGGGGTTTTTCAAGGGCTGGGGTCTTTGGTGGTGATTTTGCTGCTCACATCTCTGATCGCTTGGATTCCGGTGCCCACATTGGCCGCGATGTTGGTGGTGATTGGGATGAGGATGATCGACTGGGCCTCATTACAAATGATTCGCTCACCCCAAACCCGGTTGGACTTCGGTGTGATTGTTTTGGTGGTGATCGTGGCCAACACGGTCAGCTTGATTGCCGCCTCGGCCGTGGGCATTGGTTTGGCTATTTTTCTGTTTTTGAGCGAGCAAATTCACACCACCACCATCCGCCGCAAAAACTGGGGCAACAAGGTCTTTTCTTCGCGGGTGCGCAGCCAGCGCGAGCAGGAAATTTTGTCTGACAAAGGCCATCAAACCCTTATTTTTGAGTTGCAGGGCAGCCTGTTTTTCGGCACCACCCATCAACTCTTCAGTGCCATAGAACCCGAAATCAAAAAAGCCAAATTTGTGGTGCTTGACTTCATGCGGGTGCAGTCCCTGGACATGACCGCGAGCCAAATGATTGAGCGCATCCGCAGCAACTTGGCGGACCATCAAGCGCGCTTGGTCCTGACCCGGGTACCCGATCGCTTGCCCAACGGCAGGAATTTGCGCAGCTACATTGACCAAATGGGGCTGTTATCGGACAACTCCACCAAAGTTTTCACAGAGTTGGATCAAGCCTTGGAATGGATTGAAGAAGAGACCTTGGTGCAAGAGGGTTATGTCCACCCACGGGGCCAAGGACTGCCCGTGGCCAAGTTCGAACTGTTCCACGGCATGGGCCCATCAGAGTTGGAGGCCTTGGATCGGTGCAAAGAAGTTCGCATCTACCAAGAAGGCGACCTGGTGCTTGAACCCAAGTCGTTGGGGCGTGCATTGATGCTGATCAGCCGTGGTGAAGTCAAGGTCAGCTTGAAAACCAGCACCGGCAGTGCCATTCACTTGGCCACCTTGAGCCGCGGCCAATTTTTTGGCGAAATGTCTTTTTTAGATGCTCGGGCGCCCTCGGCCTATGTGCATGCCTCTGGGGAGACCGAAATCTTTGCCATTGATCGAGTCGCCTTTGCCAAATTGGCTGCTGGTACCCCCTTGATGAGCCTGGGCGTGATGCGCTCCTTGGCTTTGGTATTGGCCGATCGGCTGCGCCAGACCAATATAGAGTTGCGCGAAGTCAGGGAAACCTAAGAGCTTTGTGACCTCAATGCGCCTGGTCCCAGTTGGCGCCCACCCCCACCTCGGCCAACAGCGGCACTTTGAGTTGGGCCACAGCCGCCATGATGCGCGGCACCTCGGTTTTGAGCCAATCCACTTCTGCCTCGGGCACTTCAAACACCAGTTCATCGTGCACCTGCATGATCATGCGGGTGCCACGCTTTTGCGCATCCAACACCTGCTGCACCTTGACCATGCTGAGCTTGATGAGGTCGGCCGCCGTGCCTTGCATGGGCGCATTGATGGCGGCTCGTTCGGCCCCGCCGCGTCGCGGGCCATTGGGTGAGTTGATTTCGGGCAAATACAAACGCCTGCCAAACACCGTCTCCACATAGCCCTGCGCTTTGGCTTGGGCGCGGGTGTCGTCCATGTAGCGCTTGACACCGGCGAAGCGCTGGAAATAACGCTCGATGTAGTTTTTGGCGGCAGTGTTGTCGATGCCCAGCGCCTTGGCCAAACCAAACGCGCTCATGCCGTAAATCAAGCCAAAGTTGATCACCTTGGCATAGCGGCGCTGCTCGCTGCTCACCGTGTCGGGGGTTAAACCAAACACCTCGGCGGCCGTGGCTTTGTGCACATCCAAGCCATCGTGAAAGGCTTTGAGCAAGGCCGGGTCGTCACTGATGTGGGCCATGATGCGCAACTCGATTTGGCTGTAGTCGGCGCTGGCAATCACACTGCCCGCGGGCGCCACAAAAGCCTCGCGCACTTTGCGACCCTCGGGGGTGCGGATGGGGATGTTTTGCAAATTCGGGTCGTTGCTGGACAAGCGCCCCGTCACCGCCACGGCTTGTGCGTAATGGGTGTGGACCCGTCCCGTGCGCGGGTTGGCCAACTGCGCCAGTTTGTCGGTGTAGGTGCCTTTGAGTTTGGACAGCGAGCGGTGCTCCAAAATTTTCGCGGGCAGGGGGTAGTCGTCGGCGAGTTTTTCCAGCACTTCTTCATCGGTGCTGCGCGCACCGGTGGCGGTTTTTTTGATGACGGGCAAACCCAGTTTGTCAAAAAAGATTTCACCCAACTGCTTGGGGGACGCCAAGTTAAAGGGCTGACCCGCAATCGCATAAGCCTCTTGCTCGAGTTGCATGATGCGCTGGCCCAAGCTGTGGCTTTGCGCGGCCAAAGTGGGAGCGTCAATCAACACGCCGTTGCGCTCGATGCGGTACAGCGCCTCGCTGCTGTCCATCTCCAACTGGTAAATAAAGCGCAGTTTGTCGTCGGCTTGCAAGAGGGGCCACAAGCGCTGGTGCACCGCCAAGGTGAAATCGGCGTCTTCACACGCATAGTGCGAAGCCTTGGCCACATCAACTTGGGAGAATGAAATTTGGTGCACACCCTTGCCACACAGGTCTTCAAAGGACAAGCCTTTGCGACCCAGGTGTCGGTCGGCCAAGCTCTCCAAGCCGTGGGGTTTGTGCACCTCCAACACATAGCTTTGCAGCATGGTGTCGTGCACATAACCCTGCACCTCGATGCCATGGTTGGCCAACACATGGCGGTCGTACTTCACATGCTGGCCCAGCTTGTGTTTCAAAGGGTTTTCCAGCCAAGGCTTGAGTTTGTCCAGCACCGCTTGCAAAGGCAGTTGCGTGGGTGCATCGGCGGCGTTGTGGCCCAAGGGGATGTAGGCGGCCTCGCCGGGCTGTATGCACACGCTGATGCCCACGATCTGCGCTTGCATCTCCACCAAAGAGGTGGTTTCGGTGTCCAAAGACACCAAGTCGGCGGCTTCTATTTTTTGCAACCACGCATCCAAACTGTCCCCATCGAGCACGGTGTCGCAATGCACCTCGGTGCTCACCGCAGGTGCGGGTTCGTCGAACAACACGCCCACTTCGCCCACGCCGCTGTCAGACATCGGTTTGGAGGCGGCTTTGTCGTTGCCACCGCCTTGCAAAGCCGTGACCAAGCCTTTGAAACCGTATTGCTGGTAAAAATCGATCAAGCCCGCCTCATCGGGCGCTTGCATTTGTATGCCGTCTAGTGAGGGCAGGCCTGCAATGTGTGCGCTCAAATCGCAGTCGATCTTCATGGTGACGAGTTGCCTGCCTGTCGGCAACCAATCGCGGGCTTGGCGCAGGTTTTCACCCGCCACGCCTTTGATCTCGTCAGCGCGTGCCATCAGCGCATCCAGCGAGCCGTATTCCAGCAACCACTTGGCCGCAGTTTTGGGGCCCACCTTGGCCACGCCGGGCACGTTGTCCACGGTGTCACCCACCAAGGTTTGATAATCGATCATGAGGGACGGCGGCACACCAAACTCGTCGGTCACACCGGCCACATCGCGCTTCTTGCCATTCATGGTGTCGATGATGGTGATGCGCTCGTTCACCAACTGACTCAAATCTTTGTCGCCGCTGGAGACCACCACGCGCATGCCTTGCATGCTGGCCATCTGGGCCAAGGTGGCAATCACATCATCGGCCTCGACGCCCGGCACATCGAGCAGCGGCCAACCCATGAGGCGCACCAAGCGGTGGATGGGCTCGATTTGGCTGCGCAAATCGTCGGGCATGGGCGAGCGCGTGGCTTTGTAGGCGGGGAAGATGTCGTCGCGAAAGGTCGGGCCTTTGGCATCAAACACACACACCGCGTGGTGGCTGGGGTATTCGCGGCGCAGGCTTTGCAGCATATTGACCATGCCGCGTATCGCGCCCGTGGCCTGACTGGCGGGGTCGTTGCGGTCCACCCGCAAATCGGGCATGGCGTGAAAGGCGCGGTACAAATAGCTGGAACCGTCAACCAGCAACAGGGTGGGTGTGTCTTGCATGGAAAGGATTGTGCCTTGCCAAGTAGCACCACAGTGAAGCCTGTTTGTACAATGGGCCATCTCTCGCACCCATCAACACCCTCCCCCCATGGCCGTATTCACCGAGGTCTCTGAACAGCAGGCCGACCAACTCATGCAGCAATTGCACTTGGGCGAACTGGTGTCTTTGCAAGGCATCAGCGGTGGGATTGAGAACACCAACTATTTCGTCAGCACCGCAAGCGGCGACTACGTGCTGACCTTGTTTGAGCGCCTGAACCACGCGCAATTGCCCTTTTACTTACAACTCATGAAGCATTTGGCAGGCCAGGGCATCAAAGTGCCCATGCCCCAGGCCGACCCGCAAGGATCCATCTTGTTCACCTTGTGTGACAAGCCTGCTGCGGTGGTCGAGCGCTTGCAAGGGCACAGCGAACTCAACCCCAGTGCGGCGCACTGCCAGGCTGTGGGCGACATGCTGGCGCGCATGCATTTGGCTGGCGCCAGCTTTGATCTGGCGCAGCCCAATTTGCGCGGCCTGCCCTGGTGGAACGAGACCGTGCCCATCGTCATGCCTTACTTGACCCCGGCGCAAACTGCATTGCTGGACAGCGAATTGGCGTTTCAAAACCATGTGGCCGCTTCTTCGGCCTACCGCGCATTGCCGTGCGGCCCTGTGCATGCCGATTTGTTCCGCAACAACGTGATGTTTGAGGGCCACGCGTTGAGCGGGTTCTTTGATTTTTACTTTGCGGGTGTAGACAACTGGTTGTTTGATATCGCCGTGGCCCTCAATGACTGGTGCATTGACCTCGACACCGGGGCCTTTGATGCCCCTCGTCTGGCCGCCATGATGGACGCCTACCAGGCGGTCAGGCCCTTGCAAGCGGCTGAGCGGGCGCTGATCAACCCCATGCTGCGGGCGGCCGCATTGCGGTTTTGGATCTCTCGGCTGTGGGATTTCCACCTGCCACGCGAAGCCAGCATGCTGCAAGCGCACGACCCAAACCACTTTGAACGGGTGCTGCAGCAGCGCATCCACCAACCTGTGGGCTTGAGCGCATGAAGCTGCAACTCCTCCCAGCCAAACAAGGCTTGCTCTGGGTGCGCCTGGGCATCCGCACCTTTTGGCGCCAGCCCCTGGCCATGACCGGACAATTTTTCTTGTTCATGGGCTTGCTGTCGCTGTGTTCGCTCATTCCATTCATTGGCAGCTTTGTGGGCCTGGCTTTGCTGCCCATGGCCAGCTTGGGGCTGATGGCCGCCACCCGCGAAGCCCATCTGGGCAACTTTCCCATGCCGCACTTGCTGTGGTTGGGTTTGCGCTCTGGGGCAGAAACACGCCGCAATATGGCGGTGTTGGGCGGCTTGTATGCCGTGGGCTTTTGTGCCGTTTTGGCCTTGGCGGCCTTGAGCGATGACGGCCAGTTTGCCAAGCTTTACTTGTTTGGCGGCAGCATGGACATTGAAACATTGATGCAAAGCGATGTGCAATCGGCCATGTGGCTGAGCACCTTGTTGTACATGCCCCTGTCTTTGCTGTTTTGGCATGCGCCGGCCTTGACCCATTGGTATGGGGTTGCGCCTTTGAAAAGCTTGTTTTTCAGCGCTGTGGCCTGCTGGCGCAATTGGCGCGCTTTTTTGGTGTTTATTTTGGGCTGGGCCAGCGTGGCGATGTTCTTTTCGCTGATCGTGACCTTGGTGGCTGTGGCGACCGACAGCGTGGACACCGCCAAACTGCTGCTGATGCCCATGATGCTGTTGATGGCGGCGATGTTTTTTTGCTCGATTTACTTCAGCTTCCGCGACTGCTTTGTGAACGAAGAAGTGGTCGACTGACACACCGATCGCAGCCGTACAGCGGTGGAGCCCTCAGCAAGCTCTTCAACCCGGGCCCCATGCTTAGCGGTTCAAACCGGCGTCAGCTTGGCCACCGACAAGGCCAGCCATTTGACGCCATGGCGACCAAATTTCACTTGCGCCCGGGCGTCCTCACCGCTGCCCTCGATGGCCAACACCGCACCCTCACCAAACTTGTTGTGAAACACCGGCACCCCTGCCCTGACCCAGGCATTGGTACCGGATGCGCTGGCAGAGGACGGGGGAGAAATGGCGGTGGTCCAATCGGTGGATGCTGCCACGGTGTCGTGTTTTCGTGAGCTGCCCCAAGCACTGGCCGGATTGAGCCCCTTGGCGGCCACGCTGAGCCACTTGAGCGTGTGTTCGGGCAACTCATCAAAAAACCGGCTGCGGATGTTGTAGCGGGTTTGACCGTGCAGCATGCGGGTTTGCGAATGGCTCAGGTACAAACGCTTGCGTGCGCGGGTGATGGCCACATACATCAAGCGGCGCTCTTCTTCCAGGCCCAGGTGGTCGCTCAAAGCGTTTTCGTGCGGGAACAAACCCTCTTCCAAGCCGGTGATGAAGACCGCATCAAATTCCAAACCTTTGGCGGCATGGACGGTCATCATTTGGATCGCCTCTGCACCCGCCAAAGCCTGGTTTTCACCGGATTCCAAAGCGGCATGGGTCAAAAAGGCCGCCAAGGGTGACAAGGTCTCGCCAGTCTCTGCAGCCTCGCCGGTGTCGATGTCCACGGGCAAGGCCACGGCATCGCGCCCGAAACCTTCCACGCTGACAAAGCTTTCCGCAGCGCTGACCAGTTCTTGCAAGTTTTCTACCCGATCGGCACCCTCGCGCTCAGCTTGGTAGTGCTCAATCAGGCCACTGTGGGCGAGCACAGTTTCAACGATGTCACGCAAGCCCATGCCATGGGTTTGCTCGCGCAGCACATCGAGCTTGGCCACAAAGGCCGATAAATTGGCACCCGCCTTGCCGGCCACTGCGCTCACCGCATCGTGCAACGAGCAGCCGGCACTTTGGGCCGCGTCTTGCAACTGCTCGGTGCTGCGCGCGCCAATGCCGCGCGGCGGAAAGTTAACGATGCGCATGAAACTGGTGTCGTCACGCGGGTTTTCCAACAAGCGCAAGTAGGCCAAGGCGTGTTTGATTTCGGCGCGCTCAAAAAAGCGCAATCCGCCATACACCCGGTAGGGCATGCCGGCATTGAACAAGGCAGTTTCAATCACCCGGCTTTGGGCGTTGCTGCGGTACAAAATGGCCATCTCGTTGCGAGAAGCAATGCCTTGGCTGCCATCGCCGTTTTGGCCATCGCGCAGCAACTGCCGCATCTCATCGACCATCCATTGCGCCTCGGCAAAATCGCTGGTGGACTCGTGCACCCGCACCGGCTCACCAGGGCCTTGATCGGTGCGCAGGTTTTTGCCCAAGCGCCCTTGGTTGTGGCTGATCAACGCGTTGGCACTGTCGAGGATATTGCTGTGGCTGCGGTAATTTTGTTCCAGCTTGATTTGATGGCGCACACCAAATTCACGCACAAAGTCGGCCATGTTGCCCACCCGCGCGCCTCGAAATGCATAAATGCTTTGGTCGTCATCGCCCACCGCAAACACGGCGCTGGTGGGTGAGCTCAGTTGTTTGATCCAGGCGTATTGCAAGCGGTTGGTGTCTTGGAACTCGTCGATTAACACATGGCCAAAGCGGCGTTGGTAGTGTTCGCGCAAGGGGTCGTTGTCGCGCAGCAATTCGAAGCTGCGCAGCATGAGCTCTCCAAAATCGACCACGCCTTCGCGCTGGCATTGGTCTTCATAGAGTTGGTAAATTTCCACCTTTTTGCGCGCATCGGCGTCACGGGCTTCCACGTCGGCAGGGCGCAAACCGTCTTCTTTGCAAGCGGCAATGAACCACTGGGTTTGCTTGGCCGGGAAGCGCTCGTCATCCACTGAAAACTGCTTGTACAAGCGCTTGATGGCCGAGAGCTGGTCTTGGGTGTCTAAAATTTGAAACGACTGGGGCAAGTTGGCCAGTTTCCAGTGGGCGCGCAAAAAACGGTTGCACAGGCCGTGAAAGGTGCCGATCCACATGCCCCGCACGTTCACCGGCAACATGGCTGACAAACGGGTCAGCATTTCTTTGGCCGCCTTGTTGGTGAAGGTCACCGCCAACACCCCAGCGGGGGCGCACTGGCCGCTTTGCAACAACCAGGCAATGCGGGTGGTCAACACCCGGGTTTTGCCCGAACCTGCGCCAGCCAAGATCAGGGCGTGTTCGCGCGGCAAGGCCACAGCGGCGCGCTGCTCAGCATTGAGGCCTTGCAGCAGGGCAGAGTCGGGGGGGGGTGAGGTCGACAGCCCTGATTCGGGCCCGGGGAAAAGAGACATGACCGGATTGTAGGCAAGCGCGTATAGAATCAGCCACCGGGCCCAAGATTCTTGTGCCCGGTTTCTTTTTGGTCGATGCGAAACCCTGTGTTCGCCCTGTGTCCAGCCAGCAACCGGTGCCAAGCCAAGCGCTCACCCATCGTTTTGTTCTGGAGCTTGGACCATGGAAATTTTCGACTACGACAACATCCTTTTGCTGCCGCGCAAATGCCGCGTGGAGAGCCGTTCTGAATGCGACACCAGCATCACGCTGGGTAAGCACAGTTTCCGCCTGCCAGTGGTGCCGGCCAACATGAAAACCGTGGTCAATGAGACCATTTGCGAATGGCTGGCCCAGCACGGCTACTTTTATGTGATGCACCGCTTTGATTTGGACAACGTGGCCTTTGTGCGCGACTTCAAGTCACGCGGTTTGTATGCGTCTATCTCCTTGGGGGTCAAGCAAGCCGATCGCGACACCGTGGCCAAGTTGGTGGCCGAGGGCTTGGTGCCCGACTTCATCACCATTGACATCGCCCATGGCCACGCCGACAGCGTTCAGCACATGATCGCGCACCTCAAGCAGCACCTGCCGGGCTCTTTCATCATTGCAGGCAATGTGGGCACCCCAGAGGCGGTGATCGATTTGGAAAACTGGGGGGCGGACGCCACCAAGGTGGGGATTGGGCCGGGCAAGGTGTGCATCACCAAAAGCAAAACCGGTTTTGGCACGGGTGGTTGGCAGTTGTCGGCCCTCAAGTGGTGCGCCCGGGTGGCTACCAAACCCATCATCGCCGATGGCGGTATTCGCGAGCACGGCGACATTGCCAAAAGTGTGCGCTTTGGTGCCACCATGGTGATGATTGGCTCCATGCTGGCCGGGCACGAGGAGTCACCGGGCCAAACCGTCGAGGTCGACGGCAAGTTGTTCAAAGAATATTACGGCTCGGCCTCTGACTTCAACAAGGGCGAGTACAAACACGTGGAAGGCAAGCGCATCCTGGAGCCCATCAAGGGCAAGCTGGCCGACACCTTGCGCGAAATGCAAGAGGACGTGCAAAGTTCCATCTCCTACGCGGGCGGCAAAAAGCTCATGGACGTGCGCAAGGTGAATTACGTCATCTTGGGTGGCGACAATGCGGGCGAGCACCTGCTGATGTGATCTGGCCTGGACCCACGCAAAAAGCCACCATGCGGTGGCTTTTTTCCATTTGGGTGCGCTGAGATCTGGGCTCGGCCGAGCAGCTTTTGAGCCGTCCTGTTCACCGAGCCGCCGGTTGAACCCCCAACAAATCACAAGCCATGCGGTGAACCGCATGGCTGGGCTCGCACAAAGCATCGAGCATGGAGAAATGTTGTCGCCCGGGCATGGCCAAAGCCTTGGGCACGCGCTGGGCACCCCAGGCTTGCTGCATCAAGGCGTTTTGGCGCAAAAACTCTTCACTTTCATCGCCGCCCACCACGCACATCAGTTCGCCCCGCGCTGGTGCAGGCAACCACGCTGGGCTGGCTTTGAGCACGTCTTCATCGGTGAGCAACAAGCCCGACTGCAACATCGGCGAGCGTCGCACCGATTCGAGTTCATGCAAACCTGAAATGGACAAGGCATTGCGCACCACATGGGGGGGCAAATCGGGGCCAACGGCCTGCCATTGACAAGCCATCAACATGGCGGCCAAGTGACCACCCGCCGAATGACCAGCCACCGTGATGCGACGGGGGTCGCCGCCATATCCGGCGATGTGGCGCGACACCCAGGCCAACGCCCGCACCATTTGCAGGGTGATGTCGGGCACGGTCACTGCCGGGCACAAAGCGTAATTGGGCACCACCACCGTGCAACCTGCGCGCTGAAAGGGCAGGGCCACGAAGGAATGGTCAAACTTGTCCAAAAAGCGCCAGTAGCCCCCATGGATGAACACCAATACCGGTGCCCCAGGGCGGTTGGCGGGAAAAATGTCCAGGGTTTCGGTGCTGTGCGGGCCATATGCCACGCTGGTCGAGCAGGCTTGGCTGCGTGCCACCGTCGATTCACGCACCCAACGATCGAAGTATTGGCCAAAGTCCGGCACCATGGCCCGGTTGTTGTACATGCGGTCGTACCAATCCGCGTCATGTGTGGGGGTGCTCATGCTTTCTACCTCTTTCAACGTCAGTGGGGTGCCGCACTTCCCCACAGTGAACAGGGCGTGTTGTGGCGCAAAAAACGCCAGCGCCCAGTTTCAGGGTTTAAGACTTGCCGATTTGCGCCGTGCGGATGACGCTGTCGGCTTCGGCGGTGCTGTTGCTGCCGCCACT
>Ga0315899_10007097_pt1 | contig 12044 bp, 6 predicted proteins | sample LakEriMetagenome_2_FD_203518 | JGI IMG/M metagenome (GOLD analysis project Ga0315899, IMG submission 203518) | Freshwater fungal communities from buoy surface, Lake Erie, Ohio, United States - Buoy 4 MA112 | ecosystem: Environmental > Aquatic > Freshwater > Lake | place: USA: Lake Erie, Ohio... | reverse complement strand
TTGTTAATCTTGTCATAAACATTAACGATTCTTGCTTTAGTTTCATCAACAGAAACATCGCCACCAATTAATTCAGCATATGTTCCCTGATTAGCCATATCTCCAAGACCTGAACGTGTTAAAATTTCTTGATAATCTTTTTCTAATTGTATATAACTGTATGGGTCTACTGCTTGTGCTTTTTTACCAGCAGCAATCTCTGCAGCAAAAGTTTTATTATATTTATCTATACCAGCAAAACGTTCTTTAAATTCTGGTAAGTCACGTATAGCAACTTGAACACTTTCTTCAGTATACCCTTGGTTAATTATAAGGTCAGATATTTTATCAACAATACTTTCCTTTAAACCTAAGTTCTTTGCTAATGTTTTTGCTACAGCCTTAGCACTAACTCTTGTATTTTCGGCTTGGGCTGCTTGGGCTGCTTCCCACTGTAATAACCAATCAGGTACTACATCTTTTTCTTCTTTTCTAGGTTCATAACCTGGTTTAGCACCAGCAGTACCACCTCGTGCATCAGCACCATAAAGAACACGTTCAATACCTAAATTGAGTTCATTTAACTTAGTTGTGGTTATTCCACCTGGTGCTTTAGCAGCAGCGTTAATTTGTTTAATTGCTGCAGCCTGTTGTTCTTTAGGTAAAAGTTTTGCTTGAGATACTAAGTATTCTTGTCTACTTGGTTTTTTTTCTGCCATTAGAATCTTCCGCCAACCATATTAAGTAACGAACCAACCAATTCATTTTGAGAACGTTTAGTTTTATCATATCTAGGGTCATTCTGAATAAGTTTTAATCTTTCAGAAGCGGACATAGCGTAAGGTGAACCATCTTTAGGATTAGTTGCAGTCATAATTCCTTTAAGTGCAGGGTCATTATAGTTGACATCTTTTACATCTAACTCTAAGTAGTCAGCAATTTCTTTTTTGAATGGGTCAGCAACATCTTCAAGGGTAGCACCTGCATCAAACCTAGCCTTATAGTTAGGAAATGCTTTTATCGCTTCTTGTTTAAAGAAATTATTAATATCATCATCTGACATTTCACCAGTAAATTTTGCTTTAACAAATCTTTTTAACTCAGCACTTTTATTGGCTAAAGTAACACCAAATGATTGCCCTTTTTTAATAATATCCATAGCATAAGTATTTGCTAAACCTTTAAGATAGTTAGATTCAAAATCAACAGAGTTAGCAACTATTTTAATAAAATCTTCCTGAGTTAAATCAAAGAATATTGCTTTACCAGCAAGTTTTTTAATTTGCTTCAAATTCTCATTAACATCAACACCAGCCTCAATGAAGGCTTGCTTTATTTCACTTTCTATATTTTTTAAATTGTTTTTAAAGGTTGCTGGGTCCTGCTTCTGTAAAGCAAGTGCTTCTCTTTTTTGAATAAAACTATTCTTAAACCATCTTGAAGCAGAGATAGCCGTTAATGCTTCTTGAGTAGTAACAGTACCATCATTTAATCCTGTAATTAAATAATCTAAACCTGAAAGATTAGCAATAGTTTGAAGGAAAGATAAATCAATAGTATTCTCAGTATCAATATTAATATCTTCTTGACTAGAAGGAAGATTCAATTCTCCTATAACTTTACCTTTACCTTTAATTACTTTAGGTCCTCTAGAACGTGAAGGTGTTGTAGAATCATTCATATAATCTAAGTATGTTCCTTCGTTGAAAGTTGTCCAAGGGGTAAAATCTTTTCCTTGTTTACTAATAGCCCAAGCAGCCTTAGCATTAAATATAGGGTCTTCTAACTTTGTTGCATCTCTTAAAGCATCTGCACCTTTATACTTAGAAGGGTCTCTTAAACTACGTACTTGGAACAAACCAACACTGTTACCCCATTTATTATCAGCAAGTTTTTGGTCACCTTGGGCATCACTATTACCAGCAGATTCAGCCAAAGCAATAGCAACCATCATAGGAATATCCTTTTCAGGAATACCCGCTTTACGCAATAATTGTACTAATTGTTCTTTTGTATATTTTGCCATTATTGTAATACCTCAGCCAAAGTATCTCTACCAATAGCATTACTGCCATTTATTGCAGCATTAAAAGCCTCACCGAATTGTTGCAAAGCATAATAACTTCTTCGCTCAGCAGTACCTCTAGTACGCTTCTCAGCCAAGTCAGCAATATCAGCATCAGTAAAACCACCCATAGTCATCTGAGTAGTTGTTCCAGTAACAGGGTCTTTAAACTCAGAAGCAGTTGCAGGAGATGATTTAGCAGCAGCAATCACTTCATTTGTAAAGTCAACAAAATCTTGTTCAGTAGGTTCAGTATTTTTATATTTCTTATAAACAGTTCTTAAAGTTTCTTGAATTGCTTTCTCACTTGGAAGACTTACGCTAGTAGCAGTAACAATAGCGTCTTGATATGTTTGTTTTAGAAAATCTTGCCATCCAAGGATTTCCATACTACCTTGTTCAAGTAATGCTTTATTAGAAACACTAACTTCATTCAACATATTCTCAACAGCAGTACTTGTTTCTGGAGTGAAACGATTTTCTAAACCAGGACGCAAAGATTGTTTATAATCTTCATCACTCATAAAACGATTTTGCCACAACTCTTGTTTCAAATCACGAATCGATGGACCACCAGTTTGTGATTTATAAGAATATGCTCTTTGAAATTCTTTAGCAGCATCAATTAAAGGCTTAACATAAAAGTATCCCATGCCACCTGGAAGAAGCGTTGCTGGTTGATACTCTGGTTGTTCAGCGTTAGGAACAGGAAGTTGATATTGAAAAGAAGCATTACCATTTTCATCTCTAACAATTTGCCCACGGCTATTAACTGATGTTGATGGTAAATAATCTGTTGGTTTAATTCTATAATCAAGTGGAGAAGCAGCAGTATCAGCAGTAGTTCCGAACAGTTCTTCTTTAGTTACTTTTGTTTTCTTACCAGGTTCAGAAGTTAATGCTTCCTCAATTTCTTGCTTACTAGCCCTAACTCCTTCACCTTGTGCTTTGGCTGCAGCACCAGAAATACCACCAGGATTCCAAGATTTATTATAATTTTGTAAAACATTTACACTAGCAACAGCGTAACCTTTACCATTTTCTGTATACAGTTCAACATTAGGATTATCTGCTAAGTCAATAGAAACAGAATACTTTTCTCTTGAATCAAAAGGTTCAAAAGGGTTAAGTGTTTTAGATATACCTTCTTTAATGGAACGCAAAATAGAAAGAGGAAGTTTAGTTGGAACAAATCTTGTACCATCATCACTTAAAACTAATGTAATCTTACCACTATTATCTTTTTTATTATCAGCCATTTAAACCTTATCTATAGTACGTCTCTAGATTTAAACCTAAGCATAGGTTCAAATATAACTTTGTTTGCTTGACTTATTGAACTGTCGCCAGCCCCTAGTTTTCTTAAATCTGACAAAGCCTTATTTCTGTAATTCTTCTTGTATTCAACAGATTCAGGTCCACCAATATTTGATTGATAGTTGAAAGTATTCATAGAATCATCAGTTATTTCAACTGCTGATAAAAGTTTACGTCTAGTCATATCATCAATTGGTGCAGTAGGGTCAGCCAACATTTGCTTCAAAGAAGTAAGCATTGTTTCTTGTTTGGAAATACCAAAATCACCTTGTTGTAAAGCACGGTCCAAATAAGGATTACTAATTCTTAAAGCATCTCTATAATTTTGTGTAGCCTGTTTAATGATTTGTTGTTTCCTGAAATCAGGTTCTCTTGAAATAGCATCAAAGGCTTCATCTTCAGCATCAAAATACTTTTGTCTATCAACAGCAACTTGTACTTCGTTCAAGAAAGATTCTAAATCTCTACTCTTAATCATACCTGCTGCTTCAAACCAAGCATAAGATGATGCACTGAAATCACCAGTATCAGGTGCAGCAAGATAAGCAACATCACCATACTTGTTTATAAAGTCTTGGTTACGTATTGTCCAATCTTTAACAGCATCAGTTTTAGAAAACGCTACTTGTCTAACCTTGTCATTACGTGAAACAGTGTAAACAAGTCTGTTAGGGTTTTGCCCAATAAAAGCAACTAAGGCTTCTTCATAAAGGTCATCATGTCTAGGGTTAGGTGCTTTAGCCATGTTCTCATAAAGGTCAAAGAACTCTTGACGGATAGCACCAATACCTACTTCTTTCAAATACCCTGGCACATCTTTAGATTCCTGAACAGATACACCGAAAGGAAGAGGTGTTAAACCTAAAATGTTTCTCAATGCAACAATGTTATGTGCACTAATCTTTATTTGTTTAATATAATTATATTTTTCTTCAGGACTTGCATCAACTGAAAGACCATAACCATTTGCTTGATTGTATGCTATTGCTTGATGGATAGCAGTTATTTCCTGTTTATCTTTTTCAGGAGAAGTTAATACTCTGAAACTTCTATCTAAAAATACTGGTATCATTGCTCTACGCAAAGTAAGATTATCACCAATATCACCAAGTAAAACATTATCTATTCTATCTGCAACAACATCACCAGTTGTTCCAGGTAAAGAACCAACTACTGCTTTAAATAACCAAACACTTGCACCAGCAAGAGGTCCAGATAGTGTTGGTGTTGCAGCATCTGCAGATAAAGAAGGGTTAGCATAGTTTAGTTTTAAAGTTATTTCATTAAACATTGGTTGTTTATATGCAAACTTTCCACCACTAAGCACATTCATTACAGGGTTAACAGCCTGGAATATGAAATCATCCATAGGCATAACCACATAACGATTACCTGAAGCGTCTTCGTGTATAAAACCACTGCCATTTAAACCTAATGATGCTAAACGCATTCTATAAATTACAGGTAATGTGGCTTTACGTAGACGATACATACGTCTAATAAAGTCTTCAGTGGCACGATAAAAACGTCCAACGTTACGCACAGACCATGCCATTTGGCTTCGTATTGCTGGGTTATCTATGAATTGTAGTAACTCCATAGTGGCTTCTTGGTTAGCAATTGCTGCAAAACGAGCCTTTGCTTGAGTAATTGCCCAGTCTTTGTTATAGCCAGGATTATTCTTTAAAAGATTATCAACATAATCTAGTTCTGCTTGACGATAAACTTTTCTTTTAGCAAGATACATAGCAGTATGTGCAGGTGCACGGTGCCATGCTGTTACTTGTTGGTCAAATCTTTCAAAGAACCATTGTTTGCCTTTGGCAAAAGATGATATAGGGTCTGAACCAGCGAACTGTAATTGACTTCTAAATGGTCCTTCTATTAAATTGTTTTGTGATGCTTCTAAGTATTCTTCAAAGTCTAATTTGCGTACAACATCTTTAACTTTAACTGATTGACCATCAAGTCCTGTAGTTTTTTTAGTAATTAAACTAAATAAGGCTTGATTGAAAACTTTGTCATGTCCACCATTGAAACTGTTTTTTAAATCAGCAAGGATATTAACTACTCTTGCTTGTGCTATTTCAGCATCAGTGAAACCTTGTTTACGTTTAACAACAGTATCTGCTGAACCATTAATAAATGCTGAAGCAATCCTAGGGTCACTTATAGTCCAAACACCATTAGTATCTGGGAAGAAACCAACCTTAAGCATTGATGCATCAACAGCGTTTTTGATATCTTCGGAAGTTTTTAAACCGTTATTCTTAAAAAATATTTCTACTGGTTCATAATAGACTTGTTTACCACGTTTAAAGTCATTCATACTGAAACGTTGGATGAATCCCCAGAATTGGGCACCAGCACGTTCACGTATTTTAAGATTAGAATCAACAACTCTAAATTCGTTACCAATAGTTGCACCAAGAGAGTCTTGGATTCTTTGAGATAAACTATCTGTTGGGTCAATATTTAAAATAGATGCATTAAACTTTCCACCACCAACAGTTTGACCTATTGTTGAGGTATAGTTTTCTGCAGCGTGAGGGTCAGTTGATATTAAATCAAAGATATCTTCACGTTGTTCATCAGTAACTACTTTAAGTACAGACTTTTCATCAGTTTTGCGTATTGCTTCATCAGCAAGTATTGCAAGTTTTTCTGATTTATCAACTTTTCTAGCAGCAATGTCTGCTCTGACTTCATCAGAGATAGCACCAGTGTAGTTTTTGTATTTGTCTCTTAAGAAAGCCACAGATTTTGCTGGTCCACCAACAAGAACTGCTGCAGCGGTAGCACCAAATCTACCTGCACCTACTAAATAATTCCATAATGCTTCCTTTGGGGCATATAAAAGGAAGAACATTTGCTCATCTAGTGCAGATTTGATACCAAGTTTTGGTGCAAGTGTGAAGAAAGTCCAGTTATCGTTAAAGCCTTGTACACTTTTAGAGTTAACTGTTGCACCTAAACGTTTTAATCTTTCAAACTTTGTACCAGTTTTGTCTTTAATGAAAGCACCTGAAACAAATTTACCTATTTCATCCCATGGAAGTTGCCCAATATATGGGGTTTCTTGGAAAGCATGTGGTGCACCAGACACTGTTTGACGTAAAGGTCCCATTTGTGTTAATGCTTCAGGACCACTTACAGCAATCCTTGTTTTATCACTAACAACGCCTGCTTCAAGGAACTCTTGACCTATAAAACTTTCTTCTTTAGTAAGCATTCCAGGGGCATTACCAAATTTGTCTTCAAGAACGTTCTTCATGAAGACGTCTCCGCCTTCCATTGCACTGATTCCCATTCGGTGCATAATGTAGGCATATAAACCACGTAATGCTAAAACTCTATCGCCAGGTGTTTCAAGATTTTTAAACATTTGAGCATATAAACGTGCCAAAGGTTTGTTCATTACTAAACCTGCTGTGGATTCCACAACATCTAAAGTTGTGTCTATTCCTTCTCCAACATATTTAGTACCTGTTAAAGAATCTTTAACTGTTCCATCAACAATATTGATAGGTCTGCTACCTGGATGGATTCTTAATCTATTAACTACACCTTTAAAACCTTTAATGCTATCTTGGGCTAGTTCAAAAGAAGGTGTTCCAACGAATTGTTTTAAACTATCAATGTTATTAATTGATGTTTCTGCACCAAGTGCAATAGTTTTATCTAAAAAGTCTGAAGAGAATAGTTCTTTTTCAGCATTGGTTAAAGGTTTGTTTTTAGATGCAGCGTTCCAAAAACTTGAAACAGTGGTAAGGACTTTGTTTTTAACTTCTCTTTTACGACTAGCAAATAAAACACTATTCCCAGCAAATCTATCTATGGTATGGGTTCTTCCACCAAAGAATAAAGAGAAGTCACTCATTTGCATAAAGAAATCTTTAGCAGACTTAGCATCATAAACACGATTAAGTGCTAATAATCTTAAAGCCTCATCGTTATCAAATTGTGTGCCACGAGTTATAGGAAGTATTTCGTTATCTAAAATACTTTGTCTAGCAACAGGGTTTCCTTTAGCCTCATCATATTTTTTAACAAGAGGACCTAAATTATCCCATGCTTGAACTACTTCAGGATTTAAATCAAATGCTTTTCTAACACCATTAACACCCTCTGAAGCAAGTTTTGATAAACGTGCAGCCTTTGTTAAACCTAAACGTGCAAGACTTCCAACACCAAAAGTTACATATGTTAATGGGTCTATTGCCATTTGGTATTGCAAATCAGAAACACCAGATAATGTGTTAAACGCTAATCTGTAAAAAATGTTATCTGTTTTTCGGTTACCTAAAATATTTCTAGCAAGTGTACGACCAGGACTTAATCTTGCTCTTTCATATTGTGCAAGTATTGGTTCAAAAGTTTCTGGTTGGTTAAAAACTAAATCAATAACTTTATTTAATTCATCATTACTTAAACCTTGGTTGGCAATAATTTCACCAGGGGTTTTACCTTCTGCTAAACCTCTGGCAACCATACCAACAGTTGCACCATAATTTTGGTCAAGTCTTTGCATTTCAGATTGGTCAAACATGTTGGAGCCATCCCAACCGCTGTTCCAAATCTTGTTACTTAAATCAGGACCTTGTGATTTTAATTGTGCTATACGACCAGGTGTGTTAAGAACATTTGAATAATTAACGGCTGTACCAAAAGCAAGTTTAAAAGGTGACTTGATTGCATCAAAAGCAGTTTTAGCAAGACTCCAGTTACCTGGTTGGTACATGTAATCAGTTTTACCAAATAAACTTTTTAAAGAATCCTTAACAGTAGGGTCAAGGTTTTCGTAAATAGTTTGTGCTTCGTCTTTGTCATCTAAGTTTAATAATTCACGATGCTTATTAAATAAGTAAGAATATTGGTCAATGGTGTTTTGTGCAGGGATACTTAAATTTGCTTTATATGCTGCAGTAGCCAGTGATGGCGAAGTTTTCCAAACTATTTCGTCCATTAAACACCTGGTGCAACATCAGAGGAATTACTTATTTCATTTAAAATAAAAGAAATTGTTTCATCGTTAGCATAAGGAAGCATAGCAGTTAAAGTTTCTTCCAATGATGGTTTCTCTGGAAGTGCTAAACCTGATGGGTCAAAACCTGTACCTGCACCAATACGTGAACCTTGAGTAATAACTTCATCAGAACGTTCAGTAGGTGCAAGAAGATTAGTAACACGAGGTCCCATCATTGCTCTTTGAATATCTGCAGCAGTTGGAACACCAGCAGTTTTAGGAGAACCTGCCATATCTGCACCTTGTTGAAGACCTAAAAGTTCTTGACCTTCACCATAATTACCACCAGACATATAACGAACTGGTTGTTTAGAAGTATTCATGTCAGTACGTTGTGCGTACTTACCTGGTCCTGAAACTTTTTCCATTAATCCTCATCATCATCGAATGTGTTAAATTTTTAATCCAAAAAACGCCCTGCTTCTGTAATCATTCCCTGTAATTTCCAGTTAGGAGATTTGTTGTCATCTAGTACGTGTAAAAAGTATTTACCATTGGAATCAATCATTTCAACAATGGTTATTGCACCTGTTAACATCCCACCCATCGGATGCAGGTCTTGAACAAAATCGTTTAACGCATCCTGAAATCTTTTAACGTAATCAGGTTGTGTACGTTTTGTCATTTTATCCCGCTATCTGTCCTAGTATTTGTGCTATGTTTGGTGCTTGTGGTGGAGTGGCTCCAGTTGAGGGAGCGGGAGCACTCGTAGGGGACGGTTGTGCTACAACCTGCTGTGGTAACCCCTCAACTGGAGTAGGTTCAGGTTCAGCAAATACTTTCTTTGCTGCCTCTTCAATTGAAGTTCCATTTTGTCTTGCAGTTATTATTTCAGATAATTGTAAAATAAGTTTTGCAGGACTTTGTCCAGTTGCAATCATCTCAGGTAATGCTGCTGCACTTGATTCAATTGCTTTGTTTAAGTTATCTCTCATACGTTGAACATCAATGCGTTCTTGTTCTTTAGAAACATTCAATGCCCAAGGTAGTTCACTCATAACAAATTCGCGTGATACTAAATCCCCACCCATTGCTTGTAGTGAGAAGATAAGTGCACGTGATGGGTCAAGACCTGCCATCAGTCCATAACGAACTTCAACAGTGTAGTCACCTTTAATATCTTTTGAAGGATTGTATTTAAGTTCGTATGGTGCACCGTCATTTACACCACGAACTGTTTTATCCATTGGGAATATTTTCTCATCTATACGCATGCATAGACTTAAAACATCTTCAAAGGTTTGTGCTAGTACTTGTTGTCCTGCTTTGATTTGTGAATCAAATGCACCTAATAACGCCTGGACACCTTGACCAGTGATAATGCTGGCATCAATGTTGCCAGTTCTACCTTCTGGATATCGGGCACCCAGACGCATTTCCTGTTGCAACACTGCTTGTTCAGTAAATGCTGCATTCGGTAACTCTAAACCGACTCTTCGGATTTGCTGAGGGTTTTGACTTCTCAACACAGCATCTGGTCCGAATGCTAATTCTTGAACATCATTAGGCAATGCCAACGGAGCCTGAACGGATTTCTCTGCTGCTTCAAGTGCAAGCAAGGAGAAACGTGCACGTGCGAGTTGAACCCACACCACGTCATCAAATTGTCCACGCATGTCATCATCAATGCTTGGGCGACGTGCAACACGTACCATCATCTCACCAATTGGATTAGGTGTACGTTTTAAAACAAGATTACTTTTTTGTGGAACAAACAAAAGGATTTGTTCAGCATCCTCATACTTAACCATTTCAACCATGGCATATAAATCAACATTGTCTCTACCACCAGGTCCAATAAGTTGTGATTCGTATTCTGGAAATTCAACAATTAACTCTGCAAGAGTTTTATAATATCTACGAGTGTAAGAACTTAAACGACCAAAGCGGTCAAACTCTGGGTATGCACCAAGAGGATTATCTAAACGTATACGAGGCTGATTACTTTCAACATCTATTTCAACAACTATTGGTAAAAAACCATATGTGAGGTACCAATCAGCCCCAGTATACATTTGCGTTTGTAAGCGTGAAGAGTGAGCATAGTAGTTCACAATCATGCTTCGCTTCTCTGCCTGTGCTTTAGCACGGTCAGAAGTTACATTGAAGGTTGTGCAATTGAAACTTGGTAAAGGTGCAAGCACTTCTGCTAAGTCTCTTGCCGCAACATCAATGAAGTTAGCAATCATTGGTTGGGTCATGCCTTCAGGGAAAAAGTCAGGGTACACGTTAGATATTTGTCCACGTCTTACAGACAAAACATTTGCCATACGTGTGTCACGCTCAGCGTTGCGACGTTTTAAAGCCTCAACCTTGTCAGCGATTTGTCGCACTTCAAGTGCCATTCAAACTCCTATTGGTATAAGTCAGCGTATGTTGCTGCTGCTAGTTCATCTAAGTTAACAACACCACGCTGGCGGATACCAGCCCTAGTTGCATATTTGTTGTAGTTATGAGATTGTGCAAACCCCATTTGCTGAATTAATTCTTTAACTCTAATCTCACAAAACCATAAAGCCATCACACAGTCAGTAGCCTGTGTTTTCTTAACACCAGGTGCCCATGTAATAAGTTGATTAATTAAAGACTTAACATGCTCATTTCCTTCAGAAGAAGGAAGTTCAATTAAAGCATCATCCTGATACTTGCCATCACGTTCAGTGCCAAAAAGTGCAGCCATAGAAGCCACACCAAAATCAATATCCCATTTATTTTTACCAGTAAAGTGGGAACGGAACTGGATACCTCTAGAAGCAAGCCACTGGTTTAACTCTTCATCCAAAGCATACGCTTTCTGATGTGCGTTAATTTCAACACGTAACTCATTAGGAGAATACTTGTTAACCCAATCTTCCATCAAAGCACGAATCTTTTGAGGGTTAGGGTCTTCCATATTGTAAACATCAAGTATGTGACGCACTTGTGTTCTTCTATCAAAAGCCATCATCACAGCAGCAGTCTTACCAGACATTGCTGGGTCAATACCCATGATGGTATAAAAATCAGATTTAGGTGGATGCCCAACAGCACCAAACCTTAAAGGACCAACTTTACGTGCACCATTAACAGAACCCTGCACAAGAACAGGACGGAAAATAGAATCTTCCTGAACATCCTGTTGCTGGTAAACCAAAGCCCATGTAGTCGGAGTTACTTCACCACGACGACGATACAGGGCAGGACCGTCCCACTTAGAATACAAACCATCAGCATCAGGTTCCTTTTTAGTACCTGACTTCTGGTCAGTCTTAGCCCACAAAGTAACCCAATCTTTTGGGTCCTCCGAGGTTTCCAAAACTGCTGGCATTGAAAAATAAGTGAAAGGTGATTTACCATTAGACCAATGCTTGGGGTTACGAATCTCCCTATACAAATCTGTGGCAGCAAACCTAGTACCCACAATTAACAAAATACCCTCATCATCAAGACGAGTCACAACTTCTTTCTGAATCCACTCCAGTTGCTTTTCCCACTCATGGGCATTAGCACCAGTCACACAATCATCCAAAATAATCAAATTAGCACGAGCACCATACACTTGACCACCAATACCCAAAGCCTGAATCGTAGGGTCCTTCTCAGTAGAAGTACGAGATAAGGTAATAGCGTTGGCTTTCCAAGAATCAGCATCCTCACGCCATCCACCAGGAGGGGCAT
>Ga0315899_10007095_pt1 | contig 12044 bp, 10 predicted proteins | sample LakEriMetagenome_2_FD_203518 | JGI IMG/M metagenome (GOLD analysis project Ga0315899, IMG submission 203518) | Freshwater fungal communities from buoy surface, Lake Erie, Ohio, United States - Buoy 4 MA112 | ecosystem: Environmental > Aquatic > Freshwater > Lake | place: USA: Lake Erie, Ohio... | reverse complement strand
TGGTGTTTGGTGCCCCGCCTACCTTCCAATCCGCGTTGGTCAGCAGGGAGGCGCTCAGGCGGATCGTGTCCCCTGTGAATGTCACCACAAAACCGTTATCGGTGTATCGCCGCAGGCTTCCAGGATTCAGCAGGTAGACCGACCGCCCCAACCAATACTTGATGACAGCAGCGCCTGGGTATGGCACGAACCTATATTCCCACTGCCCAAACGGCTGAGCGATGCGCAGGAAGTTGTACTGCGCCTGCGGGGATACGCCTTTCACGCAGAACAGCGACCCCCCGGAGATGCCACGCCACCCCTCCCCCGTGCCGAGCCTGCGTGCTTCTAGGTAAAAGAAGCTGTACCGCTTGTGATATCTGTTGACGTAGCCAAGCTGGATGCTGCCGCCTTTATCTTCGTAATATTTGATTGTGGCGTCATCGGGTTGGCTGTTGACGTTGGGGAAGCTGTTCATCTGCTTCCAGACAGTGCTCTTCAGCCCGATCTCTGTGACATAACAGGCTCTGTTGTTGGCAACGGTGCCAACGGCAAACCGCTGCAAAACCAGCCCGTAGCTGGGGTTGTTCGCGCCGTCTGGGTTGTAGGTCGGTATCTCGCCGGGTGTCTCAACCTTGAAGGTGTACGTCTTCTGCATCCCCGACAGCCACACCTGATCTGTGCTGGCCGATGTCAAGACCACCTGAGCAGTGCCTGCCATGTACATGCTGCCGACCTGCAGGCTGTCATCAGCAGTGCTTCGCCGTTCCTCGGTGCTGTTGTTGACATCATCAAGCCCCCACGGGTCATATGCTTTGGGATCTTCTTGGCCGCCCGATAGCGTGTACACGCAATTGGTGCCGTTGTTGAACGTCAAAGCAGCGCGGCTAGACCAGTCACGATTCAACTTGTCGCGCTTCACCTGATACTCAGCAGCAATACGAGCATCGGTATTGTTTGGCGTCAGGATCAGTTCATACGCCAGCCTGTATGGCGTACCGTTTGGCATCGGCGAGAAGCAGCCGAACTGCGTCTGCGTCGAAGTGGTGCGGTTACCGCAGAACCATGGCTGGAAGCTCTCGCTGGTGTCGTCATAAACCGTGAAGACATCGCCGACCGGGTTTGCCTCCAGCGTGCCTTCGCCGTAACGGTTGCCCTCCTGGATGCGCCCGCCCATGGCGCGGAAGTACAGCGCCACCTTGGCTGAGGCGTAATTCTTCAGCGTCTGGTCGCCCACCGCGTAACCGGCAAAGTCGGGTGCGGCTGCCAGCTCACCCGCTGACAGGAGCATCAATGCCTTCAGCTGCTGGCCGGTGCCGTAGCTCAGCAGTTGGGACCACAGCAGCATGGTCTTGACACGGACCCCGCCGCTGCCATTGCGGCGGTTGGCAAATACCAGGGGAATTGTCTCGCCAAGACTTGCCAAATCCTGGGCGCTGTCGAATCCCGTGGTGCTGGTGTACCGCTTGGCGCCTGTAACGTCGGCAGTCTTTAGCTGAGGCGGTGTCTTCGGCGCAGCTGGCTTGGGGGCCAGCAACGCCCCAAGTGCAGATAGCGCAATCCCGATGACCAGGTTGATCAGGATGGGGACGAGGAAGCCGTTCTGCGCGTCTGGCACACCCGCCAGTTCATACGCCTCGTCCCGTTTGCCGTTATAAGCGTCGGTCAGCTCAACGAAGTACCAATACTCCTCTTCGCTCAGTCCGAGGACGTTGCAAAGCTCGGCTTCTGCCGGTAGTAGAACGCGACGGCTGGCAGCCGGGTTGTAGGGCACCAATGAACCCTCGCGTCCCTGTAGATCAGCCACCCTTCGCTCCAAAACGCTGACAGCCCATAGCCTTTCTCTGCCTGGCACAGCGCAACCGTTCCCTCCATCCTAGGTGTGGTGATCTCCTTGCCCCATAGCCGTAGCTGCTCGGGGAAGATTGACCAGTCACCACTGCGCAAGCGTCGATACCAGTCGCGGGTAGGCACAGGTGCGTCGATGCCGTAGGTGGCCAGCACTGCCCGGCAAAGCCCGACGCAATCGGTGGCACCGTGCCGCTCAGGATCAGCACCGAGGCGGTAGCCCATGCCGATCAGCTGGTCCGCTCTCACCGATTACAGGCTGCGCCAAGGATGGACAGTAGAGCAGGCCCTAGCAACAGCGCCCCGATCCAAGCCCTGTTGCTGATCGCCCCGGTCAGGGGGAGTGCTCCAACCAGCTTGGTGGTCAGGGTCTTTGTCGGGGCATTAGCGCCCACCGCATCAATGCCGCTGCTCAGCAGCACATTCACCCGTTCGGGGTCGTAGCTCAGCCCTGCCGCTAGCCAGGTTTCCATCGTCAGCTTCCGCCCCACGCTGAAATCCTTGGGGTTCATCGAGCATTGCGTTACCCGCACCGTCCACTTATTGCGCACCGCCTCCACCGCATAGCTCATCGCCAGCTGGTTGCAGGCCATCACCAGCTCAGCCTCTAGGTTGTCGCCTGTGCGATTCTTTGCAGCTCCTGCATACAGGAACGACAGGAACGGGTGGCCTGCCCCGTCGAGCACGATGACTTGCCCCGGTTGAGAATTTTGGAACCGGTGCTGCACCACGCCAGCAGCGTTCTTGATTGTGATGAAAGTGGTCAGGGCGATGACTGTCATCAGCGCATACCAACGCGTGAACGGACGCTGCGTTTGTTGCGGAAGTCGCCCATCACCCGAGAGTGTCCGCCATCGGCGCCTTGCTTAGCTGCAGCCTGGCCCATGGCCCTGACCTGCTCGATCGTGGCGTATTCCTGGCGGTTGATCACGACCGTCTCCAAGGTGAAGGTGCCACCACCCGCTCCGCCCCCACTACCTGCAGCGCCGCCGGTGTCATCCAGCACGGCTGCTCCACGCTTGCCCGCGCTGTAGTTGGCCATGCTGGAGGCCATTTTTTGGCTAGGGATCACATACTCGGAATCGCCCGCCTCACCAATGATCGCGTTGGTGGGGCTGGTGACGAAGCCACCTTCTGCGAACAGCTTCATCCCGCCACCGAAGGATCCGGGGTTGAAGCTGGGGCCGCTGCTGCCGAAGGCGCTGCTGAAGTTGCCGCCTCCAAGGCCCCCGCCGATCCCGCCGCCCAAGATGCCCAGCACCTTCATCACCAGCGCCTTGGCGATCATCTGCGTCGCCATGTCAATAAACGCCTTGCCGATAGCAGAGAACATTTGGCTAAATGCCTGCTGCGCCGTCATCGTGCCTTGGATCAGCCCTGTAATGGCATTGCTCATCGCGCTGCCAATCTCACTTTCAATCGTGCCGGCCAAGCTAAGGACCATGCTCTCGGTATCAGCCAGCTCGGTCTTGAGCTTGGTCAGATAATCCTGCATCTTGCTTTGATTCGGGTTCAGGTCAATGTCAGTACGAAACGCGCCAGAACCCTGCGCTTTCATCTGTACAGATAGCGCACCGGCAGCATCGGCTTGGTCATAGAACGCCTTGACTTGCGCTTCTGCTACACGCAACCGCTCAAGCTCAGTATTGAGAAGACCCAACTCTTTCTTTTGCCCCTCATCAAGCAGCTCATCAATCTTGGATTGGTTGTCTAAATGCTCGTTTTTGATCAGCAAGATTTCTTTCTCTAGCGGTGTTGCAGCTTGTCTGATTTGCAGTTCACGAGAAAACTGTTGCGACAGCTCTTGCCCAGTCTTGAGGGACTCTTGCAGTTTCTCTGCCCGCTCGGCTTCTAGTTCCATCAGTTGCTGCGCTAGTTCAAACTGCCCCTCCTGTCCGCCGCCAGCAATGCCCATCAGGCTTGCCAGTGCTGGGTTCATTTTCACCTTGCCGCCAGGAGTGGGAACGTGCAGATGATCCTTGTGCCCTTTGGGGTCGCGCTCAGGACCAAACAACTGACCCCCAAAAGCTCCGGTTGCCCGAAGCTTCCGCTCCATTTCAATAGTCTTCTGGACGTAGTTATGGTCGTACTTCGAGCTGGTGAACCCCATGTCCATGGCGTTCAGCATGTGGTTGGGCGTCCTGTGCCCAGCGTTGGTGAAATCACCGGATGTCCTGCCCATGCCCTGACTGATCAGCCATTGCCGCAGCACCGACTTGTCGATGTACTCAGGCAGCTTGGGGCCTGTGGCTGCACTGCCGGTGCGGCTGCCACCACCACCAGGCTTGGTCTTGTCCCCCAACAATTCTGGAATCTTGGGAGATGTGAACGCTTTGCTTGTTTGTTGTAGCCCTTCATTCAGCTTCTTCTGGGCATCCAGGTTCACCTGGATCAGCTTCATGATCTGCCCCTGCAGCACCGTCGCACGGCCTGCATTTGGGTCGTTTGGACCGACGCTCTGCAGCAACCGTTGATATTGCTGCAGCAGCTGCAGGTTCTGATTGATGCCTGTTTTGTTGGCCTGGGGTGTTACCTGCCCAAGACCCTTGCCAATATCATCAACGGCTTGGCTTGTAGCGCCAATGTTCAGCGACTGACGAATGCCAAACGTACTCCTGGTCATGGCATTGCCGCGACCTGCTCCCATAGCTGCGTTTAGCGCATCAACGACCATGATTGCCTGGTCAAAGACAGCCTTGAGGGCTGGCGATAGCACCTGCCCTATGCGCCGCGCCAGATTGTCTATGCCATCCTGCAGCGTGCTGAACTTGCCGGTCAGCGTGTCCGACTGAGCGATTGCGCCATTTGCATACTTGCCGCCAGCACTGGTCAGGTTCTTCAGTGCTACCTCAACGGCTTCGGCGCTGAACTTGCCCTTCTCCAAGGCAGACCGGAACTGATCGCCAGTCATCCCATACATCTTCTGCAGTTCGTCCTGCAGGTTGATGCCGCGCTCCTGTAGCTGCAGCAGCTCCTCGCCCTGCAAGCGCCCTTTTGCTTGGATCTGCCCGTAGGCGGTAGCGATGCCAGACAGGTCAGCGCCAGTGGCACCTGCCACATCACCTAGGCGCTTGGTGGTATCAACCAGCTTTTCAGTGTCAACGCCAAATGCTTTCAGGCGCTTCGCCGTCTCAACCAGCTCGGTGCTGGTGAACGGCGTGACATTGGCAAACTGCTGCAGCTCGCTGATGATTGCCTTGGCTTTGCCTAATTCGCCCGTCAGCACCTTCAGACTGGCGGTCTGTGATTCAAGCTCGGCAGTCTTGGCAAAGATGAACTTGGCAGCGCCAACCAGAGCGAAAGCACCAGCCAAGCCACGAACAGCACCACCCAACCCATTCACTGCCCCAGTGGCCACCTTTGCCTGCCGGCCCATCCCCTCGACCGCCCGCCCCGCACCCTTGGCGCTGTTCTCTACGCCCTGAAACGGATCAGCGCCTTTCAGCTTGCCAAGATCCCGCTCAAACTTCTGGATCTTGCTTACGACCGCATCCAGCTGCTGCGTCTTGGCAGAGAACTCCAGTCCAACCTGAAACGAGGTTCCCAAGAGCCCTGCCTAGTCGTAACGCCAGTCTACCGACGACGCCTAGCCTTCTCCATCGCTTTCTGATTCTCCTCCTGCTGCAGCGTCAGGAATGCGTGCCAAAGCCACAATTCCCCTGGCGTCATCACCTCTCGGAGCTGCCCCAGTGTCATGTGCAGCTCCTTGGCGACCACCATCTCAGCCAGCAGCTGGTTGTTCTTTCGCAGCGCCTCGACGACTGCTTTTCATGTCCAATTCCGCCTCGCCCTCCTCAGGCTCGGGGTCTTGAAGCAGTTGCAGCATCAGTCCCTCAGACACGGAGGCCGGGAACTTGTGCTTCAGCGTGGCGATGTCGCCAGCATTGAACATCAGCTGGCCATCCTTGGTTTGCGCCTTGACCACCAGAAGCTGCAACGCCATCTCCACGGTGTCATCCTTGGCGGCCTTCTGCGCCCTGCCGCGCTCGGCCAGGGTGACCGGTGTCGAGAAATACTCGAACTCGACACCCTCACGGATCTCGATTGACCGGCGCCGTGGCCCCATGTCAACCAGCTTCTCCAGCAGATCAATCCCGATGCTCATACTTGAATCCGTGACTCGGGGTAAGTATACGCAGGCGCAGGGGAGTGTTCACCCTCCCCATATCGCCCTGCGGATGAGTCACCAACCCGCACGCCCATCGTACCGCCAACAAAAACCCCTACCCGAAGGCAGGGGCTTAAAAGGGGACATCCCCAGTTTGATCAGACGAACATGTGTGTGGGCTGACCCGACAGGCTGAAGTTCAGCTCGGCGGTAGTCACATCATCAGGGGTAACCGAGATCGAGAACCCCATGATGCTGATCGGTGCCTGGACATACAGGCTCTTGGTCAGGTCCGGCTTGCCAGAACCGTCACTGACGGCGTTGACGAACAAACGCACCTCCGCGCCAGACTGGTTCTTCCTCATGCTGTTAGACAGCAGGCGGTTAGCCAGTGAATTTTGGTCTTCGGTAAATTGCACGGTCATGGTGCCGCTGCCGCTGGCATAACCAGCTTGCATTGTGCGGAACGGTGCCGAGGCTCCGCTGCCACCACCCACGCCACAGGGCAGGGATGTGGTGTCGATCTCTTCACGGCTCAGGTCCAGAGAGAACTCCTTCACCTGGCACACCGCAGCAAACTCGGCGTAGTCGATTGAGATGTGGTTAGCAGCACCAGGGGTGTTACCACCACCGGTTAAAGCCGATGCGGTCAGCACCGTAACAACAATGTCGTTGGTGCCAGTGGCGCCGCCGAGAAGGGTGCCGTCTACAGTCAGTACATCTCCGGTCTTGTAGCCGGTGCCGCCAGCAGCAACCGCAATTGCGCTGACTTTGCCGGTGGTAACAGTAATGTCGAGAGTTGCACCACTGCCACTGCCGCCAGTAGTAGCGACCCCGTTGTAAGGGCCAGCACCAAAGCCAGCCGTAGCTGTAGGCAGAGCCGGAAGCGTAAGGGTTGCCACGACGCCGCCGGTAGGCAGGCCAAGGCCGCCGTCACCCTTCAACAGGATGGCAACACCGCCTTTGGTAGCAGCTACTTGAATGGCAGTTGCAGTCCGCTTGACAACGTAGTAAACAGTGCCAGCAGTTAGGGCAGTATCGAGCTTGCCGCTGCCTTCAGCTTTGAAGATCACAGGATCGTCAAGGCGGAAGTCGTTATCGGCAGGAACGTTAATATCCGCGCTTCCCTTAGGGAAGTCGCCATTGTCAAGCAGGCAAAACTGGGTGCCGGCCGGTTCAAAATAAATTGCACCGTCGACTCCTGTTAAAACTGACGAGGAGCAGGATAGCGGGATGGGTCTAGCCCCTAATTAAGGGTGGCGAAACAACATTTAGCCGGGGGCGTCTGTTACCTGCGGGGGCTCAGGCTACGTCTATGCTACCCGCGCTTCAAAGGCGCATGACACCACGTTGACGTGATGCGGGCGTTGGTCTGGGGCAATCGTGGCCGGTCCTTCAATGTTTCGGCACGCTGCTCGGATCAGCGGCGTGTGGTCAGTGTCGCGCTTATTGATTGCGCTCCATGCCTTCAGCACTGCACCAGCGATGGTTTCGCCTGGCAGGCTGCCCTTCTGCTTAAGGGTATAAATGTTGCATTGCAGGCTGCCGCGCAGTCGTTCTAAGCCTTCACAGCTCAACGTGTCCTCTACTGTCCCGCCAAACGACAGGGACACCACCGCGTAACTGCGATCAGCAGGTGCTGCAGTCTCGCCAAAGTTATCAAAGTGGATGTCAGCTGCTGCCACGCCAGCGCCTTTGATGGCGTCGTAACACGCCTTCTCAAAGTAACCCCGAACGTCTTGGTAGGTCATAGGTCAAACTCTTGCTTCACGACCTTGGCGGCAGTCTGCTGTATGCGGGGGATGGACTCATTACGGAACGAGGTGAACCAGGTCTTTGGCTGGCTAACCACGTTGCCCTCGATTGCCACGCTCTGGGCGTAAGGCAAGCTCGACGTGAGGTGATATGTCTTGCGGCTATCAACTCGCAGGCCAGTGGCATCGGTGTTGGGGCTATCAGCGCCCTCGGGGGGGACCTCGCTGCTAGCTGAACCCTCGGCAGCGAACCAGCTCGATCTGAATCTTCCTGTATCAACAGGCGACACTGCCGCAGACCCGAGCTTTGCCTGCGTGGTGATTAGCACCTCAGCCTGTAAAGCATCCAGCGCCTTCTTCAGGTGACGCTCCAGATCTCGGCTATTCGAAAACCTAGGCATCAGCTTGCCCTCCCCTTGATCTTGGATGCGATCAGCGCCTTGCTTGAATAGGTAGGAGCAATCTCCACTATTCGCCAAACCAGACCGTCGTACGTGAAACTGTCGGCTGTGGTGGGCAGAAAAGCAAGCCCGCCAGCGCCATGATGAATCCAGGCAGTAAGGGTGTAAGCCTCATTCGATCCTCCTGCTTCAACCCTGCTACGGCTAAGGACACCAGCCTTAATGGGGTAGTCAACGTCGGCGCTCACCACCGCCCCAGTCAACGGGTCGTAGCTACCACCAGCGGACTGGTGGTAAACAATGTCAGTGGGGAAGACCGAATCAATAAGCTCAACCCCCACGGGGAGAAACGTGGCATCGATATTCACAGCTAGCTCCTCACCCTGGCAATGATCCGGCTATTGCCGTAACTGCCCTGCATGTAGCACTCGCCTAACAGATCCCCCAGCCACGGGAACCGCTGCAATATCAACGGCGCATTGGGTCCGTATTTAGCAGCTGTCGCCGCCGCATCTTTTACGTCGTAAAACTCCTGCACCAAATCGCCCAGCTGGTTGCGCTTGATTGCGCCACTTACGCCAGAAGATGCAGCGCCGCCAATGATCGCGGTCTTGTTCTGGTGTAACGCAAGCGCAAGTTCGGCTACCGCTTGAATTAACGCTGGCGGCAGCGTTGTGCAGGTAACCGCTGCACAGCACCCGGTCCCATCAATCTTGCGCGGCCAGGCAAGCGGCTGCGCTGGATCGCACTTCTCACCCTTCCAGCACAGCGTTTCCAGCCAGCGGGTAGCTTCTGCCAACGCCGTATCCTTTTCAGCGGCAGTCAGCGCCGTCCATGCAGCAGCATTGAAGCTATTGGCAAAGTACGTTGTCGCATCCGTTTGATCCAGATACGCCACACCTGCTATTGGCACCGATACCGGTGCCTCTAGGTCAATCTCAGGAGTAGTAAAAGCCATCAGAACGTGCCCGCGTCGATAACGTCCACCAGCTTGTAGGCGCCGGCTAGCCCATCAGCCACCGAACCATCACGCATCAGTAGCCCCTTCTCGTCAGCGATTGCCACCGTTCCCACTGCTGCATCAGAGACATCGGCTGCGGCATGAATCGAAAATGGCGTTGCTGCCACCACGCCTGAAGCGACGATATGCCAAGCAGCACCGTCAAAGACAAGGTGATCGTTGGCATTCAACGCAGCGTTCAGCGGCGCCGCGTCACCCGTTACCGTCCCAGCCTTGATAACCAGGAAGTAATCCCCTTCAACCGCGTTAGAGCCGCCTTTGATCTTGCCGCCAGCGGTAAAACCGGCCCTTGCTGGCGTGCCAGCAGTAGCCGCAGCGGTAACCGTCTTGATCTGACCGCTACCAGCTGAAGCGTCGTAGGTGCCGAGCAGCGTGGAACCCGTCGTCAACGATGCCACCAACGTGGCCAACGCTTTCACCTGTGCGCCAGTAGCAACCGCCAGCGCGTCAGGCGCTGTACCTGCAGCAGCATCAGGCTTTACGTCAGTATCCCGCGCCAGATAGACAACGCCTTTGGTACCACCAGTGCCAGCTGCGCCACGGTTAGTAGCGTCAGGCAAACTGCCGCCGCTCTTGGTCCAACCGGTGCCGTTATAGATGTAGGTCCCAGCGTCAGTGCCAGCGCCGCCGATGATCAGCGTGTCGCCAGAGTTCAGCGTTGGTGCCGTGCCCGCGCCCTTTGAGCCGATCACTTTGGCGGTCAGTGCTGCCAGCGCCTTAGCGTCAACGCCTGACCCACCTGCGCCGGTGTACTCCGCATCGCTCAGCGCATAAACCGCTGGTGGGTTAATCGGCGGCACCCATGCCGAACCGTTCCACACCACCATCGCCGGCTTACCCGAAACGCTGGTGTCAACAAAAACCTGACCAGGCGCAGGCGATGCCGGGCGGGTGCTGCCAGTCGCAAGCCCCGTATTGGCCAGCTGGTAAATCTCGTAGCCCTTACCCGTGGGCTTGGCAGGGATCGCTACCGCTGAAACGCCCAGCACCGCTGCGTTAGTGGCATAAGCCGCTACCGCAACACCTTTAACAAGGATGTCGTCGCCGCCATTACCAACGCAGATCCACCCGTTAGCCAGGTTGAAAGCAACCTGTCCAGGTGCTAACCCAGCTGGAATCTTGGTGGCCGTAGCCGTCCGCAGGTGCTGAAGAGTGACGGCCATGGGTCAATCAAAGGAGCATGACCACAGTTTAGGTAGCCCTAGGGCAGCGGTCCTTCGTCCAAAACTGACGGGGCGCCGCCACCAATCACGACTGGTGCAGCGCCATCTACCCCGACGTATAACAGCGCATCGGCAAGGTTTGCCGCGATCTCCCCGTGCTGCATGATCCCTGGCGTTTCACCTGGGGTCAGGCTGGTCTTCATCTGGATGCGTTTGACCAGCATGGCTACAGCGGCACGGCAACAACGGAGTACCCCTGACGGGTCAAGCGACGCTTCAACGCAACGGCTTGCTCCGGATTGCAATCAACGATCGGCACGAAGCTATGCGGCCGCATCGATGGCGGCAACTTCTCGCTGGGCTCTAGGTAAAGCCTGATCACTCCCATCACAGCAAGCGCCAAGCAGGGACAGGGCAAGTCTACGCAGGCACAATGGGGGCAGTCCATCTGTTTACCTATGGCTACCAAAAAAGCTGCTGCCGCTGCCGCCAAGGTTGCTGCAACCGTCAGCCCCGAACCTGATACGCAGGAAGACGGTGGGCAGACCGCGCCGCTGCCTGCCATCGACATCGCCGACCCTCCTGCTGAGGATGCCCCGGTGACCGACACTCCGGTGACGACCGTGGATGTGTTCGTGGCCGAGGTGCAGGACGCCCCGCCTTCGAGCATCACCATTGCCGTCGGCACCGCTGGCTACTACACCGGTGCTCGCCCTGCGGAAACCCTGGCGCAGTACAACACCCGCTTGGGCGCGGTGGCTGACACCTTTGGTGACCTGGGTTGGATCCTGGGGACCAAGCCCAAGGTCTGACGCTGCGCAGGGGTAATGTGGTTGCGGCAGCGTGTTAGCGCACCTGCCGCGTGACCAACTTGCATCACCAAGCTGATGGAATCATTCAAACCCATTCCGGGTCATCCTGGCTATGAGGTCAGCGACCACGGAACGGTTCGCAGCCTTGATCGCCAGATCACGCTCCGGGGGAACGGAGGCTCGCTTTACACACGGAGCAAGAAGGGTCAGCAGCTGGTGCCGGGCGCAATCACCAGTGGGTACTTGAAGGTGTCGTTGAGTGGAACGCAGGCGACGGTTCACAGCCTTGTGCTGCTTGCCTTCGTCGGTCCGCGTCCAGAGGGCGCCTGGATCAACCACCGCAACGGCGTCAAAACTGACAATCGCCTGACCAACCTCGAATACTGCACGCCGAAGCAGAACGCTGAGCACGCTGTCCACACGGGTCTTCAGCCCATGCCCCCTGGCGGTGACAAGCTCACTCCTGCCGATGTACTGCTCATCAATGAACGCCTGAAGCAAGGCGAGAGCACCGTTGCGCTGGGCAAAGAGTTCGGAGTGTCCCGCGTGATGATCTCCAGCATCCGCACGGGACGGGCGTGGCAGCACCTGACCGGCAACGACGTTCCCCCCAAGCAACCGAAGCTGTCCGCTGAAGACCGCCTGCAAATAAAAACCCTGCTCTCCGAAGGGAGAACAGGGCGGGAAGTTGCCAAGATGTTTGGTGTAACGCCTGCCGTAGTATCTTGTATAAAGAATGGCAGGCGTAATTACGCCGATTAAGGGGTATTGGAGAACGGCGTGTTGCAGATCATCTTCACCACAGGGATCTGCTGGTGCGAATACTTCAGCGCCCAGGAGCCAGCGGTAGACAGATCCGTGTTCGACGGGTTGTCCGGGCCCGAATACGAAACGCCGTCGATGTGCAGCAGCTGGTGGTAATCGCAAGAAGCGACATCCTGCTTGCTGAGGATCGAAC
>Ga0315899_10007094_pt1 | contig 12051 bp, 7 predicted proteins | sample LakEriMetagenome_2_FD_203518 | JGI IMG/M metagenome (GOLD analysis project Ga0315899, IMG submission 203518) | Freshwater fungal communities from buoy surface, Lake Erie, Ohio, United States - Buoy 4 MA112 | ecosystem: Environmental > Aquatic > Freshwater > Lake | place: USA: Lake Erie, Ohio... | reverse complement strand
TTGCAATAGTTCTGCCTTAAAACGACTGAAAGCAGATTCCATAAATGCATTATCATAGGGATTGTCTGCACGGCTCATACTTTGCTGCATTTTTTTACCAGCGATTAGTTTCCGGAACACTTTACCTGCATACTGACCACCACGGTCAGAATGAATAATCAAGCCGTCTTCTATTTTTCTTTTTACCAACGCCTTTTTTAAGGCTGCTAGTATTAGTCCTTCCTCCATATTATCGTCAATATGCCAGCCAATGACGTTTCGGGAGAAAAGATCCATCCATACAGCCAGGTAAGCCCATTGCCCACCAGCCAGGGGTATGTAAGTAATATCACCTACCCATACTTTATTGACAGCTTTTGGAAATTCTTTGTCTAATAAAAGGTTAGGGCTGATGGTATAGGAATGTCGGCTATCCGTTGTCTTAGGCACAAAGCTGCGGGGTTGAACGGCCTTTAATCCGTACTTGTGCAACACCTTGCCTGCCTTATAGCGGCTCACAGGTTCCCCTGCTGACCTAAGGCTTCTCGATATACGACGCGAACCATATCGACGCCGATGCTCCTGAAAAACTTCTATTACCTGCTGTTCCATTCTTTTAGTTGACTGATTTGGTTGATGTGTTTTTCCGGAAACCCAGTTGTAATAGCCACTCCGGCTTACTCCCAGCACCTTGCACTGTAATTGAACTGGATAGCTCTTTTCATTTGAACAGACAAACTCATACACCTTGCTTATATCGGACGGCTGAAAATGCCCAAGGCTTTTTTTAAAATATCCCGTTCCATCTCTAACTCACGGACCCGTTTGTGCAAATCCGCTTTTTCAGCGTCAAATGAAACAGCTGGTTCGTTTGGCTCTCCTGAGCCCTTCTTCTTCAACTGCTTTACCCAGTAATAAATCAAGTTGTTGCCTATTCCCAAGGACTGGGCAACCTCCGGCACACTTCGGCCGGATTCAATCATCTTTACTACCTCCGTTTTGAAATCCGCATCGTACTTACGGCGGCTACTTTTGACATTTTTCCGTTTCATAATTAATCTCTAATGTAAGAGATTTTACTGTCCGCGAAAATTAGGCCATCTCAGTCCGGTTATAAGTCAAAGTTTGAGGCTTTGAAAGCCGATTTAGATAAACCAGACAAACTCATCACGCAGGCATTAAGCTTACTCGCACAGCGTAAGGAATTCAGACAGTTTTTTGCCAAGCACTCTATAATGGCAGGATTTGTAAGGCTTCCCGTTGAAGGGGAGCCCATAGATCCGCAGGTGCTAGAAGGTTTACAGACCAGAAAAGATATAGAGAAAATACTGACTGATAGGTTTGGGTCTACGGACGTTATTCCGGGTGTCAGCGGCAAAGGGACACCGATGCCTGGTATGCAGAGTTATCTGGCTTCTATAGGGGAAACTCGTGGTATGAAGGAGTTGTTGCGGGAAAATGAACTGTTGTCAAGCAAAAATATATCGCCTAAAGAGAAACGTAAATTCAAGGATATGCTGCACTGGGGTGTAAATATTCAGACAGTACGTGCAACTGGAATATTTCCCACTACAACAGATATCGGACTTAGTTTAGGTATGGATTTCACCGATCGTTTGACAGGGGGAATAGGCATGGCAGGTAAACTCGGACTGGGCCAGAATATTCAGAATATCAAAATATCCGGTCAGGGATTGTCTTTGCGAAGTTTTGTAGATGGAAGAATTAAGGGCGGGATTTACCTGACCGCCTCCGCGGAAATGAATTATCTAACAGAGATCACTAAAGTTGACCAGTTGAAAGACTTAAGTGCATGGAAGTTTGCCGGACTGGCAGGTTTAACGAAGAAATTTCGGCTGAACCAAAGGGCACAAGCGAATATTCAACTTTTATATGATTTCTTCTATAGAGCCAATGGTGTACAAACTCAGCCATTGGTATTCAGATTTGGGTATAGTTTTTAAAGACTGTTTATCATTTAGTTAACTGCTGCTATGAAAAGGCTAACGCTAACCATTGTATTGTCATTTTCCCTTATTTGTGGGGTCTTCGCGCAGAACAATCCCTATAATGAAGTGAGCATTGCTTCGCCAACTGCTGCTTCTTTAGGAAAATATGCTGATGTGCCAGTAAGTGCGAATACAGGAATTCCTCAGATTTCGATTCCAATCTATACAATAAAAGAGGGCCCACTCTCAGTGCCAGTATCTTTAAATTACCACGCCGGCGGACTGAAAGTTTGGGAAACTGCCAGCTGGGTGGGTGCAGGCTGGTCATTGAATGCTGGGGGCGTAATAACCAGAACAGTCATGGGCGCACCAGATGAAAGATGGACAAGCAATGTTGCCAATCAAACCCATGGATACCTGAGTGATAGCGGATATTCCAATGCCCTATATATTCCTGTAGGACAGCCATATCCTTATCAGCCGTCTCCAGGCACACGGGGATACTTTCGCAATCATTGGGAAGAGTTTGCAGCCGGACGTAAAGATGGTGAACCGGATATGTTCTTCTTTAATGTGGGTGGCTATTCCGGGAAGTTTTTTTTCAGAGATGATGGGAAGCCAATTCTTCTTCCGGAGCAAGATGTCAGAATTGAATACGATTATACTCCGGGGACTGCTCAAAGTATTAGTGGATTTACACTGACAACTCCGGATGGTACTAAATATTATTTTGGGAAGACAAGTGATCCAAATGATGTTGATCCGATTGAGCGAACAAACCCAATGAATGATCAAGCTGGATTGAGCCAAGGCCAGGTGATTTCGTCATGGTATCTTAATAAGATACAATCTGCGGATGGCGTATTCTCAATCAATTTTACCTATACAGCTGAGGCATATAGCTTTTATACTATATCTACATTCCCAATTCAGGTTGCTAGTTCAGGATTAGAATATAGTATAGTAAAAAATATGGTAACTGGTGTGAAACTTGATAAAATTATTGCATCAAACGCTACCATAGAGTTTCAGGCAAATACAGTAAGACAGGATCTCAATGGAACAAGCGCTTCATTCGTGGATGATGCTAACACACAAGCTAAGCAGTTGGACGCTATTCGTATCTATGATTCAACCCAAAGTACGGGTAAGAAATTCGCGTTTACATACGACTATTTCTACGATCCAAGCAATCCAATGCCTGGTTGGTACTCTACCTGGAATTTCAATGTAGATCGAAAACGATTAAAGTTGCTCAGCGTGCAAGAGCAATCATTGGACGGCACTATTTCCATTCCACCTACCCAGTTTGAATACTTTACCGAAACGGTTCCGAGAAGGTTATTTTTTGGTGTAGACCATTGGGGTTTTAGCAATGGGAAAACGACTAATACAGGCCTGATTCCTACATACTATTTTGCTAATAATGCGGATAAAGTGGATGGGGCTGACAGGGATGCCTCCTGGCCGGAAATGAGAGCTGGGACATTGAAAAAAATAGTCTATCCAACAAAAGGCTCAGCAGAATATGTTTTTGAAAACAACTCAACTTGGGTAACGTTTCCCAGAAAACAATGGCTATATCAGTTTGGATTGTCTGGTGGTCAGGACGGTAGTATGAACTGGTTTGAAACTACTCAGAGTTTTAGTGGAGATCCGTATAAAGTGAATTTTAGTAATACAGTTTCTTCAGGACCACAGGCCCAATTGGAGATATATCGGGTTAGCGATAATGTTCAAATGGGAGCTTGGGTGCTTGAGCCTCTTCAGTCAATTACGTTTACAATTACATATCCCGCAGGTACTTACAGGGTCCGTATTAGAAAGAATAATGTGGGTTATACAGGATACGGGGGAACTTCAAAGTTTCATAAGTTGACCGATGTTTTGATTCAGCGGAATGAAATTGTTGGTGGCCTTCGTGTGGCTAGTACTATTTTAAATGATGGGATTCCTGCTTCTACAAATATCGTTACGAATTATAATTATCTGTCAAATGGGAAATCGACAGGTTATTTGTACGCAAGACCAAACTATTTGTACAAGCAACGTAACGATGTGATGGCAATTACCCAGCTTCCAAATGGAGACTTGTGTCCTAGTATTCCTGCTTTAGGGCAAAATGGTTGTAGGATCTGCGGATCCGCAGTTGATCTAAAATCGGGGTCAAGTATACGTGCTCTTGGTAGTTCACAAGGAAATCATATCGGTTATAATGAAGTGAAGGTTTCCCAATCTGGCAATGGTTATAAAGTTTTACGTTTTTTTGGATCTGATCGGTGGGATTCAGATGTTCGTGATGTGGCCTTTAGAACAGTGCCGGCGTCAGGTGATTGTAATCCGTCGATTCCTAATTATCCTAATGCACCTATTCCATTTGAATACAAGAGAGGGGAATTGAAATATGAAGGCGTGTTTTCGGAAGCTAATAAATTGCTTAGTGAGCGCTCATTCATTATTAATTTTACGGAAGATCCTATCAGTACACCTGGCATAATATTTCAAAGTATACCTCAGTATACTGGCGGAAATCCTAATTATCCAAGCCATAGTGTCGACTTAACTCTTTACAACATAAAGACATTCCGAAAGACTAGCGTTGAGGAAACGAGTAATAGTTTTTCTCAAGCGACAGGAATGATGCAGCAAACCAGTACGACATATTACGAGAGTGCATTTCATAATTCTCCGACTCGAATAGTGAGCTCTACATCCCAAAATGGTGTTTTGACAAAAAAGATTAAATACAGTTTTGATTATCGCGTAAATTCTTGTGATCAGGTTGCCAACCCAGAGGCGACTTACGTTTCAGATGTAAACCAAGCTTTACTGACGTTCAACACTACATGGAATCTCGGTTCCTTTAATCCTCCGGGCGATAACTATCGATACTGGCCTTGGCAGTACTACATTTATGATTTGTGTCAGGCTCGTATAAAATATGTACGTGCGAGACGCCAAAATTATACTGGAGCAAACAGTGCTTATAATAGCTGTCTCACAACAGCTAAATCCAATGCTGATGCAAAACTTAAGCCTATCATTGAATTGCAACAGCGAAATATTAATGTACCGATCGAGACAACGGAGTGGCGAGACAATAAGCTATTGTCAGCATCTTATAATAATTATGTTTATGCGACTTCTCCTGCGGGGTTTGTTTACCCAGGAAGTGTGGACGCTATTACCTTAGCTACACCAACCACTTCCTTCACCCCTTCAACTGTTAGCGGGTCAACCGTTAATAAAGACGCTGCTTACAAAGTTGAATCATCAGCAGTATTTTCAAATGGAAACATAATTGAGATTACGCCGAAGAATGGTGTGAAGGTATCGTATTTGTGGGGTTACAAGAATACATTGCCTATTGCAAAGGGGGTTGGCGTGGGATATTCCAGTTTAAGTTCAGCTTTTGGGGCTTCCGGTAACAACCTCAGTCAGTTGCGCAGCCAATCTGCGGTAAGTGCTGCGATGATCAGCACGTATACCTATCATCCATTTTTTGGTATGTTGACAGAGACGGACCCCAATGGCAAGACTATCTCATACACATATGATAAACTCCAGCGTTTGACGATGGTTAAGGATCAGAATAACTATATTCTTAAGCGTCTATGCTATGGATATGCTGGTCAGCCAGGCGATTGCAATTTATTCTATAATACAGCAGTCTCAGGTACATACACACGAAATAACTGTGGAGCAGGGTTGTCAGGTACTTCCGTGACTTACACAGTGCCAGCGGGAACATATGCCTCAACAATTAGTGTTACAGATGCAAACACACTCGCGCAGAATGATGTAGCTGCCAATGGGCAAGCTTATGCTAATGCAAATGGAAATTGTGTTGGTACGGCTGTGACGGTTCAGGGGTATAATGGCAAGTCGGTCCCCTACAAAGTTAAGTTTACAAATAACGCAACCGGATTGTTTTACATTTTTGATCTACCTGCAAATACATGGAGTTATGCCAATTTGGGATCGGTTCCTTCAGGGACATATACGGTTAATTTCTATAAAGCATCAGGTGTTCCTGCTTCTGCGGTATTTGTTGTGAACGGATATTCCGGATCGGGTGGGGCTTATACATTCTATAACGTACCAGTAACCAGTACCACAAATGCCTACATGTATTAAACTTGAAGCAATGCGTAAACTATTTGTCATATTAGCTTTTGCCGGATTGTCATTTTCGATAGTTGATGTGTATACTATCCAGTTTCAGGATGTCTCAGGGAAGACAATAAGTATGGGCTCATTCAAAGGCAAGAAGGTTATAGTGGCCGTAATCAATGCTAAAAGCCCGGATATTAGTTATTTACGATACTTGAATCAGATGCAGGCAAAATCAACCAGCTATCAAATCATAGCTATTCCCAGTACTGAGTTTGCGGGACAATCTGACCCTACTCGTCTCAATCAGGTTAGAACTTCGGAGAAGTTAGCAATAATAGTGGCCAGGCCAGGCGAGCTGAAGAAAGATGCCAAAGGTCGTCAACACCCCTTGCTAGCATGGTTGACAGACAAAGACCAGAACCGGCATTTTGATCAGGATATTGAGACCACAGATAAGCTGTTTTTTATAAACGAATCTGGTGTTCTCTATGCAGTACTGGATAATATGGTTGGGGCTGAGGCGATATCCAATACACTAAAACTGACTGTAAAATAGATTCCCTTGTGGCTTAACCTTGTTTTATGAACAACACTCGTTTGATAAAATCATTGGTCGTTTGCTTAGCATTTTCCTTTTGCTGGTCTGGATTATTTTCCCAGGTTCAACCTGCAGCTTATCAGGGAACAACTACGGTTAATTTTGTGCGGTCACTTGAAGCTGTAGCGCCTATTACCAATGAAGCGTCGTTTCTAACTGCTGCTATAAGGGATGTTCGTTCTACAACAGCCTATATAGATGGTATTGGACGTACCATTCAACAGGTTGTTAAAAAAGGGTCACTTCAGACGGGGTCTTCCGCTACAGATATGGTAGCGCCAGCGGTATTTGATCAATATGGAAGGGAAAAACATAAGTTTTTACCTTTTGCTTCATCTGGAAGTGATGGTTCGTTTAAGTTAGATCCATTTCAACAACAGGCTGGTTTTTATTCCCAACAGATGCAGGGTCAAACACAATCGGGTTTTCAAGAGACTTTTTATTATGGTCAGACAAATTTTGAAGCGTCGCCTTTAAACAGACCATTGGCCACTTTTGCTCCTGGCAACAAGTGGGTTGGCGATGGCCGAGGTGTGAGTACAGGGATATTTCTCAACAATTCGACAGACGATGTAAAACGTTGGATGGTCGTTGATCAGCCTAATGACTGGCCAAGTATTTCTGTTCAGGGCGTTTATAGTGATGGCGAGTTAGTCAAAACGGTCACTACGGATGAAAACATGAGTCAGGTGGTTGAGTTTAAGGATAAAGAAGGTAGAGTGTTAATGAAGAAGGTCAAGCTTACAGCAGCCAATGAAACAGGTTCAGGCTCTGGATATACAGGGTGGTTGACTACAGTCTATATATATGACGATTTAGGCAGATTGAGGCTAGTGATTCAGCCACGTGGAGTAGAACTTCTACTGCCAAACAACTGGGATCTGAATAGTTTGGGAGGCGTGGTAGTGCAGCAACAGTCATTCCGTTATGAGTACAATTCGAGAGGTCAAATTATTCGAAAAAAAGTACCAGGAGCAGAAGAGATAAGAATGGCTTATGATTCAAAGGATAGACTTGTTTTAGTGCAAGATGCAAATATGCGGTTTGCAAATCCCGCGAAATGGATGTATACCATATATGACGATTTGAACAGGATAGAATCTTCAGGCTTCTGGACAGACGCCAATAGCAGATCGTTTTGGGATATCGTTACTTTCTCTGCCTCATCTGATAAACTTCTCTCCGGAACGACGGATGAGCTTACTCGGACATACTACAATGATTACAGCTGGGTACCTGCACCCTTGAATGCAAATCTTCTTCCGGACTGGAATGCGTACTATGTTTCTTCGGGAAACTTCCCTTATCCTCAGACTCCAGTGAAATCAAGCTTGACTAAGGGTATGGTAACCGGAACACGCACCAAAATCCTGGGTACTTCCACTTTTCTTTATTCAGTGAACATTTATGATGAGTACGGAAGGATAATCCAGCTGAAATCCACCAACCAGACGGGTGGAGTGGACGTAACTACCACACAGTATGCATGGTCGGGGCTGCCGGTAGTAATGATCCAAAAACAAGAAGTTGCTAGTCCAAATCCCCACAGTACGGTGACTGTAACCCAGATGACTTACGATGATTTAGGAAGGGTAACGGCCATAGATAAAAAAGTATCCAACAGTTTAGTCAACAGCGGTAACATGCCCACAGTTTGGACGCGTATTTCGCAGATGAGTTATGATAAACTAGGTCAGGTTAAGGAAAAGAAGATTGGGATTACCGCAGCAAAACCTTCTGGAATTGAGACGATGAGTATGGACTACAATATCCGTGGATGGTTGTTGGGAGTTAACCGGCAAACGATGGTTAGGGATGGTTGGGCAAACACCTTTTTTGGTTTTGAATTGGGCTATGATAAGCTAGAATCCGGGACAGCAAACATTGGTTTTGGTCAGGCCCAGTATAACGGGAATATCTCCGGTATGATTTGGCGCAGCACTGGAGACCTGGTGAGAAGGAAATACAATTTCTCTTATGATGCAGCTAACAGGCTAACAGGAGCCGCGTTCAATGAACCTGATTTTCCTTCTCGAGGCATGGACTTCAGTGTCACTAATATGAAGTATGATGCCAATGGCAACATCAAGGAGATGGACCAGATGGGTTGGGTCAAGTCAGGCAGTGCTCCAATCGACCAACTCAGGTATTCTTATGCAAATAATGATATGTCTAACAGGCTGCTGAACGTGAATGACATCAGCGGCACCCCCGTAGTTAAGCTCGGCGATTTCCGCACCTCTAACCTCCATCCGCAATATGGGTCAAAGAGTACCACTACTGTGGACTACACCTATGATGATAACGGTAACCTTAAAAAGGACCTGAACAAGGATATCGGTGACGTATCCAATGATGGTATTGTATACAATCATCTGAATCTTCCGGAGACAGTGACCATGAGAAATGCGAGTGGCGTAAAGGGCGTAATCACCTATACATATACTGCAGCCGGTGTCAAACTGCAAAAGCAAGTAGTGGATTACAGTGAACCCGGAAGAACTATTACTACAACCACAAAATATATCGGTTCAGAAGTGGTAGAATCCAGAACCATTAGTCCAACTGATCCCAATAGACTTGATTACGCTCATAAGCTTTTGTTCATCGGTCACGAAGAGGGAAGGATAAGGTTTGAAGAGGCTTCTAATGCCGTTTGTCCGTCTCAACCAGCAAGGTTGTTCTATGACTACTTTTTGAAAGATCACTTGGGTAGTGTAAGGATGGTGCTTACAGAGCAAGCCGAGAAGCGCTGCTACATCACTGCAACAGTGGAAGACGCCAATTGGGTATCAGAGAGTTTATTATACAATATTGTGGATAGCAGACGCGAACTAAAATCCAATACATCAGGAACAGCTGGCTATCCCAGTTTTGGGAACAAGTTCTATCGCACCAATGGCGCCTTGACCAGTGAGAAGACAGGGCTTGGTATTGTCCTAAAGGTGATGAAAGGAGACCAAGTAACCATAACGGCTGAGTCTTTTTACAATCTTCCTGGCGGAGGAAATGTAGGCGCACCCCTTACCATGGCTGCCAGTGACCTATTTAATGCACTTGTTGGTTCATCGGGTTTTCCGGTGGCCAAAGGGCTTACGGGTACTGATGTCAGTACGATTCTGAACAATCCTACCAACGCTAACACGTTCATTAATAGCCACAATGCACCTCCAAATAGGGCCAAAGCGGCTGTGAACTGGGTGTTGTTTGATGAGCAGATGCGTTTTGTTGCAGGTGACTATGATGAAGTACAGACGGGAGGCGGGTATAAAAACCACCTGAAGTTTTTTAATAACCCAGTAACAGTATCTGGCAGTGGATATTTGTATATTTATGTGAGTAATGAGAGCAATCTCAAAGTATTCTTTGATAATTTGAATGTTACGCATACTAATGGGGCGATACTGGAGGAAAATAGCTACTATCCTTTTGGAATGAGCATATCTGCCTTGTCTTCTTCAGCCGCCAAAAAACTGGATAACAAATTTGATTACAATGGCAAAGAAACGCAGGAGAAAGAGTTAAGCGATGGCTCGAGTCTAGAATGGTACGATTATGGAGCGAGGATGTATGATGTTCAAATTGGTAGGTGGCATGTTGTTGATCCAAAAAGTGAGTATTCCCGAAGACTATCAGTCTATAGTTACGTTTTTGATAACCCGATAAGGTTTATTGATCCAGATGGAATGATTCCTTCAAGTTGGAAGCCAGAAGCTCAGCAGATGATGGATGGGGAGCACCCAGATCAAGTGCGACAGCAAAACAAAATTGCATGGAATAGCGGGGGGCATTTAGATAATTCGGTGGAAACCAAAGAAATAGGCTCAGATAAAGAAGGCGATAACCGACATACATTAACTATAAATGGCAGATTTTTAGGAGAACCTAAAAGAAAGGCACCATTGATGAGGATTAGAAATTTTCCAATACCTGCAGATCGAGAGATAACTTTAGATATTCCAGTTATGAGCACTGATGTAATCGTTCGCTCGATGCCGCTTAATCCAGTAGAGTTTGATATGCCATTTGTAGGCCTGACGGGAAATGAAGATGGAGTAATGTTTAGTGTTGGATTTGGAGGGGCTGTGGGAGACAAGGGATGGGGTTCTTCACTTCAAGGAGTGTTTATAAATAAGGGTCCTGACGCTGGAATGCATTTTTATTGGTCTGTGGAGCATCATGAAGGTATTGGATACTCAGCAGGCGGGGCATACGGAGCAGTATTTTTTAATCACTCTTCCGGTGCTGAGTTAAATAAAACTACATTTCTTGGGGATTCAGAGTCCAGAAGTTTCGGTTATGGCGTAGTTGGTGCTCAATTTGTAAAATCGTATGTAGATGGTAATAGTTCAAATGCGTTATTATATACAGCAGGGCTAATCACAGTTGGAACCGGTGCAAAATTTTGTATATTTAAAACTCAATCATTCACTTCGACTATTTTGGGGTCTATTTATTTAGATAAGTTAAAATGAGAATAGTACTATTATCAGTAATTATTATAATTTTCGTTTCATGTTGTAATGCTACAACTGACCCCAATAATTTAGAACCTGTTGATCGGATTCGAATTAAATCTAAAGGCGTTAATACCCCTAAGGATGAATATGAAATATCCGACTCAACTTATGTGAACGGAATTATACGGGAGTTTAAGAAAATTGACCCTTATGTTCCGGACAGTGGGAGGAGCTCTATCCCAGTAAAATCAAATCGTGGTTACTTCGAGGTTAGGATTTATGAAAATACTGTCGAAAAAGCAGTTTTTGAAGTCGTTTATACTACCTATTATGGTGTAATTATCTCACTTGAAAATAAGTATTATAGAAACGACAGGCTTGAGTACATGATAATTGCTGCTATCTCTTCACAATAGGAAAATAAAATATAGCAAAGGCCACCCCACTTCTGCTAGCTAAACATCTTATGAGTTATCTAATCAAGATGTAGCTTGGTACGGGGATATAATTGATTAGGTATAATATGAACTAGTTGCGAATTAAATCTGATAGTTTTGGGGTTACGTTTAATCTTTAGTGACTTTAAAGTCAATACCTACTGTTCGATTAAATCGTAACTAGTTCACTTTTTTGCTTAGCTCAACGTAGCTTGGCAAAACGGCATTCTCCCGATCCTCTTGCCCGTCGCAACAAAAATCGCATTCGCTAGAGTCGGCACCAGTGGTGGTAATCCCGGTCCACCCGCACCTTTAATCACTTCACCACCTTTGGCAATGATATTCGCTTCCACAGGTGGCATCTCGGAAGCCTGATGATAGGATTGTCGTGGTGGTAGCGTATCCCACCGGTCTGGTACGGTGCTAGATAATGCTCTTAAGTAATAATTTCCCGGTAAATTATTTTATGGCAAGAACTACAGAGGAGCGCATGTTTGTCTTGATTCGTCAGT
>Ga0315899_10007093_pt1 | contig 12052 bp, 14 predicted proteins | sample LakEriMetagenome_2_FD_203518 | JGI IMG/M metagenome (GOLD analysis project Ga0315899, IMG submission 203518) | Freshwater fungal communities from buoy surface, Lake Erie, Ohio, United States - Buoy 4 MA112 | ecosystem: Environmental > Aquatic > Freshwater > Lake | place: USA: Lake Erie, Ohio... | reverse complement strand
ATGCTGGGCGCCGCGGCTTTCTGTGGGCGTGTGGGTCGGAACAGCACAAGGCTTGTGCGCCGCACAATAAACGCTGTGTTGCTGCACAAAGCTGAAAGAAGCTCTGCTCAAAGAAGCTCTCAGCTCTCTCCAGTCGCTGCACAAAGAAGCTCAGCAATCGCTGCTCAAAGATGCTTTGCAAGTTTTCGGCCGAAAAGGCTTCTGGCGCGGACGCTCTCTCGAAGCTCTTGGGTGTCTTGTTGTGGTCATGACACAGCGATACACCAAAATCTTGGTGTGGTTGTGGCCATGCCACGCCGATCGGACACCAAGCTGCCTGTGTGTCGTATCGCTGTGTCCTTCTCATCTACAGTGCCCTTGAAAGCTCTCTGGGCAGTCATCGAAAGGAAGCAACCGTGACCCCCACCAGCATCTCCCACATCTCCAACACCGCTGGGCTGCAACAAATCGGATCGTCGCACCCCCAAAAAGGGCGTTTTGACCGACAAGAGTACTGCTCGATACATGATCTGGAGTCTGACCTGTGACCTACACGCTCGACTGGCCTGTGACCTACACACTAGCACTGGAGACACTGGAGACACTGGAGACGGGCTGGACGCGCCTGCTTGCCAGAGAGCCCCATCAGCTCTCTCTGCCAAGAAAGCCAGTGTGAGAGCGAGGACGTCATCATTCCCCTGCCACTCATTATATTCAATTTAATCAAGTGGAATGTGGGCACACACGGGCACATGAACACGCATATTCATGCTCCCCATCTTCAAAAGCAACCGGCTGACGGCCGCAACCCTGCTGCGCTGCCACCCCTCTGACGGCGCATCCCTGCTGCGCTACGGCCCCTCGCGTTTTTTTCCCCGACGCGTTAGCATCGCCGCTATAAGCGGCCATGTTTGGTTGCCGACACATGAGGCGGCATATCAGACGGCATATGCGTCAAATCTGAAGGTCAGCGTTGTGGCTTGTTTCTGTAAGATTCGACTGCTTGATGAACGCTCTCCGTGTGGTGTTTTCCCCGCTGCAAGGGTTGCAGAGCTGTTCCCAAGAGTCAGCCTGTACAGCTGTCTTCGGCACGCCATACGCACGCACGGATGCGCACTTACGCGGCACGCATGGACTTCGTGGTTTCGTCACGAGCACTCTTGGCAGCCGCAGGATCTTGCCCTCGGGCCTGTGTAAAAGGTTGTGAATACCGAGTTGAACAGTCAAGCACATAATCGTCCTGTCGTAACCCACGTCCTGTCGTAACCCGTATATCGATACTCATGTAGCCATTCTCCATCGTGTTCAACGGGCGCATGCCCGCAGGCGCGCCACTGCGCACAGAGCGTCCGTGCGCACTGACGCGCTAATCACCAGCAATCCTCTCTCATATGATTCCTTGCCTCTTATTCAATCCTCCGCAAAAGCCAGCGCAGCTATCTCTCCAGTCGTCTTCCACATCTGCGTCCCACATTCCTGCGTTTGTGTTGTGTGTGAGAGACGGGAGAGAAGGCACAGTAGACACAAAGGAAGGAGAGACCGCCCAGCATCATCGCCCTCGCAGGCCTGTGTTGATTCCCCTTTGCTGCAGGCCTGCCGCCCCCCGCTGCCGCCAGAAGCGTCATCATGATTGACACTTCCGAAAAGAGAACACGTTTCTGCTCGAGAAATTTGTTCTCTTTTGTAGGAAAATCGATTGGAGACTGTTTTGAAGTGTAAGTGACAGGTACCTGCACGGTGTGGCCTGTGAGGAGTCTGCCGCCTCCACGCTGCAGGGGCAGGGCTCAGCAGCTCATGCTCTGAGAACATGAGCGCGCTGGCCATGGATGGACCCGGGGGGGGGTTGCCGCCGCCCAATGGGACGCACCCGGTGCTAGCTGAAAGCAGGGTGGAGCCAGAGGAAGAGCCGGCAAACACACAGGCCGCCGGCAGCATTTCGGCGTCGTGGCCCGAGTACTTTGGTCATGAGGGCCAGGGCAGCTTCGAGACGCACGGGTGCGGCACAGCGCCAGATTCCACACAAAAGGCAAACGAGGCTTCAGCTGGGTATGCTTCTGCTCCAGCTCTCACGAGTGCAGCGGCTGGCGTAGCCTCCCAAGGGCGCCATTTACCTGCGGCAGGGGGCCAAGTCTCACCGCGCAGCATGGCTGCAGCAGCACCGCACTCGTCAGCTGGCGATGGAGCTGGCGCCTGGGAGGACGGCAGCGCGGACACGACTTTGGGCAAGCGCACCCGCAGACCTACTACAAAGGCTATGGAGGGCGAGGCCTCGAGCGTTGCTGCTACTGCGCCCTCGAGTGCTCCATCCGCAGCGCCAGCTGTGCTCGCGGAAAGCATAATTGTGGCGTCGGATCCGGCGGCCGAGAACTTGACGGTGCTGAGGTCTGCGACTCTCTCTCTTTGCCCATCACCGGCCTTGCCCCCCGGACTCACACCACACTGCGTAGGTTTACTTTTATGTAGATCGCAGGAAGGCGGGGGCATATGAGAATCCCGCCGTGTGGTGGGGGTATTTGTGGTGTAAGTCTTTGTTTACCATGGCGTTGGGGCGCCGGTTGACAGCATGTCAAAATTCACGATTGCATGCATTTTCTCAGGGGGCCGCAGAACCGCGTGTGGTTCAACAGGAGGTGGCACCGGAGGACAGCCGAGGGCAAACTGGTGGTGGAGTCAGCCAAGACTCGTGTTGGTGCCAGAGCACCGCTGCCTCAGGACAAGAGCGGTGGGGGCTGCGAGGGAAACCGCTCCTCCTCAGCCACGCACAGCAGAGAAGCAAATCGTGTACGGCGGACCGGGCGGGAGGCACAAGAGACGCAGGCGTCCCGACGCAACGAGCGCCCTCGGCACACGGGTGGCGTGGTCAAGGGCTCAAAGTTCTCACAGGTTGCGAGTGAGGGCGTGAAACGCGAGGCGCGCCAAGCTGCCCCCACAGCCAAGCATGTCCCTCCACCCTTGCACGCGCCGGAACAACCTCGCAAGTGGAAGATGTGGAACTCGGATTCACAGACAGGCCAAAGTGAGTTGCTGCATCAGGTCTGTGCCCGACAGGGACCACGAATAGTAGTGCTGTAGGCAACGCTTCGGGAGCGAGACACGAGAAAGGTGCTCTGACACCAGTGCATGCTCCCGAGGTGCTCTGACACCAGTGCATGCTCCCGAGGTGCACCGACACCAGTGCATGCTCCCGAGGTGCACTGACACCAGTGCATGCTCCCGAGGTGCACTGACACCAGTGCATGCTCCCGAGGTGCACTGACACCAGAGGGAGCGAGACACGAGAAAGGTGCTCTCACACCAGAAAGACTCTGCTTCACAACGTCACGCCCAGGGCACACGCGCGCCAGCGGCGTTTGCTCCCGGCGTCACGCTAGTCTATCGGAAGCAGTGGTGTGCCGCCGCTAGCAACGCGCGTCACGCCTCGCCGCCAACGCACGCAACGCCGCGGCGGCAACGCACGTCACGGGGGGAGCAAACATCCCAAGGAAGCATCCTTGTGCCGCCGCTGCGGCGTGGGCTCTTTTTCTGGGCCCCTTGAGTTTCTGGCTGTCTTTCTGAACCCCTCAAAAGCATGCTTGCTTGCCAGGGCTTTGCCGAGGTTCTGCATGTGAGCAACTGCAGGAGCGTGCTGTGCGCGTTTGTTTTTGTAGGCTAGGCACCCTGGAGTGCTCGAGCCTCATGCTGCTCAGGCGCGTTTCCGCGTTGCCTTCTTGCCTTGTTGAGCTCAAATGCTCCAGCCCTTGGTGACAGGTGGCAAGGCACGTCTACTTGTACGACAAGCACCGGGACGTGTCTATCAGGTCCTTTGCCCCCCCTATGCGAGTTTTTTTGAAAAAAAAAAGAGTTTTTGTGACCAAACTCAGGGGATTGGGCCCTGAGGGGTTGCAAAACCCGATTCCGCCCTTGGGGCGGCCAACGGCTTTGGCCGTCTTGACCTGCCGTGTTCTCTTGACTGGCCCGTGTGCCTTCTGTCTCCGCCTGCCTTCTACCTCCGGATGTGTGCCATCTACCTCCTTCACATGTGCCATCTGCCTCCTTCACTCCGCCTTTCACTGCCAAACACACACAACACACTCTCTCTCTCACACACTCACAACATACTGACACACACGCAACATACTGGCACACACACTCACTGGCGCGCGAGCACAAACACACACTCACTGGCACACACACACACACACACACAACATACTGGCACACATACACACACACCAGGCTGGATGACTCGGGCTTATACTGGACGCGGGGTTGTCACGACCGGAGCGACAAAAAGAAGTGGAGCCTCATCGAACATGGTTCTGCTCCGCTTTCCAAAAAACGACAGCATACAACAAAAACACAACACACACTCCTCGCCCTTGCCCGCAAACCACGGCGTGTTGTAGAAACAGCAGAGAATGGGCCTGGGCGTGGCGTGTGTGTGGTTTGTGCGTACCATTCATTGTCATATCGTGTCTCATCGCGCCCTTGTGCGTACGGCTGTGGCGGGTGCTCAGGAGGCTTCGAAAAGCACGGCGCATGGTACAATGCGGACAAGAGCAAGATGCTCGTGGGCGAGTACACTGCGGATGGCAAGACGAAGAAGTGGCGCGAGCAGCAGAACAACCTGAAGTACGCCGCCTTCCAGGTTCCTTTTCTGTTCCGCGGTCCTCGTTCCTGTCGCCGAGGCGCGGATGCTGATGAGAATGCGGGAGCAGGAGTTGGGATGCCTGGTGTTGCTGCGGTGCGGCGGCTTGCAGGGAGGCGAAGCAGGTTGCCGTTACTGGTCCATTGATGCCACCCAGGCACGAGTGTCCAATGTGTCCTCGCCATCCCACGCTTCTTGCTTGCCCCCCGCCGACGTGATGAAGAACTTGGTGAGTGCTGGCCGTGAGGGCATCACGTCATGTTAGAGAGCATGTTATGTTGACGAGGCAGAGTGCGACAGAGAGTCTTGTGGCAAAGAAGCGCCCACACCTTGTGGCAGAGAAGCATGCATACCCGCGCATTCTGAGCACGTGAGCCCTCCTGCCTATTCTTAAGACGCGAGTGCAAACGACAGGAGGAATTAAAGTGGGAGAAGAGCGTGGCGGGGACATGGTCGCGGCGAGAGCTTGATACCCTCTCGTGGCAAAGCGCGGCGGCAGGGAGTGCCGGCGGCCGCATGATCTTGACCTCTCTGCCGCTCGATGAATTGCAGCCCCGTCCCATCAAAAGGTCTCTTTCTCCTCACGCTGTGAGTGTGGGCATTACGTGTACGTGTGGTTTGCTGCCTCTTGCCTACGTGTACATGTGGGTTGCTGCCTCTTGCCTACGACCAACGTGCATCCATCCTAGTGCCGCCCTTCTCCCTCTCAGGTTGATTCTCGGTGACGGTGGACTGCTGGCAGGCGGAAGGAGACGGAGGGAGGTCTGGAAGAGATCAAGGTGAACAGTGACAGGAAACAGAGTGAGATCAAGGTGAACAGTGACAGGAAGCAGAGTGAGAGTCACACCTCAGACTTTTCTAAGTCAGGAGGCCACCACAAACTTGTGCGCGTCGGCGACTACAGACTGCACGACTACTCCAAGCCCAAAATTTCGAGCAAGAAGAGGGGGCTGGACGATCGGGCGAGAAACTTGGTGGCTGCGCGCAACGCGGAGGAGGCCAGAGCAGCAAGGAAGAGGTTGAAGATGGAGAAGGATAACGAGATGCGCGTGCTCGCAAAGAAACTTGCAGATCAGGGCTTGTGCACGGTAGAGATCCCGGCGGATGGACATTGTTTGTTTTCGGCGCTCAGCGACCAGCTCAAGCGCACGGGTTGCTCGGAGGCTCACTCGTACAAATCGCTGCGGCGTGCGGCTGCATGCTACATGTTAAACAACGAGCAACACTTTAAGAGCTTCCTGGCCCTCGAGTCCAATTCCTTCGAGCAGTACTGCAAGCGCATTGAGAAGACGAGCGCCTGGGGTGGCCAGCACGAGCTCATTGCGTTGAGCCACTACTTGAAGCGCAACATCCAAGTGCTGCGGCACGACATGTCGATTCAGATGTTCCCAGACCCCGCAACACACCCGGCGTACGAGGGCGAGCCCCTCCGAATATCCTATCACATCCACGAGTACAGCGGCGAGCATTACAATTCGGTCGTTAGCCTGGAGGAGAAAAACAAGCGGTCCCGAGCGCATCGCTCAGGACGCACGGAGGAGCCGGGAACCGACACCCCCGCATCCGCATCCGCCCCCGCTGTCAAAGCTCCCAAGGTTCCCAAGGAACCGCTGACCGACGAGCAACGGCTTAAGAAGCTCATCAAACGGAACAATCTCAACGTGAAAAAGAAATCTCAAGGGCACAGGATTGCATATAAGCCCCCTGTGCCCTGGCAAAGGGGGGTGGGTGGCGATGATGCGCGGGTGATTGTGTGGGATATCAATACGAAGCGGCTCATTATCGGCAATGCCTGCCCTACCGCCAGGAACATAGACCAGTACCTGGAGAAAAAGCCCTGGATGCGCATCTGGTACGGCGGCACTGTCGACGGGGAGCCCCAACCTCCCAAGCGTCCGGAGATGGAGGACGGCGGCACTAGTGTCCCTGAGGCCGCCACTGGTGTCCCTGAGGCCGCCACTCGTGCCGACCAGGCCCAGCCCTACGCTCTCGCCTCTACTTTCGCGACGAATGCGAGCGAGGACATGAGCGCGCATGAGGACGGGCACGCTATTGGCAGTGCCGTGGGTGCTGATGCTTTCGGTGCCCAGGACGTGGACGATGCTGTGGGCAGCCCTCATCGGGTGGAGAGTGTTCTGCCGTTGGCCAGCCTGCCGCAGAAGAAGGCTACAGATGAAGAACTTCCTGATCCCAAGGTGTCTGCTGAGCACGAGGTGGACGCTGCCGACCATCAAGCTCATTCCAGGCAAGCTGATTGTGGGACCGGATATGCTTAATCTATGCAAGACAGCGGCGCGACCTGGCTCGAGCACCCAGGGTTGTCAGAGGCAGGAGCACAGAAGGAAGTGGCGGTGTCAGCTGCCGTAGAGACTGTTGAGGCTCCACCGCATGAGGGTTGCTCGGGTTCAGGCGAAGGGTGAGGGACATGAGTGTGGCACATGAGCGAGGGGCATGAGTGTGCCACATTTGAGTGGTCGTACAGTCGTCGAGTGCCGTCTGCCACGTCCTCTGGTGCATGCACACACGAGAGCTGCCGCACTTTCCCGACGTGCCCCACATTTCCTCCCTTCCGCATTGCCTCACCATTCGGCATAGACTTTTCAATTTTAGACACGCATTCCACTTGCTTTGTTGGACTCGGTCTACGTCGAACCAAGGCACAAGACGCAACCACTCACCACCCACCCATCCCTTTCACACCTAATCACACGAGTGCGTTGGCCCTCATAACAATTGATATCTTGTATTTTTCCTTGTTGCGGGGGCAAACCGTTGCCCTGGTGCTTCTCTGCTTTCTCGGATCCCAGGATCTGTTTCCCGGGGCAGGAAGCTGCATTCAGGGAGGAGGTGGACTCTGGGGCATCGGGACAGACACACGCACCCCCTGGCACTCGCGATGGGTTGCGCATGAACAAATGTGTTCACATCGCCGCCGCGAGGCTGCACCCTTGGGCAGCGTGAGGGGGACGTTGGCATCGGGAGAAGAGGTACAGGGTTTGGGGGTGAGGGGTTTGGACACTTGGCAACGGGAGAAGAGCCTCAGGAGGTGGTCAAGCGTTTGGGTTTAGGTTTGGGTTTAGGAGAAGGTTTGGGTTTAAGAGAAGATTTGGGTTTAGGAGAAGAGCCTCAAGAAGTGGTCTAGCGTTTGAGCCCTCCCTCAAAACAAAACAAAAATACAACGCTGGTGTTCTACCAATTTTGCCAATACATTAGTGATGGGCGTGAAACAAGGCAAAAGAATGCTTTCCAACGGTAGCCGTTTTGATTTCCCCGAGTTTCGAGAGTTATGATGGCGTGATGCGCGGTATCTACGCGGATACTCTAACAGATACAAGCAAGCGCGGCTTCAAGAGAGATTTGGGTCTTGGAGGAGAGGCTCGGATATGACATGGGTTACTTGACCGTGACACGCCTGCCAAACTCATGTCAGCAATCCAACTCATATGACCACGACCAACTAATGTTTGCACATGGTCGCCCTGCCCCCCAGTCCAATACGCCTCTCGCGCCTCTCACGCCTCTCGCTCTGACTCGTGCGGTTTGGAATGGCGGGGCATCACGTTGCGTGGGCCTGACATTCGTCTCACTCACCACATGGCTCCACAGGATACCCGCTTGTGCAAAAGACTCTTCCGAGTGCCTCTTCGAATGACTCTCCCGAATACACACACTCTCTCCCGAATACACACACTCTCTCCCTCTCACACCCACCGCATGCCAGCATCCTCTCCACATTAGCACACTGAATGCCAGAACACTGCATGCAAGAACACTGACACCTCATTAAGAGCGCTCGCACCTCATTCAGAGCGGCGGCGTCGGACACGTGTACACACGCTGGCAGGTGGTACTTGCGCTTCACCGGCGTCAACGTCAGATATCCTGTCCGTTTTCATGTCCGTGTGTCCGCGTGTGCGGCGTGCGGGAGTGCATGTTTAGGTTTAGGCTTAGGTTTGGGGTTGGTTTGCATGTGAGCGCGCATCTCTTTGCGCTATGTGTAGGTCCGGGCGCGGCTGGCGGCGCGGCTGGCATATGGCGGCGCGTGGATGCATGGCGGCGCGTGGATGCATGGAGGCAAAGACAGCGCGGAGCGGTAGAGACCCAGGAGCATGAAGTACAAGACACTGATGCTACTCCAGAGGGCCAGGAGGGGCGCGTGTGCCGAGGCGTCGGAGAGCAAAGGCGCCATGACCACAGACCACACCAGTGACATGTTGGCCAGCAACACCACGCCTGTCAGCATCCACGCCACGTATGACAACACCGGTGTGTTGCGGCAGCGGCCCATCTTGAGAGGCGAGTCAGTCATCTTGAGCAGCGGCACAATGGCAAGCGGAAGGTGGAGGGCACAGACAACAGACGCGGCCACTATCAGGTCATTGGCGCCCTTGGCGCCCGCCACTAGAGCGACCACCAGGGACGGGACGATTGCCATGAGGCGCGATGTCAGGTTCCGCGCCCACCTCGGCAGCGTCATCTCCACGAAACCCTCCATGACAAACTGTCCGGCAAGGGTACCAGTGATCGTGGAGCTTTGGCCACTTGCCAGGAGCGCGATGGCCCACAGGTACTCGGCGCGATTCCCCACGGTCTTTTCAAGGAGATTCCCTGCTGTCTCCAACCCTACGGGAAAGCAGCCGTTTTCCGAGTCCGCCCCCGCCCCTCCTGCCGCGCATTCAGTGCTTCCACCCTCACAGACTTGCTCGAGGGCAGGACACCAGAGGGGGGCAAATGAGGAGGCGGCGACAAGCAAGACGCACGCGTTGATGAGAAACGACGCGCCCAACGCCACGCCCGTCTCCACCGACGTGTACAGGCACGCAAACTCGAGGGACCGCCGTTCCCGCCTCACACTCTTCTCCAGCACCAGCGCCGACTGGAGGAAAAGGTTGTGGGGCATGGCGACGGCGCCCACTATCCCCACAGCCACCGCCTCTGCCCCGCCTGGCAACCTGGGGTACAAGGCGCCAGAGAGTGTGCCAGCGAGGTCAGGCGGCGACATGACGCACTCCATCACGAAACATGCCGACATGATGAACACCAGGAGGCCGATGAAGCAGTTGAGAAATGAGCCACCGAGCTGCGACATGCCGAGGAAGAGAACGGTAGAAGCCGAGCACAGCAGCACGCCTCCGTACAGCGGGATGGCGTGGTTGGAGAGGATTTGAATGGCAAAGGCCGTGCCAATGACCTCGGGCACGTCGACGGCCACGATCATGAGTTCGGCAATGACCCACAACACGTACCGCACCGCCTTCGGGTACTCATCGCGGCAGTGCTGCGCGAGGTGCCGTCGCGAGACTATGCCCAGGCGCAGCGCCAGGATCTGAATCACCAGCCCAAGCACCGACGACCACAGCAGCACCCAGGTGAGCGAGTAGCCAAACTGCGCCCCCGCCTGGAGGTCAGTCTCGAGGTTCCCGGGGTCCAGATACGCTATCGACACGATCCACGCCGGCCCGAAGAACTTCCACAGCTCGCGCAGCGTGAAGCCGTTGCGCCCAAACTCCTCCCCTTCGTCAGTGTCGAGCACGTCATCCAGGTGCTCCCCCTCGCAGGTGCGACACGCGCTCGCCTCAGTACTCGCCTCGTCCGAGGCGGGGAGACGAGGACACGCTGCCTCGTCGACGTCGGGCATCGAGCAGGTGAGAAGACGAGTTTGGCTTGGTTTGCCCGCTGAAGAGACCTTTTGCCGGCGCCACGACCCGGGGACACCCCGGGGACACGAAGCGGGGGAACACGGTCTCTCACGTCATCTTCGTCTGCATCGGTGGTGCGTGTGATGTCATCGCGTGTGTCACTCCTTGTATCCCCTGTCCACCTCCCTCGTATGACCTCCGCACAAACAATAATATCTGTAAATTGTCCTTAAATCAAGGTTTTACGGGACCCTGTGGTCCGCGAAAAAGTTCGTAACTTACGACAGCGAACCCGTCGCTCTTGTTGGACGAAGACTGGCTGGGGAGCAGGCACCGTCTATGGAAAGATCAGCGGCAGCGGTTTGGCGCCAAAGCGCGCTGCTGCTGCTGCGAGGGCCGCGTGCCCGCATGTGCTGGCTTTTTGTGGTGCGCGCTCGCCTCTGACGCCGCGCTCCCCCACAGAAGACTGGAGTTGCGGCGGGCGCGACTAGGGTGGGCGACGGCGTCGACACGCCGGAGACGCTCTTCCAGGTCACCTCAAGCCCACCCCCCGTTCCACCAGCGCTGTGCGTGTGCAGAAAACGCGCGTATACGGTCGACTGCGGGACAGGCTCACACGAGAAAAAAGGGCGTGCTGTGTCCCCTTGCCGCCTCTTCGTTAGCGCCGTGTGGAGCACGAGCTGCATGCGCGTGTTTCCTGCAACAAACGCCGGCGCGCCTCGGGCACAAGTTTTTTCCAGGGCTGCGCGGGTAAAAAAAGTTGTGCTCTGGGTTCAGATTCAAGTGCTGATCGACGCCAACGCCAACCTCATACAAAAGGCCAAGGCCAACGAGAAGAAAGACGCGACTGCTCATAATCAAACCAACATCCAGGTAGCCCTCTGTCGCTGTCCATCCCTGAGGTGCATGTGCCAACGCACGCACGAGCTCAAGAGAGCAAGACAGAGCTGGGCCGGAGAGGTGAGAGAGAGGCGGAAAGACAGCGGCGAGCGTAGAGCAAAAGGAGGGTAGGGGAGAAAGAGACGAAGAGGATGAAGAAGATGGGTGTTGATGGAAAGAGGCGGTGGGCAGAAGCTGCACAAGAACTTGACCGACATCCTCAAGCTCTCCCGCTCCCTCGCAGGTCTATTGCCAGTGAGGACCAGGGTGTGCGGGAGGATAAGGGATCAGTAAAGAAGATGCTATAATTATTTCTATTCGAATACATCTGGGCATGGGGAGGCTAGGTGAAGAGCAGACCAATACGTGCGCGAGAGCAAAAAGAACAAGAGGCAGAAAGGCGCACAGAGGGAGGGAGCAGGGAGGGAGAGCGAGAGCGAGAGAGCTAGAGAGCGAGAGGGAGAGAGAGGGGGAGAGAGGAAGCAAGCACCATGCGTACAAGTATTAACTCCAACTACCATGGTGGCAGGTCAAGGGGAAGGGCAGTGACGGGGGAAGACTTGCTCTTGCTCTGGGCAGACTTGTTCTTGCTCTGCTGCCCTGTGACGGGGGAAGACTTGCTTCAAGTGTCGCTTCACAAGACTCGAGTGTGCCGCGGTGCACTGCTGCGGACTGTGCGCGTGTTGCCCCCTTTGGATTGGTTGCGATGTGCACGGAGCATGAGTGCCGCAGGGGCAGGCTGCGCCAGTGCGGGACAAAGCGTGCGACTAGGCGTGCGACAAGCCGTGCGTGCGGCCATGGTGTGCGAGTGGTTTGGGTGGGGGTTTGGGTGGTGGTGGCTTTCGGGGCATGCGTGGGAGGCGAGGGAGGGGGAGGAGGAGGGGTGCAAGTGCAGGAAGAGTGTCCTGCTCAGGTGCGCCGCGGCGTT
>Ga0315899_10007092_pt1 | contig 12053 bp, 12 predicted proteins | sample LakEriMetagenome_2_FD_203518 | JGI IMG/M metagenome (GOLD analysis project Ga0315899, IMG submission 203518) | Freshwater fungal communities from buoy surface, Lake Erie, Ohio, United States - Buoy 4 MA112 | ecosystem: Environmental > Aquatic > Freshwater > Lake | place: USA: Lake Erie, Ohio... | reverse complement strand
TCGCCTCGATCACCATGGGCGCGGGGCAGTTCTGCACTAAGCCTGGGTTCTTGATTGTGGACGGTGCAAGTGCGATTAATGCAGAGCTATCCTCACTTGTCTCGGCAGCTCCTGCACAGAAACTCCTTAATTCAAATATCGTCAAGCAGCACGATAAGAATCGCGATGAAATTTCACATGTTCCTGGAATGGGACTAGTTGCCCAGAATTCTGCCGGTGGAGACACGAATGTATCGGTCTACATAATTTCAGGAAAAGATTTCCTCAAGGCGGGCGAGAGCGCCCGTCGTGAAGTATTCGGACCAACTGCAGTGGTTGTTAACTGTGCCGATGCCGATGAATTACTCAAGGTAGCAGCGTCATTTTCTGGAACGTTAACAAGTGGAATCCATGCAACTGAAAATGATCCAATGGATCTTTCGGTTTTGATTTCAATTGTTGAGCGAATCAGCGGTCGTATTGTCTGGAACCAATGGCCGACTGGATTAGCAGTCACGTGGGCAATGCACCACGGTGGCCCTTATCCTGCCTCCACCAATCCGCTCTTTACATCTGTAGGAGCAAAGGCGATTCTGCGTTTTCGCAGACCGATCACCTATCAAAATTTCCCTCAGAAGTACCTCTCGCCAGTGCTGCAAGACGGGGCGGCTGAACTCAATAGCGCTCGAATCAACGGTAAGTAAGGGCAGATCGGGCCAACTAGGCAAAAGTTCTAGCCGTACCATTGGGAATGAAAAAAGTGCTCAAATGGTTTTAAATAGTGCTACCTGGCAACAGGAGTAACAACAGAAACAACTAGTGGCGTCACGAAAGGTGCTTCAAGTGAAGAGTTCAAATCCAGTCTTATCACGATCATTTTCGGGTAAGGGTTTTGCCCGTATGGATTCAACTAGTTTTCAAACAGAGAACCTAGAGGATACATATTCAGCTCCTGCAGCGTCATCGTTGCAGACAGGCCGCATGACAATGGAAGATGTGGTTGTAAAAACTGCTGCACTCTTTGCAGTTCTTCTTGTTGTTGGTGCTTATGCATGGAATGCCAACCTAGGTGGCGGTGCACTCATGCTCGGCCTTATTGGTGGCTTTGCTCTCAGTATGGTCAATACATTTAGCAAGAAGGTGCGCCCAGCACTTGTCATTGCCTACGCAGCTTTCCAGGGACTCTTCCTTGGAACAATTACAAATATCTTTGAAGCTTCATACCCAGGTATTGCAAGCCAAGCAGTTCTAGCAACACTCTGCGCATTCGGTGGAATGCTTTTTGCATACCGCAGTGGACGTATTCGCGTCACACCTAAGTTCCAGCGCGTGATGTTCGGTGCACTCATCGGATACCTCGGTCTTGCACTAGTAAGTATCGTTGCAAGCTTCATGGGAACACCTGGCGGTCTTTACAACGTTGGTGGACTCGGACTTATCCTTGCAGCCGGTGGAGTTGTTCTTGCTTCACTATTTATCGTGATGGATCTCGATCAGATCGATCGTTCAATCAAATCTGGAGTGCCACAGGTTGAATCATGGCGCGCAGCATTTGGCTTGATGGTTACTTTGGTCTGGCTCTACCTTGAGATGCTACGTCTGATCTCAATCCTTCGTGGAGACGATTAATTTAGCGGATCAATAATTTCTTGTGATGCCCGGGACTTTCGAGTCTCGGGCATCATTATTGAGAGCACAATTGCAACGAAGAAAACAAGACCACTTAAGGCGAATGCGTTGCGATAGCCGTAGTGATCTGCAACAAAGCCGACAATTACTGGTCCAAAAATCATTCCGGCATCTCCAGCCATTTGAAAGAGTGCGATTACTTGTCCGCCTTTTCCTTCAATAAGGTCGCCGACAATTGTTGCGGGGGCACTTGCAAGGAATGCGTTACCAAGGCCCATGATCGCCATAGAGATAAAGAACATCAGTGGGTTAAGGGTCAGAGTCATAATCACAACTCCCAAAAATGCAATTACTGTTCCAATGATGAGGACAAACCTGCGTCCGCGTTCATCAGAGATACGACCTGCTCGCAATAGCAGCGCTCCTTGGACAATGGCAGTGATGGTAAATCCCAATCCGACAACAGCTGCAGTTGATTTGAGCTCTTCGGTAATGAAGAGCGGCAAGATTGAGGTGCGAACCCCGAAGAGAACCCAACTTGCAACGAATGCGATCACTAGTGCATATCGGTAGGCCTTAAGTGAGAGCGCCTCCCTTAAAGACATTGCGACCTCTTTAAACTCACTCTTCTTTGGTGCCTTCAAATGATCGCTTGTTAGGAAAACAAAGCCCACAATTCCAGAGATAGAGAGAGCAATCGCGTAAGCAAAGAATGGAGCACGTAGTGAAACCGCTACGAGTGCGCCTCCTATTGCAGGACCTGCGATACCGCCTAAGAGAAAAGATCCATAGTAGACAGATTGCGCGTGACCACGCTGGGCATCACTGACTGAGCGCAAGACCACTGAACTGGCTGCGACAGAGAAGAGTGAAGAGCCAAAGCCACCGGCGGCGCGAAAGAAGAGAAGCTGGCCATAACTTTGAGCGACTCCACTGAGCGCAACCGAGATTGCAACCATAGCAACTCCGACTGCAAAGGTTGTGCGCTCACCAAATATATCAACGAGCCTTCCTGAAAATAAACCTGATGCAAATCGTGTGAAAGCAAAGAGCGAGATGATCAATCCCACCGCTGCGTTACTGACTTGAAAAGATCGCGCAAAGAGTGGAATTGCCGGAACCATGATTCCAAAGCCGACTGCGACAAAGAATGAGGCAACGACAAGGACGTTAACTTCACGTGGCAGATCGCGCAGTGGTGATTTGAATTTCATCATTGATTCAGAATTAACCGAGCGCCTCTCCTGCAGAATCTTGGCGTGCTGCCGCGTAATCCTCGCTGGTGCGAAGTGGTGCTTCGCGCAAGAACAGTGCCAAGATGAAACCAACTGCAGTCACAGGTGCTGCAACCAGGAAGACAACATGGAAAGAGTCTACGAAGGCATTGAGGGCAGTATTTTGCGCATCCGGTGGAAGCTGGGCAATAACGGCGGTATTTTGCTTGATTTTCTCAATGTCGCTCTCGTTGAAAGATTGCGCGGCGGTCGGATTACTCACTAATAAATCCTCACGCCCAACGATCAAGTAGTGACCGAGTCGGTTTGAAAGAATTGCTCCGAAGAGTGCGGTGCCAAATACAGAACCGAGTGATCTAAAGAAGGTATTTGAACTTGTCGCAACTCCCATATCTTTAAACTCAACAGAGTTTTGCAGAGCAATAACGATCGTCTGCATTGAAAGTCCGAGACCAGCACCTACCATTACCGCATAGAGTGCAATTTCCCAGAATGGGGTGTCGATTTCGAGGCGATACATCGCCAAAATTCCGATAGTCATGAGCGCTGTTCCCATGACGGGGAACTTCTTATAGCGCCCATGTTTTGAGATCATTTTGCCACTGATGATTGAGGTTGTGACTATTCCAAGCATCAAAGGAATGAGTTTGAGCCCTGCCGATGTCGCGCTATCTCCCTTTACTACCTGCAGATAGAGAGGCAACATAACAATTGCACCGAACATTCCAGCGCCAATAATGAAACCTAAAACTGAGGTGAGACTAAATGTGTGGTTGCTAAAGAGTGAGAGAGGAATAATCGGCTCTTTCGCACGTGACTCCCACCAAATAAAGAACACTGCAAGAATGACGCCGATAAAGAGATAACCAAGTGTGCGTGAATCGGTCCAACCATTTTGTGGGCCATAAACGCTGAGTGAGAGCAAGATCAAGGTTACGGATGTAACGAGTAGCGCCGCTCCAAGATAGTCAATTGAGTGTTCACGTTTTTGTTTTGCTAAGTGAAGTGTCGCGCTGGTAAGAATGAGAGCGAGAATTCCAAAAGGAATATTGATGTAGAAAATCCAACGCCAGCCGGTGATGCCAAGAATGGTTTCGTTATCTGAGAAAAATCCACCAAGCAACGGCCCTGCAACCGATGAGAGCCCCCAGACCGCACCAAAGTAGCCCTGGTAGCGGCCGCGTTCACGCGGAGGCACAATGTCGCCGATGATCACAAAGGTCAAAGCCATCAAACCACCTGCGCCAAGTCCTTGTAGCGCACGGGTTGCAATGAGTTGATTCATATCTTGTGCGGCACCGGCTAAAAGTGAACCTAGTAAAAAGGTAACAATCGCAAATTGAAAGACCGGGCGACGTCCGTAAATATCTGAAATCTTTCCGTACAGCGGAGTCGATGCTGTAGATGTGAGTAGATAAGCGGTGACAACCCATGTGTAATGGTTAAGGCCGTCGAACTCTTCCACAATACTTTTTAGGGCGGTCGAAACGATTGTCTGATCAAGGGCTGCCAAGAGCAGGCCAGTCATGAGTCCGCCGAGGATCACCATGATCTCTTTATGTGTGTGAGCCTTTGCTGGCGCGTTCATCGACATGGTTAACCCCGTTAACTAAAAAAAGCTATGGAATTCCGAGATATTTGGAATTTCTTGTGTGAGGTAATAAGTTTACCGCGTGAAATCAATCATTGCTGAAGACCTCGTTAAAACCTACGACAAAGGCGCAGTTCGCGCACTTGATCATCTCTCACTTGATGTTGAAGAAGGAACCGTTTTAGGCGTATTAGGGCCAAATGGTGCTGGAAAGACAACAACTGTGCGCATTCTTGCAACGCTACTTAATCCTGATTCAGGGCGAGCAATTGTGGGTGGTATTGATGTGATTAAGCACCCAGAGAAGGTGCGTGAGGTAATTGGTCTTTCGGGTCAGTATGCGGCAGTCGATGAGATTCTTACTGGCTGGGATAACTTGGTGATGTTTGGTCAGCTCTATCACTTGGGCAAAAAGCAGGCAATTGCTCGTGCAGATGAGCTACTTGAGCAATTTTCATTGACTGAAAGTGCACGCAGACCAATCAAGACATATTCAGGTGGAATGCGTCGTCGCCTCGATTTAGCAGCATCATTAATTGTGAAGCCAAAGGTGCTCTTTCTTGATGAACCAACCACGGGTCTTGATCCTCGTGGTCGCCAAGAGATGTGGGGAGTCATCCAAGAATTAGTTAAGGGTGGCGTCACTCTCTTGCTGACAACTCAGTATTTAGAGGAAGCCGATCAATTGGCTGATGAAATTGCAGTGATTGATCATGGAAAAGTTATTGCTCGCGGAACATCTGATGCTCTTAAGAAGCAGGTAGGCGGAGAACGTTTACAAATTGTTGTAGAACAGAGCCATATCTCAAAGACGATGGAAATTGTTACTCGCGTGAGCAAGAACTCTGCAACTCTGGATGAGGGAATGCGCCTGATCTCAGCGCCGGTATCAACTGGTTCTGCGGCTCTCATTGAAGCGTTGCGTGAACTCGATAGCGCTGGAATTCATCCGCTCGATGTATCTCTGAAGCGTCCATCACTTGATGATGTCTTTATGTCGCTCACGGGTCACGTTGCTGAAGAGGTAAAGGAAGAGGCTAAAAAATGAGAAACCTCCAAGATATTTTCATAATTACGCGCCGTCAGATCTTGCTCTTGGTGCGCGTGCCTGAAGTCCTTATTTTTTCAACGATTCAGCCGGTGATGTTCGTTCTTCTCTTTAGATTTGTCTTCGGTGGTTCTATTGATTCAGGTCAACCTGGGGGATATGTACAGCTGTTGATGCCAGGTATCTTCGTGCAGACAGTTGCATTTACCTTAGCTGGTACTGCATCAGGGTTAGCTGAAGATATGAAGAAGGGATTGATTGATCGCTTCAGATCACTTCCGATTTCACGAAGTGCGTTGATCATCGGTCGCACACTCGGTGATTCACTTCTCAATATTGTTGTTCTCACCGTTATGGGAATCACCGGATATATCGTCGGTTGGCGTCCAACGGGTGGCACCGGAAATATGCTTCTTGGCTTCTTATTCCTGCTGCTCTTCGGTTATGCACTCTCGTGGGTCGGCGTTCTCGTAGGACTATCGGCTAAAGATGCACGAGTTGTTCAGAATGTTTCATTTATTGTCACATTCCCACTCACATTCTTATCCAACGCCTTCGCCCCAACAACAGGTATGCCACGGGCGCTGCAGTATTTCGCAGAGTGGAATCCAGTATCAACAATGGTGGCTGGATGTCGTTCACTCTTTGGTCTTGAGAATCAATTTGGCGCAACTGCCGGATCATTCCCAAGTGAGTATCCGCTGATTACCTCGCTGGTGTATATGGTGCTCCTGATGGTGATTTTTATTCCACTCAGTGCACGAAAGTATGCGCGAGCAGCTAACTAACCAGACTGGAAATTAGCCAGACTAAAAACTAAATGAAGCGCGCCTCGATGATCTCAACAGAGATCGCCTTGCCGCTAGGCGCAGTGTAAGAAACAGTGTCGCCGATCTTTGCACCCATAACTGCGCTACCAAGTGGTGACTTTTCGCTATAGACATCGAATTCATCCGATGTGATTTCGCGAGAGCCCAACAAAAACTTCATCTCATCTCCTGCAATTTTTGCAGTGACCACCATTCCGGCACCGACAACGCCATCGGCACTTGCAGGCGGAGTTCCGATATGTGCATTTTCAAGAATCTGTTTGAGTTGGCGAATGCGCGCCTCCATCTTGCCTTGCTCGTCACGAGCTGCGTGATAGCCGCCATTTTCTTTCAAATCACCTTCGGCGCGTGCTGCCTCAATCTTGGCGGTCACATCACGACGGCCAGAAGTTTCCAGAGTCTCTAACTCTGATCGCAGGCGATCGGCTGCCTCTTGGGTCAACCAGGTTTGTGGAGTACTCATAGGTGGAAAGGTTAGCGGTGATGGGCGAGTTAGGAAATCCTGCAGGCGGCGATACGCGCGCTGACAGGGGTTAGTCGGGCCGGAATCGCAACAATACGTTCGACTTTAGATTCGCCGCCATCGATTTGGTCATCAATTTGTCCGACGACATTTTTATCAATATCTAAAGTAAGTAAAGTACAGATAACTACCGCTTGCGGGTCGCGACGTTCTATCGCATATCGCATTGTGATTTCTCGCTCGCCCGTCACAGAAAAGGAATAGAGAGTGGACCTTAACTCTGGCCGTGAATGATCGAGTGCGGCCCACAAAGTCCAGGCCAGGCCAATCATGGCAAAGATCGCAGCAGGTAAAATCCAGGCTCTCTTTGGAGTGATTCCATAGCGGTCGTTGTAGTCGAAGGTCTCATCACCCACAGGGTTCTCTTTCGATGGCGACATGGGAGAATTCTCTCATGGAAAACGAAGACTTTATGGGGTCGGCTGGTTCGCTCACTGTTTTGATTCTCTGCATATCAGTGGCCTTTTTATTGCGCAGTTTCTACAAACGTTTTAATAAAATGAAGGATCGCGAAAACAGCGGTGAAGTTTAAACTTTTTGGCAAGACTCTTGTAGTTCTCACATTAGTCGCCATCTTTGGATTACTCGGTTTATGGCAACTTGATGCTGCCAATGATTTACAAGAAGCTAAGAATGCTGCGCCAGATCCAATCGTGTATCAGTTATCAGATTTAGCTTCTCCTGCTACAGCCCTAGATTCTCGCTCAGTTGCAAAAAAAGTTTCCCTGCGCGGAAATTACATCCTTACTTTTCGTGCTCCTAATCAGATCGATCAGCAAGGTCTTATGAGTGATTGGGAAGTCGGGCTGATGCAGGTCGATCAAGCCAGTGCAATTCTTGTTGTGCGCGGGTATTGGAAAGATCGTTTAACAGAGCCAAGAATTGCAATGTCAACCGGTGTCGATCTTCAGGCAGTTGTGCAACCTCGACAATTTGAAGATCGAGTGAGAAATTCTCCAGGGGTGATTTCTCGCATTGATAGCAGCGTTATTGTCGCTCTCACAGATCTTGATCTCTACGATGGATTTCTTGTAGCAACCGGTGAACAGGTCAGCGAAGGTGTCATTACTCGTGACCGAATTGATGTAGCCGAAGTAAAGTCCAAAGCGACCGGGTATTACTGGCAACATATCTCTTATGTCATTATCTGGTGGTTGATGGCAGCGATTGTGATCTATCTACCTTTCTACCGAAAGCGCCAAGAAAGAGATACGTTAAGCGCATGAAAAGTGCTGTTTTTCGCTTTCGGGTGATGGCAATAATCTGCGGCTACCTCTCGTTACTTCTCTGGTTTTTCTATATGCCGGCGAAGTATCTCTTCCACCTCGAAGAGAGCCAGCCATGGATTGTCTGGATTACCCAAATTCACGGCGCTCTCTATATTTTCTACGTGTTAGCCGCCCTGCAATTAAGCGTAAAGATGCGTAAAAGCATCACAGGCATGATTTGGATGGTCTTGGGTGGGACATTGCCGATTGCATCATTTGTTCTGGAGCGCCGTGTTGCTCAGCAGAACTCGTAGGGCTATTAAGGGTATTTTCTACCCGTTCTATGAATCAAGGATTGTTCGTGATTTAGATTTTAGTAAGACCCCGCAACATGTAGGAGTGATTCTCGACGGCAATCGCAGATGGGCAATGAGCAACCCGAGCGCTGATGATCCAAAGGGACATAGACGTGGGGCTGACAAGATCATTGATTTCCTTGGATGGTGTGAAGAGGCGCAGGTAAAGGTAGTAACGCTCTGGATGCTCTCTACCGATAACTTTAAACGCACGCCCGAAGAACTTGAATCTCTACTAGCAGTCATTGGCGAGAGCGTTGATGAGTTATCACGAACTGGCCGTTGGACAATTAAAGCGGTAGGCGCACTTGATCTCTTGCCCGATTGGATGCAGAAGAAGTTATCGTCACTACCTACCCACCCCGGAACGATGGAGGTAAACGTCGCAATTGGCTATGGCGGGCGGCGCGAAATCGTTGATGCGGTGAAGAGTTATCTGCAGCAGGCAGCAACGGAAGGAAAGAGTATTGATCAAGCCACCGCTGCATTGGATGCACAAGAGATTTCGCAGTATCTCTACACGGCAGGCCAACCAGATCCCGAGCTTTTAATTCGCACATCGGGTGAACAACGGCTGGGCGGATTCTTGTTATGGCAGAGCGCGCACTCTGAGTTTTATTTCTGCGAAGCCTATTGGCCAGATTTTCGTCGCGTTGATTTCCTTCGAGCACTTCGTGCATATTCACAACGCCAGCGTCGGCTAGGTAAGTAATGGCGTGTCGCTCAAGGAAATAGCTTCTCAGTTCTAGGATTTGGTATCCGAAGCAAGCCCCTTCTAGAACAATTAAAGAATTGCGAGCTCTCACCGTTGGCACACCCACCGCGTAAGACATACGTATTAGATACCAGCGTTCTTTTGGCAGATCCAGGGGCCTTGCTGCGCTTTGAAGAGCATGAAGTCATTATTCCGATCGCAGTTATCGGAGAGCTTGAGACCAAACGAGATCATCCAGAACTTGGATACTTTGCCCGCGCCGCACTTCGCGCACTTGATGATCTACGAATCGAACATGGCCGACTTGATCAGCCGCTGACGATTACCCCCGAAGGCGGAACTCTCTCAGTCGAACTTAATCACACAGATTTAAGTTCATTGCCCCATGGCTTCTTGCGCGATGGCACCAACGATTCTCGAATCTTGGCGATTTCAAAGAATCTCATGTCAGATGGTCGCGACGTTGTCTTAGTGACAAAGGATCTCCCACTTCGCGTCAAAGCATCATCGGTGGGTGTAACCGCCGAAGAGTATTTAGCAGAGTTGGTATCCAATAGCGGCTGGACTGGAATCGAAGAGATTAGCGTTGGCCATAACGTTATTGATGATCTCTATTCCGGCGATCGCGCAGATCACGAGTGCGCTCACACCCTCCCAGTACACACTGGCGTCATCCTGCACTCTGAAAAAGGAAGCGCACTGGCTCGCGTCACAGCTGATAAGCAGTTGCGTTTGGTAAGGGGTGATCGCAACGCCTTTGGCCTTCATGGTCGAAGCGCCGAACAACGGATCGCACTTGATCTTCTCCTTGATGAAGAGATCGGGATCGTCTCTCTTGGCGGACGGGCAGGAACCGGAAAGTCCGCCCTTGCCTTATGTGCCGGACTCGAAGCGGTGATGGAAAAACGCCTCCACAAAAAAGTTGTCATCTTCCGCCCGCTCTATCCGGTCGGCGGTCAAGAACTTGGATACTTACCGGGCAGTGAAGGCGAAAAAATGTCGCCGTGGGCCCAGGCAGTCTTTGACACTTTGGGAGCCCTGGTCAGTCAAGCAGTCATCGATGAAATCATTGCGCGCGGACTTATTGAAGTTCTCCCGCTGACCCATATTCGCGGTCGCTCACTGCACGACAGTTTTGTCATTGTTGATGAGGCCCAATCACTGGAACGAGGCGTTCTGCTCACCGTCCTTTCTCGCATCGGCCAAGGTTCGCGCGTTGTTCTCACCCACGATGTCGCCCAACGCGATAACTTGCGAGTCGGTCGCCACGATGGCGTAGTTGCAGTGGTGGAAAAACTCAAAGGCCACTCGCTCTTTGCCCATGTCACCCTCACCCGCTCGGAGCGCTCGCCGATCGCCGCTCTGGTGACTGAGATGCTCGAAGGTCCCGTCGGCTAGGTCTTGCGAATCCGGGTTATTTAAAGATCACAGTCACAAATGGGGCATTTCGGACTTTCCCCATTCTGACCAGCACTTTTACCTATCCACAGCGAGGTAACTTTCTGAGAATTTCCACGCCATGCGTGTTCTGATTTGCCGATGCCCTCTTGCCTTGCCACTCTAAAGCCATTCCCCCTTCCCTTAGATCCCCAATTGTGGGGTGATGAGGGTTTGCCTCACGGAGGCAATGGGGACCAGGTACAGAGAAAAGGAGGGTGCGATGCGAGAGCTCTTTGCTAAGCCGCGACGTCGAGTTGTTGGCCTCTGGTCTCTTATCGCGACCCTGTTGATTCTGGCCAGCGCCCAGCCCACTGCCTACGGTTTAGATTTCCCACAGAGCACCCGCCTGGTTCTTCCTGAAGCGACAAACCTCAAATCGTCAGAGGTAGACCTCTCCGAAGGCGTCGCACTCTTTTCACAACTTGAATTCTCCCAATCCCTCTTTGCATCAGAGATGGCGCTGGCTGCATCGGTCACGCGTCAGGTCGAAATTGCCCGCACCCCTAACGGTGCGAAATATGTCGCCCGCCAGATCATGAAGACTGAGTACAACTGGGGCAGCTATCAATTTGCCTGCATTAACCGACTCTGGACCAAAGAGAGCAATTGGAATTACAAGGCGCGCAATCCACGCACCGGCGCTCATGGAATTCCTCAGGCATATCCAGCAAATCGTATGGAGATTATCTCTAGCGATTGGCGCAAGAACCCAGTGACTCAGATGCGATGGGGACTTCGTTATATCGAGATTCGTTATGACAACCCTTGCAAAGCCTGGAATAAATTTAAGCGCAGTAATTACTACTAAAGAGCGCTCTTCTAGACTTCGCTAGGACGGCTGCCGATTGTCATTGGCTTTGAAGTCTGGGCAAAGAAATCATTACCCTTATCGTCAACAACAATAAATGCTGGGAAATCAACAACGTCAATCTTCCAGACTGCTTCCATTCCAAGTTCTGGAAAATCTATGACCTCAACTTTTGTAATGCAATCTTGGGCAAGGCGTGCAGCCGGCCCACCAATAGATCCCAGATAGAAGCCGCCAAATTTCTTGCAGGCATCTGTCACAGCTTGTGAGCGATTGCCCTTTGCCAGCATGACAAATGAGCCGCCCTTTTCTTGGAAGTAATCAACGTAGGAATCCATACGACCGGCAGTTGTTGGTCCGAATGAACCTGATGCATATCCTTCTGGAGTCTTGGCTGGGCCCGCGTAATAAACAGCGTAATCCTTCAGGTATTGCGGCATTGCCTCGCCCTTATCGATCGCCTCTTTAATCTTTGCATGAGCAAGATCGCGCGCAACAACGATAGTTCCGGACAGACTGACTCGCGTTTTCACCGGATGCTGAGAAAGTTCGGCGCGGATTGCATCCATCGGTTGGTTGAGATCAATTGCCACCACATCATCATCGAGATGTTCATCGGTGGTCTCAGGTAAGAAGTGTGCTGGGTCGCGCTCGAGTTCTTCAATAAAGACGCCATCGCGCGTGATCTTGG
>Ga0315899_10007090_pt1 | contig 12055 bp, 8 predicted proteins | sample LakEriMetagenome_2_FD_203518 | JGI IMG/M metagenome (GOLD analysis project Ga0315899, IMG submission 203518) | Freshwater fungal communities from buoy surface, Lake Erie, Ohio, United States - Buoy 4 MA112 | ecosystem: Environmental > Aquatic > Freshwater > Lake | place: USA: Lake Erie, Ohio... | reverse complement strand
CGGACCGGATGATCAGGAGAAATTGCATCGTCTAGTTTCTCTGGAAACAGAACGATTTGATTCCGGTTTTCTGGGGGAGACTTGAATTCGGCCATATGAAACTCCTTGATTTGGAGAATCATAGCGCGATTCTAAAAATTATCCAACACCATTAAATCAACAAGCCCGTAAGGGAGGCATCTACAGTACACGCTCCATCGCTCATAGGTACGCTCTACATAAGCCCCATCGCTCAATAAACCGATAGGCCTGAGCTACTGCTGCTAATGCAGTCGACCGTCAATCCGCTGCTGCCTCGTTTACACGTCGGGTTACCATTGCGTGGCCAACGGCCACCACACACACCAATGGTAACCCGCCCCGCAGGGGAGGAAAGCATCAATGGTAACCCGAACCGTAAGGGAGGCATCTACAGTACACGCTCCATCGCTCATAGGTACGCTCTACATAAGCCCCATCGCTCAATAAACCGATAGGCCTCGGGGACTGCTGCTAATGCAGTCGACCGTCAATCCGCTGCTGCCTCGTTTACACGTCGGGTTACCATTGCGTGGCCAACGGCCACCTCACAACATTAACGCCTAACGCCTAATGCCTAACGCCTAAAGCCTAACTCCCCTACGGCACGCTCAGTCCATCGTGGCGACTCTGAATCCAGCTCTTGACTTCCGGTAGACGCCCGTAAGCGTACGCCAATAATGCAATTGGCGGAATCGTCGGTTTATCGACCCCCTGCTCCATCTGCAACTTGCACGATGCACATTCCGTGCTACCAATTTGAGCCTTGGTCTGCTGCATGTTGCTGATCAACCCCCAGCCAACACGCAAGCTCGTCCGATACGTCTCACGCTTCAAACCATACACCCCCGCCATTCCAGAACATCCCGCATCAGCATTCTCGACCGTCAAACCCGGGATCAGCTGCAAAAGCTTCATGCCGTTGTAGTCAGGGTCGAGTGCTCTGAGGTGGCAAGGTGTGTGATAGAGTATGTTCAAATGCAACGGACGAAGATCCAGCTCAAGCTCGTTGCGGCAATGCATGTCCCACAAGTAGCTACCTGCGTCTTGAGTATTGGCTGCTACCAGTTCGGTGTCGTCGCTTCGGAATAAATTGACATACTCATGCTTCAAACATAAAGCCGCCGTAGGTTCGGTCGTTACGATTTTGTAGCCTTGGCGAACCGCGTCGGCTAATCGCCGGATTTGAGGCAAAAGTAATCGCTCTACCCGAGGAATATCTCCAAGCGAGATCTTGGTCATCCATGTTACGGTTTGCCAAGGCGGAACGTATACTTCGACGCGTTGGTGCTTTAGAACTTCTACGAGGGCCATCCCGATCAATGGATTGTGCCAATTGGCATATTGATCGACCAGATAAAGAACTTTCGGGCCTGCCCCCCGATTCATGCGTGTGATCTTCTGCTTCGATGCCCATCGCATAAATGGTTGCTTGGCAATCCTGGGCAATCGACGGCTCATCGCGATGCCGGTGGATTTTTCAAGCAACCACCGCATGGTGCGATTCTCAAGCGACCAATTGGCGATACGCGGAAATCGGCTTGCTATACCAGCTAGAATATCCAACCGAGATAGCATGCGATCGGTTAGTCGCAAGCCATGCGTTGCCGTATGCTGAGCTTTCAGCTCTACGACCATCCGAGGGATATCGACTTGTGCCGGACAATCCAATCGGCACTGGTGGCAATGAAAACACAAATCGGCAATCGCACGCATCTCGTCACTCTCGACTTGCGGTGCCGCTATTCGACCTGAAACCAAACCTCGTATTAAATTCGCTTTCGCTCTCGGTGATGCTTCTTCGGCCCGCGAAGCGCGGAACATGGGGCACATCCGTTCCCCTGGTGCACTTGTGCGGCACCGACCACACCCATTGCATTGCATACTGACCGCATCAAGGCTCGCTTCCTCCGACCAGTTCAAAATTGGAAGCAATGGTCGCACTGCCGAGACGGACTCTTGCGATATGGTTGTCGAAGGACCGGGACGCAAATTCTCAATCGGTCTCTGCGGCGCATCGGTGATGAGTTTGCCAGGGTTCAATATCCCTTGTGGGTCGAACCAAGTCTTGATCTGGCGGCAAAGGGGATACAGGTCGCCGAGTTGCTGACGGACGTAACTGCTGCGGCTCAATCCAATCGCATGTTCACCGGATATCACTCCGCGATACTCGATCACCTTCTCGAAAAGACGATCCGCAAGTCGCTGCAGTTTCTGGACGTCCTCTTCGGAGCGCGGGTTGAGAAAAGGGCGCAATTGCAGGTTGCCTTGGGCAGCATGTGCGAAAAGGGTCGCGGTTACCCGCTCTGACTTCAGTATGTTTTGCATGTCGAAAAGAAACTCGGGCAGTTTCTCGGGTTGAATCGATAAATCATCGACAAATGCCAACGGCTTTTGTTGCCCGGTGAGTCGAACCAATTGCGGAACGATCCGGCGACTGAGTCTCCATACAAAATCCCTCTCGCTATCATCGACGATAATGCGTGTCTGATGCGTCGAAGGTGCTTTTCGCACGATGCGTTGTACTAAACCTGCCAAACGCTGTTTGACTTCCCCCAAGTCCTCTCCTTGGTGTTCGATCAATAACAATGCTTCCGCACCTCGCGGCAACATCGATTCGTAGCGAGGATCGATCTCGCGAGCAATTTCGATCAGTCGGCGATCCATTAAATCGCATGCGGCTACTTCGTCCTTACGAGCTTCCAAGGCAGCGCGGGCGGCAAGCTCAAGTTTCTCAAACAGCAATAACACCACCGCACGCGCTCCAGGCATGCGATCAATACGAAGAGTCAACTCCGTCATCAACGATAAAGTGCCTTCGGCACCCGATTGAAGCCTCGCAAGATCTACAAGGTCATCCTCAAGCAGCGACTCGAGTCGGTACCCACAGCCTCGCGGCACACCTTTCCAAGGTGGCGAGGCAATCGCCGCGCGATTCTCAGTCAATAGCTGACCGAGATCGACCGCCAGTTGGTCTAGTCTTGCGCTCCCCGTGTTCGGGTAATGCCAAGATGTTTTACGGAAGGAAACTTGTTCGCCGTCAGCTAATACGGCGTTAGCCTGCAACAGTCGTGAACCGGCTGTCCCGTACCGAGGATAGTGACTTCCTAGTGAGTCGATCGCCACGACACTCCCCACTGTCGTGACTGCTCGCGTCGGAGGGTCAATCCCAAGCACAAAGCGTTGCTGGGCTAGCTGTCGATTGAGATCACCAAGGGTGATGCCGGGCTGAACCCTTACCACCAATCGATCCGGGTCAATTTCCAAGACCCGTCGCATGAATCGTGAGAAGTCGATCACGATTCCCGGTCCGAGTGATTGACCGGCTAAACCTGTTCCGCCCCCGCGTGGATAAACCGGTAATGACTGGTCAGCCGCGTAGCGGATTACTTGAGCAACATCATTCGAATGACGAGGGCGAACAATCGCAAGTGGCTGAATCTCATACAAGCTCGCGTCGGTCGCGTAGAGCTGAGTGCTCAAAGCGTCGCACTGCGCCTCTCCGTCGAGGATGCCACGCAGATCTGCTTGAATTCGAGCCTGTTCAGCTTCCAAATCGACACCTAACGCTAAGCCATGAACAACACTCTCAAAGCCCGTGGGTTACGAGCGCAATGCCCGCTGAACCTTGCTGTGTTTGACGCTGTAGCCAAAGTAAATCACGAAACCGATTAGCAACCAGACCAGCAATCGCGTCCAGTTTTCCTTACCGAGTCCCACGATCATTGCCCCGCAGACCAACACAGCGAGAATTGGGACCAAGGGAACGAGTGGAGTGCGAAAAGGACGCGGTGCATCAGGATCGCTTCGGCGCATCAAGATGATCCCAATGGATACCAAGGCAAAGGCAAACAGTGTACCGATGCTAGTCATGTCCCCGACCACGTGGTCGGGGATGAATCCAGCGAACAGTGCGACGAACACAAGGAACAACCAGTTCGATTTCGATGGTGTTTGATACGTTGGGTGCAGTTCGCCGAAGAAGCTCGGGACCAGTCCGTCGCGGGCCATCGAATAGAAGACGCGGCTTTGCCCAAGCAGCATGACCAGGATCACCGAGGAGAAACCAAAAAGGATCGCGACGGTGATGAAGTTACTTAGCCATCCGTAGCCGGTCATGTATTGTTCGATCGCGTAGGCGACGGAAGCTTCTTTACCTTTTTCTGGATCGCGGAAGTCCGTGTAGGGGGCGATTCCTGTAAGAACGTAGCTGAACAGGATGTACAAAATAGTGCAAACCACGAGGGAGCCAAGGATCCCGATAGGCATATCCCGTTTAGGATTTTTTGTTTCTTGAGCAACGGTTGAGACCGCATCGAAACCAATAAAAGCGAAGAAGACAACGCCGGCGCCGCCGAGCACACCCCACCAGCCTCCGAAGGCATGTGTGCCGTAGGTTGTCGGTTCAGGGATGAATGGTTGGTGATTTGCGGGCTGAATGAATTGCCATCCCAATGCGATGAACAGGACGACGATCAAGACTTTCACACTTACGACGATCGCATTAAAGACCGCCGATTCCTTGATACCCCGTACCAAGATCACGGTTAGAAAACACAAGATCACGATAGCTGGCAAGTTGATCATTCCAGCGACGCCGTCGGGGGATTTCTCAAAGGGTGAGTGGCAGAATTCATAGGGGATCATGTACTGAGGGCCCATGAAGTTCGCAATCAGTTTATTGAGGTACTGCGACCAAGCGATTGCGACGGTAGCAGCGCCGAGGGCGTATTCGAGGACCAAATCCCAGCCGATGATCCAAGCGAACAGTTCGCCCATGGTAGCGTAGGAGTACGTGTAGGCGCTGCCGGATACTGGAGTCATCGCAGAGAATTCTGCGTAACACATCCCTGCAAGCGCGCAACCGATAGCTGCGACGATGAAGCTCAATGTGACGCTTGGGCCCGCATGTTCGGCTGCCGCCGCAGCGGTTCGCACGAAAAGCCCTGCACCGATAATCGCACCGATTCCAAGCAACACCAAATTCCAGGGTCCAAGGTGTCGTCGAAGGGTGCCTTGGCCTTCGGCATTGGCCTCCTCGGTCAGATCCGCCAAGGTCTTGCGAGCAAATAAATTCATAGTTCGTTCGATAGGTACAAGCAGAAGGTAGCTAGAGCAGGAATAGAGGAAACGGTAGTCGGAGGGAGGTCCGACGAAGTCCAGCAGTATACCATGAGAGGTGAGCCCAAGCATGACTGGGACTTGTGTGAAGGGGCCATGAATTCCGATTTCCCGACAATTCAGGCGGAATGGACTGCCGAGGCGTCAAATTCGGCAAGTTTGAAGCAAAGCGATCCGAAGTCATGGCTGGCAAAACCCGCAAGAGTCGTAGGTGTAAACACGGGAATACTGGATTACGAACTTGTAGGTGGGGAAAAACCGGCTTGCAATCGGCGAAAATTCTGCGAAACTTGGGAGCAGTTCGGTTGATCGGGCTTAAGCGACCCGACTACATAGATCGAGCGCAGGAGAGGTGGCTGAGTGGTCTAAAGCACCGGATTGCTAATTCGGCGTAGGGTTAACTCCTTACCGCAGGTTCGAATCCTGTCCTCTCCGTTTTTAGACGTTGCACCATGGTGCAACGTTTCGTTTTCCCTGGGAAAATCGCGATTTGCACTCTCTGGCTGCTCGTCGTTGCAGCCGGTTTCCGGGGCCTGCTGCACCGGAATCTGCACCGCCTTTTCCGTCCGGGTTTTCCCACCGGTAGCCCGCTCAAAGTCCGCGTCGGTGGTTAGCAAGTAATGCCGCATGGCAATCGTCGGCGTGTTTCCCAGCCAAGCCGTTACCACATGGATCGGGAAATCTTGGGCCAACTCGGTCTCCCGGCTGGATCGCAGGGCGTGAAATAATTTTGGCCACGGCTCTAGGCCGGCACGGGTTATGATTCTCTCAAAGTATGTGCGGAGGTTGCAGTTGCGCCAACCTTTGGATGCATTGGAGGATTTGCGATAACGCTCATCCACTACATAGATCGCTCCCTCGGGTGCTAATTCCCAGGCCTCCTCGAGCGCGACCTTAAGTTCAGGAAACAATGGAATGAGCCGACTCCCTTTGCCATGATGCTCGGTTTTAGGCGATGGTACATTGATTCGTTGCCTATCCCAATCAATGTCCTGCCATCGTAACGATAGAACCTCCGATGGGCAGCGTAGCCCGCCGTAGCGAGCCAAGGTAATGATGGTTCTCCAATGCTGGTTAGGGCAAGCATCAAGCAGTTTGGTTGTTTCCTGTTGAGTGATGAATCGGCGCTGGTCGAGACGAACCACAGACTTGGCCGATACCTCAGCAAACGGGTTGCTGGCGATCAGCTTTCGGCGTCTTGCATCATGAAAGAATGTCCGAGCGAATTGTAACCGCTTGGCCACCGTCGCTGATGCTAACTTGGAGTTCATCAGGTACTGCCGGAAGTCCATCGCATCGGCTTCACTGATTTTGGTGATGTCTTTCTTGACGCCAAAATGCGCGATCAGATTGCGGATCGGTTGTTTCCAGACCTCGCGCGTCGCAGGCTTAACATCGCTACGACGCTTTACAAAATCATCGAGGAACTCTTTGAGTCCCATCGCCCGGCTCATTAGGCGAGCTTCGACTAAGCCGACGCGAGCCAGTTTGTCGTGCAAGGCATCAGGGATGCCATTGATCCATTGCGTGAGTTCAGCATCGTAGAGGACGCCAGCCTTTTGATTGGCCGCCATCTGCTCGATGCGCAATTTGACCATCTCGACCATTTTGGGTTTGACGATCCCCAATCGCACACTGCGCCGACGCTTATCGGTGCCGACGAACTGGATTTGGTAACCGCCGTTCTGTGCCCTATTTACACTTGCCATAGTATCCATTCACCTATCAATCTTTGGTTCCGTTTGTCGGCACCAGGGAGATCATCGATCCCCCTGGATCATCATGTCGCGCCAAGACCAGTGGTCTAGCTACTTGCTCGCTTTGTTCTTATTGGCCTCGATGAAAGCGACGAGGTCCGCCATGTCGTACCGAACGGATCGCCCGATTCGCACGCATGGCAATTCCTCGCGCTGCGTGAGAGTCCAAAGACTGCGTTCGCAGATTCCCAGTACATCCGCAGCCTCGCGTGGTTTTAGCAAGCAAACATGTGTTGTTGATTTCATTTCAAATCTCCCTGAAGTTAGTAACGAGAAAACTGAACCTTGCGTTAGTTACTACCGGCCTGCCAAGGCGAAGAGGCCGCGATCCGTTTTGCGAAACCGCGAGTCCCTTCCCTTGGTATTGATCTCCCTCAGAATGGAGGCGTAGAGCGTCGCATCGGGTGTTGCGCCTCCGGGTGACGACCAAAGGCCCTCGACCTGCATGGCCTCGACCATCGTCTTGCAATTCATGGCATCCTTCGATTTGCCAAGGACAATGATCGCCGCTTCGATCTGGCTGATCTTCTTGCCCTCAGGTGTCGATTCCTTGGGGGCCCGTTTGGCAACCGGCGCGCTTTTGGTCGCGATCTTTGTTGTTGGTACCTTGGTCGTTTTCTTAGCGCTACGTGCGGTCGCGGTGGCCTTGGTGGTTTTCGTCTTGGTCGTCATCGCATTGGTCTCCGTTGGTCGTAATGGGTTGGCTGCCATCATCAGGCCCGGCGAACCACCGCCGAGCGACGCCCGAAGGCGTTTCGGCGTTAGTTAGCGACCTCCCAAGCGAGTTTCGTGCCGTAGCCTAGTTGCCGGCCCTCGACGATGTAGAGAACCGCATCGACATCTACGTCACCATCGTCTTTGGGGTCATCGTCATCGGACGCATCGTTGATCTCTTCGCCCGAGCACACGCCGATGATTGAATTCTCGAAGGGCCAATTCTGCTGGGTCATCAGGCGTACCTCGGCATCGCCACCGATGAGGTCGCGATATTCTTCTAGGCGTTCGATGAGTTCGTTGATAGTCATGTTCGTGGTCTCCGTTTTGGTATGGGGTTACTATTTCTCGGTTCCGGTCATGAAAGCGATCACCGCCGAGAGGCGGCTATTGATCTCATTGAGATCGCCTACGTGGCCCCAATGGATCGGGTGCTCTTCGTTGCCTGGTGCGGGCAGGTCGAATAGCAATTCGCCGATGCGCGTTACTAGGTCTTGGGCGACTAGGTGTGCGTTCTCGTAGGCGGCCTCGGCGTTGATCTTTGGTTTGGCGTTCTTGGCCATCGTCTTGTCTCCGTGTGTTGAAGGGTTTGAAATTCGTCCGTACGACATGACACATGGAGCCATGCGGTTAAAACGAACTCAAGGCATCGATTCGGAATGTGGGGCAGAATTGTCATGATTTGTCTTTTGGGGGTAAAAACACCCAATCGAAAATTCCCGACAACCAAAACAAACTCTGTCTCATATTGCGACCGTTCCCACGCCAGTCTTCGTCGAAGTTTTTTGTCCAAGTACCTAATTACCAACCGACTCGCTATGCTGCTTGCCATCGCGCCCCCTGTGCGATTTGTGTACGCCGCACGCACCAAGGCCCCGGGCGTGCGTTAGCGCACGCACCGGGGGGTACTAGGGGGGTGCGCGTGCAGAACACACACGCTTAAAAAGTTCATTCCGGTTGAGGTACGGTTGCGATCTGAATGGGCTGTGTTGCCCCAAATCGCCACCTATAAATTAGCCCCTCGGCTTGAGCTTCCTTGAACAGCTTGGTCGCCTTACGCTCGGACAGATCCTCTGCGATCGCAGCTCGAATGATCGCTGCGATTGTTTTAGGTGTCTGGCTCACAAACGAATCGACAAACCGCTGTACATCCCATTGAGCCTTGGCCAGCTTTGCAGGTGACGATTCGGTGGTTGTTTTGCGTCGTGGTCGTTCGGGCCTAAGTGCGGTTGGATCCAGTGAATCGTCAGGTTCCCACACGGGAAATGACCACCGTAGACATCGCGACTCAAGGGGTGGCCACGAGCGAACCGCTGCATCTAGAACAATCACATTGTCGACTTCGTGGGGTCGTAGAATTAGGTGAGTATCGGTCGCGCGGCTTTGACTTCCCGCACCTGCACCAACATCGGTAACTGATTTTCCGGATTGACTACCTTTGCTGCTATGGTGCACAAGCACAAACGAGCAGCCGAGTCGTGCTGCAAAGGCATCCAGGTGGTTATAGACTTGGGACATCGTTCCGTTGTCATTTTCGTCGCTATCCTTTGGCATAAAGCGATAGAAAGCGTCGAGTACGATCAATTTGAACCGTCCTGGCTCGAGCTTCTGAAAAACCCCACTGAGGCTGAAGATGTCTCTGAGGTCGCCACGCACATTCGCTACATGAATTTTGTCGGCAGCTTGATCTAAGTCGATGCCTCTCGCATTCATCACCTTTGGGATCCGATTTGCGCTGGTTTCACAATGCAATTCGTTATCAATGATCAAGACATCGCCACGCTCGGTTTCGAACGCACCAAGCCATGGCCTGCCAGTAGCCACCGCTAACGCAAGATCAAGCACGAGCCAAGATTTGCCGACCTTGGGGCTAGCGATCACGTTCATTGTTTCTCCTTCGCGCAGAAGGTTATGAATAACAGGCCGGCGTAGTTCGGGATACGCGTTGATGAGTTGCCGAACCGTCTTGGTTGGCAACTGCATCTGTGCCTTTACTTCCAGTGGCTGCGGCATTGCTGGCTGCTTATATTGCTCGAGCTTATCAAGATTGCATGATGGGATACTCGCTGTTGGCATCGGAGGCACCTCAATTTTGGTTGAATCAATCGCCTCTCGAGACCACTCCAAAACGCGCTCAGACCAAGGCTCCATCACAAGGCGACCAATCACTTCGGTGGGAACACCCTCGTTTTCAAATTGCTCCCATGCCTCTGCTGCGATCTCGAACGCTTGAACGCGACCACGAGCGCTCGATGCTGCAATTTCATGATTTTCGCTGTAGAGAATTTGCTCGCTGTCCATTTCGGGCTGACCATAGAGTTCAGCACATGGCACAAGCCGCTCCGCATTTTCGCGCGAGTTGCGTCGATTCTCCCAAGCCGCATCGATAGCCCAGTAGTCAGGACCATCAAACCAATTGGCTACCGTCGTTGCCGCCTCAGCGAACTGGTTGCGATACGCCTGTTCGGCTTCGATCAATGTGGGAGTGGAAGGGAACTCGGGTCCGTCTTTGTAGAAACGAACAAGCCCATGGGGTACATCTACGATCGTCATACATCATCTCCTTTGCCGTGTACTGCTAATTGCAGTGGAAAAAATTGGCGTGACGGTCTGCTCCGAAAAGCAGACCGCAGTCGCCAGATGGCGGAGTCGGTCGATCGTTCTTTATTTGTTTGGATCTGTAGGTGGGTCGTTTACAACCAGGAGAGTTATTAGGCCTCACCCTTGGCCTTGTATGCTGCACGGTGGTCGGCAAGAGCCGCGCCGTAGTCGAAATAAACACGCCAGGAGACAGCCAATCGATTTACGTCACTATCGAGTCCAAAGAACTCGACTGTGGGCATTTGCTTGCCTTGAAGGAAAGCAACGATGATTGGCGTATCGGATGGGCTTGCAAACAAATACCATGCCTTGGCACTTGTTCCTGTGAAGCGATCGCTGTTAGACAATCTCGGCTCAACTTCCAACCCAACTGAATTTTTGAGGGCATTGCCAGTTGGAACATCGTTGCTTGCACGTTGGATAAACTCACTCAACAGCAGCTGTTTGGCTGAGACTTGCAGTTCAGGGGGCACCAACAACGTTTTAGCTCGAATGTCCAAGTCGCGTTTTTCAGTATCACGCTGTGCCATCATTCTGGCGATGCCGGCTTCCAACGAGGTTATGCTTAGTGCGGTCCCAACACCAGCATCGTAGTTGCTGTTGCCACCCGAAAAGAACGAGCCAGTATTGGCAAGCAGCGTCTTATAGACCAGATCACTTAGCGAACGCATTGCTGCACGTCCTAGTAGGCGCGAGGTCTCGTCAAACATCGACAAATCATCGTTAATGATGTCACGTCGGTCGATGCCGAGCATCTTGGCGAACGTGTCGACCGAATACTTGTAGGTCGACTCGGCCAGCGATCCGTACTTGATCTCTCCTCCAGGGGGCAATTCCGTCAGATCACCGGTTTCGCTCGGGCGAACCCCGGTATGATCTTTGAAATCGACTGCCGACTTGATCGCTGCGAAGGTGCGCCAAGTTGCCGGTGACTCCAGATAGCTTTCCATCAACACCTTGTTGGCTGCGTCACCAAGTGCTGTCGGCAGCGACAAAGTACTAAGAGATGCGCGAATCATTGAGTCGCGATTGCTTGGCATGGTTTGCCCGTCCATTTGCAAAGCCACGCGACAAAGATCAACAAGGCTTGTTGCGTGCAAATCGCGAGCTTGCTGTGCCGCCGTGGGGCCAAGATGCTTCTCTGCCAAATGTTCGCATTGCATGTGAACGAGGATCGCTGCCTCAAGGACGCTGCGCGAGGCCGGCATCGATGGAACATGAATGGATGGGGTTGCCGGCCTCGAAGCTCGCAAGACCTCCAGTTCCGTTCGTTGAGCGTCCCAGCCTTCGCTGATGGCCCTAGCCTCGATGTCGCCAAAGCGACTGCCGCAGGTCTTACGAATCGCTGTAATACGGTTCGACTCAGCAACGGCCTCTGCTCGCATTTGTTCCACCGTGGGTGTGATCGTTTCCGAAATAAACATAATGTTCTCCTTTGCGTTGGTAGCTGCGATGGTGACCGATGTATTCGCATCGGCACCAATCGCAACAATACTGACTTCCCTGAGTACACCCGCTTTTACGAGTGTGAATCCGCTGGCCGGCGCTTTGATAGCACGACCATTTACTTCTACTGTTTCGTTTGGACGCACCCTCTCGTAGTTTGTGGGCGAGAGGCCAACAGAGGCCTGGAATCGAAATCCCCCACGTGCCAACTCGATGACCTGGCGCGAGGCTTCGGTCGAAGGTGTGATGGTGCCTTGGACAAGCAGTTTGCCAGTGGCGACGATTGCTTTTCCATGTCCAATGATTCCCGAGAGCCGCGAATCATGGTCTGCTAAGATGCTAACTTGATCGGCCGATGCATCGATCCCACTGAGTTCGATCGCTACCGGTCCCCATCC
>Ga0315899_10007089_pt1 | contig 12056 bp, 6 predicted proteins | sample LakEriMetagenome_2_FD_203518 | JGI IMG/M metagenome (GOLD analysis project Ga0315899, IMG submission 203518) | Freshwater fungal communities from buoy surface, Lake Erie, Ohio, United States - Buoy 4 MA112 | ecosystem: Environmental > Aquatic > Freshwater > Lake | place: USA: Lake Erie, Ohio... | reverse complement strand
AAGCTCGCGATTTTCAATTCCATGAAAGGCAATGAGATCTTGCTCGTCGACGGCAGTCGAGAGAAAGGAGTTTCAAAAATGGTGGCCTTCGATGTTGGGCAAGCAGTACCGAGCAATGAACCAGTCGCTGTAGGTGACTATCTCGTTGTGCCACTATCGAATGCCCAACTGGCTCTGATCGAACCCAGCACTGGTAAAATTGTCGGAGTGCCATTCCAGCCAACCATCGAGGCGAATGAAATCCCCAAATGGTTGAATCCAGTACTTCTTAGCGATAAACAAAACATTGTGATCGCCGACCAGAGAAAGAGCATTTATAAGCTCAGTGTAGGAAAACAGCTTCGGCCCATAGTCCAGCAACCCCTGGATCGAGGCCTGAAGGGGCGTTTGACGGTTCTGAATGAAACAGTGGTTGCCGTAAGTTCGAGCAATACCGGAGATCTTTTAGACTTGTTCGATGCTTCGGATTTAAGCCGCAAAGAATCGGTTGCAGTCGAAGGACGATTTGCCTGGGGACCGTTTACAGCAAGCGGCAGTTCGACATCCGTGGTAATTGCTCACAGCGATATCGAAGGTCTATTGGCTGTTAACGATAAAGGGCAACGGCTTTGGACAACACCGATCGATCGAGAGACGTTTGTCGGTTCTCCGACGGTGATTGAAAACGATTGTTTGATCGGAACGGCAGCAGGTGAGATTTTGCGTGTCACATTAGACAAAGGCGAAATCGTAGCGAGGAAGAAGCTTGGTGAGCCGCTCAGCGTCTCCCCGATTGTGTTACCCAAAGGTTTGTTAATTCCAACCGATGAGGGATCCGTACTGACCGTTCCAACTCCGACCCGTGATCAATAGGCGAATATGATTGCCAGCTTGATGAACGAAAAATCACGCTACCTAAGCAGAACGTCTCCGATTGGTACCCCGTTGGTGGTCGTTTTGGTTTTTGTGTTTTGGTTTGTAAGTGGGAGGGAGGCAATCGTCTACTCTCAAGACATTGATGCGGTCCTAAAAGCTTTAGAGATCGAGGGTACTGTCATCGATGGAGAGCCATTCGATGTGATAACGGTAACTAAGGAGGCTGGAGGGAAAAGCATACAGGTCACACCACTCGAATTGCCGGGACGCAAGATGCCTCGCGAGGCAAATCGCACGGGCAAACTGCAGTGCGTGATTATCATCTTTCGCGATCGGCTTTACGAAATCGAGTGGAAAGACATCGCTGAGATCACATTCTGGGAGGATATCGTTCTTCACCTTGCTCGAAAGTACTTGAAGGAGAGAAACTACGCAGAAGCCTTCGAGCACTTGGTGTATTTGCGAGAGAATTATCCAAAATCTGTAAATTTCGCATCGTTGCACCAAGAGTTCTTGTTTCAATCCGCTCGTGACATGGCAACGGAAAAGAACCTGCCTCACACCTTGGCCGCACTCGAAGAACTGAAACGCAAGTTCCCGGAGTATCGCAAGGACGATGTGCAACGGGTCATTTCCTCTGTTTCGGAACAAATGATTAACGGCATGTTCGAGCGGGGAGAGTATGCAGTCGCGAGATCAATGGTACTCAGGCTCAACGATGAGTATGGTACCGAGCTTCCAGTCGTTGAGGTAGCAAAGAATCGCTTTGTCGAGATTGCGAGCGCGGAAGAGAAAAAGGTTGCGGAGTTTCGCCAAAAGGGAGACTACGGCCGTGCTCGACAGGCAGCCATGAGGATGCTTGACATCGAACCCGACTATCCTGGTGGCAAAGAGTTGCTCAACGATCTGATTCGAGAGTTTCCGATGGTTAGGGTTGGCGTTTTTCAACAAACGGATTCACCGAACCCAGCAGCCTTAGCGGATTGGCCTGCAAATCGAACTGGACAGCTGATTCAAACACCACTGTTTCAATTCAGAAGCACTGGGCCCGAAGGGGGAATGTATCGTTTCGCTTACGGCAACGCGGCTCTGAGCGACGATCGTCTCGAACTCGATGTCACCATTCAGAACTCAGAAGCAGTAGACGTTCCCAATAGTCTGCAGCTATCACAGGCTCTATTGCAGAGAGCGACGCTTAAGGGAGAGTTATATTCACCGAGCTGGGCCTCGATTTTTCAATCTGTTTCGGTTCAAGGTCCAGATCGATTGAAGCTGAGGTTTAGACGACCTCACGTTTTGCCACAAGCATTTTTGCAATGGCAGCTACAGGATATGGATAAGCAGTCGTTCAACAAATCCATGTACCGATTTGATTCCGATGACGGTGAAATTCGACGATACAAATGGGCAGGGAGCGAACCGCCACTCGATTTTCAACCCCGAGAAATCCAAGAGGTACTCTATTCCAATGCAGACTCGGCGGTCGCGGCGTTAGCACGTGGAGAATTGGAGTTCATCGATAGGCTTTTTCCCGCTGATGTTCGGAAAGTTGGAAACGTAAAGACCGTCAAGACGGAGCCGTATGCGTTGCCAATCGTCCACATGCTAATTCCTCGCTCGACCCTGCCCATCATGGAAGATCGTGAATTCCGAAGAGCTTTGCTTTACGGAATTAACCGTGAAGCAATTCTCAAAGATGAAATCTTGGGCGGATTGGCGACTCCGTTAGACCGTGTGATCAGTGGACCTTTTCCAGCAGGAGAAAGTGACTCTGATCCTCTAGCTTATGCTTACAATACTAGCGTTCCCGATGCGAAATATGATCCAAGGCTAGCCAAGATATTGGTTCTTTTGGCTCAGGCCAAGCAAACACTCAAAGCGAACAAGGCCAAGGAAGCCAGCAAGGATAACAAAGCCAAGGAAGCTCCACCCGCTCTGCCCGTGATACGATTGGGGGTGCCCAATTACGAATCGGCCCGAGTTGCTGGACAAGCCATTTTACAAGCATGGAAAGTAATCGGCTTGGAAGGCAAACTTGTACCCTACGATAAGCTGCCTGGACCGGACGATAAGTCCATCGATGTTCTCTACATTTCCGCTTCCATTTGGGAACCGGTTTCTGATGCGGAAAGATTGTTTGGCATGGGCGGCGCAGCCCAGTCAGAGAACCAGTACATCGTTCAAGCACTTGGCATGTTAAATAGTGCTAGAAGCTGGAAAGAGGTCAGGCAAGGTTGTCTGGATCTACACGCATTGGTCGCGGCCCACCTACCTATCATCCCGCTTTGGCAAGTAACAGAAACAATGGCATATCGAACGGAGTTAACTGGGGTAGCCAAGAAACCATTGAGCCTTTACCAAGACGTTCAAAGGTGGAGGATTCAAGCACGATGAGCCAATCACTAGATCGATCACCTTCGGAATCCCGTACCGTATTCGTATTCATGTTGAGAGATAAGCAACCCTTTGTTTTTCTAGCAATTCTTTCTTGCTTGTTCTCCGCGTTTGCAAAAACTGCCGAATCTCAGACTCCTTGGGAAAATGATCCATATCGTGTCAACGTGTGGATGAGTGTTTCGTCGAGCGTTGGTTGGGACGCAGCGGCCGAAGAAGTGGCTCATCGACAAGTATTACAACGCATGGACGCTTCCTTTGGTGGTGTATTTAATTCACGGGTCCAGTCTTCACCTGACTCGCTTTATGGATCGATTCTTTATCGCATTGATGAGCTTTCGGTTGAACAGGTACTAGCGCGTGAAATGATGCTTGTCGTCGGCAAGTCCGATGAAGCAAAAGCCAAATTCCTCGAGCTTAATCCCCCACCTCCTCCGAAAGAGCTAACTGAGGAAGAGAAAAAAGCTCGGGAAAAAATGACTAAAGAGCAGATCCAAGAATTGGCGGATGCCGCTGCCAGAGCCGCGAGTCTCAATAGCGTCAGAACGTTCGAGTCCGCTTTAGAGAGAATTGGGGAGTTTCATGTTTTGTCATTGCCCTTTGCCGGGATACAACGAGACATCGTTCCTTTTCTGCAGACTCCGGTTTGGCAGAAATTTCAAGAGAAACTTCGCTCCCATCCTGGCAACATTCAACAGCTAAAGGAAGACTTGGACAAAGGAAACATCATCGCGGCTTTGGTTAATAAATCCGAATATGATCTAATCAAGGATGCCTGCAGAAAAATCCCCGCTCGTCTACCGTGGCAACCAGAAGCTCTGCTTCGTGATTTCGATAAGATTTACCTTGCTTCGATCGATCGGTCTGGCGAGTTTTTTCGTGTCCGAGTCAAGGAATTAGACTCAGTGGTACGCCGTATTGGCCCGATGCAAACCATGCTGGTATCGCGGCGACAAGATATCGCTGCAGCCGTGGAGCACATGGTGCGTAGCCTTTTCAATCCGATCGTACGTATCGAAGAAACTGATAATTCCACCGCCGTGATGCGCGTTCGTGCGGCTAACCTCATAACGAGTGATCAGCATCCCGCATTTATAGGATTGGGAGATGTGCTGGTCCCTCATATCCGTCGTGATGATTCGAGCGGCAATCCTACGCTAGTACAAACTTTGCCATTTACGTATATCGTGGCAACGGAAAAAATCGATGCAACCAGTTTGTTCTATGGAGCCATCTTCACGGCCCGGCGTGGTGCGTTGACCGCTGCGAAAAATCGGCGCACGATTCGAGTGGGAGTCAAAGTCCCTCCAGTTAGCGGATCCTCCGATCTCGTCCTTACGTTTCGCCAAAGTATCTATAGCACTGTTAAACAGCCTAACGTCGGTGTGACAGGAGCGGAAATCTTTTTACGAACACCCGGTCACGACGATCTGGTAATGTTAGGCCGCACCGATTGGCGTGGTGTTACGACCATCGCGGAAACAAAGCTCCCTACGATCAAATACGATATCCCGAATAAGAGCTCTAATCCTAGTATTGCTCAAGCCCGAGAAATGGTATTGGAGCCGGTCCCACCCCCTGACTATCCAACTCCTCCAGCACCTGAGCAACCGGAAACGGCACCGGCCGCAGGGGAAGAAGCGAAGGCCAAAGCTCCGGAGAAGCCACCTAAAGGGGAGATCCAAGCAAAGCTGCCACTTTATTTATACTACGTAAAAAATGGCGATACTCTCTTAGCACGTCTACCGATCATTACGGGACGTGCTCCTATCGAAGAAGCACAGCTTCCCGATGATCGAAAGCGTCTCGAGGCCGAAGCGTTCCTCAAAGGAGTTCAAAACGAGGTTCTCGACATAGTTGTCCAAAGAAAGATTCTCGAAGCACGCGTCAAAACCAGGATCGATAAGAAAGATCTAGTCGAAGCGGAGAAGAACCTGGACGAGCTTAAGAGACTCAAGTCGTATGAAAAGCTTTTTTCAGAGGTGGAAGCGATACAGCGCAGAGCGCTCGCCGTAGAGGTTGGGCTACCAAATCCCAATTTAGTTACAAAGGTGGAAAATCTCGTAAAATCCACACGTGATATGATTCAGATTTGGTTGCAAACGACGACGGTAAACGACTTGGAGAAAAAACTGGAAGAGGCCCGATGAGAAAAACGGTTTTAGATGTAGGAAACTGCTCCCCAGATCATAGCGCGATCAAGACGATGTTGACGTCGCTCTATGACGTTGAGGTTCTACAAGCAGATCAGTGGACGGACACCCAGCGAATCCTCGCGTCTCAGGATGTCGATCTGATTTTGATCAATCGAAAATTAGACATCGATTACAGTGATGGCATGGAAATCCTAAAGTCGTTAAAATCGGGGAAGACGTCGCGGCATATTCCTGTCATGTTGGTAACAAATTACCCGGAACACCAACAGGTGGCCGTAGAGGCTGGGGGAGTGTATGGTTTTGGAAAACTGGAATTAAATTCCCCTCAGACGCGTGAAAGACTAGGACAGTACCTTACCCCTCGTTAGGCGAACCATGAAAGACCTTCAAAACCTCGAAGAAGTAGAATCGGTTCGCAATTTACTAAAGGGCTCATCCTTGAGATGTACCCCAGCGAGAATCGCGGTCCTCATCGCGTTACGACGGTCAAAAAGCCCTCAAACCCACGCAGATCTTTCTAACCAACTCGTACCATTGGGATTCGATAAGGCGACGGTATTTCGAAACTTGACCGACCTAACGCAAGTTGGTCTGGTTCATCGCACGGAACTCGGAGATCACGTCTGGAGATTCGAAATTCGCGAGCATCACGAAGACGAATCCAGCCACCCGCACTTTTTATGCGTCAACTGTGGCAGTATTTCCTGTCTTGAATTAGGAGTCGTGTCGGAAACCAATCTGAAAAAAAGCTCCATCATCGGACGCGTATCCGAAGTGTTAGTCAAAGGCGAATGCGTAACCTGTTTTGCTGGAAAGTAAAAGTTCATAGATTGTTGGTAGTTAACAGAATAAGAGCGATTAAGCGTTAACTAATTCTCCGTGCTTGTCACGTTCCAACTGCGTGAGACGATGCATGTCATAGATTAGCTGCACATCGCAACCTCTCTGCTGCACCTTTCGTCTTGCAAACATTCTTTGTTGTGTGCTCACCATCACCTCAGCAGGAAGACTCGCCATTTGACCAAAAAGGCGAGCGTAATTTACGAAGCTGGGTACATTGCTGGTCACGAAACCATACATCATGCTACAAACTCCAATGACCTTGCCCGTAAAAATGCCCGTATTGATCGCTGTTTTGGAGTAATCACCCATCACGCAGCCTAAAAACTGCATGTTCGTTTGCGATTTACCAAACGGATACTCCATATTGACCGTTCCGTAGGTGTTCTTAAGGTCGGAATTACATGTACCTGCACCTAAGTTAATCCAGCTACCTAGGTAGCTGTGCCCGAGAAATCCATGGTGTTGTTTGTTTGTAAAAGGCTCGACAACAGATGCCTCCACCTCTCCACCAATCTTGGTAGTGTGAGATAATGAAACCGCATCTTTGATGGCAGAATGTTCTAGAATTCTCGCTTTGGGACCAATGTAGATGGGTCCGCGCAGCAGTGTGTAGGGGCCAATTTCGGCCCCAGCATCAATGAGAATTGGGCCTTTGGTTGTGTCGCACAAAACAAATTCTCCAATCCTGGCGTCAGGAGCGACAAACACGCCGTCTTTTTGTTGTCGTAAAGAACCGCCTAATATTCCTTGTTGGGATAGTTCAAGTCGAAGATCTAAATTCTCTCCGATACAAGACATGTTGGTGGCGATGAGCTCGTGGGGCAAATTTATCGTAGGTAATGACCAATCTAGTTTCGGCAATTCGATTGCCTTCGCCAAAACGGAGTCCATCCCCAGATAACCAGCGGCAAACAGATCATGCAACGACCAAGTCGGATTGATTACTGCGGCAACCGATTCTCCATCCATGATGACGCAACTGTCGGAGTGCCCCTCCGAGCAATGGGATATCAATTTGGCAAGTACATGGAAATTAGATGCCGTGGGTGCAATGCGGGCATTTAGCATCAAATCCACTTTTTGATCCGATTGTCCTGGTCCACCGCCTGATGCATCAAGCGTCTTGAGTTGGGGGTAATCCATCCTCTGTATGGCATTTAAATAGGGACGTGAGATGCCGTAGGACTCTTGCCCTAAAAGAGCTACCAAATCTACTAGCCGCAAACTTCCGCAGGTGATCGTTGCTGCAAGCCTGGCAAGAGTAATAGGAGCGAGTCGTTCGGTTTGCTGGTCTTCAAAAACAACGATCGACATTGTGGTTACTCCATCGCTAGGTATCAGGATCGGTTCAAAATGGACAATAAACGGATGCGTAAAAAATTGAAACGCCAACTGTTCCATATTGACGCCGGGTAACGCCTTCGTTTATTCCCTCTGTGGGCGAAAGAACCAGACAATTCTGGTAAAATGTAACGATTGTTCTCAATTTTAGGACAGGTGTCGTCGATACCAATTCGTAACGAACCAATTGAGAATTGAGTGAGCGATCGAATGACACGTCCGAACCCTCACCAATCCCACACCCGAGTTTCCCTATACAAAAGCTATCAAAAGGACTTGTTAGCCATGTCGACCAAAATGACTCGACGTAAGATCTTCGCACTGTTGATGGTATCCGTGTTCGCAGCCGGACAAACTGGCTGCCAATCAGGATGGAAAATGCCGAGTGCGAGTATCTTTCCATGGTCCAAGAAACCATCCGAATCGTCGCTAGCTGGTAGCAACCCTAGTTTGTCTGCTCCCAACGCGAAAACTGGTAGCTTTGCTTCGGGCACAGGAACCCCCGGAAGTCCAGCCTCAAACAACACACCGGCGTTGCTATCGAGCGCTAATGCAAGAACTGCGAGTCCGTACGGCGGAGCAATGGGTGGTAATCAATCAAAGATCCCGACTGCTTCCGATTTCACAAACCCTCAAACGAATCCGACAGCAGGTCTCGCTGCCAATGCAAACGGATACCAAACGGGACCTTATAGCATGGGTGGCGCCAAAACGGGCTTGACCGCTCCGTCACCTTACGGCGGTAACAACATGGCCGCCGCTCAACCATCTACTGGTTTCGCACCTACCACTGGATTCAACAACGCAGGTGGCGTGCCGCAGGGCCGCCCTACAAACCCTGGGCTAGCCTATTCTGCTCCACCACAGCAACCTCAATTTAATAGCGCGGGCTTGCCCGGCGCACCGGGTGTCGCACCTACTGGTCTGCCAGTACAACCCCAGCCGGGTATGGGAACTCCAAACAACTTCGCTGGAAATGTAGCCTTTGCCAACCCTGGTTTGCCAACTGGCGGTGGCATACCTAATGCGTCCATGCCTGCTGCAGGCATGAATGCAGGAAACTTCGCTACTCCTGTCCCAACCGGTATGAGTTCAACAAACATGGCAAGCTTGCCGCCAGTGACGCCGAGCTTTTCCATGCCAAATGCAAGTCCCACAGGACATCAAGCACCTATCACACAAGCCGCGACCGCTTCTTATTCAGGTGCGAGCCCATACAGACCCGGAAGCACTGGCCGGTCAACCGCATACGACTTCAGCAAGCCACCACAGGCCGGTGCATCCAATGTCCCGCATACCGCCACCGGATTGCCTCCTGCGACACAACCAAACGTCTTTCGATAAACAAAGATCGACTTTTTGACCAAACCGACTAGCCAGCGAAAGCTGGCTTTTTTCGTTTCATAAGCGTAATTTCCGCCTCATCGCTTGAGAATTACAATCGATCGGAATCCAAGCTTTTCGTTGCGATTCCCTCCACGCGAAACAATAATAGTGCTTCCTCCCCAACCAGGGCCAACTCCCCATGTTAGCCCTACGTCTTTGTTTTATTACGTAACTCTTTTTACGCCAGGATATCCCATTGATGCTGTTAGCCATGAAGCGGAAATTTATCGGTGAGCTTACTTTGCTTTCGGTTTTGTCGACCGTCGCCTTCCCAGCTCGAATCCTAACTGCTGATGAACCACAGCGCGTTGTAACTCCTAATTTCCGCATGGCGGAACAGTATAGCTCCAACTATCTTCGCCAATTCGTTTATAGCACCTCCGTTACTCCGAACTTTATCGATAAGACGGACGAGTTTTGGTACTCTTACAAAACGTCAGAGGGTACGAAGTACTGGAGAGTTAACCCCGACAAAGGTACGAGACTCCCGCTATTCGACCACATCAAGCTAGCAGCCCAACTCTCTCAGCTTACTCGCCAACCTGTTGAACCAGGACAACTGAGCCTAACTCGCCTAGAAGTTAACGCGAAAGATGACACGCTCAAGTTCGTTATCGAAAAAACGCAATACGAATACTCTCTCAAGTCTGAGGAGCTGAAAAGCCTGGGAAACGCCAGCCCAGCACCTAGCACCTCCACCACGGAACGAGGTGGTCGGCAGCGTCAAGAAGATCAGCAAGAACGCCAACAAGAACGTCGCGATCAACAACAAGATGAGCAACAGGACCGACAACAAGATGACCAAAGAGAGCGAGACGATCAACGAAACGATAACCAACGCCTTGGTACCCAACGCGATCAACAAGGTGATCAACAGTCGAGTTCACAACGAAACAGCGACGCGCACCGAAACTTCTCGCCCGATCGGAAATCGTATCTTTTTGCAAAGGGCCACAACCTTTACTTTGTTCAAATCCCAGACGTAGCTGAGACGGAACCAAATCAAACTAAAGAAAAAAGCCCCGTCGAAGAACAAGTAAAGACCGAGGAAACCAAGACCGAGGAAACCAAGACCGAGGAAACTAAGACCGAGGAAACTAAGACCGAGGGAACCAAGACCGAGGGAACCAAGACCGAGGAAACTAAGACCGAGGAAACTAAGACCGAGGAAACTAAGACCGAGGAAACTAAGACCGAGGAAACCAAGACCGAGGGAACCAAGACCGAGGAAACTAAGACCGAGGAAACTAAGACCGAGGAAACTAAGACCGAGGAAACTAAGACCGATAAGGTAGATGCGGATAGCTCCAAGTCTGGCGAATCCAAAGAGGAATCTAAAGACGAAGCCAAAGGCGAGCAAAAACCCAAATTCAATCCTAAATGGGATGAGCTTGCGATTCAGCTAACAACCGATGGCGTTGATAAAAACAGTTTCGCCGGACGTATGAGTTCCCGCCGTGGATCAACCCAGGAGATCAAAGACGATACGTTGACCCGACCGAATGTTACTTGGTCAAACGATTCTAAGTCGTTCTATGTCACACGAAGCGATTCGCGAGGTGTACAGGATCTATGGGTGATCAATTCTTTAAGTACCCCTCGTCCGACATTGGAGACTTATCCCTACCCAATGCCAGGAGAGGAGAATATTCGCAAAACGGAATTGTATTGGTTCCAAGTAGGCAATAAGGCGCTTTCCCCGATTAAGAAGCGTTGGAAGGACGAGTTTTATAGTGACCTCAAATTCAATGAAGCGAATGATGAATTAAGATTCTTGCGCCGCGATCGGTTGCTAAGAAACGTCGAGTTTTGCACTCTAAAACTAGGATCGGGCGAAATCAAATGCTTGTTTGAAGAGGGCTTCGACAAATCCACAATCGCCCCCAAAGGGATCCGATTCCTGAATAACAATAAGGAAATGATTTGGTGGTCGGAAAGGAGTGGCTGGGGACATTTCTATCTTTATGATGCCGATGGCAAGTTGAAAAATACGATCACATCAGGACCGTATTTTGCAGAACGAATCGTGGACCTCGATGAAGAAAATCGAATTCTCTATTTCACTGCCTTGGGAAAAGAGCCAGGAGAAAACCTGAACTTCAGACACTTGTACTCGGTACGTCTGGACGGCCGCGATCTGAAGCTTCTAGACCCTACCAATGCGGACCATTCGTCACGACTATCTCCGACAAAGAGGTTTGTAATCGATAACTATAGCCGTGTTGACATGGCACCCTGTTCCGTTCTCAGGGATAGCAACGGTGTCGAATTGATGAAACTGGAAACGTGTGACCTCAGCCGATTGGAACAAGTTGGCTGGAAGATGCCAGAAACGTTTATCGTAAAGGCATCCGATGGAGTGACCGATCTGTTCGGGAACATGTACAAACCATTTAATTTCGATCCCAACAAAAAATACCCGATCATCACGTATGTCTATCCTGGCCCTCAGCAGGAAGGGACACGACACACTTTCACTGCTACCGCGGGGGAGCAGCAACTCGCACAGATTGGTTTCATCGTAATCCAAGTTGGGCATCGTGGCGGTACGCCAGGACGGTCCAAGGCCTATGCTGGCTATGGTTACTTTAACCTTCGTGACTACGCTCTGGCTGATAAGAAGGCAGCCATTGAACAGCTGGCACAGCGATTTCCCTATGTTGACGCGGAGAGAGTCGGTATGTACGGCCATTCCGGTGGTGGCTTTATGACCGCTGCCGCACTGATGGTGCCACCGTATAACGACTTCTTCAAAGCAGGATTTTCTACTGCTGGAAATCATGACAACAACATTTACAACAACGCCTGGTCGGAAAGATGGCACGGGTTGAAAGAGGTGCCTGTTGATCAGAAGTCTGACGGGGCACAAGTCTCCTCGACGGCTCAGGTGCAACAGCGAAGCTCCCCTTCGGACTTGCGAGCGGTATTGGATGTAGAGCCCGAAGACTTCTTCCATGATTACGAATTGGCTGCGAACGAAAGCCATCTCGAATTTGAAAAGAGGTTATGGGGTGATAGCGAACCTCTACCGCTTTGGATTCGCGAAGAAATGTTTGAACAAGAAAAGCAAGTTCAACAAAC
>Ga0315899_10007084_pt1 | contig 12061 bp, 13 predicted proteins | sample LakEriMetagenome_2_FD_203518 | JGI IMG/M metagenome (GOLD analysis project Ga0315899, IMG submission 203518) | Freshwater fungal communities from buoy surface, Lake Erie, Ohio, United States - Buoy 4 MA112 | ecosystem: Environmental > Aquatic > Freshwater > Lake | place: USA: Lake Erie, Ohio... | reverse complement strand
GCGCCGAAACCCAGCCGGCGAAAACGACCAGCGGCCCCGCAGCCGGCCACCGCGGCCACGCACAGCCCCCAGCCCCCGCCGCGCCCGGCCCCAGAGCGAAAAGAGCCCAATACCGGAGTTTAGGGGAGTTTAAAGATGAACACACACACAAGGGACGTGTTGAGTTTTGAGGCTACAAGAACACGTCGGGGAGTCTCATGTATGCGGAGATCGGCTGTAGTAAAATTTGGAAACAATTTTTTTCCATGTAAACAAACACATGGGATGGAGTTTACACACACGATTTTTTTTAAAATTACAACCTCAAACCTTAGTGCCGTGCAAACACTTTGACACACGTCGAACCGTATGCAACCCCCAACTCGAGCGCCCGGGCACACCTCCGCTTGATGTACACCTCCGCTTGACATCCTTTCACATTGACCTCCTTTCCCTTGACCTCCTCCCCGAAAAAAGGCCCTGGCGAATGGCGGGCGAGCTACCGACGAGGTGAGGCTCACCATGCGAACCTAACCGAGATGGCTTCCCTGGTCCGCGCGAATCTGAATGTGCCCGTGGCTACATAGCCGTGTATTGCACGCTGAGTGTGCGCCTCCCCATGGCGTATCTTCCTGACTCGCTCTGTGCTGAGCGTGTGGCAGCACGGACGAGCATGAGCTACGATGGAGCTATGACGACCAAGTGTTTCGCTTGAGCAAGTGAGCACGCCCCTGCAAAACGCACGCGCGGCATATGCGCAGCATCACGCACATGTGGGCGCAGGGGCAGCTGCACCGGCCAACTGTGCGCACAGTTGCGCCCATTTGTGTACGCACACAAGTCATTGGTGCTCCATGCGCAGGGGCGGGGCACAAGGCGATAAGTCGTGTTTGATTCCAATCCTGGAGGATCGCCTCTTCTTGCTGAGCTCAAAATCGCCTCCCGTTGCAAAACCAGAAGGTTTGTAAATCTACCTATTTTCGTGTCCTGGGTGCGTGCAGCCAGTTTCCCATTCACGTTTTTTGTCCTGACTGAGCTGAGCTATTGACAGAGTACTGCATCACACTCAACAAGCGCCTGCAATACAGTGAGCACCTTCTCTTAAAAGTCAGCATTGGGCAGTGAGGGCGCACCTCATCATTCCCCCAGTCCCACCCACAAGAGTGCGCATGGGCGTACGTGGCGATGTAATGCGCCAAAGCCCCTACATGCTCCTCACCGACGGTGCTTGTGATACAGTTCCTTTTTGTGCGGACTTTGGGCCATACAACTTGGGCACCACATTCCACGTCGTTTCAATCTTGAAAAGCCTCTTCAAGCACCCCGACCAGCGGTTATCTGTATTTGGAGAGAGGAAAGGAGGGAGGAAACACACCTTGCGCTTCTCGAGTTTCGCTGGACACCAGTTTTGCGAGCCACTCAGATGTGGAGATACCAAAGAGCACGTGTTGATAGTTATGAAATGCGCGAGCGTGCGCACCTGCGCGGCGTATGCGCGCACGTGTGCCGTACATGTGTAAGCACATCACCTGCACTTATGTATTGAAAATGACGAATAGACACAGACTCGGAATGATCGTTTGCCACTTCTTTCCAAAACGCACTGGGTTCTGTTTCTGACGCCAGTTGTCCGCGAATTCCATAAACTGCAGCACCACCAAAGTGATATACTACACCACCCAAGAGCCCACAGACGTGACCAATGCAATCTACCTACTGGGGTCTTTTCTATGCTTGTATCTGAATGCTACTCCCGACGAGGCGTTCCGCCCCTTTGCACAGCTTCATCGTCTGACATGGTGAGACACAGTCAGTTTTCATGGATGGGTCCGGGGCTGGGGGTTTTGAGCAAGCGAATGTGCGTAAATGGGGGTCTGTGAGTGAGCGGGACCGCATGCGTGAGCTCTCGAGAATGGCGTCTCTGTCAAATTTTGACCGTATGTACGTGCATGAACCCCCACAGTTTACCGTTTCGAGACGCGACCTGGTCGAAAAGCACCTTTGATCTACATGTAAAAGATTGTTGGTCTGCACTGCAAAAGGCTTCAGAGGTGCGTCGATGTTGGTGTTGAAGATTTTTTTCCAGCGTGGTTTGTTTCCTCGCGTGCGTTTTTGATGCCTTCGGCTGTTCTTTCTATGTCTTTGGAATGTAGCTTCCTCTGAAGCACGCATCAGTCAGGGAGAGAATTAATCGAGCCTATATACAATCATGTTCATAGACAAAACTGTTCGACGTAAATGGCTTTGACAAGAACCAGTATTTCTACTATGACGACCCCGAAAATGGAGAATTTCACGAGGTGGTTCCGGGCAAATTTATTGCATTCAGAGGCCCATCCGAGGAAAGGGTCGAACTTGTGAGTTTCTTCTGGCCTGTGCGTGAATGAAATGCCATAGGAGTATACGTAAACATTGCACGTAGAATATGCTGGCGTGTGTTGAATCTCTGCGTTGAAAATGCTCCATTGTCAGCTTTAAAGCATGTGCAGGCGACCCATTGCATGTCGACCGTCTGCGCTATGTGTGACTGAAACACAACGCGGCAGATGGACGGTTCATGCACGCTGCAAGCCGCAGACTATGTGGGAGTGTTCGAGTCCAAAAGAGTGACAGACATTGTGCGGCTGAATTCAATCGAGTATAATGCCGATGTGTTTCGCCGAAACGGCTTCATTCATCATGATTTATTCTTTGAAGACTGTTCCACGCCTGACGACTCAATCGTAGATCAATTTCTGAGGATCGCCGAAGAGGCTAAGGGGGTAATAGCCGTTCACTGTCTGGCGGGACTGGGGCGCACAGGTACCCTCATTGCACTGTACCTGATGAAACACCAACTGTTCACTGCTCGTCAGGCCATTGCATGGCTCCGCATCTCCAGGTTTCCTCTTTTTCCGCTAAATCCGCAATGTTGATCTGCTTAGTAGCGAAACTCGAGTCGCGGTGAGACGCATGGCAATTGTCAGAGCCCATTCTCCATTGCAGTGTTGCTGATGCGTATTGGCGCGCCATGCATTTCGATATAAATTCTCTCCTTTCAGGCCGGGCAGCGTGATCGGGCCACAACAGCAGTACTTGGAAAAGATGCAAGATCTCATGCATGAATGTGGACGCGAAGGCAAGTCCGGATTTTTGCGGCCATTTGCCTCCATGTCGCTTGCTCGAACGCGGTCGACAGAGGTCAAGGAAGCTAAGACGAGCGGCTTGCTCGCTGACATGGTCACAGGTCATGGCAGAGAGAGAGAGAGAGAGAGAGAGAGAGAGAGAAAGAGAGAGACAGAAGAGGGAGGGAGGGAGCGAGCGAGCAAGAGACGTAAGTTGATAGAGGTAGGCAGAGAGAGAGAAGGATGCGCCGTCGCAAGCGATGCTCACACACACGCGGATACCTCACTCATAGTTTCACTCAAAAGGTGCAGCATACTGACATGCTTTGAAAACGAGCAGTGGGAATGAAAAATCGAGCAGCGATGCGAGCGAGGGGAAATTATGTCCGGCCTACGACTGGTGATGCTGCTGGCCCCGCGACCGGTTTCAGGCGTACACTCAGTTCTGCTACAGATTTATTCAAAACCGCTGCACCCAAGAAGGGGTTCTATGGGAACAATGTGGAGGCAGCTGAGTCTTTCACTTCAGCGAGCTTTGTAGAGGATCAAAAGACAAAACGGACTGGGGCAAGTGAGCCAAAGCCTGTCAACCCCCAGATACAGAAGACCCTCGTATGGGGAATCGCAAGAACCAGATCAATCCCAACCACTTCCGAGGTGATACGTGCACATGTTTGCATGCATCCTCGCATTTTCATGTGCTTGAGGTGAAATCAGTGCTTTGCGCTTTTGTTCATCTTACGCTTTAACGACCGCTACAGTTGCTGCCAACGATTTCCACGGAACCCAAAATCATGCGAGGGTCAGTCCGGTAATGCGCTCTGTATGCAGAGATTAAATTGTGAACTGGCCACGTATGCCAATTACGCACCGTATGTAAGCTAAATTGATGTGTCCATTTATCCTGTGTTGCAGCGGTGTCACGAGACAATCCTTTTCTCATTTGGAAGTATCTCCGGGAAGCCAACGTGATACATCATCATCATCACCTGCTTCGCGGCCGTCGCCAGTGACCCCAGTGTCACCCAATGCTCTGGTCTGATAAATGACGATTTGAAAAAAAATGCCTGCTTGCAGATAATTGTCAAAGAGCCAGAGATTTGAGCAATACTCGAGACATGGGAGACTATCTTGACTGTTGATACTGAGCAATGTACACGTCGGCGACGTCACATGATGCTCTGTTGTTTGCCTTTGTTTGCTGTGCGTGACAGAAGGCGAAGTTCTTTGACACGCACTCAAAGTTGCATGGCCCAGATGCGAATTCGGTAAGAAATTCGTTGGAGCACGCATTTCTATGTTTCAAACCCATCTTTACGAAATTGAATAGTCTGTGCTGACGATGTTTTTGTTCTCAGGGACGCCGTACTACGAGTCTGAGCCCACGTACGAGCAAGGTGGGGAAAACGGACGAAAAGTGTAAAGAGATCCTGTCAGCTCACGCCTGGTTTGCCCGAAATAACAGAAGAACGTGAATAAGTTTCTTGCCAATATTAATTGCCATCCCGAATCACCATGGGAAGTTTGAGTAGACACGGAAGCTGTGTTGACGTAAAGTACCGCGCCGGTGTTGCAATGTAAATGTGCTGCGACCTGACTTTTGCCCTCTCAGTCCGCCCATCCTCCGAGTGTGCCAAGATATTTCGCAGACTCGGCGGCTTCGCCTCAGCTAGGTGCGAAAGTGCGGAGGGAGAAGAGAAAGAACCGGGGGAGGAGTAAGAGGAGGAGTCCAACAGTTGTTATTTTGACACCAAACGGGAGGTGCAATTCGGTAGGAGACCAAAAGAGAGCAGCACGCAAGGAGACTGGGTTCGATCACGTCTGAGCGCATAGGAAGGCAAGGACTAGATCAAGTAAAAAATCGCGCGAAGACTGCTAATTGTGTGTGAACACGTACGTGTATGTGCATCTGTGTGGGATGAAGCAGGCACGTTACTACCAGCGTCGCGGTCCACGTCGAATGAGATGCTGGACCAGCTTTCCGATGCACTTTCTGGACCAGCTTGCCGACCCAGTGCTCGACCAGCTTTCCGATCCACCTTCAAGAACGCGCCGGACCAGCTCATCAAACCAGATCAGCCTCCCGATACCATCGCAAAGCAAGAGCAAAGAACGAGTGAGCACTTCCAAAAGTCTGGCGTTAGCAAACCCTAAACACTAAACCTTAAACCCCGAGCCCTAAACCGAATCTGGCATTAGCAAAGAATGAAGAAGCTTTCCAAAGCGATTTGCAATCCCACTTTTTTGCTGCCCTGCTAACGTTCGATTATTGACCTGATGCGAATGCTCAATGATAGGCTTCCGGTACACACTAAGTTAACATTAAGTTAAATTAAGTGGTTGGTAGTTCTTTCATTGCGCTTTCATTGATTTGAGAACTGCCCACTTTCCACCGCAATCTCCATCATGTTATAGCGCAACTGCTCCTAGAGAGACATGCAGCGGAAAAGAAGTGCTCTCGGCCTCTCACCCGCACTGCTTCTGCTTGATGGCTGCTGCCACACGACCTGCCCGGCAACTACCTGGAACAAAGGATCTTCCTAGAAGTCTTCATCCCTCTTTAAGGGGGGGAGCCAGAATCTATCGGCTAAATCTAGCCCCCCCCGTGCTCCATCAGTCTATTATTTTCCACTCAATACAATCCGGCTTTCTTACTGCAACTTGCGCGGTCTACCACGTGGCCGGCCTGTGGGCACATACGTCTTCTTCTCCGAGTCATCCTTGCGGGGGCGCCCACGTCCCTTCTTTTCGACGGGCGGGGCCGCAGCGCCATTACAGTCAACTCCATTTACAACTGCCACCTGCGCGCCGTTGGTGTGCGCAGCAGCCTTGCTCGACATGCCCGCGGCGATGTTGTTTGAGAACTTGTCTCGCTGTGGCATCACTGCTCCGTTTTGCTGCAGGACACGTCGGAATTTGGGGGTAAGAGGTTTTGTTATTTCATAGATAATTTACTATTTGAAACTCGCTCTCACACACACCTAACACACAGTGGCAACAGACACTCTCTCACACACGCATGGTGGACACACGCTACACACACGCACGCACACACAAACGCACACACACACCTGGTAGCCAGCAGCAACGGCGACGGCAGCTGTCGCCTTCTTGTTGTACTTGGGACCGAATTTGATGCCATTCATTAGGATCTCGTCCTTCTTCGTCTTTGCACCCAACTTGATCCCCTTCATGAGCATTCCATCCTTGATCTGCCGGCAGCGAGCACGCGCAAACGCGCACACGCGCACCACACACACACAGCCAGCGTCAAAACGTTGTCGCGAAATCGTGTCAGGCCCTTCACACTACATGCGAAACCTGCGAGGTTAGTTTAGGGTCTGTCTCTTTAAACCTGACACCCTACCCGAAGGCAGGGGTCTATAGTCGAGGAATTAGGGTGTGGGGTTTAGGCTGAGGTTTAGGCTGAGACACCGTGCGCGAGGTTCTCGGTTTGGGGTTTAGGGCATAGAGTTTAGGTCGCGATTTATTTATTATTACACCTTGCTTTGGGCGCTGATGAGGGCAATGAGCTCCTCCTCCGTCTGCGTCACTTGCACGTCGTCATCGTCATCATCATCCACATTCCACTCGCTGTCGCGCGCGCGGGAGTAGTCTCGCGGAGGCAGCGCTTCTTCTTCGTCCTCGTTCTCGTCCTCTTCCTCGCTGTCCGCGTCGAGGCAGCGCGACGTCGGGTTGCAGGTGGTGAAGGTGATCTGCTCGAGCAGCTCCTTGTTGTCGCGCAGCATTTCATAGCGCCTGATCTGCTCCACGCGCCGCCGGATAAGGTGCGCCATGTTGATGTTCTCGGGCAATTTCTTTGACTCCGTCTTGGACAGCTTGTCGCCCTCCTGCATGATTTCGATCATGGCCTGCTTGCGGATGCGCTCCTCATCCTTGGCCGACAGCGTACGACCATCTGAGTCCGGTGCCAGCACAGAGTCGAGCGACAGCGGCGCGCGCGCCCGCTGCCGCGCCGCCGCTCGCCGCCGCATCTCCTCCTCCGCATCCTCCCCCACAAGCACCTGCGTCTGAGTCGCCTCCGCCTGCATTTGCATGGCTACACCTGGATAGGCAGCCCCCCGCCTCGCCGCCCGCATGCGCACGCGGCCTATTGCCGCGCTTTCCACCACGGACTGCATATCATGTATGTTCCCGCGCAACTTTGGCCCCAAGCCCTCCTCGGCCAACTGCGCCTTGATAGCTTGGCGTGTCGCAAGCGCATCGAAGTGTGTTAGATGGTGCGCCAGGCCCTTGTTTTGCTCGAGCGACTGCTGAAATGCCTGCTCCTCAGCCTCCTTGAGCCTCCGCGCCTGCTCCGAGACGTACATCTTGGTCTGCTCCTCACGTTGCATGTCCCTGGACTGAAGACGCATTCGAGCTTCCTCCTCCTTGCGAATATAGAAGGACCGCGCCCGCTTGACCTTGATCTCCTTTCCTTGAACTTCACTCCCTTCCATAGCTGCTAGCGCATCGTCCGCCGTCGGTGCGTCATCGAACACCACAAAGCCTAGCCCTGGTTTTGCCACGTGGGCTTCGACGATGCGTCCGAAGCCCTCAAAAGCCAAATAGAGCCGCACATCGTCAATGGATGATGCCAGTCCTGTGACGAAGAGACGTCTTCCCAAGGCGTCGTCCTCGCTGTAGTCGCGCATTTCTTCAATCGGCTCCATCGCCAACATGTTGCGAACACCGCTCGTCCGCCATGCGCGGGCGCTACCCCTCGACGCTGTCCCTGCCCGCTCAAGGCCTCTGGATTGTCGCAGCAGCTGTCGACCCGCGAACAGACCTTGCCGGCCCGGAGCCAGGTGGCACACGGTTGCCGGTACCACCCTGGGTGCAATGCAAGGGGGCGCTGCAAAGTTCAACACTGTAGACGAGTACGCCGAGCGTGCTGAGCACGGCAGCAGCATGGCGCCGACTAGCACCAGCGACGACGCCGCCTTCGGAAGTGAATCTCTTAATCGCGCCATGCTCTTTGCGCTCGCCACTGCCCCTTCACTTGTCGCTCTTGCTGTCCGGTGCTTGGCCTCCAGTCTTCCGGCCCCACCTCTGCGTCGACAAACACGCTGCGCCACGGGCGCAAACTCGCCCGCCAGCCGCCCACTACCGCCTGCCGCGACGAGCACTCAGCGGCAGGGGCCCCCGATGCGCAATTCTTCGTGTCTATCGGTGGGGCATCCCGGCTCTGGTCGTGGCCTCGCCGCTCTCAAACTGGAGGCCGGAGGAGTCGGAGTCCGTTTCCCCTTACCCGGCCCCGCGAAAGGCCCCAGCGCCGTCGGCGCGCACCAACCGGCAAGACGCTTCCACCACAGGTCTGTGGCTACGGATGTGAAGCCCGGGACGGACCGCCTTCTTCCTGCAAGCGGATGGGCGTTAGGTCCCTTCCCTCTTCCTGCCTCTACCCACGTGGGGATGACTAAATCTTTTGGTCGATGTCTTCGATTTTCAGAATTTCCGAAACACGCATCGCGGCCCCGCGCGCCCACAACAGCGCCTCTCACACACCGACTCCTCCAGAGGCAGGCGGCCAGGAATTGTGCACATCCTGAGACGTATCCACACGTCGCGGACATCGCAGCGCCCGCATTTAAGAAGCCGTACCACGAGAAGGATCGCTCGAAGCTGCAGTTGCTCATCGACCTGAAGCGCAACCACCCCGCCGTGCGATCGTGCATCCAGCGCGTGTACAACGTGGATAGAGCCAGCGCCGGCGCTGGCGCGTGAGCTGTGCGGAGGTAGCCTGGCCTGCTGTAATTGCGTTAATATTCATGGTAACTAACTGATTCACGAGTAATAAAACGCTGCGCGGCCCCCTCGACACACAATCCTGCAGTAATAAAACACACGCAAAACCGGGGTGGCCGATTCACCTAAAACAAAACCACCACACAATCACTGCACGCAGCGTGCACGCAGCGTGCAGTGATTGTGTGGTGGTTTTGTTACACACCCCCATCCATCCGAGCCCTGCCCTGCCTGCATTGTAGGAGCGAGCGGGGGGAACCCTGACCTGGGGCGTTCATCCTCCTGTATGATCACGTTACCAGGGAAGATCACCACTCCAAAGTCCAAAAACCGCCGGTCCGTCACGGTGGGCAAATACAGGTGCGGCACGCACATTTGGTTGTGCCGCATACGAGGTCTTCAGAGCTAGGGTACTGCGGAGGTCATCGTCAAGTTCTCCTACATATGAGCGGGGGGAACCCTGATGGTGCCCTCCGGACTAGGCGTCGTGCATCCTCATGTATGCGCCTCTGGGCCTTGCGGCGGATGTTACCGGACGACGACCGGACCGTCCGGTCGTCGTTCCAATGCAGGCAGAGCAGGCGTGGATGGGGCTGGTTACCCTGCGCGCAGTTGTGGGTGGAAACCCTAAACCCCGAGCCCGAAAACTTGGAAGGCCTACGTACCAAAACGATTTCGGTAGAGGAGGAGGAGGATTTATTCGTAGTCAACGATACTACAGAGGGAGCCTGCGGTTAAGCCAGGGCGCGTCACTCCAGCCTCGGGAGCAGGCCTCCCTCTCGTCAGGCTTGAGTGACGCGCCCTGGCTTAACCGCAAGCGCCCTGGGTCCCTCTGTAGTCTAGTATCTTTTTATACCCCACCAACATTCTCAAATGTCTGGCCCCTAGATTGCAGTCAAAGCGGTGTCAAGGTGCGCGACGGGCGAATGGAAGCGGTCAGTGAGTGCGTTGCTGCGCCTCTTCGCGACAATCTCAACTTGTGACAATTTGATTTGATTGTACTGCGCAAGCAAATTAAACCCCGCGCATTGGGAGGTATTCAACGCCCTGAAAATCGTGTGTACCGGAGTACGAGGGCAGGAGCAAAAGAGACCTAGTATAGGAGCAAAAGAGACCTAGTATAGGAGCCAAAGAGACCTAGTATAGGAGGTAAAGTGGCGCAACAGCAACTCAGGCTCCCGGGCCAGACAATAACATGTAAAAATGTTCCAGGACTCTGAGACACTGTCCCTGACTACGTAGCGCGAGTCCCACCTGTTCCACTCATGATTTGGTTGAAAAGAGACCTACTACAGTGTCAAAAGAGACCTGTTATAGTGTCACAAGAGTCCCACCTGTTCCACTCATGATTTGGTTTCTCATACAAGAGGCCCATAATTTCTAAAGAAGAGATCTATTTCCGCCAAACCTCCTAGACCTATCCTCTAACGCACACGGGAAGAAACCGGCAAGTCCTACGCTCAGTTAGCAGTTTCTATCTCGAGCCTCTATTTGCCGGAACACTACTTCATTTTAAATTGGGTAACCGCTCATGAATGCACATGCGACTAACCCCATGTCCCCGAGGGTTCGTTTTTCACCTCACTAGAGCTCTGCCTCACGGTTTTCGAGGGCACCTGGGCAAGAATAGAGAGGAGAAATCAGTACTATTGTTAACTAATACTATTGTTAACTAATACTATTGTTGGCTAATACTATTGGACTACAAGAAGCTTACAGAGCTCTGCCTCACAGTCTTCGAGGGCACCTGGGCAAGAATCAGTGAGTGAGTGAGTGAGTTAGTGTGTGTGTTAAAAAAAAAGGAAGGGAAGAAAAAAAAAAGGAAGGGAAGAAAAACTGCCTCACAGTCTTCGAGGGCACCTGGGCAAGAATCAGTGAGTGAGTGGGTGAGTTAGTGTGTGTGTGTAAAAAAAAAAGGAAGAAAAAAAAAGGAAGGGAAGAAAAACTGCCTCACAGTCTTCGAGGGCACCTGGGCAAGAATCACGATTCGGTCAGCGCCCTTCGTGGGGGGAAGATGTAATAACGTCTCAAAAGAGACCCAGAATAACACCAATCCGCAAAAAGGCGCAAAAGAGACCTACTGCAGAAGACAACAGCATCTCTCGCGCGCGCGCGCACTCCACACGCTAGCTAGGATTCACACGCTAGCTAGGACACACGCTAGTTAGGATTCACACGCTAGGTAGGATTTTTTTTCCTTAGCAAACGTGGGGTATTCTAACCTCTCAATCCTCTCTCTCTCTCGCTCTCTCTCTCTCTCTCTCTCTCTCTCTCTCTCTCGCTGTGGCGCGCGCGCGCGCTCTGTCTCTGAGTGAGAAAGAGACAGGAATCTCATAGGGAGGGACAGAGACCTCCCGCAGAAGCAACAGAGCCACAGACCCTAAACCCTAAATCCACCTTGGGAAACATGCTTCGGGTGCCTAAACTATAGAACATAGTAACCTAAACCCTAAAACCTAAACCCTAAACACCTTGGGAAACATAGTTCTTCCGCCGCCACCGCTACCCCAGTCAAACATCTCGGTGCGAATGGGCATGAGCATAAGCTCCTGCATCCCGTCCCTTGGGCTCCGCTCGCCTTTCAGCACCTACACATCCATATATATATGTCTATAGTAGGTCTCTTTTCCTCCTATAATAGGTCTCTTTTGCAGGCTGTACGGACTCGCGGGCTCCGCTCGCCTTTCAGCACCTACACATCCGTGTGTGTGTGTGTGTGTGTGCATGTGAGTGTGTGCGCGTGTGTGTGTGAGCGTGTGTGAGAGAGTGAGAGAGCTCCTGGATCCCCCGTCTCGCGTGAAAGACAAAGAACTATATATATATATGTCTATAGTAGGTCTCTTTTCCTCCTATAATAGGTCTCTTTTGCAGGCTGTACGGACTCGCCTTGCAGCATATATACACACATATGTAACCTGGGTTTTTTTCCTTACACTTTTAACACTTTTTTCCTTACACTTTTAACACTTTTTTTTTTTTACACGCACACATGTAACCTGCGCGACGCCAAACAGGATGGGGAATTTGAGGTCCATTCGAAATGACCGCGGCAGTTTAGTCTGCAGGAACTCTATCAGCGAGAAGGCGGTCGCATATCCCTCTGACGCGTTTGGTTTAGTTTAGTTTGCAGGAACTCTACAGAGAACGATAGGAATGACCGTCGCACATCTCTCTCTCTCTCTCCCCCTCTCTCTCTCTCTCGCGCGCGCGTTCTCTCTCTTTAATATGTT
>Ga0315899_10007082_pt1 | contig 12062 bp, 8 predicted proteins | sample LakEriMetagenome_2_FD_203518 | JGI IMG/M metagenome (GOLD analysis project Ga0315899, IMG submission 203518) | Freshwater fungal communities from buoy surface, Lake Erie, Ohio, United States - Buoy 4 MA112 | ecosystem: Environmental > Aquatic > Freshwater > Lake | place: USA: Lake Erie, Ohio... | reverse complement strand
TGGTGGTGTCCGTCAAGTTGCGCACATTTGTTTTGTGACCTCGTGAAGTCAGGGTCGTTCTGATTGATCAGGGTCTATCCTGCCCCGACCACCTCAAGAGCCTCTTTTCTTGGGTTTTGGTTTTGAAGTTTTTCCATATCCAGATAACGCCTCGATCCCCACTGGGTCGCCGCGACATGCCTCAGCCGGGCCGAAACCAGCATCAAGGCGGAGCGCCCGTCTGGGAAGTTGCCAACTACCCTGGTTCTCCTCCTGATTTCACGGTTCATCCTTTCCAAGGCATTGTTGGTTCGAATCCTAGTCCAATGATTCCTTGGAAACTCCATGTAGGTCAGCGATTCGTCGATGCCTTCCTTCAAGGTTTGGGCCGCCGCCCGCAAGCGCATATCCACCAGCTTGGCTATCACCTTCTCGGCTTTTTCCTTGGCGGCTTCCTTGCTCTCCTGAGCCTGGATGGCCTTGAGCATTGGGGCTACTTCCACGACACGTTCCCGGGGCACCTTGGCCAAGATGTTTCGGTGGAAATGGAAGATGCACCGCTGCCAGTCGGCACCAGGCAGGCATTGGTGCACCGCCTCCACCAGGCCCAGGCACTTGTCGCTGATCACCAACCGGACACCCGCAAGGCCCCGGGAGGCCAGGTGGCGAAGGAACTCCAGCCAGCTCTCCTTGTCCTCCTGCATACCCTCGCAAACCCCGAGGATTTCCCTGTATCCGTCGGCATTGACGCTGATCGCCACCAGCAGTGCCACCTTGCGGACTTCGCCTCCCCAGGTCCGCTTCAGCCAGATCCCGTCCAGGTACAGGTAGGGGTGTTCACCCTCGATCGGCTTGTTCCTCCAGGCCTCAATTTGCCCGTACACCTTCTGGTTCAACTCGCTGACCGTCGAGGCAGAGACGCGGGAGCCCCACAAGGCTTCCGTGATATCTTCTACCCGGCGGACACTGACACCGGCCAGGTACATCTCGACCAGGGCCTCCTCCACGCTGGATTCACGGCGCTTGTACCGTTCGATGATCTGCGTCTCAAACGGCAGTGTCCGCAGGCGAGGTACTTGCAGGGTGACTTCACCGGCCTTGGTCTGCAGCTTCCTGCTGTAGCTACCCGACCGAGTATCTACCCGTCCCGGGTTGCGCTCGTATCGTTTGGCACCGCAAAGCTGGTCGGCCTCCTGGTCCAGGTATTGGTTCAGGACCTCCTCCACGGACGTCTTCACCAGCCCATCCAGATGATTCCTGATCTCGCCCTCATCGATTCGGATCACGTTCCGAATATTGCCCGTCTCGCTGCCCTCGCCTATGCTTGCCATCGTGGCCTCCGTTTGGTCCTTGGGATTGGTTAGCTGCAACTACCACCCCTAACCTCACGGAGGTCACTCTGCAAATGTGCGCATAAATACGGACGTTATCGGGCTTCTAGCACTGTCTTCCTCCACGACATTCGTGAGCGCATTCTGGTCCCGGTGGTGATGAACGTTAAATTAAGGCCTGTTTAGGTTGATGGATATCTTTAGCCGGTATTTGATGCGGTCCACGCTGGTGTAGAACCCATCGGCGGGGAAAGCCGGTGCCTTGTTCAGGGGATGAGTGGCCGGAGATGGAAGCAAAGCTGGGCGGTTGAAATTCAAGGCGCTCGGAGTGGTTCAATTGTCACGTAAGAAGTCAACACCCGGCCCCGTGTATCCACCAGCAATCGGTCCTGGAAAAGGCAGTTCAAAATCCTAATAACCACCCGGAATTTACGAAATGTTTTGCCAGCTCCGAGAAGGCAAGGGAATTTATCTGGGTGTTTGTGGTCTGGCTCAAGCAGGTGCCTCCCAATGAAGGGGCCAATTTGCTTACATCTCTGATGGTCCTTTCGGGAAAAGGAAGGCCCGCTTGCGCTACTTTCGGAAAGAATGGACAGCGCTCAAGGAATGACCCCGGAACGGTTCGTCCGGGGAAAGTCTTAAGTGAAAACGCCCCCGAAGAAGTGTGGATCAACGGGCCAGTGCTATCTGCCGTCCAGGCGAACACCAAGCATGAATTGATCCCAATCCTGCCCTCGCCGGAAGATTGGGCCTCCTTTTTGAACGGTTAATACTACATTAGCCAGTGGATTGGTGTTCACGGTTATCTGGCCAAAAATCGCGCGGCGATCTGTAAACTTGGGAACAACCGGTCTCATTCGTGTTGATGCATTTTGTTGTATCAGGTCAAACGAAACTTTATTGCGCTAGCCAAGTTTTTTAAAAGCCTAAATCTTAAGCTTAATGTTTCAATCTATGCGGAAGAATTAAATGCTTTGCCGAGAAAATTTTATTTTGAAACAAGTAAGGTGCGTTACTTTGTTATCCTGCAGTTAGTGTTTTTATTATTTATTTAAATATTGGCAATTGGAACAGTCCTTAAAGGACTTATTTAAACTTAAAAATGTACTAATTGCAAAAGATTATTGGTGTCTTGTTATTTTAAAGACTGCCAACCTGTTTATCTCATAATTTAAAAAAGTCTAACTGGTTAGTTTGCAAATTTGAAGGAATTCTTGTTGCAGGTTATCGCTCGATTGAACGGCCTGAAGTCCCGTTGGCATGTCCAAGCTGGGAATTTTGGCGGTCCGTTTCTCGGAAGGGACCATTTGCAGTGTGGGGGGCAACCGGTATGTAAATTATTTGATGAAAAAGAAATGTATTTTAATCCTTCTCTCGAATGTGATTTAGGTATTAGGTACGAGAAAATTTCTTTTGAGAAATCTTGGATATTCAAACATAATAATGCAACAGTTATTTCCTCCCCCGGAGGATTACATGGAATCTCTCAAAATAGTTGTCTTATCCCTGGATTGTGTTTGTTGAACGAAGACTATTTTTTCAAGACCCGGTTACTAATTCCAAAGCCTAAGCAAATTATTGAGAAGGCATTTATTCTTGAATCATCTCATTCTTCTAATTATTACCATTGGTGTGTTGAGGTTCTACCAGTTCTTGGTTTGATGCCAAAATTAGATGGAATGAAAGCCATCACATTGAGAAGAAATGCCAAAAGAGAGCTTCAAATACAGGATGCAGTTCGAGGCTTATTTGATATTCATTTTCATGATGGACCTGTCCTTGTGAAGGAACTTTACGCTGTTTCGGGTTTATTTCCTGTTTATGGAGCCTTTCGCCCGGAACCTGTCCTAAATTTCTGGAAAACAACTGGGAAAAATGGGGAAAATACAAAACGCATTTATTTGACTAGGGGAAATGCATTGCGGAGGAGGCTTCTTAATGAAAAGGACATACTCAAAATCCTGAAACCTTTAGGTTTTGAAACCGTGGATTGCGATGTTCTTAACTTAGCAGACCAGGAAAAATATTTCGAATCCGCTGAAACAATTGTAGGCATTCATGGAGCAGGACTTACCAATCTTATTCATTGCCAAAAAGGAGCCAATGTCATCGAGGTTTTCGGTCCAGGATTCAAGCATTTTTTCTATCGATATCTAAGTGAAATTTTTGGATTGGGTTACCAGGCAGTCCAAGCTGCCCCTGTCTTATATAAAAATCCTTCAGAAGCACATTGTGCGGACTTTAATTTTGATAATGTTGCATCGGAAAAGTTAAAAGAAGCTTTGACGAACCTAGGCATTCAATGAAAGAAGAAAATTGAGAATATTAGTTTCCACCATTCATCTTGGGTTTGTCGGCGGACTTGAGTCCACTTTGGCGAAAGTTATCCCCGGGCTTCTTTCAAGAAAACATGAAGTTGCCATTCTGCATGAATGGCCTGTGGATCCGAGAAAAAACTTTCTGGATTTTAACAATAGTTCAGTAGAAAAAATATGTGTTTTTAATGAAGGGGTTAATCAAGCGATAAGTCGCGCAAAAAAATGGAAGCCTGATTTTATTTATAATCAAGGTGTATCTAGTTTAGTTTTAGAAAAGGAAATTGTAAAAAACTGGCCGGCATTTTTTTATTGTCATGCAAGCCATGGAACATGCCTAAGCGGTACAAAGTTTTGGAAATTCCCCAGGCCAAGTTTGTGTAATAGGCCTTTTGGTATGGAATGCCTTTGGAGGTATGGGTTCAATCGATGCGGCGGCCAAAATATATTTAAAACTATTAATCTTTATAGAAATGCGAGGGATCGATTAAAAATCGCCAAAGATTACAAGTGTGTTTTTGTAGCAAGTAACTGGATGCGTGAGGTATTCCTTCAAAACGGATTGGATCCGCAAAAGGTATCCCTGGTTCCGCTATTCCCCTTTGGGGTTGTTCCAGATCAAATTGCGCCGAAAATTCGCGAACAAAATAATCTTTTATTGTATGCGGGGAGGGTCATTGGGAACAAAGGTTGGCGGCATGCCATCGAGGCTACTGGGATTGCATCTGATTTATTAAAAAGAAAAATGCGGCTGATAATCGCCGGCACAGGGCCAGATGCGGATAAGGTGAAATCATGCGCTGCAAAAAAAAACGTTGAGATTGATTTTAAAGGGCACCTAAGCGGGAGTGATCTGAATCTGCTGAGGCGTCAAGCTGACCTCCAACTTGTGCCAAGTTTGTTGGGTGAGGGGTTTGGTTTGGTTGGGATTGAGGCCGGGTGTTTGGGTCTGCCATCAGCAGGGTATCCAGTTGGTGGAATTACGGATTGGTTACTGCCGGGGATTACAGGTGAAACCACTTCGCTTCAGGATCTCAACTCTCATGCGCTTGGGGCTGCTATTCACAGAGCTTTAGGCGACTCTGAACATTGGCAAAAGCTTCGTTTAGGTGCTTGGGCAAAATCTAAAGAGTTCACATTGGAAAAGCACTTAGATCTGATTGAAGGCTTGTTTAATAAATACAATTAAATATTATATCCTATTTTGATGTTTTGTGAGATGGCCTAATGAAGATTTCTAAAATTGTCCTTATAACATTTTTAGCTTTTTAAAATACTTGGATTTGATTTTTTACTTTAGATTTTAGCAAGATAGTCGTTAATTTTCTATTTTAATTACCTTAGGTTTAGGAGAAGTCGGTAGAACTTAAATGAAAATAGCTTTTTTTGTTCATGATTACCATCGACACGGTGGTCACTCCCGCTATGTGGCGGAGTTAGCTAGTCGTTTAAAGCTAAACCATGAGGTTCATGTATTCGCCAATACATGGGAAGAACCGAACCCTGAGGGAATAATTTTCCATAAGGTTCCAGCTATTTCTAATCGGGAGCTCTTAAAAGTTTTGAGCTTCATTGTACCTGCTACCTGGATGGCTCCAAAAGGTTTCGACATCATTCATGCCCAGGGATTGTGTGGCCTACGGCATGATTTAACAACTGCCCATTTTATTCAACCGCTTTGGTTGCGCGAGCTTAAATCAAGAGGATATAAGCCAAGTAAATTTTCGTGGTTATGGACTCTGGTTGTTCCACCTTTGGAACACTTTGCTTTAGGGCCAAATTGCTCCAAAAGGGTAATCGCAATTAGCAAAAGAATAGTAGATGATTTAAAAAGTGAATATAACATAGAAAAAAATGTCGATCTTATTTATCATGGAACTGATATTGTTCGATTCCACCCTTCATTAAAAGGTATCTATCGGGATTCTATTCGAAGAGATTGGAAGGTTTGTCAGAGTGATTTTATCGCTTTATTTGTTGGAAATCTTCAAAAAGGTGCTCACGCTGCTATCAAAGCCGTTAATTCAGTTCAAGGGGCTCGTCTAGCATTAGTTTCTGGTTCTAACAATTCAAAGGAAAAAGAGCTATGCAGGGAACTTGGTGTTGAAGATAGAATTATTTGGATCCCAAAATCAAAGGAAGTGGAAAAATATTTTGCAGCCGCAGATTGCTTTGTTTTCCCGACGGTTTATGAGCCTTTTGGAATGGTGATCAGCGAAGCGATGGCCTCAGGTTTGCCGGTAATAACTAGCAAAAGCGCCGGTGCTGCTGATCTAATTAAACATGGTGAGAATGGATTCCTTGTGGATGAACCTTGGGATTGGGAATCTATTGGGCAACATATTCAATTTTTAATGCATGATCCTAAAAAATCTGAAAATATAGGTCATCTGGCTCGGCTTTCGGTAGAGCCCTACACTTGGGACAAATGTGCAACGGAGACTTTAGCTTGTTACCAGAAAATCATAGATGGAAGAAAAGCTCCTACGGTGACAAGGCAATAATATGTGTGGCATAGCTGGGTTCGTTGGTCCCAATAAATACCAAAGTGAATATGAATTTCGGATGGTTTTAGAGACTATTGCTCACCGTGGACCGGACGGTATCGGTACCACTTTTATTAATAACAAATCAGGGACAGCAGTTTTCGGCCATACGCGTTTGTCCATTATCGACCTCAGCCCAACCGGTTCTCAACCCATGTCTGTTTCTAGAGAACCCGGCGTCCCCAAAGTGACCATAACATTCAACGGTGAGATATATAACTATCTAGATTTGCGGAATGAATTGGCGGCATGTGGCTGTGTGTTTGTTGGCAGTTCCGATACAGAAGTCATTCTTCAGGCATATCAAACGTGGGGAGAAAGCTGTTTTGCCCGTTTAAGAGGAATGTTTGCGTTTGCTCTAGCCGATCCAGAATTGGATAAGATTTTCCTGGTAAGGGATCATGCAGGAATCAAACCACTTTACTTTAAGAAGATTGCGGAAGAAGGATTTTCGTTTGCTTCCGAGGTGAGAGCCTTCAGGGGCCTTCCTGGATCAGAAAAGACAAACAGGATCAAAAAGGATTCCATCTATGGTTTTTTATCTTTGGGAATGATTATTGGAAATAGTTCCTATTTACAGGGAATTGAGGAAATAGATCCTGGGCATTTTCTTGTTTCGGACTTTACAGGGAAAATTCGTGAGAGCAAATGCTATTTGGCGGATGGCTGCGATATAACTAAGGGCCTTGATCGGAAGTCCTCAGTTCAGGCAATTCAGCAAACTTTACGGAAAAGTATTGATCGGCATCTCATTGCAGATGTTCCAATTGGCTTGTTCCTTTCGGGAGGGATAGATTCGACCGTCATTGCCACTATAGCTTCTCAATCACATCCTGAATTGCGAACTATAACTATTGGATTTGATCAAAATAATATTGATGAATCAGAAGAAGGAAGATTAATCGCCAAACATTTGGGTATTCGTAATGAAATATTAACCCTATCTGGAAAAGAAATTTGCAATGATTTGGATGAAGTATTTGAGGCTATGGACCAGCCGACTGTGGATGGTTTTAACACCTTTTTTGTTTCCAGGGCGGCTCGGTCAGCCGGTTTAAAGGTTGCTTTAAGTGGTTTAGGGGGAGATGAACTCTTCGGTGGCTATGCAAGTTTTCGAGATGTGCCCAGAGCAATTATTTTGTCGAAATATTTAGGAACCTTGGGAATCGGAAAGCTAATTTCAAAAATGGCAAAGGTTATTGGTTCGAGAGCCTTATGGAAAGCTGGTCGAACTGGAAATTGCAATCATAGTATTGCTTCAATGTATTTCTTAAGAAGGGAATTGTTTTCTCCTGAAGACCGAATAAATCTTTTAGGCCCACCTTCAATAGAAATTGAACCAATCAGTGGAATCCCTAAGAAAATTTTTGAATCATTGGAAAAAGAAATTTCCAATTTAGATAATGAAAATGCCATAAGTTTTCTTGAACAGCACATATACATGCGGAACATGCTGCTTCGGGATTCAGATGTCTTCAGCATGGCCAACAGTTTGGAAATCCGGGTGCCATTCCTTGATCTGGATCTAATTGGATTAGTCAACTCTATGCCAGGAAAGTGGAAACGACCTGGGCCTAGATTGAAAGCCCTACTTGTTGATTCTGTTGGTCCTCGGTTTCCCAAATGGATTCTTCATCAGAAAAAACGAGGATTTGCCTTTCCTTGGAATGCATGGTTGCGAGGCCCCATGAAACAATTGGCCCTAGAGCGATTAAAGGCTGGAAGCTGGAAAAATTTAGGCATTCGAAAGGTGTCCGTTGATAATATTTGGAACCGATTTGAAAATAATGACCCAACTGTTTCCGCCTTGCAAATTTTGGCCTTAGTTGTGCTTGGTGACCAAATTGAGCGGAAAACTTTGTCCCTTTGAGAATTCTTTTTCTTAATCCTGTAGGAAGTCTTGGGGGTGCCGAGAGAAGTTTAATTGAGGTTCTAAGTATCCTTTCAGAAGATCGTCCAGAGTGGGTGATTGGCCTGATCACTGGCAGAGATGGACCTTTAGTGAATGAGGCGAAATCTTTGGGCGTTAAGGTTGAAATCCTTTCAATGCCAACAGGCATCGAAAAAATTGGAGATTCAGGCTTTTCAGGTCAGGCAGGACTATGGCGGTTGTTGTTAATGGCCATCTTGTTGCCTTATAAAGTCTGCATTTTATTAATTTATTTGAGGAGATTTGCGAAAAAGATTCAAGAAATAAATCCGGACGTGATCCATTCAAACGGTTTCAAGTTTCACGTGATACTTGGCCTAACTCGAGGCGTTAGATCAAAAACAATCTGGCATGCTAGAGACTTTATCAAATCGAGAAAACTAGTTGGCCAGCTTTTGAGAGCAGTCTGCCGAAAACCAAACTTACTTGTAGCAAATTCCCATGCAGTGGAAAATGATTGGAAATCTTTGATGCCGGATTTGAAATCAATTGTTTTGTACAATACAGTTGCAATTCCCCATAAAAAAAGTAGAGAAATTCCTTGTGAACATTTCTACCGACCAATTTCTGATATCCCGGTGAAAGTGGGGTTAGTGGGATCATTTGCTAGATGGAAAGGCCATAAGTTGTTTCTTGAAGCTGTACGAATATTGACTGAGGAGTTTTCGGAAAATAAGGCTCAGTTTTTTATTGTTGGAGGACCTCTTTACGCCACTACTGGGTCCCAATGGACGAGGATTGAATTGGAGAGAATGGCAAGTTCGCTGGGTATTACCGACCGTGTTGTTTTTGTTCCCCATCAAACTGATGTTAATTCTGTGTACGAATGCCTAGACATTATTGTGCACGCCAGCACCAAGCCTGAGCCATTTGGAAGAACAATTATTGAGGGAATGTCCTACCGCAAACCTGTGGTGGCCGCTATGGCCGGTGGCGTTGTTGAGATTATTGAAGATGGGAAAGATGCTCTGGCCTTTCAGCCTGGTGATTCTAAAGACTTAGCAGACAAAATTGGAGAGGTTTTGAGAGATCAGAAACTTAGAATCAGAATAGGGGAAGAAGGGTATCAAAAGGTGAGTAAACTATTTTCAAGAGAATCTATAAGATTGAAGTTGGTTAAAATGTACGAGGGATTGATGGAGGAGCATTCTTGATTAACATTTTACCGGTTTTCCGTGAGGAGGGCTGGCACAGCATGGATTTGAATTCGGACATGTTGATTAAAAATCATTCAATTTCCTCTCAATTCCAAATGGCCCAACCAAAGTATTCCAAAGTCTTTAGTAGGTTTCCAATTAAAGTACTGAAAAACATAGATAGATTTTATAATAGATTTATAACCTATCCGTCTTACCTGAAAAAAATGGACACTAGGACTGGTTTTTTTCATTTAGTAGATCACAGTTATTCGCATTTGCTTCATTATCTTCCTGCAGAAAGAACTGGTGTTTATTGTCATGATTTGGACGCATTTCGGTGCATACTAGAACCTGCCCAAGAAAAAAGGCCTGCTTGGTTTGTAAAAATGACTAAACATATCTTTGCAGGGTTTTTAAAGGCACGTGTTGTTTTTTGTAATTCGGAAATTACTCGGGAAAATATTTTAAGGTTAAATCATTGGCAGTCTCGGGACATCCACTTAGTTCCGCCTGGTATTTGTGATGAATTTGTAGCTGATGGGCCAGCCGAATCCGGTGAGTATCTGCTACATGTTGGTAGTTGTATTCCGCGCAAAAGGATCGATATTCTGTTGAACGTTTTTGGGAAGGTGTGTCAGAGATATCCTTCTTTAAAGCTGATCCAAGCCGGTGGGACCTTCACTAAAGTTCAGGAAAATCAAATTAACTTTCTTGGTATTCGGGATAAGGTTGAACAAAGAAGAGGGTTGTCTCGCGAGGACCTCGCAAAACTGTATCGAGGGGCCAAATGTCTTCTGATTACTAGCGATTCGGAGGGGTTTGGTTTACCTTCAATCGAAGCGATAAAATGTAGATGTCCTGTTGTGGCAAATCAACTTCCTAGTCTTCTGGAATTAGGGAATGATTTGTTGTTTTTTAATAATAATTTTATTGATGGTTGTTTAATAAACATTGAAAAGGTTTTAAACGGGGAGTATAGGCCCGATAGCTCGTTTGTTTCCAAATTTACTTGGGAGAATTACGCTTCTTCTATTTGTAAAATTTATTTAAAATTCACTTAAATACAAGGAGTGGCTTCATTTGATTAGTTTTAAATCTTTTTTCTTGTGGCGGGTATTGCAACAGCTAAGACAAAAAGTTCATTTTATACTTTTTAATAAAAAAGTTGTTGAGCATTCTTACTGTGGAGAAAAGTTAAAAGTATTGATAACTGATGGCCTAGCTCAGGGTTGGTATGATCATGACATTGGCAATCTATTTGAAATAGAACTGTTGCAAACCAGCCGGTTAAGGCCTGGTGCGACAGTTTTCGATTTAGGAGCACATCAGGGTGTTGTTGGTATGATTCTTGCAAGAAAAATATTGCCAAACGGAAAGGTTATTTGTGTTGAACCAAATCCACATAATTTCCACGCTTTACAAAAAAACATAGAACTTAATGAGTTTAATCATATTTATTGTATACAATCAGCAATTGGTGAAGCTGAAGGTGAACTTTTTTTTAATTCGGGGTTAAACGGAGCCGCTACGGTTGTAAAAAAATATGGAAGGACTTTTAAGGTAAATAAAACCACAGTTAACCATCTTGTTAAGGAATTTGGGAATCCAGATGTTGTTTTTATGGACATTGAAGGGTTTGAAGAGAAAGCTTTAACCGCTGCCTCCAAAGCTCTTTCTCTGCCTTGCGATTTTTTTATCGAAGTTCATGTTGGTAGCGGACTAGAGTCTGTTGGAGGGAATATTCTTACTGTTTTAGAATTTTTTCCTGCAAGCAAATATAATCGATTTGTGCATCATGATAATGGTGTCCCGCCAATCAAAATTGAAGATGCTGATAAAGATTTTTTTAAAGAGAGGTTTTTCCTCACAGCTTTGGCCAAATGATCATTTAGCCATTTTTGTTGTTTCATAAAAAGCCGTTATTTTTTGTATACTTTGATTTGGATCCTTTTTTTCCCTGTTCCATCTGGTTCCATCTTCTTCATATTTTTCGGCCTTAATAGCTCGAACTGCTGCCGCCCGGACAGCAGGTGACGGGTCGTTGCTCATCTTCTTCAGCCAGACCATCGGATCAATGTCCCTTGTTGCGGACAGGTGATCCAACACTTCTAATCTTTTGACTGGCTTCGGGTCCGCCATCATTCTCCCCAGGCGGATCTGGTCTTCCCTCAATCCCCGCGCCTGTAAAGCTGTTTCGGTCAAATGAACGATTGTCTTGTCCTCATCATGGAGGCAGGGCAGGAAAACCTCATCCGTGATGGTTTCCGAGGCGGGCCCCAATGCCAGAACAGCCGCCTGACGCACTTCCTTGTGGGGTGATTTCAGGCAAACCGTCACATCGGCCAGGCAATCCAGTTTGGGATTCAGCGCCGTGGTGATAGCTTGGACCTGAACCTGAGAACTCTCGCTTTTGGCCCCGAGGCTGACCAGTTGCCGGATGGCTCCAATCAATTCAGGGTTTGGATTTTGTTTCAGGATTGCTCCGGCCAATTGTAGGGCAGCAGCTTGAACCGGGTTTTCTTCGGAAAGTGAAGACAGGTCCAGCAAGCGGCGGGCTGCGGAAGCCCTGCGCTCTGACATGGTTTCGGATTGGTCCTTGAACAAAGACTGTGCCAACCATTTGAGCGTTTCTGACTGAGCCATGGGCTCCATGGATTTGAACAATGAGGCCGCCTTGGCGATGTGGGGATCCAAACCTTCACCGGTCAACGGTTCCGAAACCTGAACCAAGCCTTCGCTCAGAATCTCAGCCTCTTCGGCAGTGGAAGCCTGGGCCAGTGAATACAACAGCCAGCCAGTGGATATATCCGGGGTTTGGGCGA